>Ga0209609_10000727_pt1 | contig 19328 bp, 14 predicted proteins | sample LakKivw325mmetaG_FD_184136 | JGI IMG/M metagenome (GOLD analysis project Ga0209609, IMG submission 184136) | Anoxic lake water microbial communities from Lake Kivu, Rwanda to study Microbial Dark Matter (Phase II) - Lake Kivu water 325m metaG... | ecosystem: Environmental > Aquatic > Freshwater... | reverse complement strand
ATAGATATCTCCAATCATCGGATCGGCAAATCCTCAAGAAGGTAACGGTTGGTATTCTCATAATCGAGTCTAAAGACTCAACTGGATCTTTTCCAAAGCCCGCCAGCGCGGGCTTTTTTATTGATGCGAGTAATGTCGGAGTTGTGATACTGGTTCAGCGGGAAACTTGACGATACTGCTGATCGAGTTCAGCGGCGATTTCGTTGGGATTGGTCAGAGGCCGGTCGTCGGAGAAAACCTGATAGCCGAAGGCGATAGATTTATCGCGGGGGGAGTACTCCGGCAGGGGCGCTTTATGGGTTGTAGCAAGGTGCCGGCCTTTTTTATCAACGATGATAACGCTGGGCTTGTAGACGCCGGAACGACCGATGAATTTATCCATCAGTTGGACGGCGGCTTGGAATTCCGACCGGCTCGCACGACCAAGAGCTTCGTAGTTGTCAATAATTTTACTGTCCCAGGTCCAGACGCTGGCGACACTTTCGGAGACTCGGTTATGTAAGGGAAATCCGACATGCATGGTATCATGACCGGAAGGCATCAGAATGACTTTGCCGCCGCCGCCCTCGACATTGACGGCGTAGACCGGGCGGGCCATGCCGCTTAGCCAGCCCTGCAGATGTTTGATGAGGAGTTTACCAACCTGAATTGGGGTAATGAAATGGATCAGACCTTTTTCACGATGACATTGCAGGAGGTAATAAGGTTCGACGCCGACCCACAGCATCCGGCGCAGGGTTTCGGCTAAGGTTGCGAGGTTGTCGTTGACGTGCCGTAAAAGCACGGTCTGATTGCGGATGGAGAATCCGTAGTGGTGAATTTTTTTTACCGCCCGGGCCAGAGCCGGCGTGATCTCGTGGTAGTGATTGATGTGAGTCATGAAATAGACGTACTTGTCGGAGTTATTTATTGTCCGACGGATAAGTTTTAGGAGTTCATCGCTGACTCCCATCGGCAGAGTCACCGGTACGCGCGTAGCGATGCGAATAACATGCAGATGCGGAATACGACAGAGTTGTTCAAGTACATATTTTAGGCGGTCCAGGCTGATCATCAGGGCGTCACCGCCCGTGACTAATACTTCATCAATATTGGTATTGGCGGTGATGTAAAAGAGCCCCTTGTTGATTTCTTCCCGCGTGATAGACGCTGACAGATCGAGCGATTTGGCGCGTTGGCAATGGGTACAGTAAGAAGCGCAGGAAGTGTTTTCCGCCACGAACAGCGCTACGCGATTGGGGTAACGCTGATAAGCGGCGCCGTAACTGCGGTTTTCTTCGTTCATCGCTCCGGCGGCGCCGGTACGCGGAAATAGTAAGTGCGCCGGCGTCGGTACTGCTTGCCAGAAAATCGGGTCCAGGCGATTGGCGCCGTCTTCTCCCGGTAGTAAATCGGGGTGAAAAGGATCTTCGGCGATCAGGGTGGCATAATAGGGAGTGATGCGCATGGCTTCTTTGCCCTGAGCCCGCAGTTCCTTTAAGGTGCGTTCGATTTCACTTTGCTGGTACTCGCTCAGCCGTATGACGGCGTTTAACCCGGCCACATCGCGAATAACGTTGCGGCGTTGCCAAAGCGGATCGTTCCATTGTTGGTCGGTCACGTTTTTCCAGAGTGAAACGCCGCGGTAATCGCGTGGTTCATAAAGGTATCGCTCAGCCATCTCTTTTTCTCCTTCTCATAAATAATAAACACTTCAGGGTGGATATTGTTTCGCGGGAAATAGGTTGCGCCACGACCAAATAGTCGTTGGCTTTCCTTGCGCTGAAAACCGCAATGTCTTAGATTTTCGATGTTAGCGGATTATTAAACAGAAAGATTGAAATGCAGAACAAAGACGATGTCACCTTAGTGGAAGAATTATTCCAGGCGCGCGAACGCCTGTTGGCGGAAATTGGTAAAGTCATTGTCGGGCAACGCGCGATCATTGACCAGATTCTAACGACTTTGCTGTGTCGGGGGCACTGTCTGCTGATTGGCGTCCCGGGACTGGCCAAGACCCTGATGATTAAAACCTTAGCCGAGGTGCTCGATCTCACCTTCAAACGCATCCAGTTCACTCCGGATTTGATGCCGTCGGACATTACCGGAACGGAAGTGCTGGAAGAAGACCGCAGTACCGGCGCGCGTGCCTTTAAATTTTTCCAGGGCCCGATTTTCGGCAATATCATTTTGGCCGATGAAATCAACCGCACGCCGCCCAAGACCCAATCGGCGCTTTTGGAGGCCATGCAGGAATATCGCGTCACCGCCGCCGGCGAAACCTATCGGCTCGACGAACCGTTTTTCGTTTTGGCCACCCAGAATCCGATTGAACAGGAAGGCACCTATCCATTGCCGGAAGCGCAGCTCGATCGGTTCATGTTCAGCCTGAAAGTCGCCTATCCCAGCTTTGCAGAGGAACTGGAAATCGTGCAAACCACAACCTCCGAACGCGACGTTCAACTGCATCCTGTGCTCACCAAGGCAGAGATTTTAAACTACCAGCAATTGGTCCGGCGCGTGCCGGTGGCGCCGAATGTGATTGAGTTTGCCGTCAAACTGGTCACGGCGTCCCGACCGGGAGAACCCGGCGCTCCGGATTTCGTGAAAAAGTGGGTGGAATGGGGCGCCGGTCCGCGTGCCTCGCAGTATCTCATTCTGGGCGCTAAGACTAATGCCATTCTGCAGGGGAAACCGACTCCGGCCATTGATGACGTGGTCAGAATGGCCAAACCGGTTTTGCGCCACCGCATCATTCCCAACTTCAATGCCGAGGCAGAAGGCATTGACACCGACGAGATCACGACCAAACTGCTCGAATATCTTGCCTGATTTGCATGAGTGCCACCCGGACCGATAAGCGTCGTTTTTTAGATCCGGCGATGATTGCCCGACTGGATAACATGTCCCTGCGCGCACGTTTGGTGGTTGAGGGTTTTATTATTGGACTGCATCGCAGTCCCTACCACGGCTTTTCGGTGGAGTTTGCCGAACACCGTCCCTATTTGCCGGGTGATGAGATTAAGCACATTGACTGGAAGCTGTACGGAAAGACCGACCGGTACTACATCAAGCAATTCGAGGAAGAAACCAATCTCAAGTCCTATATTCTCGTGGACAAGAGCGGTTCGATGGCCTATCAGTCGGGCGCAGTATCCAAACTGCATTACGCCTGCTTTTTGGCGGCGGCACTCGGTTACCTGATGCTGAAACAACAAGATGCCGTCAGCCTGACCCTGTTCGATACGCAAGTGCAGGCTTACCTGCCTCCCTTGGCGAAGCAAAGTCATCTGAATCAGGTGCTCTCCGCTCTGGAAAATACGCAACCGGGAGCCGAAACCGCCATCGCGCCTTTGCTCCACATTCAGGCCGAAAAGATCAAAAAACGTAGTCTGATTATCCTCATCTCGGATCTGCTGGACGAACCGTCCGCCGTACTCAATGCCCTGAAGCATTTCCGGCATAAACGCCATGAGGTGATCGTATTTCAGATTCTCGATCCGCAGGAGCTGGAATTCGGTTTCAAACGGCAGACCAAGTTCGTTGATCTCGAAAACCGCGAGACGCTGATCACCGAACCCTGGCACATCCAGAAGGCCTACCAGCAGGCGATGCGCCAGTTTACCGAGGAGTATAAGGCGCAGTGTCGCACGAATAATATTGATTACGTTCTACTGACGACCGACCGGCCGCTTGATTTAGCCCTGACCGAGTATCTGAATAAGCGCACCCGAATCGGTTGAGGAAAACTGGTCACCATGCGATGCGTCTGATTAGGCAAAATCGAGGCAAGAAAGGGCTTCTCTGCCTGCTGATGCTGACGCTTTCGCTCTCCGCCGCGCCGCGCTGGAAATTGCCGTTTTCCCGGAGTAAATTCGACATCCGTGACTTTATCGCCGACACTCTGCTGATCACTCTGCCAGTTGACACTGCGTTTATTGCCGGAGAAACCAATCTGACCATTGTAGATGAACGTTGGCCGTCCGGTCGCTTGCTCGGCATTCAAAGCACCAGGAAGTGGAAGTACATTCCGGTTGATCAGCTGCTAATGCTCAATCGTGATCTGTCCCTTGCGGCGCGGGACTATTGCCGCCGCGATTCCCTGCGGACGTCCGGCACGCTTTATATCAAGAAATTAGTCTACTGGAAAGACGACAGCCCTTTCTTTAATCCGGGTCGCAAACTGAATGCCTATTGTCTGCTGACCGACGGCGTCGGCCAAGTCATGAGCGACTGGCTCTGGGAATATACGCTCAAGCCGAAGAAGAAGCAGAAAGACAGCACCATCATCGCCGAAATGATGAATCGCTGGCTGATTGAACAGACGGAGGCGATCCGGCGGGAAAATTTTCACGATCACGTCTATCCGTATCTTTACCGGCGGCAGATGATGAGTTGGGCGGATTTTATCCTGTTGACGGACGGCTACGCTGTGAACGTGCACCTGACGCTCGATTTTCCCGCTGACCGCGAAAAGGTCTGGATTCGCGGCTCGCCGGGTATGTTTTACCGGCGCGGGCGTTATCACCAGTCGTTGGCCATTGGCGGTAAAGATCAGCAGTGGTATGCCCGCCTCAATTCCAACTGGATACGACGTTTGAATCTGACCCTGCGCTTCGGGGTGAATAGTTTCGATCACTCGCACTATAAACACCTGGACATCTGGAACCTTTTTCTGTTCAATCTCAGCGTCAATGCCGCGCTCGAATGCCGACCGGTTTACCTGAAGGGCTTTTTCGGGGGACTTGGATTACACACTTCACTCAATGTTTTACCGGAAGTTATCGGACGCGTGGAGCCGGGACTGCTTTTCACTGTGGGATGGATACTGCCGTGAAGTTTTTCCGTTGTCTGGCAATATTAATGGGTCTGACGCAAGTGCTGACGGCGGGCAATCTCTCCGGTTACGTCGTGGATGCCGTGACCGGCGAAACCATTATCGGCGTCAACGTCATCCTGGAAGGCAGTGAGCGCGGCGCCGCGACGGATGTCAAGGGTCTCTTCGTCATCCGCAACGTGCCTGAAGGTCGGCATACTCTGCGGTTTTCGCACATCGCTTACGAGAACCTGCGGCAGGAATATCTGCTGACCGGAAAAAACCTGTTCATTCCGGACGTGAAACTTCAGCCGCGCGCCATCCAGGCGGAAGCGGTCGAAGTACTGGGTCAACGCGGTTCGATTATCCAGAAGGATATGGATATTGCCAGTTTCGAAGTTGATCCGGTAGTTTTGACCGAAGTGCCGCAGTTGGGTCGCGACGTTTTTCAGTTGATGAAGATGTCGCCCAGCGTGACGGTGTCCGATCCTTTTTCGCCGCAGTATTATGTGCGTGGGAGCGATCCCGGCGAGAATCTGGTGCAGCTCGACGGAATGACGATCTACAATCCCCAGCATTTCTTGGGCTCCAACGCCGTGTTCAATCCCTACGCCATCAAGAATATCGAGATGCTGGTGGGTGGTTTCGATGCGGAATACGGCGGGCGCAATTCATCCATTCTCAGTATCAGCTCCCGGGAAGGGCATCAGAGCGAAGTGCATGGCGAATTTCATCCTTCCATTTCGGGCATTACGGGGGCGGTGGAATTTCCTGCGGGTCGCGAAGCCACCGCCATGCTATCCGGACGGTTACTGACCAACCTGACGATGCGGGTTATGCTCGGTTCACCCAATGTCATGGCCGATTTCAACGGTGCTTATCAGCGGCGCATAGGCAACACCAAACTGCGCCTTTCGGCTTTTTACGCTCGCGATTACATGGATTACTGCATAGACAACCTGTTCATTTACTTCCCCGATTCCATTTTCAAGGACATCAGCGAAGGTTACCTCACCGACACCGAAAACCGCGCCGTCGGTTTGCAGACTACGACGATGCTCACGCCGAATTTGGTACTCGAAAATCAGGTTTATTATTCCGGCTCGACTGTCGAAAACCAGACCTATTTCAGCTATGCGTTCGATGACACGGCTTCCATTACCGATGCCGCACTCGACTACCGCACGCATATCCTGAATGCGATCGGGGACGTGACGCTGAAAAGTCATTTGGCCTGGTTCAGCTTCTGGAACCAGACCTGGCGCATCGGGGGCGAGGTCAACCGCCTGCGTTTTCTGAATCGCATTGGCAGTTACGATCTCATGACCGAAAGCTCCCGGAGCCGCTCGACTTTCGAGTCCTTTTATATTCAGGATAAAATCGAATTGGGCAATTTCCTGCTGAAGCTGGGTCTGCGCCAATCCCGGAATGCCATCGAAAAAAACTGGCGCCGCGAGCCGCGCCTTTCGGCGACGCTGAAAGTGGCCAATCTGACCTTTAAACTGGCTTACGGCCACTACTACCAGTATCTGACCACTCTCGATTCCCGCAACAATGAATTTGTGCAGTTCCTGGATTATTATGCCACGCTGGAGGGACTGGCGCCGCTCTATTCCATCCATCACATTTTGGGTGTCGAAGGAAAAATCTCCGAGCGTCTAGATTATTCGCTGTCCGCCTACTACAAGGATCTGCGACGGCTGTATCGCTACAGTTATGAGTCGCTCGATATCACGAGTGGGGCGACCGGAATCGAGCCGGGACGCGGCAAATCCTACGGCGTCGAACTGCTTCTGCGGGGCGAAGTGGGCAAACTCTCGGGTTGGATCGGCTACACCTATAGCCATGGCACCCGCAATTATGCTTCTGTTCTGCATGGAAAAACGGTTCTTTTCGACGGCGACCAGCCGCATAATTTCAAATCGGTCCTGTGCTACAAACTTACCAAAGACATTACCGCCAGTTCCACGTTCCAGTTAACTTCCGGCTATCCCAAAACCTGGGAAACCGGGATGCTGATGCACTACTATTACGACCCGCTGACCAATACCATGAGTTATGCCGCCACCAACATCACGCCCGTGAAAAACAACGTGCGTTATCCTTCGCGTCTGCGCTGGGACATCGGCTGGAAAAAACAACTGCGGGACGGCTTCGGCTATCACCTGGCGGAATTTTTAGGTTGTGATGACGTGGTTTTTTCCATGACGATCAATAATCTCCTTTTCCTGCATCGCGATCCGATCTATTACATGTTTATTCCAAACTTCGGTTATTACGGGCTTGATCCCGAGTTTTTACCCAACATCACCGCTGGTTACAGTATCCGGTTCTGAAACGATGAGCAGATTTTACACTCTGAATAAGCATAAAAAAACTAACCGCTATTTGCGGACACTGTCACTATTGTTCTGTGCCGTAATGTATCTGCTGGTGCTGAACCAGTGCGATTTACCGACCAGCCCGGGGCCGCAACCCAGACCCTTGATTAACGTGGATTTCGAACCGGGACTGAATATTTTTGGAGTTCTGCGGGCGGACAGCGTCAGCGGCAGTTCCTTTATCCATGTCGAACGCGCCGCGACCACGGCGGAATTGTATGCGGCGGAGAATATTTTTAATACGACAGCTACGGTGTTATTGACGGATGTCCTGACCGGAAATACCTACCGGTTTACGACGATTGACGACAGCCAGCATATCGGTTATTATTACAACGCGGATTTTCAGGCGATTGCCGGTCGGCGTTATACACTTGCAGTCCAATCAACCGACCTGCCGGTGCTGACGGGCGCGACCAGCGTGCCGGTACAGCCCCGGATCGTGGATAATTCCCTGCGCCGGGAAGGCAATGAACTGCGCTTTGACCTGCATCTGACCGCAGACACTTATCAATATCTGTGCTACCTGATCAGCGATGCGAATTATCTCGAACAGCAATTCCTGAACAAGGGCGGTATGCAAGCCAGCGTGGCGTTCGATTTGCGCCAACTGGCCTCATCGCCCACCGCTATCGTCATAATCGCATATGATTACAATTTGACGCAGTACTCCAATTCCACGCCATCCTTCATTCCCCAGACCTATCACGAGATGATCAACACCGTCGAGAATGGCTACGGCTGTTTCGGCTCACTGGCGGTGACGACGATAAAATTATAACGGTGCGGAGGGTGACTGTTAAAATCCATCACCCCGGGACTTGCGGTGCAAATCGCCATAAAACAAGAAATCCCGATTATTGGTCGGGATTTCTCGTTGTGAATAAAGGGGGACAATTTTATTCGAGGGATTTGGCGATTTTGCGGTATTTTTCGGCTTCGTCCTTTTTACCCTGATTGTAGAGTGATTTCCAGAGCACTTCATAACCGAAGACTGAATTGGGGTCCAAGTCAATCACCCGCCGGGCGTAATCCTCAGCCTCGACCCAATCTTTGTTGTTGAAGACGGCCTCGGTGACGCGAATCAGGATCTCGACGTCCTTAGGATTTTCCGACACCACGCGCTGATACTGATATTTGGCTTCCGCGTAGTTGCCCAGTTTCTGATACAATTGGGCAATGATGTAAACGATGTCCAGGTTATTGGGATCATCTTCGAGGAGTTTTTTCCCGATCTCGAGGGCCTCCTCATATTTTTCCATCTGCGAGAGAAACTGGATTTTCAGGACTAAGAGTTCGGGAGCATTGGGATGAGTGATGATTAATTGGCTCAATTTGTCCAATACTGCGGACTGCCGGGCAGGCTTCCAACTGACCAGAAAATAATAATTGACGATATCCTTGTCGTAAAGGTTCTTGTCGAACATCCGCTGGCCGACTTTTTCGACGTTGGCGGAATCAGTCAACAAGAAATAACATTTGGCCAAACCGTTGTAGGTGATGATCTCATCGTCCTTAAACTGCAGAGCGTACTCGAATTTCTGGGCGGCTTCCTGCAGGATTGAATCCTTCTCGATGGGCAGAAAGGCCTTCAGAGCACCATTGAACAGGTTGGCACCTTCGGTGTGGATTTCCGCCCACATGCCTTTGATGTTGTCATCCGCCTGCTTGGTCAGCGTCGGATCGAGCGTTTTGGCTTTAAGCAGCATAGCCTTGGCTTTTTCGTACTGTTTCTGCGGGCGATAGACATTGGTGGCCAAAAGGAGGGGCGCCTGGGAATTTTCGGGGTATTTTTGAATTGCCAGAAGGAGTTGCTCCTCAGCGGCTTTGATATTGTTTTGCTGGAAATAGACTTTGGCGGAAGTGATTTCCGGCGGGTCACAGGCATTGATTAACATCAATCCGGCAACTATCAGGCAACAAAGAATCACAGACGCGGTAGTTTTCATTATCATGCTCCTAATTCATTCGTATAAAGCTGTCATTTTGCGGTGGAAATTTATTAAATACTGAAAATATTTCCACAAATTATTCTATTCGAATTTATACGGCGGTCGATGGATCCCCCGTTCCGTGATGATGGCGCTGATCAGCTTGTGCGGGGTGATATCGAAAGCCGGTGAAATTGCCGGTGCGGTCGCGGGCGCGATCGTTTTTCCGCGGCAGGTCTTGATTTCCGCTGCATTGCGTTGCTCGATGCTGATGAGCTGGCCAGACTTCAGCGAGGGATCAATTGTCGAGGTCGGGGCGGCGACGTAAAACGGGATGTGGTGATAATGCGCAAGGACGGCTAATCCGTAAGTGCCGATCTTGTTGGCGGTATCGCCGTTGGTGGCGATACGATCAGCACCGACGATTACCGCGCGCACATTGTGTTTTAACATGACGGACGCCGCCATGTTGTCGCAAATCAAGGTAAACGGCACTTTTTCCTGGGTCAATTCCCAGGCGGTTAGCCGCGCACCCTGCAGGAGCGGACGGGTTTCGTCAACGAAAACATGCAGACGCTTGCCATGCTGACAGGCGTTGACGATGATCCCCAAAGCTGTACCTAAACCACCGGTTGCCAGGCCGCCGGTGTTGCAATGCGTCAGTAAATTGCCTTCATCCGGCATAACTTTGAAACCCTGCCGGGCAATTGCCTGACAGCGGGCAATTTCTTCCGTGTGGATCGCCTGCGCTTCCGCAAGGAGTGTCTGCCAGATACTCTCTGCGGTCTTCCCGGAGTTACTCTCTGCGACGCGCTTCATCCTCTGCAACGCCCAGCCGAGATTGACAGCCGTAGGGCGCGTGGCGAACAATGCGGCGGCGATTTCGTCTAATTTTTGTCGAAAAGTCGCGGAATCGGCGGTCTGGTAAACTCTCAGTCCCAAAACCAAACCATACGCCGCCGCGATACCCAGCGCCGGTGCGCCGCGGATCGCCAGACGCCGAATAGCTTCCGCCATTTCGTGATGGTCATGAACCTCGATCAGGCAGTATTCATCCGGCAGGCGGGTCTGATCGACAATCAGCAGGCGTCCATTTTCCCAGAAAAGCGGTTTGATCATGACGGGTTAGTCTATTTTAGGCTTGCGGAGCGCCTCGTCGTATGACGCAGTTGACGGTTAAGCTCATTAAATCCGGACCATCTGGCGCAAAGCGAGATAGCGTTTGTCAATCATGGAACGATTCAAGTTCAGCAGGCCGTCAATGCTGAAATTTTCGACGCAGTAACTGCCGAGAACACTGCCGTAAACGATGGCTTTTTTCAGGCTGGTGTAGGTGATTTGCGGGCAGCTGGCCAGATAGCCCATCATACCGCCGGCGAAGCTGTCTCCGGCGCCTGTGGGATCGACCGCTTTTTCGACCGGAAATGCCGGAGTGAAGAAGAGCGCCGACGGCGTACTGATCAATGCGCCATGCTCTCCGCGTTTGATGACGATATAGCGCGGTCCGAGGGCATGCAGTTTTTCCAGACCTTTCAGCAGGGCAACGCATTCGGTCAGCTCGGCCAGTTCGCTGTCGTTTATCACCAGCAGATGCACGCGGCGGATGACTTTCAGCAGGTCTTTGCGCGTGGTGTTGATCCAGAGATTCATAGTATCGAGTGCTACTAATTCTGGCCGGGGAAAATGTTTGAGGACGTCCAATTGCAGAGTGGGTTGAATATTGCCCAGAAAGATTATCGGCGAGTCCAGATATGGCGTGGGGATTTTTGGGGAAAAATCGGCGAAAACGTTCAGATGAGTATAAAGCGTGTCGCGCCGATTGAGGTCAGTGTGGTATTTGCCGCCCCAGCGAAAAGTCTTGCCCTCGGCGATTTCCAGGCCGGTGGTGTCAATCCGATGGCGGTTAAGCAGGGTGCGGGCTGAATCGGGAAAATCCGTGCCGGCCACGCCGACGACATTGACGGGTGCGAAAGGCGCCGCCGCCAAGCTGAAATAAATCGCCGAGCCGCCTAACGCGGATTCGCGCTTACCAAAGGGCGTCTCGACGTCATCGAAGGCTACCGAGCCAACGACCAAAATTGATTTTTTATCCATGAAAACCTGTCAGAAATATTTTTGTTACGGCAGAAAATACGAATTTCCGGCGTGGGATTCAATGAATATAATGACGGGCTGGGGCTTAAAAGAGACGGTAGGCATTCTCAGCCGGGAATCCCAGCGCGTGAATCAGCTCGGCGGTGCGCCGCGGATCGTACTCCACGAAACGCGCCTCGACAGTGAGTTGGTCGCTGTCAAAAACCACATACTTGGCACGCCGATCGCCATCGCGCGGCTGACCGATACTGCCGCAATTGATTATGTAACGGCTGTCCTTTTTTAGATAATGAACGTCCTGCGTCAGCCGCTGGCGAGTCAGACGGAAATTATCAAGTTCGATGATGGCGAGCTGATGCGTATGTCCGACAAAGGCACACCACGCGGTCATAGTACTGAGAATCTGTCTGATTTCCTCGTCGGGCGTCCAGGTCAGATATTTATTGACTGCATCCGGCGGCAGACCGTGCACAAAGCGTAGGCCATTCTGTACGACGGATTTGGGAAGCGTGGCAATATATTCCAGGGTAGCGGGTGTCAGGAGGCGGCGGGTGAGCTCGATGGAGCGGGCCGCACTGCTGTTCATTTGTACTATGGTAAGAGGATTCCTGATTGCGTTTTCATGATTGCCAAGGACGCTGGGAATATCGCGCTGGCGCAGTGCCGCAAAAACCTGTTCCGGTTCGGGTCCATAACCGATGAAATCGCCGAGATTGATGATTTGATCAACCCGGCGGGTATCGATGTCCTGTAATGCCGCCGTCAGTGCGTCGAAATTACTGTGAATGTCGGTGATAATCGCGAGGCGCATCTTACTGATTGAACCGGATTAAGTATTGCAAGGCATTGATCGTCCATTCCGTGATTAGTCGTCGCCCTTCCGCCGGTCTGGTCTGGTAACGTTTGGTAATCTTGACATCGGCCTGTTCAAATTCGCGGACAATCTGCTGTTCCAACAGCAAGGCACGCCGCGCTTCTCCCGTCGATAGTTTGCCCCAGCTCTCATCAATTTCAGTCACGCGCCGGTCGAACAGCCAGTAGGCGATTTTTAAGTCGGGTGTATAGACATTTTCCGGCAGATTAAAGTGCAACCGTCGCGCTGTCGTTACGTCCCAGGCGGAATAGTCTGGTGGAAGCGCTTCCGTACCGGCGTAAAGCGGCACAAAAGGCTGAATGCAGGGACGCCGCGGAGCAATCCACCAAATCGCACCGATTTCGGCCGGCAACCAGGAGCGTAATTCTGCGACAAAGCCGTATTGATTGGCGACCGAGCAAATCGTCATGCGCTCCTGCTGATGCGGGTTGGCGGAAGTGTCCGGCGCCGGTTGGTAGTGACTGCGCAGAACCTGCATCATGTCGGTGCGGGTGATTTTGTTCTTGGGCTGAAAAGCGCAGGGTAATTCGTCCTCAATACGGTAAGGTTTTTCACTCAGCAGGTTCAAACCCTGCCAGTGGCGGGTGATGTTGTCCGGATTGGTCAGCTCGTTGAAATCGGAATAGGTCTGGCGGAAATTGAACAAGTGCCCCGCCGCCGGCTGGTACCAGCCCTGGAGAATGGCAAATGATACGGCATCGCGCGCGCCAAGAAAATTGAGTGTATCACCCAAGTCAATATTCTGGATGACATAATAGTTGGGAATGATGACCACTTTTTCGTCGGGTACACGTTGCGCCACCCAGATTTTGCCATAGACGATGGCCAGCATCCAGGCTTCGTTGGGGTCGGCGATGCAATAGGTGCGACCGGAAGAGTTATAGCCGAAGCGCTGAATCAGGCGGCCGGCGATTTTGACTGCCTCGCGGGCAGAGCGGGCCCGTTCGGCCAAAATCCGGCGCAAGTCGTAATCAATCCCGCCGTCCGTCAGACGGGCGTCTTTTTTCCGACTGCGGCAGGCATTCGAAGCTATCGTGACGCCGTATTCGTTCAGATAACTATCGCCGAATTCCATGCCCGGCAGTTCCAACCAGAGATAGGCGCAGGTTTCCGCAATCTGCGGCAGTTTGCCGCCGTTTTTCAATACAATTGTGTCCGTCACGGTATAGCGCATACGGGGCACCTTGTGCCAGTAAACGACCTGCTCATCCCAGTCGTCTTCGTTGTGCGCGAAAAGCACGGCGCCACTGGCCGAAGCCTTTTTCCCGACGAGAATGGAATAACAGTTGTGCTCCGACGTCTGGCCGCAGAGCAAGCTGGTCAGGATTACTAATAGCGCCCCGGAGCGGTAAAGGAGTTTGTGCTTGATATTTGACATGATTTGATTCCTGCTAAGTCAGCGTTTCATTCGAAGTGCAGATGGATATAGACAATTTCCGGGCGACTGTTGGTGCGAATGGGAGGGCCCCAGGTGCCGAAGCCGCTGGATACATAGAAATGCGTAAGCCCTTTGCGCTTGTATCCCCGGCTGACTTCGTAGACGCGCCGGGTCAGAAGGTTGAAGGGCCACAGTTGTCCGTGATGCGTGTGCCCGGAAATCTGTAAATCAACGCCGTTGGTTACGGCTTCCTGCAGATTGACCGGCTGATGGTCGAGTAGAATGATGGGCTTTGATCGGTCGAGCGCGGCAGTCAGTTCCGCCAGGGCTAACCGCGATTTACCATTAAAGCGGCGCTGTTCGAAATCCGCGCGTCCGATGATATAGAAAAGGTCGGCGATACAAATCACGCTGTCCTTCAGGACGCGAATGCCGCGTTCGTTCAGGTATTGCTCGGCACGCGCCAATCCGGAAAAATATTCATGGTTGCCGGGAACAGTGAAGGTTCCGAAGCGCGGTTGCATAGTTGTCAGCCCGTTACAGATATTGGTACACCGTTCGGGATGCATGTCTTCGTCGAAAATGTCGCCGGCGAACAGCACCAAATCAGGATCAAGGCGCTTAATGGTCGTTGATAATTGATTGACCTGCCGGGCACCTACCAATGTTCCCAGATGAAAATCACTCGCCGCAACGATATTGAGTTGTGACAGACCAGGAACTTTTTTTGCTATCTGCAGATCAAGGGTGGTGATTTTCGGCAAACGGGCATTGATGAAACCGGCGGTCAAAATAATCGCAACCGCCACGATCGCGCCGCAGAAAACGCCGATTTTCGCGCGAGCCCAATCAGCGGTCATCGCGGTCGGGAAAAAGGGCAGAAAGTGATTGACGACGCGCAGAAGATCAATTGCCACCACGATCAACAGGAAATAAGTCATTGCGCCCAACCAGAAAGAGCCGAGCCAGGTGCATGCATTGACCAATGTCCCCGACCAGAAACGTTCGGCGATGCGCCCGACGATGTAAGCGGTGGCGCAGACGAGGAAAGCGATAGTGTAGATAAGGCGCGCGGACGAAGCGACCGGCAAAGCCTGCCAGCCGCGAATGAAGATGTAGGCGTTAACACCGCCGTAAATACTCAGCACGATCAAAAGAAAAACTGCCAGTTGGTAATGCTTCATACTGAGCCTTAATTGAAGACCGAGCGCATGCCGTCCCAGGCGGGCAGGGTTTCCGGTTTAGTCTTTAACAGATTCAAGATGTCCGCTGGCAGATACTTTTGCGGCACGATCACCGTGAAAACGTATTCATTGAACCAGTCATCGTTCATCGTCCAGTAGCCGCCCTTGCCGATGTCTTTGCCCCAGGAATTTTCGACTAGCCATTTTTGCGGTTTGCGTTCCTTGATGTCCACGCCAATTAGCGCCATGGCATGCCCCGGATTGGAGATTTTATAGAGGTAACGCTCCTTCTTGGGCATCTGCAGTTTGAGATTGAAGAGCGTCTGATAGTCGAAAAGATCATTGGCCATCAGACCTTTGTCGCGATCCATATTGTACTGGACATCCGCCGCAAACCAGACGGGCAGACTATCCTGGAGCATGGTGAAAGCGAATTCTTTCAGGCGTTCGGCGCTCAAATTGATGAAATTCATATCCCTGGCTTCGATAAGATTGCGACAGTAATGAATGTCATAATGTTTATTGTACGGCTGTTCCGGATGGTCAACGAGCGTAACGTATTCCTGCAGATTGACCGCGATGGCATCTTTGTAAAATGACTGAGGGGTGTACGTTTTTTCGATGACCTTCTCGTCCTTGTCCTTATAGCGCCAGGTGAATTCCCGGGGGGGATTGCCGAGATGCAAGACCAGCAGTCGGTAAACGTCTTTGAGCACGCTCTCCTTGTACTGACGCACCTCTGCCGGACGCCTTCCCTGGGCGACCTGAGCCCGCAGTTCCGCCGCCGCCTTACAGACGAGGTTATTGAGGATTTTGTTCATGCGGTCGGTCTTTTCGCTGTTAATCGTTTCCGGCATGATTTCCTTGGGCACGCAACCGTATTTTTCGATAATGCTGACATAATAATTCCACCAGCCGCCGTCCGGCACCGGATCGGTCAGGAGCGCCTGGATTTCACGGTCATCGAAATCCTTTTTCGCGGTGGCGATGATGGTTTCCAGAAAGAAGTTGGCTTTTTCGAGCTTATCCCAGAACATGGTATGGTTTTGGGAAAATTCAAAAGCGGCCAGATTGAATTTACGCATGACCGCCGGACGCAGGATGTTGTAGCCGGCGAACAGCCAACAGCGCCCACTGCTTTTTTGATCGGTGATGCCTTCGGTTTTGAGTTTCAGGCTGAAAACGTCGTTATAGCGGTTGACAATTTCGCGGTTCAGCGCCAGTTGTTTGATGTCGGTGCCGGTGATGGCGTTCATCAGGGCGCGCGTGCCGGGGTCGAGCACCAGTCCGGTTTGCAGACTCTTAATATAGTCGGCGGTCAGGCCGCCCTCCTGAGCGAAACTGAGACTCAGGGGCAGGCAGAGACAGATAAGCAAGCAAATTGAGATAGGGAGAGTGTGTCGCATAAAAATTCCTTCTGTTTTGAATTATTTTAAAGGAAAAAGAAATTGCAAAGCTTGCGGCAAACGTTGCGCCCAGGCGCTTTCATGGTGCGGAGCGAGGGGATCTTTCAGCCAGAAAAGATTCTGTCCGTCCCGCCAGCCACGCTCGCGCAGGAGGTCTAACATGGCATCAATACCGGGCTGCAGTTGTGCTTCGAGATCGAGTCCGCCATTATCAATATAGAATTGCAGGTCGGGTGATCGGGGCTCGCTTTTCTGTATGCTTCGCGCGTAATCGAAACGGTCGTAGCGAAAGGCAGGCGACAGGCAGAGTGCTTTGGAAAAAATGTGCGGATTTTCCCAGGCTAATATGAAAGAGACTAATCCGCCCATCGAAGAACCGCCGGTGGCGGTGTATTTACGGTCAGTCAGCGTACGGTAATTCAAATCAATCAGAGGCTTGACCGTTTCGACGACAAATTGGCGGTAGGCCTTGCCCTGCCGCGTGAGCCCGTATTCCAGACTGCGGTCGGCGGTGTTGTAAATGCCCACGATGATCAAAGGTTCGATCAGGTGCCCGCGAATGAGGCTGTCCGCGACTTCGTCCATGCGCCACTCGACTCCGAAACCGGCTAAACCGGGGTCGAAAAGATTTTGCCCATCGTGCATGTAAAGAACGGGATAACGACGTTCGGGAGCTTCATCGTAACCGGGCGGCAACCAGACCACAACATCACGAGATTTGAGCGCAACTCCCTCAATTTGCCGGTGAAAGCAAAGCCGCCCGACGACATTTTCGGTGCTGGACACGCGCCGTGAGCGGCGCCAGCGACTGCAATGGAACACGGCGGTCGTGTCCTTTTGCGGGTCGAGGATGAAATTGGCGAAGGGACGTTCACGTTCGTCGAGCGCTTCAGTATCCCAACTGCCGAGCGTGAATTTGTACTCTAAATGTGTTCCCGCCGGGAAACGAAAAACGCGCTGGAATTTCTGTCTGTCAATCCTTTTCAGGGCGATCCGGTCGGGACGCCAGTTACCCAGTTTGCGCTGATTGCCGGCGATGAAAACCATGGCCGTGTCCGGTAATCCGGGCGCGTAAACCGTGAAGGTTACCGTAACCGAAGAAAACGGTGTGGCTAACTGGCAGGCTGAGAGAATTAGTAGTATCAAGTACAGGATTTTCTTCACACCGGATAATATTTCATTTTAGGAAAAAAGGCAAGGATTTGTTTGCGCACAGGTTGCAAAAAGCGCCGGGTGGCAAATTGGAAGTCCGACCTTAGGCAACGAACTCATTTTTTTTCGGCAATTAGCGGACTTCGTTCCCTTAGCGGTGTCGGTAAGAAAAAAGAATGTTCAAAAGTACAGGGTTTACACCGTAAGTCAGCAGCCCGTTATTGATAAAATTCATCTTTGTTTTTATACAATAGATGAATAAAATACACCTACCATGATTTACGGTAAAACAGCAGACAATGTTATCCGGGGCGTTTATGAATATGTCATTTACAATTCAAAAACCTGCCTTTCACGGAAAGTAGACCGTAAATTCCATGATGTTGTTGCCTTCGTTTAACTTCATAGGAGGGAAAGGGGGAAATGTAATTGCGGAGCAATTTTAATTGAACGAAAGTTAATCAAAATATTTTATTATTTCTGCGTGCGGGGCTTTTTATGAACCTAGAAATTATTAGATTTATAATGAAAGTAATACTTAGGTGATAATATGACTAAAGAACAAAAATTTTATAAAGCACTTCAGGATGTTTTCATTGGCGCCAGGATTGAGGGCCAAGGCGGTTTTGTGAATTTGATGAAGATAAAATCAAATTACTACCACAAAATTGAGGACATTCTCAAAAAAGATATTGAAGCAGCTCTTGAAAGCCACCCGAAATTTAGGGATGAACTTTTTGACAAACTCTATTCATTTTTTAGCCGCTACTTTACGGAGAGCGGCTCAATCTATTTCAACTCAACGCCTTTTCATAACAACATTTACGAAAAAGTTTATACGGACGAGAAAGATGTTATTCTTTTTTGGAAAACGCAGATGCTCTATTATGTCAAAACCGACCGGATTTTCAGAAGTTTGCCGGTTGAGTTTGACGGATTCAAATTTTACTTTGACGCTTCAAAAATAGAAAGTAAAAAAGCCAACGAAAAACGCTCGCTAATCTTTGATTTAAGCGAAATCCGCGAAGATAGGACGATTGTTTTTGCCGTTTCCTATTCCGAAAAAGGAACAAAGACCAAACAGGATGAGATACTAAAAGCCATAAAACGGAAAGGTATTGTGATTACCGAAGACCCACTGGAGCGCGCCTTTAGAGTTTTTAAAAAGCAAAGCGAGGTTGATTTTTTTATTAACAAAAACGCAAGAGCGTTTTTGCAGGAGCAGTTTAAACTTTGGAGTTATCAGTATTTCTGGGAAGGGGCAAAAGAATGGAGCGCGGAAAGAGTCAACGAACTTCAAATCCTAAAAGATATTGCCTTTAAGATTATTGATTTCATCTCTCAATTTGAAGACGAACTGGTCAAAATCTGGAATAAGCCGAAGTTTGTTAAAAACTCAAATTATGTAGTTACACTGGACCGATTGAACAATCTTGCACTCGTAGAAAAAATTATAAAACACAAAAATATCAAGGAGCAGATAAAAGAATGGCAGGAATTAGGGATTGTTGATGAAGATTTTAATACTAAAAATGTTATTGAAAGCGATTTAACCGGTAGGTATTTGGCAGAAAAATACAAACATTTGCCGATTGATACCAAGTATTTCAAGGACTTGAAGCTTGAAATTTTGAGCCAGTTTGAAGACTTGGATAAATCTTTAGACGGTTGGTTGATAAAAAGTGAAAACTACCAGGCGCTAAATACAATCCTGCCGAAATTCAAAGAAAACCCGCCTGCCGGACGGGCAGGAGTGCAGACAATCTACATCGACCCGCCGTTTAATACCGGAGATGATTTTGATTATGTTGACCGTTTTCAGGATTCAAGTTGGTTGAGTTTGATGAGTAACAGAATTGAAGTGTCTGGAGATTTAATATTTAAGAAAGGGAGTTTTTTTCTTCATTTAGATAATAATGCTATTCATTATGGCAGATTTATTTTAAATCAGATTTTTAGAATGGAAAATTTTAGAAGCTGTATTACTTGGTTAAGAAGTATGAGTGGTAAAACAATTTCAAAAAATTTTCCTAGCGATACAGACTTTATATTATTTTATTCAAAGTCAGAAAACTACATATTTAATCCCACTTACATGCCGTTATCCGATACTACAAAATCTATGTATAAGTA
>Ga0209609_10000726_pt1 | contig 19345 bp, 17 predicted proteins | sample LakKivw325mmetaG_FD_184136 | JGI IMG/M metagenome (GOLD analysis project Ga0209609, IMG submission 184136) | Anoxic lake water microbial communities from Lake Kivu, Rwanda to study Microbial Dark Matter (Phase II) - Lake Kivu water 325m metaG... | ecosystem: Environmental > Aquatic > Freshwater... | reverse complement strand
TTCTGCGTCGATAAAGCAATGTCGCGGGAAGTTGGCGGTGTTGTATGTCAACAGATGGGAATTTTTTCGATTGCCCCGCGAAGAATAAGGCAATATCCGTTTTTGGCTTGACAGGGAAGGGATTGGGGGTATAATGAGTTTGCAGTCCGATGAAAATCGGACATTATTTTTAAATTAAAAATGTAAATATCAAAAATCAAAATGACAATTTGAAATGTAAAATGTCCCGCTTTATATTTTTCATTTTTTAATTTTGCATTGTGATTTTTAATTTTGATTTTTAAATTTTACATTTACTATCGTGGATCTAAAATCATTCGCGTTGGCGGTAAATCAGCTGGCGCAAGAAAAAGGCCTTTCGGCCGAAAAAATTATTGAAAGCATTGAAACCGCGCTGGCGGCGGCCTACAAAAAGGAATATGGCGAAAAAAGCCAAATGATCAAGGCTAAGCTTAATCCCAAAACCGGGCAAACCGAGTTTTGGCAAATTAAGGTTGCCGTTGACGATTCAATGATCTTCTCCGAGGAGGAATTGGAAGCGATGAAAAACGCGCCCGAAGACGGCGGCGAGCCCAAAACCGCTTCCGTTTCCGAGGAAGGGGCGGCCGATGGAATTGAGAAGGTGCGTTTCAACCCCGAAAAACACATTATGATTGACGAGGCAAAAAGCGAGAACCCCGACATTAATCCGGGCGATGAAATTCGCATTGATTTGGAACAAAAGCAAGATTTCGGCAGAATCGCCGCGCAAACCGCCAAGCAGGTCATCATCCAAAAAATCCGCGAGGCGGAAAAGGAAACGATTTTTGCCGACTTTAAGCTCAAGGAGGGGGAGATTATTTCCGGCATTGTGCAAAGAGTGGAAGGCCGTTCGGCCTATATGGACATCGGCAAGACGGTGGGAATTCTCAATCGCGAAGAGCAAGTGCCCGGAGAATTCTATCGTCCCGGCCAGCGGTTAAAAGCGTTTGTGCTTAAAGTGGAGCAAACTTCCAAAGGGCCGATCATCTTTTTGTCGCGCTCCTATCCCAAATTTGTTTCCAAATTGTTTGAACTGGAAGTTCCCGAAATTGCCGGCGAGCAAGTGTTGATCAAATCCATCGCGCGGGAAGCGGGGTCGCGCACCAAGATCGCGGTGGCGTCCACGGTGGCCGAGATTGATCCGATCGGCGCGGCGGTGGGGCAGCGCGGCACGCGGGTGAGCGCGGTGATCAATGAATTGGGCGGAGAAAAGATTGATATCGTGGAATATTCTGATGATCCGAAAAAATATATTGTCAACGCGCTATCGCCCGCCAAAGTGATGGAAGTGCGGGTGTTGCCCAAAAATCGGGCGCTGGCGGTGGTGCCCGATGATCAATTATCGCTGGCGATCGGCAAAAACGGGCAAAATGTGCGTCTTGCCGCCAAACTTACCGGCTGGAAGATTGATGTGCGCGGTCCGGAAAATTTGGGCGAAACGCTGGCGCAAATTGAACAAGAGATCGCCGCCGAAGATAATGAGATTGAAGATAACGCCACGGATATTAAAATTGCCGGTGAAGCTGAAAAAAAAGAGGCACCGGCGGTTAACAATGAATCGGCGGTTATTGTAGAAGGCAAGGAGTCGGAAACTGACTTGGAGGTTAAAGATGATGCGGCGGACAAAGACAAAGCGGCGGCAAAAAAAGACAAAAAAACAAAAACGGCAAAAAAACCGCGGTCAAAAAAAACAAAAAAAACCAAAAAAGATGAATAAATATACCATAACCAAATTGCCCAAATCGCAAGTGGAGGTGAAAGTGGAAATTCCCGCTCAAGATTTGGCCGAATTTGAAGAAAAAGCGTTGACCGAAATCGTTAAAGAAACCGAGATTGACGGTTTTCGGAAAGGCGCCGCGCCCAAGGAAATGGTGAAAAGCAAAGTCGGCGCGCAAAAGATTTTGGATCGAGCGGCGACGCTTGCCATTGAGGATTCGTTCCCCAAGACGGTTGAAGAGAGTAAGTTGGAGCCGCTGGGTTATCCGCAAATCAGTCTTTTGAAGCTGGCTTCGGGCAATCCGCTGGAATATAAGGCAACAGTGGCGGTTTATCCGCAAGCAAAATTGCCCGATTATCGGGGAATTGCCGCGGGGTTTGAATTTAAAGCCCCCGAAGTTACCGAAGATGATATCAAGCGATTGAAAATGGAAAAAGAGCGGCACGCGCGCGAGCATTGGCGGCGCGATCTGCTGGAAAAATTGGCGCAGAAAACCGAAATTGAGGTGCCCGAGATTCTGGCGGCGGGCGAAACGCGCAAAGCGATGGATGATTTCAAAAAAAGATTGCCGCGCGCTACCGGAATGAATTTTGCCGCCTATTTAAAAAAAATCGGCAAGACCGAAAGCCAAGTTGAGGAAGATGTCGCCAAGGATAGCGAAGCCAGAATCAAAAACTTCTTGATTTTGCAGGAAATCGCCAAAGCAGAAAAAATTGCCGTTGGCGAAGAAGAAATCGCCGCGGCGATGGCAAAAATTCGCGGCGGCGACGGAGAGACGTTGCCGAACGCCGAAGATGACGCGCAAACCAAAAATTATTTGCGCCAGGAATTGCAAACCGAGAAAGTCTTTCAACTTCTTGAAACAAGTTTCAAGAAATAAATTCCAAATCACAAGCATCAAATTCCAAAGTAAATTCCAATATTCAAAATTCAAATTTTTAATATTGATATTTGGATGTTGGATATTATTTGGAGCTTGGAGCTTGGAATTTGGTGCTTAATAAAATGAATTTAATTCCCACGGTGATTGAAAAAACCCAATATGGCGAACGCGCCTATGACATTTATTCGCGCCTGCTCAAAGAGAGGATTGTGTTTTTGGGCGGACCGGTGAATGATGTGATTGCCAATGCCATTATCGCCCAATTTTTGTTTTTGGCGTCAAAAGACGACAAAAAAGACATTCAGCTTTATATCAACAGCCCGGGCGGATCGGTGACCGCGGGGCTGGCGATCTATGACACGATGCAATACATCAAATGTCCGGTGTCCACGGTGTGCGTGGGGATGGCCGCGTCAATGGGGGCGGTGCTTTTGGCGGCGGGCGCGAAAGGCAAGCGATTCGCTTTGCCTAACGCCGAGATTATGTTGCATCAAGTGGCGGGAGGGGCGCAAGGCGTGGCAACTGATATTGAAATCAACGCGCGGCAAATCATTCGCATCAAAGAATCGCTCAACAAAATCATCGCCAAGCACACCGGCCAGAAAATGGAAAAGATCACCGTTGACACCGACCGCGATTTTTACCTGACTGCCGAAGGCGCCAAAGAATATGGCATCATTGATGAAGTGATACAGACGAAGGCGTGAAGACATATAATCATATAAACATTTAATCATATAATCAAAAAAGTCCCGCGAGAGCGGGATTTCTTGGCGGTATTGCGCGTCAAGAATAATGTGTTATGATGAGGATGTGGAGTTTTTGAGGTTAAATCGCTAATTTGCCGCCGCCGAAAACCCGCCTTGGCAACGCGGGCGCGGCGCGGCCAAACTGCCTTGAAAAAATTAAATCGCAATCTTTTTATTTTTGCCGCCGCGACGTTGGCGTGTGGCGCGTTTGCTTTTTCGGCATTTGCCGGTCCGTTGCATAATGTCGGCGGCTGGGCGTGGTCGGAAAATATCGGCTGGGTCAGTTTCAACAGCAGTGATTCCGGCGCGGGCGGCGGTGCGGATTATGGGGTCAATATTGATAAAAACACGGGCGTGATGTCGGGATACGCCTGGTCGAAGCATATTGGCTGGATTTCGTTTAACGCGGCGGATTTGGCCGGTTGTCCTTCTGGAACCTGCGAGGCGAAGGTTGACACGGCTTGCGCGGGCGGTCAATGCGAAGTTTCCGGATGGGCGAGAGTGATTTCCGCCAAAGATGATCCAGCGGGCGCCGGCGGCTGGGCCGGTTTTGTGAGTTTGCGCGGTTCGGGTCCTGATTATGGAGTTTATATTGATCCGGTGACCAAGGATTTTCATGGCTGGGCGTGGTCGGATATGGTGTTGGGCTGGTTGAGTTTTAACAGCGCCAATCCCGGTGCCGGAGGAGGACCATACAAAGTCTACACCATGGCAAATATCGGACTAAACGCCAAGATGGAATGCGGCGGCACCGAATGCGTTTATGGCACTTGTGACAACAATCTCGGCGCGGCGTGGGTGGCTTATCCGCCGATTCAAAGATGTCCGGCATGTATTTATTCGATAACCAATAAATCAACCGGAAATTTTTCGTGTTCCTATTGGCGGTTGAGCGGTCCGGCGAATTATGTTTATAAAGGAACGGGGGCGGTGGATGAGAAAATCAATTTGAGCGCGTTTGCCGGCAATATTATTCCGGGAAGCTACACGATGTCGTTGACCGTGAGTGATATTAACAGCGTCGATTGTTCAACCGGCAATAGCAAAACCGACAGCCGCGCGATAACGATCAAGCAAGGCATTCTTGCCGATTTTGTCTGCGCGTTGGGAAACCCGATTTATGACGAGGACGCGAATCCCGATCCGGCGCCGTGGCAAGATTGCACCAGCACCGCCGGCAAAGCGGATTTCGGCAAGAGAGTGGCGAAGGGAGGCACGATATATGTCAAGGATGTTTCCACTCCTTCTGAAGGCGCTTCCGGCATCATTGATCACACTTGGAGGTTTACGGTTGACGGTGGAACCACCGTTACCGATGGAGAAATGGCGTCTTTTGCCATCGGGAAAGACAATAAAATTGAGCTTTATTCTTATGATGACGGCACTTGCCCCGGCGGTTCCGGATGTGCGAATTGCAGAGAATCGTCTTTCAGGTCAAGAGTGCTGCCCAAATGGGAAGAGGTGCCGATTTAGATGTGGATAGATTGGTTGGCAAGCAGTTTTAAAATATCTCATCAGTTGACGCGCCAGAGATTTCGCGGCGGGTTTTGAGTTGAAACCACGAAGCGCGCGGCAAATTGATGAGACAAACTTATGGATTTGACAATTATTTTTCCGTTGCTTTTGGCGCTGATCGTTGGCGGGGCGGCGGGATATTTCGCGCGACAGGAAATTGCCAAAAAGCGCGCCGGCACGATCGAAAAGAATGTTGCCGGCAAGCTGGCGAAAGCCAAAGCGGAAGCCCAAAAAGTGCAAGAAGAAGCGCAAGCAAAAGCGCAAAAATTGTTAGATGATTCTCGCCAGGAAATCGCGCGGCGCCAAAAAGAAATTGCCAAGACGGAAACCTTGATTTTGAAGCGCGAGAGCAATTTGGAACAGAAAGTCGCGGCGTTTGAAGTTGAAGAAGGCGAATTGCGCGAGAAAGTGCAAAAATTAAAAGTGTTAAAAGAAAATTTGGAAGATTTGCATCGCCAGGTGATGGAAGGATTGGAGCGGGTTGCCAAATTAAGCAAAGATGACGCGCGCAAAGAACTGATGGAGGTTTTGGAAAGGGAGTATGCCAAGGATTTATTGGAAAAAACCAAAAAATTGGAGACAGAAGGTATTGACGGATTTAAACGGCGCGCGCGGGAAATTTTGACGCAAGCGATTCAAAAATTCGCGCTGTCGCAAGCGCAGGAAACTACCACTTCGGTGGTGAGTTTGCCCAGTGATGATATCAAAGGAAGAATTATCGGCAAGGAGGGCCGCAATATTCGCGCGCTGGAAAGATTGACTGGCGTGGAGATTGTTGTGGACGAAACGCCCGAGACCGTGGTGATTTCCGGATTTGACCCGATCCGGCGGCAGATTGCCAAAATCGCGCTGGAGAAATTGATTCAGGATTCGCGGATTCAACCGGCGCGGATTGAGGAGACGGTAAAAACCGCCGAAGAAGAAATCGCCGGCAAAATCAAAGAAGCCGGAGAACAAGCGTGTTATGACGCTAATGTTCTGGGATTAAATCCGCGCTTGATTCAATTGTTGGGGCGATTGAAATATCGCACCAGTTATGGTCAAAACGCCCTGCTCCATTCGTTGGAAGTAAGTCATTTGGCGGCGGCGATCGCCGCCGAAGTCGGCGCCAATGTCAAAGTGGCGCGCAAGGCGGGATTGTTCCATGATATCGGCAAGTCGGTGGATCAGCAAATTGAAGGCACCCATGTGGAGATTGGCATCAAAATTTTGGAAAAATTCAATGTTGAACCGGAAGTGGTCGCGGCGATGAGATCGCATCATGAAGATTTTCCTTATGAAAGCGTGGAAGGAATGATTGTGCAAGCCGCCGATCAAATTTCCGGCGCCCGTCCCGGCGCCCGCAAAGACACGGTGGAGAACTATTTGAAACGGCTGGGAGAGTTGGAAGCGCTGGCAAAATCTTTTGATGGCGTGGAGAAGGCATGGGCGCTTTCGGCTGGAAGAGAAATTCGCGTGTTTGTTCGCGCCAAAGAAATTGATGATTGGCAAGCGCAAAAAATGGCCAAAGAAATCGCCGGGCGCATTGAAGAAGAATTGCGCTATCCCGGAGAAATAAAAGTGAACGTGATCCGCGAGACCAGAGTGACCGAATACGCGAGATAGGGCAATCATTGACTATTGACTATTGACGATTAACTATTAACTATTGACGATTAACGAATTCGCCGCTTGGCGGCGAATTCCGCGGAAGTAGCACAATGGCAGTGCTCTTGCCTTCCAAGCAAGTTATGCGGGTTCGATTCCCGTCTTCCGCTCAAATTTGGTGGGGGACGGCACGGGTGCAAATCCCGTTGCCCGCTCCAAAAAAACAAAACTCTTCACCGGAAGAGTTTTGTTTTAGACGCTCATTAACTCATTAACTCATCGCTCATCAACTATTCTTGGTCGGGGCGCCCGGATTTGAACCGGGATTAAATCCTCCCAAAGGACTCGTGCTGCCGTTGCACTACGCCCCGCTTTTATCCGCCGTAGCTTTAGCGAAGGCGGACTTCGCTAAAATCATGACGCGCAAACCTGTTTCAATAAAACTATATCGGGTGCCATTATCCTATCGCGCAATTGTGTTTGCGTCAATCGCAAGCTATAATGAAACGGTAAAACAATGAATTAATAATTTTTTAAATGAAACAGCTTTTTAAAAATTTTTTTGAACAATTGAATGTGATCGGTCAATGCCGAAAGTATAATTTACCTTTGTGCCAATGCCCGCAGTTTCTTTTCTTGGTGATGGGGAACGTTAATATCGCGGCAATGCTCACTGCTTATTTTATTGGCATTCGCTATAACAGCGATCCGGATAAGGTGATGCTGGTGGTAACTTCTTTATCGGCGGTGATTTTTATTATTTCATTTATCATTGTGCGCAGTTTTGAGCAGTTGGCCGAGACTAACCGATTAAAAACCGAGTTTGTCAATATTGTTTCACATCAAATTCGTTCTCCCCTCACGAATTTGAAATGGATTGTGGAAATTTTAACTTCCGGCATTCTGGGAAAGCCCGAAAACAAGCAAACGGAGTATTTTAAAATCTTAAAAGAAAATTTGGAAAGAATGCAAAAATTAGTGAGCGAATTATTGACGGTGTCGCGCATTGAAGCAACCAAATTGGTGCTAAAAAAGGAAAATTTCTTTTTGCAGAATATGGCGCGCGATTTGGCAAAAGAATTTGAACCGATCTCAAAATCTTCAAATGTCAAAGTGGAAACCGACTTTGACCCAAAAACGCCGCAAGTATCCGGCGATCCGTTTCAAATTTTGCAGGTGTTGGAAAATTTGCTCTATAACGCGATCCGCTACATTGGATTTGCCGGCGACAATATCGCGCGCGGCAAGGAGGCCGGCAAAGTGATTATTAAAGTTTATGGCAAAGGAGGTTTTGTTTTTTGTGAAGTGTCGGACAATGGCATTGGCATTCCCAAGGAAGACCAAAAATATATTTTTCAAAAATTTTTCCGCGCCGATAATGTGCGCCGTTATCAAACCGGCGGTTCGGGGCTGGGACTTTATATCGCCAAAAACATAATTGACAGTTCGGGGGGCAAAATCGGCTTTGAAAGCTGTCGGGGCAAGGGAACGACGTTTTGGTTCAAATTGCCGGCGGCAACCAACCATAAAAATTCAAAATTAAAAAATCAAAATGTAAAATGATCCTTCGGTATTCTCAGGATCATCCTGAGTCCAGCGAACGGATGAAAATTTAAAATTAAAAATTCCATAATTTTGATTTTTGATTTTTACATTTTAAATTTATTATGAAGAACATACTTTTTATTGAAGACGAGGCGGTGATGCAAAAAGCAGTGAGCGAATTTTTGGCGGTGAAGGGATATAATGTGATTTCCGCGCTTGACGGCGAATTGGGGGTGCAAATCGCGCAAGAAAAGTTGCCCGATCTGATTTTGTTGGATATTATCCTGCCCAAAAAAAGCGGATTTGATGTGCTGAAAGATTTAAAAGGCAGCGAAAAAACCAAATCAATTCCGGTGATTGTGCTGACCAATCTTTCGCAAATCGGCGATGTGAGCAAAATGATGGAAATGGGCATTACCACTTATTTGGTTAAAAGCGACCAAAGTTTGCAAGATATTGCTAACGTGGTTGGGCAAACGCTGGGAGCGTAAAATGATTAATGAATATTGAATCGGAACAATTGAAAAATTTCATGGTTGATGCCGGAATGATTGCGCCGGATCAATTTGCCGCGTGTGCTAATCAGGCAAGGGAAAGAAATGTTCAGGTGGAAGATGTTCTGATCGCGCGCAAATTTATTGATGGCGATCAGCTTTTGAAATTGAAGGCCTATATTCTCGGTATTCCGTTTGTTAATTTGGAAAAAGAAAACATATCTCCAGAGGTTTTGAATTTAATTCCCGAGCCGGTAGCGCGCGCCAACGGCGTTGTGGCGTTTCGCAAATCGGGTGATTTTTTGGAGATAGCGATGTTGGACCCCGAAGATTTGGGTATTATTGAATCAATTAAAAAAACCACTGGATTATCAATTTTGCCGCGCTTGGCCGACGAACCGGGAATAAAAAGCGCGATCCTGCGCTATCAAAAAACGCTGATGGCCGAGGTTGGAGATATGGCGCTGTCTTCTGAGAATTCCGAAGATAAAGATATGGCGGCGGCGCGGATGTCGGGGGATGCGCCGATTGCCGCCGATTTTGGCGGAGATTTGAAAAAAGTCGCTCAAGATTTGCCGGTGATCAGGATTGTTGACACTTTGGTGAAGCACGCGATTTTAGAGCGGGCCTCGGATATCCATATTGAACCGACGGAAAGGGAAGTGATTGTGCGTTATCGCATTGACGGTATTTTGCGCGACGCGATGGTTTTGCCGAAAGTGGCGGCTTCCGGCATTGTGGCGCGAATTAAAGTTCTTTCCAATCTTAAATTGGATGAATCCCGCCTGCCGCAAGACGGACGTTTTAAAGTGGAAAGCGATCAATGGAAATATTCATTACGCGTTTCTACTCTTCCGGTATTCCATGGTGAAAAAATCGTGATGAGATTGCTTGCCGAAGGAACGAAAGCTTATCCCTTGGAAAAACTCGGTTTTTATGGCGCGGGATTGGAAAAAATAAAAAACGCGCTTCACAAAACCATGGGAATGATTTTAATGACCGGACCGACCGGATCCGGTAAAACCACCACGCTTTATTCAATGATGGACATACTAAACGAGCCCGGCGTCAATATTTCCACGATTGAGGATCCGATTGAATATCAAATGCCGCGCGTCAATCAAACTCAGGTTAACGCTCAGATCGGTCTTACTTTCGCGTCGGGATTGCGCACGCTGTTGCGCCAGGATCCCAACATTATTATGGTGGGGGAGATTCGCGACAACGAAACCGCGGCGCTGGCGATCAACGCCGCGCTTACCGGCCACTTGGTGTTGTCAACCTTGCATACCAATACCGCCGCGGGCGCGATCCCGCGTTTAATTGATATGAAGGCCGAACCATTTTTGATCGCGTCCACAATTGACGTGATTATTGCCCAGCGGCTGATTCGGCGTCTGGCGGATGGCAAAGAAGAGTATCGCCTTAAAGACGCTGATATTGATCATCTGAAAAATTATTGCGATACCGCTAAAATTTTAAAAGTTTTGAAAGACGAAAAGGTTATTCCGGTCGGCGCGACATGGAAGACGATTTCTTTTTGGCGGGCTCGTCCGAATAAAGAATCGCCCGACGGTTATAAGGGCAGAATTGGCATTCACGAAGTTTTGCCGGTGTCGCCGAAAATCAAAGAGCTGATTACCAAAAACTCCACTGCCGACGAGGTGCAAGAATGCGCCAACAGGGAAGGAATGATCACAATGTTTGAAGGCGGTTTTATCAAGGCGGCGCAAGGCGTGACTTCCATTGAAGAAGTTCTGCGCGTGATCACCGAATAATTTTTCGACTTTTTCACGTTTATAGCTATAATAAAAATATGGAAGAAGGGCGAAATCAAAACTACATTTCACTGCTTGAAGCGGCAAAATTTTGCTCCTATTCGGAGCCCTATTTGCGTCTGCGGGCTCGGCAGGGGAAACTAAAATCTATTAAATTGGGGAAAAAGTGGATGACCACGCGCGAGTGGCTGGACGATTACGAAGCCAGAGTTGCCGCTTGGCGCGCCGCCGCGGAAAGCAAAAAAATTTTTCCGGCGGCGCCGACGATTCCTTCGGAAATAGAAAAGGTAATGGAAACACCTGTTCGCGTCGCGGTTTTTTGCGCCGCTTCGCCGCCTTTGCCGCCAACACCGCCGCGTCGTTTGGCGGGGTTTGGCGCGGGTCAAATTTTTCCGCCGCCGCGCCCGTCAAAAATTAAACGCGGCTTTGATTATGAATTTACCGGCGCGCTGGCATCCGGCGCGCTGGCGGCGTTGTTGTTTTTCGCCGCCGCCAATCCGAACAGTTTTTCGCAGATCATCAATTTTTCTTTTGAAAACGCCAGTCAGGCGAATTTGAGTCATTCGATTTCGATCGCGCCGGAAAAAGTTGCTCCGTTTTTGGAAATTAAATCATTTTCCGAAGAAACGGCAATAACTTTTGAGCAAAGCGCGCTGGAAAAGTTGGTTGCCGCCATTGCCTCATGGCTTGACTGACAATTCTTATTACTCATTACTCATTACTACCCCTCATGGCTCAATTTAATTTTTCCGCGAAATCGATTGATGGAAAAGAAATCAAAGGGACGCGCGAAGTTGAAGACGAGTATCAGTTGGCGCGCGCGCTTCGTCAAGAAGGATTTATTTTGGCTTCGGCTTTGAGGTCTGACCGCAAAACCGTTTCTTTGGCGCGCTTTTTTGGAAGGGGGGTTTCCCTGAAGGAAAAAATATTTTTTTGCAAAAATCTGCAAGTGATGTCTTCGGCGGGTTTATCTTTGCCCCGCGCGGTGGGAATTTTGGCGGATCAAACCGCCAACCGGTCGTTTTCAAAGGTGTTGGCGGAAGTTAAGAACCAACTGATTAAAGGCGAATCTTTTTCCGAAGCGTTGGGCAAGTATCCCAATATTTTTTCTGAATTCTTTTGCAGTATGGCCAAGGTGGGGGAAGAAACCGGCACATTGGCGAATGTTTTGTCAATCACTGCCGGGCAAATGGAAAAAGAATACGCGCTAAAATCAAAAATCAAAGGCGCGATGGTTTATCCGGCGGTAATTTTAGTGGCAATGATCGGAATCGGCGTATTGATGTTGGCGACGGTAGTGCCGCAATTGGCGGCGACTTTTGAAGATTTGAAGGTTGAATTGCCGATGACTACCAAGTTTATTATCGGAATGGGAAAATTCACCGAATCTTATTGGTGGATGGTTATTTTGGTTATCGCCGGGATTGCCGGCATTGTTTCTCGATTACTGAAAACTTCCGGCGGCAAAAAAGTCATTGACGATATACTTTTGAAATTTCCGGCGATCGCGCCGATCATAAGAAACGTGAATTCAGCCTATACTTTGCGTAATTTAAGCGCGTTAGTGGCTGGCGGAGTTTCTTTACCGCGGGCGCTGGTGATTACTTCGGATACGGTAAGCAATGTTAATTATACCGCCGCGCTTTTGGCGATAGAGGCGCGGGTCAAAAAGGGGGAAAAGTTTTCCGAAGCGATCCGGGATTTTTCCTATCTTTATCCGGCAACAATGATCCAGATGGTCAAGGTGGGCGAAGAAACCGGAGAAACCAGCAATATTTTGATCAAATTGGCGGAGTTTTATGAGAATGAAGTGGATGAGCAAACGAAAAATTTTGCCGCGGTGGTGGAGCCAATGCTGATGATTGTTATCGGCGCGGCAGTGGGATTTTTCGCGGTGTCAATGGTCCAGCCGATGTATTCCATGATGGATGCTATCTAGCCAATGAAACAAAATTTCATCGGAAGCTCCAAATTCCAAGCTCCAAATTGCAAATAAGTTCCAAATTCCAAATCAAAAAATATGCCGATAACCAAAAGGCGCGAATTTAAAAATGGGTTTACATTGGTGGAAACTTTGGTTGGTGTCGCGCTGATCGCGATTGTGTTTTCGGGGATATTTGGCGCGTATCGCTTCGGCTTGGAAGTGGTTCTTTTGAGCCGCAATAAAATCACCGCGATGTCAATTGCGAATTCAAAATTAGAAGCGGCGCGCGCCCTTTCTTATGAGCAAATCGGTGTACCGGGAGCAGTGTTGCCGGGAGCGGAGGGAATTTTGGCGCCGGAGACCGTTGAAACGGTCGGAGGCGCCGTCTATAACATTAAGACGGCGGTGAAATATATTTCTGATCCAGCGGACGGAAGTGGTGCCGATGACGATTGTAATTTGGATTATAAAAAAATGGAAGTTGCCGTTTCGTGGGGAGGAAAATTAGCGGGGGAAATTTTTTTATCAACGATCTTTGCGCCTAAAAATTTAATTCAAGAATTGCAATCTTGCATGAGCCAGCCGGGCGGAGTGTTGGAGGTGAAAATTTTTGACGATTTCGGGATCGCGGTGCCGTCACCGACAATTACCGTTCGCGATCCCGCTACCGGCAATATTGTCGATACGGCGACTCCAACCATCGGCATTCACGTTTTCCCTTTGTCGGAGGGCAGTTATCGGGTGGAAGCGACCAAAAATGATTACAGTTCGGCGCGCACCTACTCCGCTGTCGAAGTTGCTGTGCCCGACAGCCCCGATCCGTCGGTTTTTGACAGTGGCTTGACGCCGGTGAGTCTTTCCATCGGCCCGGCCGCGGCGTTTTCAATTGACGCGATTTCTCCGGAAGGGCAGGACAATTTTTCCGATTCTTTCGCGGACGGCGCGCTTATTTCTGAAATCAACGGGGTTCAAATATCTTCCGGCGGATTGACTCTTGCCGGTCCTCCATATGAAGCTTCGGGGAGCGCGGTTTCGGTAATAATCGCGCCGACGGATATCGCTGCTTGGGACATGTTTGTTTTCAGCGATACGATTTTGCCCGACACTGAGATTATTTACCAATTACTCTATAACGATGGTGTTGAATGGCGACCGATACCCGATAACGACCTGGGGGGTAACATTGCCGGGTTTACCGATTCTCCGATTGATATTTCCGGATTGGATAAAAATATCTACACCGAGATTAAAATAAGAGGCGTGTTGTCATCTTCGGATATCGGCGCCACCCCTCGCGTTGACGGTTGGCAAATTTTTTGGACCACCGGCGCCGGACCGGCGATCGCGGCCGCCAAGGTGCGTTTAATCGGCGCGAAAACAATCGGCAAAGACGCTTTTGGCCAAGCGGTTCGCAAATATGATCAAGATTTGATTATGGATGGCGCCGGACACTTAAACATCATGGGAATTGACAGCGATGCCTATACTTTCCGCGCCGATCCGGCGGATGGCTTTGATTTGATTGCCACCGATCGCGATCCTCAACCGATTACCGCCGGCGGCGGAGAGAACACCGCGGTTAAAATTTTTTTGCGGGTGCAAAATTCGTTTTTGATTTTGGTGCAAGACGATGAATCACTGGCACCGGTTTTTTCGGCATCGGTGAGAATTCATTCCGCGCCGTTGGGCTATGATAAAACCCAATATACCGATTCAAAAGGGCAAAGTTATTTCGCGCCTTTGCAGAACGGGATTTATAATGTGGAGATTTCCGCGCCCGGTTATTTGGATTACAGCGCGGCAGAATCTGTTTTTGGGCAAACGTTTTTAGCGGTCGGTGTTGACCGCCAGGAATAATCTTTTTAATCCCATGCCATTATTTTTACGCGCCAATTGCCAGAGATATTTTCGCGCCGAACCGCGGTCGGAGGAGCGCGGATTTACGGTGGTTGAAACATTGGTCGCGATTTTTGTTTTCACCTTGGCAATGGTTATCGCCTCCTCCTCCATATTGATGCTTTATCGCAAGCATGAATACGCGATGGAACAAGCGCTGGCGGTTGACGAAGCGCGTCGCGGCGTTGAGATAATGGCCAAAGAAATCCGCGAGGCGCGTTATGCCGACAATGGCGCTTATCCGATTGAAAAATGCGCCGGCAAAGAATTCATTTTTTACAGCGATGTTGATGGCAACGGATCGGCCGAGAGGGTGCGCTATTATTTGGCGACAGTAAACGCCGGATCGCAGACAGAAATTTGTCATTCCAATTCCGCGGGCGGCGTTTGTTCGGTTGATTTTTCAGGTTTTTTGACCGGAACGATGCAATCGGCGCAGGTCAGAGTGTCGGTGGAGGGCGATTTGGGCGCGGCAAACGAATATGTTGATATTTTCGCGGATGGCGTTAACTTGGGGCAGCTTTGCCGGAGTGGTTGTTCCGATTGCGCGGGTACTTGGCAGGGGACGCAAACCTATGATGTCACCAATCAAGCGCGAGATGGCGAGATTCAATTTTTGGCGGATGCATCCAATTATGTCGGCGCGTCCTGCAACTGGCAAAATCCGAGACATTCGTTTCGTGTTCAGTTTGAATTTTTCTGGACCGAAGAGATTCCCAATCTTGATAACCAGCTTCGCCGGGGAGTGATCGCCGCCGCGGGCAACCCGGCAGTTTATCCATCCGACCAGGAAGAGATAATGACAATTACCGAATATGTCCGCAACGCGCCGCCGATCTTCACTTATTATGACGCGCAGGGCAATCAAATTTTTGATGATCCGGCAATATTGCGGGACGCGAAAATGATGAAGCTTTTTATGGTGGTCAACATCAGTCCGCAACGCGCGCCCAATGATTATGCCTTGGAGCAATATGTTCAACTGCGCAATCTTCGGGAGTAGCGGCCATTCTATGTGCGTTTTAAAAAATATGAGCTTTATCCAGTTTAAATTCAAAAAGAGAATATGCCAAAACAAGGGATTAATCGTGGTTTATGTCCTGGTTTTTGGCGCGATTTTTTTGGTAATGATGTCGGGATTGTTCGGGTTTTCCTTGATGCAATTGAAGCAAACGGAACAAAAAAACGCTTTCCATCAGGCATTGGCAATCGCCGAAGCGGGAATTGATTATTATCGTTGGTGTTTGGGAAACGGGATTGAGGAGGGTTGCGCCGGCGAGAAAGATTATTATGATGGGCAGGGGCGTGTCGTCGGCAAATTTTTATTGCAGGCGGATTTATCGCTTTCTTGCGGTCAAGTAGTTAGGCGGCAGATTGTTTCCACGGGGTGGACGGTAAATAATCCGGCGGTCAAAAGAAACATAAAAGTTGTCTATGGGCGGGAATCAATTGCCAAATATACCTATATATTGAACAGCAATGTGTGGATCGGCGGCGATCACGCGATTAATGGCCCGTATCATTCAAATGGCGGCATTCGTATGGACGGCGCCAACCAATCCGTAATGAGCAGCGCGACGATGCTTAATGGCGCGGGCGAATGGGTTTGCACCAATTCTTTCGGATGCAGCCCTTGTCCAACCGCTTATGGTTGCCGCGTTAGCGGCGGTCAATGCGTTTGTCCCGGGATTTTTTCCACTACTGCCAACGCCAATACGAGCTTGTTTCAATTTCCACAACCGCCGTTTGATTTTAACGGCATTACCATGGATCTGGCGGATATCAAATACAAAGCCCAAAATCGGGGCGGGCTTTATCTCCCCCCTTCGTCAACTTTAATTGCCAACGGCAAGGGATATCATCTCAAATTTTTGGACAATGGCACGGCGCAAGTCTGGGTTATTACGTCGCTTTCTCAGACCTACGCTTATAGCGCGGAAGAAGGATATCATTATGATCAATTTATTATTAACGAAGAAATCCTTTACGGGACATATTCCATTCCCGCCGATTGTTCGGTCATTTATTTGGAAGACAATTTATGGCCGGAGGGGGCGGTGAAAGGGAAAGTGATTGTCGCTTCGGCTAATTTGATTACTTCGGGGATTGATACCAGCGTTGTTTTACCGGGCAATATCACGTATGCCGGCAATGATGGCGCCGACGGATTGGCGTTGATTGCCGAACAAAACATTCTCATCGGACCGCAATCACCCGACAACATGGAGTTGCGCGCGATAATGGTGGCGCAAAAGGGGCGATTCGGCCGCAATCATTACTCGGGAAATTTCAGAAATTCGTTGAAAATCTATGGTTCGGTGGTCAGCAACGGTCGCGTTGGCACGCAGTGGGTGAGTGGCAGCACCATTGTTTCGGGATATGCTAATCGCGAAACCAATTTTGACAAAGACCAAGTTTATAATCCGCCGCCGTTTGTGGCGTATATGAATCCGGATTTTAAAATTGTCAGCTGGGAAGAAATAGAATAATATGAAATCGGGGTTGAGCCAGACATAATTCGGTAAAAATTTTTATGTTTGATTTTTTAAATTTGTCAAAAGAAGTGCATGGATTGGAAATTACTGATAATTATGCCAGAATGATGCACTTGATGCGTCCCGGCGGACATTTGATTGTGAATTCCGCCGGTTGCCTGCCGTTAAAAAAGGGGCTGGTCCAAAACGGTGAAATCAGAAATGAACCGGAGTTGGTTTTGGCCATAAAAAAATTGGCGGCGCAATCCGCCGGACGTAGCTCGGGGAAACGGTGGGTGGCGGTGTCTTTACCCGAGAATAAAGCATTTTTTAAAGTGATTACAATGCCCCGCTTGAGTCAAGATGAAATGAGATCAGCGGTGATTTTTGAATCGGAAAATCACATCCCCCTTCCTCTGGATAAAGTTTATCTTGACTTTGAAGAAGTCGCGCCCGAATCATTTTCAGAAAATCATTGCCAGGTGGCGGTGGCGGCATTATCCAGAGAACTTGTGGATTCTTACGATAGGGTTTGCGATGCCGCCGGATTATCGCCCATTGCCATGGAGCTGGAGTCGCAATCTGCGGCGCGCGCCGCCAAACAAAGCTTTATTTCACATCGTAATGCGGCATTAATTAAAATCGGCGATACTCAATCAAGTGTCATCTTTATTTCGCGAGGGAGCGTGAGGGCGGTGTTTTCCATGCCGATTTCAAACGGTTATTTTATTGAAAAAATCGCTCAGGAGTTATCGGTGGATTTTTCTGAGGCCGAAAGGTTGAAAGTTGATTATGGCATTGTTGATTTTGAGCGCAAAGCGGGATCTCTGAATGTTGACAATAACGAACAAAAAAGAAAAATTTTTGAAGCATTGGTGCCCGGTCTGGTTGATTTTACTCAACAGACACAAAAATATATTAGTTATTATCAAGATCGCGCCAAGAGCGGAGCGCTGGATGAAGCTGTTTTGGACAAAGTGATAGTTTGCGGCGGCGGCGCCAATCTCAAGGGAATTGATGATTTTCTTGCCATAAAATTGGAGGTTCCCGTTGAAAGACTTGTCTTGCCGATTGGAATTGATATTAATCATTTTAAAAATTCGGAGTTTTTGAAAAACAGCGCTAACGGATGCGCAGTGGTTGCCGGTTTGGCGATGAGGGCGCAAGAAATTGAAGCGCAAAGCAAAAGTTAGGAAGCTTGTTTACGATAAAATTATGATTAACTTATTGTCGCCACAACGGCAAAAAAAAATAAAAGAAGAGGAATCAATTAAAATTATCGGAATTATTTACGTTGCTATTGCCGCCGCATTGGTATTTTTCGCGTTTTTATTGTTTTTTATCCGCGTTTTTTATCAATATGAGCTCAGAGATCAAGAAATTATTTTGGCGGAACAGGAAGTGATAATGAAAATGAGAGACGTCTTTTTGATTGAAAAAGAAATTACCGCCAACAAAGCGTTGATTGCCAAGATTGATAATTTTTATAGCGAGCAAACGAAAGTTACCGAAACTTTTTTGGCGGTATCCGAATGTCTTCCCGCGGGAGCATCTTTATCGCGATTTGATTTTTCGGCGGGGAAAATAAGTGTCGGGGGGATTTCCCCAACACGAGAAATGTTGGCGCTTTTTAAGAGTAATTTAGAAGAACGTTTGGAATTTGCCAATGTTGTTTTTCCGGCGTCAAATTGGTTAGTAACCAGAGATGTTGAATTTAGCGCAAGCTTTGATTATGTCAAATTCAAATAAAAAAACGGCGATCGCGCTTGCAGGAATTGCGCTCTTTATCGTCGCCGGGATCGGTCTTTTTGTTTTGGTTTTTGATTTACGCGAAATTGCTGCCAAAATCGCTGAAAAAAAAGATATTGCCGACGAATATCGCCATCGCATCACTGTTGCTCAAGAATTTACGCGATTTGTTCAAGATGAAAAAGAAAAATTTGCCGCCGCCGCCGCTCTTTTTGCTGATAGCGGAATGCCTCTTGGCTTGATCGGGTCTCTTGAGGTGGCGGCCAAAACCGCCGGCGTTGAGATTGAATTTTTGCCGTTGTCGGCACAAGGCAAGGAGGCCGGTTGGCCGTTTATGAAAATTGAAGCCAAACTTGTCGGCGGTTCTTTGGAGGTATGGCGTTTTATTGAAATGATGGAAAATAGCCCTTATTTAACCGAAGTTGAAAGCGTGAGCGTGGTTTTGCAAAGAGATCTGCCGGGCCAAGCGGTAAAAAATCTTGTCCAAGCCAGAATCTTGATGAAAATATATGCGAAAAATCAAATTAACTAGCATAATTTTTCGAATGAATATTTTCTGGGAAAAGGCGGCCCGGCGCTCCGGTCGGCTTTTTGCCGGGCTTGCTTTATTCGCGATCTTGGCGTCATTTTTTATTTTTTTTGATTTTGCGAAACTTGCCCGTTCTTCCGACGATGAGCAAAAAATCGATCAAGGCGCTTTTAACGCCGCCATTGCCGCCAGATATCGCCAAGTTTTTACCGATATCCGGCGCCGCGAAGGAAATTACCGCCGGGCCAAAGAATCCCTTTATCCGGATGTGTTTTTCGTTCCCGCCAAATCGGGAGTGGAAGAGGGCTTGACCGAGCCGTAAAATTGAGACATAATCCATTGTGGCACCAATTTCTATTTATTACTATTTTCTATTTTCTATTTTCTATTTATTTTGAATTACGAAACCCTTATTCGGCAAGTATTTTCGCGGAGCACGAAAATTTTATTGCTATAAAATTTCCTAGTATTTTGCGCCGGTCGC
>Ga0209609_10000725_pt1 | contig 19356 bp, 16 predicted proteins | sample LakKivw325mmetaG_FD_184136 | JGI IMG/M metagenome (GOLD analysis project Ga0209609, IMG submission 184136) | Anoxic lake water microbial communities from Lake Kivu, Rwanda to study Microbial Dark Matter (Phase II) - Lake Kivu water 325m metaG... | ecosystem: Environmental > Aquatic > Freshwater... | reverse complement strand
GCTCATATCCGCCAGCATCAGATCGACAATCATGACATCGGGCTTTAACTGCCCGACCAGCGTTACGGCCTCGGCGCCGCTGCCCGCCTCACCGCTCACGCGTACATCCACCTCGGATTCGAGCAACGCCTTGATGCCCCTCCGCACTACGTGATGGTCATCCGCCAGAATAACACTGATCATAAATCATTCCACAATCACTTTCCTCGACCTGACGGGAAGGGGGAGCTCCACCGCGACCACGGTTCCCTTCCCGGGGGCGGAGGTGAGGGAAAACCTGCCCCCTATGACAAGGGCGCGGCCCCGCATGCCGTTGATGCCGCCCGGCCAGCCTTTTGCGATCCTATCGGCCTCAAATCCGCTCCCGCTATCCTCGATGCGCACGGCAAGTATCCAGCGGTCGGACCACACCCTGACCCTGGCCTCATTTGTTCCCGCGTGCGCCGCCACATTTTCCAGCGCTTCTTTGACGATGCGGTACGCCGCCAGGCCGGTCTCGGGGGGTATTTTCTTGTGCAATCCCTGGTGCTCAAACTGGACGGCGACATGGGTGCGCGAAGTGAAGCTCTCGAATAAATAGAGCAGCGCAGGCAGCAGTCCCAGGTCATCCAGCATCTTGGGGCGAAGCTCAAGGGAAAGCTCGCGCGCCAGCGACATCATCTCATTGACCAGCGACTGCGCCTCGCCCAGCGTATAACGCGCCTTATCCGGGGAGGAAGTAAGAGCATCGCCCAGCAGCAGCTTGAGCACGGCCAGCGACTGTCCCAGCCTGTCGTGGAGCTCGCGGGCGATGATCCGCCGCTCCCCCTCCTGTATATCCACGAGCACCCTGGCTGTTGAAAGAGGGTCATCCATAAGGCCAACATGATATGGCCGATAACGCTGTTTGTCAATTCCCGCCCCGGCTCCGCCATAGCTTGATTTCCTTATCGGGCGCATGTAAGATTAACGTTGTTTTTGGCCTCAAACAGGCTGTTTTTAAGGCAAGAGGATGAAGATAAGAGAAATTATAAGAGGGCAGGGCAAATGCCTCTCTTTTGAGTTCTTTCCGCCGAAAACGCCGGCCGGCGAGGAGAAGCTCCTGAAGCGGATCGAAAACCTGAAGGCTTTCAGTCCTTCCTTCATCTCGGTGACACAGCACGCAGGCGCCGATACGCTGGGCAAGACCAAGCATATCGTGCGCAGGCTCCACGACGAGAGCGGGCTGACGGTGATGCCGCATATCACCTGCGCCGACCCGCGCAGAAGCGAGCTCGAGCCCGTGATCAATTACTACCAGCAGATGGGCACCGAGAACGTACTGGCGCTACGCGGCGATCCGGAAGAATACGGTGCAGAGGTGTTCGACGGACAGCAACACTTTCGCTTCGCCTCAGACCTGGTGCGCTTCCTGGCGACCTACAAAAAGTTCTGTATCGGTGTGGCAGTATATCCCGAAGGACACCTGGAATCGCCCAACCTGGGGCTGGACACCGCCTACACCAAACAGAAAATAGACCAGGGCGCGGAGTTCGGCATCACGCAGATGTTCTTTGAGAACTTCCATTTCTACCAGATGCTGGACCGCTTCGAGCAGGACGGAATCGAGATACCGATCATCGCGGGAATTATGCCCATCACCGATTTCCAGAAGGTCGAGCGCTTCAGCGAGCTGTCAGGCGTGGAGATACCGGTGCCCATCTTCACGAAGTTTGAGGAAATGGACGATGCGAATGATGTTGTCAAGGCAGGCGTGGACCTGGCCACGGAGCAGTGCCTGGACCTGCTGGAAAACGGCGTGCGCAATTTCCACTTTTACACGTTGAACAGAGATGAGCCGACAATAATGATATTAAACAACCTGTCTTCCGCGCTGGGCTGATCTCATACGCCATATAAATATTTTCATACACGAAAGGGAGGTTACATGCAGGTATTAGAAGGCATCAAGATCGTCGAGCTCGTCCACATGCCGCCGGGCGAACTCTGCAGCATGATACTGGGAGATTTCGGGGCCGATATTATCAAGGTTGAGGCCTTACCTGCGGCAGGCGGACGCAAACTGATCGATCCCGGCGAGGCCGAGGCGCTCAAATCGCTGATGGCTTTCAACGCCGTCAACCGCAATAAAAAGAGCATCCGCCTGAACCTCAAAACGGAGGAAGGCAAACAGGTCTTCTATAAACTGGCGGGAGAGGCCGACGTGGTTATCGAAGGCTTCAGGCCGGGCGTAGCCAAACGCATGGGCGTGGACTATGAGACCATCAACAAGCTTAATCCGCGCATAGTATATTGCTCTCTGAGCGGCTACGGGCAGGACGGACCCTACAGCCAGAATCCGGGACATGATATCAACTATATCTCCATAGCCGGGGCGCTGAACCTGATCGGATGGCCCGGCAGCCCGCCCGCCATCCCTCTCAATTTCCTGGCCGACTTCGCCGGCGCCTCACTGCACGGCGTGATGGGCATCCTGCTGGCCCTGATGGCCCGCCAGTCTTCGGGCAAGGGACAGTTCGTCGATATCTCTTACACGGACAGCGTGATCACGCTGATGACCTTTTTCCTGCAGCAGCATTTCGCGGGCGGCATGAAGTTCCCCCGCGGAGAGTGGGGCCTGGCCGGAGGGTATCCTTACTATCAATCCTACGAGACATCCGACGGCAAGCGGATCAGCCTGGGCTGCGTAGAGCCATGGTTCTGGGAAAACCTGTGCCGCGCCATAGGACGGGACGACCTCAAAAAGTTCAGCTTCAGCCCCGAACATTTCATGCAGGGCCAGCCTGACGAATCGTGGCGCCAGGCCACGGAAGAGGTCAAAAAGGTCTTCCTGACAAAGACGCGCGACGAATGGTTTGATATCCTGTGCAAATTCGACGTGCCGGCGGGCAAGGTCTACGAGATCGACGAGGTTGCCGGCGATCCGCAGCTGCTGCACCGCAAGATGCTGCTGGAATTCGATCATCCCAAGCTGGGCAAGGTCAGGCAGCCAGGCATCGCTATCAAGCTCTCGCAGAACCCGGGCAGTGTACGGAGCATGGCCCCTTACTCCGGCGAAAACACGGACGAGGTGATGAAATCGCTGGGATACAGCAAACAGGATATTGAAAGCTTGCGTACAGCTAAGGTGATAGGCTAAAATTTGACATACAGGAGGTGGGAATATGGCAGCCAAAGCATTCGTGCTGGTTACTACATCGGTGGGGCAGACCAAGTCAGTCCTCACTCATCTCAAGAAGCTCGACGGCATAAAGAGCGTGGATGCGGTGATGGGGCCCTACGACATCATCGCTGTCGTAGAAGGGGAATCGGTGGATAACGTCGGCAAGCTGATTACAGAGCAGTTCCACAAGATCAGCGGTATCGAGCGCACGACCACCTGCCAGACGATCAGGATAGCCTGACAAGTTTCGCCATGGACTGCGTGTTCTGTAAGATTGCCGCCGGCACCATACCGGCGGACATCGTATACAGCGACGAGGAATTGATCGCCTTTCGCGATATTCATCCCATGGCGCCCGTGCATGATGTCCTCATACCCCGAAAACACATCGCGTCGGTAAACGGCCTGTCCGGCTCCGACCAGGCGCTGGCCGGCCGGATGATGCTGGCGGCGGGCAAGATTGCCGGAAAGGAGGGCATCGCGGAATCAGGCTACCGGCTGACCATTAACTGCGGCCCGGACGGCACGCAGGTCGTACCGCATCTCCACCTCCACATTTTGGGCGGGCGCCTGCTGTCGGAGAAACTGGGCTAAGCATCCGTCGAAAGCGCGGCTATTTTATCGATAACCTGCTCTATAGCTTCATCAGGCGTGGATGCGCCTGCTGTAATACCCACAGCCCGCTTGCCTTTCAACCACACGGCGTCTATCTCGCTGGCATTCTCGATATGGTGTGTCTCCACGATATGCTGGCAGACCTCCGCCAGGCGCCGCGTGTTGGCGCTATTATGACCGCCCACGACTATCATGAGGTCGCTGGTGCCGGATAACTCCTCGGCTGCCAGCTGCCTTTTCTGCGTTTCCTGGCAGAGCGTGTTCTCCACCCTGATCTCCCTCGCCCAGGGAAGCAACCTCTGATTTAGCCTGTTGACGAAGGCGATGAACTCGGCCCTGCTCTGGGTGGTTTGCGCCATGATGCCTATACGTGCGGGCAGCTTATCGATGGGAACGCTGTCAGCGTCCATGGAAGCGATGGATCTGTCGCCCGCCCAGCCGAGCAGCCCGCGCACCTCGGGGTGGCTGGCCTCTCCGAAGATTATGACGCCGAAGCCGGCAGTGGCCAGCCGGCGCGCCGCTTTCTGTGCGCTGCGCACAATGGGACAGGTGGTGTCGATAACCTCAGCCCCCCTGGCCTGCAGCTTCTCCAGCACCGTGGGAGAGACGCCGTGCGACGAGACCGCAATAATGCCGCTCTCCAGGTTATCGGCATTGTCCGTCACCCTCACGCCCAGCTCCCTGAGCCTGGCAACGACCGTCTTGTTATGGACTATCGGGCCAAGGGTGGCAATGGATTTTCCGCTGCGGGCCGAGCTTTCGATTATCTTGAGGGCACGCCTTACACCGAAGCAGAACCCGAGCTCGCGGGCCTTCTCTATCCTCATACGGAATAGATTATAGCGGCTTGTGCTCCGGGGGTCACTTGTAGTCGTAAAAACCTTTGCCTGTCTTGCGTCCCAGGTGGCCGGCGGTAACCATCTTGCGCAGCAGGACAGGAGCGATGAACTTGGGATTCCTGGTCTCGGCATAGATTGCGTCCATGACGAAGAGCAGGGTATCCAGCCCGACCATGTCCGCCAGCGTAAGGGGGCCCATGGGATGGTTCAGCCCCAGCTGAACTCCGGTGTCAATATCCTCTCTGGTGGCCACGCCGTTCTCGTACATCTCGAAAGCTTCCACCATATAGGGCAGGAATGAGCGGTTGACGATAAAGCCCGGCCTGTCCGGAGCGGTGATGACGGTCTTGCCCAGCGACTTGCCCCATTCCACTGCGGTCTCCAGTGTCTCCTTGCTGGTGGTTATGGTCTTGACCAGCTCCAGCAACTTCATCAGCGGCACGGGGTTGAAGAAATGGCAGCCCAATACCTTGTCGGGGCGCTTGGTCACCGCCGCCACATCCATCACCGACAGGCATGATGTATTTGTACTCAGAATGGCATCCGGGCGGCAGATGCGGTCCAGGTCTATGAATATCTTCTTCTTGAGATCGAGGTTCTCGATTGCAGCCTCTACAACCAGGTCGCAATCCCTGAAATCCTTCATATCGGTGGTGCCCTTGATGCGGGACAGCGTACCATCCATATCGCCCTGCGCGAGCTTACCCTTCTCCACCGCCTTGGCCAGCGACACCTTCACCGCGCTCATGCCTTTATCCAGCAGCTCCCGGTTAATCTCCGATACGACCACGTCATATCCTGATTTCGAGCTGACCTCAGCTATGCCACGTCCCATCAGGCCACATCCAACGACTCCGACTTTTTTAACAGCCATGGTTTCCTCCTGTTGAGATTATTTAGCTTTGAAATTCGCCTTGCGTTTCTCGATGAACGCCTGGCGCCCTTCCTCGAAATCCTCGGTGGCGGTTACAGCCCTTTCGATCTGGTACTCAATCTCAAGCCCATTCAGCAGAGTTGTATTCAAGCCCATCATCATAGCCTGCTTGGCAGCCCGCGCAGCCAGAGGCGCCGGTTTCAAAAGGGCCTCGGCCATTTTTCTGGCCTCGTTCATCAGTTCTGCGGCGGGCACAACGCGGTTGACCAGGCCGACGCGATAAGCCTCCTGAGCATCGATGGGGCGTCCCGAAGTGAGCATCTCGGCGGCCTTGGCCAGCCCGATAGCTCTGGGCAGGCGCTGCGTGCCTCCCCATCCGGGGATAAGGCCCAGGTTTATCTCGGGAAATCCAAAGGTAGCGTTCTCGGCTGCAATCCTGATGTCACAGGCCAGCGCCACCTCAAAACCACCGCCGAGGCAGGCGCCGTTGATAGCCGCTATGATGGGTTTCCAGATCTGCATATCCTCGCAAATGGCCGGCGCAGGCATCTCGCCGCGGTGAGCGCTCTGCTGTATCAGCGGCAATGTGGTCTTAATATCGGCGCCTACCGAGAAAGCCCGCTCACCTGAGCCGGTCAGGATAGCCACCCACAGGTCCTCATCGGCATTGAAATCCTGGAAACATCTGTTGATCTCGCTTATCTGCTGCGGATCGAATGAATTCAGGGCTTCAGGCCGGTTGAGCGTAATGACGGCCAGTCTTCCCTCTTTTTGATATCCTACTGCCATTGAAGTCCTCCTTTTCTTAGATTGATAAACGCCAAATTATAACAAAAAGGGCCTGTTTAAATACACCGAATCCGGTATAAGGGATAGTCAAAACAGGCTGTTACTTGAGGGTTTCGGCCATCTCACGGGCAAGCTTCTCTCTCTCCTCACCGTCCAACCCGTCGCCCACCTCAAGCTTGCGCACCATATTCTTTATCTCGGGGGACCTCTCGAACAGCTGTGCGATCTTGTTATTCTGCACGGCAATGACAGAATCAAGCGCCGTGAAATCAACTCCGAGATCAAACCTGCTGTTGAAAAAGTATACCAGCCGCTTCACGGCGCGAGGATCATCTGCGGACAACAAATAGTACGGCACAGGCACCCAGAGGTTGACCACCGGTATATTCCGCTGCCCGGCCAGCCATGCCAGATAAGAACTGAGTGTGGGCTTCTGGCCGGCAGGGGTTTCATAATCGTTGTCCGAAACGACATTGTACGGTTCAAGCGAGGATTTAATCTCCTTATCATTCACAATCGAAATGAGCAACCTGGGGACCGTATGCGCGGCCGGAGAGACCATCGCTCCCATGGTGTATATCTCCTTGACCGCACAATCGTGAGAGGCAACGTCCAGTATCGAATTGAGGAACCGGTGCCAGCCCATCCTGGGGATGCTGCTCTTGAATATGACCAGGTTATGGCTGTCACATACATAGAACTTGCTTTCGGGAAAGCGGGCAACGTCATTTATCACATTTACCCCGCTCATAGGGAAGAACCCCTCCGGCAGTATTTCGCCGAACTCTCTGCAACCCAGAGACTGCAATAGATAATCGGCGGTGTGCACTCCCAGATTGCTTGCATCCTCGGCCCAGGCTACGATCAAAATCGACCCCTGCACGTTGGGATTGCCGCTCAGCCTGACGGTATCCTCGCCGCTCACTTCTGCTCCCCACCGACATCATGCTTGAAAAACTTGTCTATATCGTCAAGTATCTTTTTCTTGTCGTCCTCGGTTATCAGACCTTCGCTCTCGGCAGCGGCCACGGTGGAGTCCTTGAGCCGGTCGAGTTGCTGCTTGATCTCATCCGGTAGTCTTTCATAGAGCCGCGTCAGTTCGCTTTCACTCTGCCGGGCCAGCTCATCTATCGCTTCCATATCGATCCAGAGATCAAGGGCTGCGGAAAGAACTTCCAGCACCGATTTGGAACCTTTAGGATAGGGAAAGGGGAAGCCCTGCAAATATACCGGTATCTCTCCCATGATGCAGACCGCGTCGATGCCGCGCCGGCGCGCTATACCCAGCAAAAGCCCGTTGAGCCCGGCGATGTTACCCTCACCACCTCGGCCCTCGATATCCGACATCAAAACGGTATTGTCATAGCCTTTGAACTCAGCGATGAGTTCGGGTGAATTAGGCACAGCCCAGGCCCTCGACCTGGCGGTATGGTGTATGGGCGCCACCGCCGCGCCGGAGGTGTAGATACGCCTGCATCCATACTTCTCGGCCACATCCAGCACCAGATTGGCCATAGCATAGGCCATGCTGCCGGCAGCGTAAACCCCGCCCCCCTCGGCCGGCTGCTCCTCGCCGATAAATAGAATGAGGTCACGCCTGCCGGCCCTGTGGTAGAAAAACTCGCTGGCCGGGAAATCAAGCTTAACCAGCTCGCCGCCGCGTATTATTACCTTCCTGGGATAGAAGAACTCATAGGGCTCGATATAAGCCATCTGCTCGCTGCGCAACGATCTGCGCAGCGTATCCAGGGCGATCAGACCGATGTTGCCTATGCCGGGCCATGCTGCGATCATCACCGGATCGATCAGTTCCGGCTCTTTTATATAGCGGATTCCCATATATTCACCTGTGACAAATTGATTATAGCATATCAAATGTGGGCCTTACGGCAAACTGAGCGGAACATCTGCGGGAGCGCATTAATCACCGGTCTTTCAGCTACAAGGAACTTGACATCGAGGTTCATAATCACGATGATATTAGTTAGCGCGGACATTGTGAAGTGAAGGAAGAAGGACGTTCAGCCGCTCCAAAGGCGGTAAAAAAGACCGGGAAGCTGCCGAAAATCCTGATTGTGGACGACAGCGGGGAAAACTTGCGCCTCTTTCGCACCATCCTGAAAAATGCCGGCTACCGTATCACATCCGCTGAAAACGGTAACGAGGCATTGCAGAAGCTGCGTAAAGTAAAGCACGATTTAATAATGTCCGATACACTCATGCCCGTGATGGACGGATTCCGCCTGCTGCAGGAGTGCAAGGGGGATCCCGACCTAAACAACATCCGGTTCATTTTCCTCACCGGCGCCTTTACAGAGGCGAAGGACGAGGAGCTCGGGCTCAAGCTGGGGGCGGACATTTTCCTGCGCAAGCCAATCGAGCCGGACGAACTGACCCGCATTGTATCAGAGGTGCTTGCGCGAAAAAGCAGGTCCAAAAAGGCGGCGGGCAAAATCAAGGAAGCCGTGGGAAGACCTGACAGCGGACTATATAATGCGGCGACCATGCAGCAGCTCGAACGTAAAATAGAGGCTCTGGAGCACGAGATAGCCGACAGAAAGAAAGCCGGGTCTGCGCTGGTCGAGAGCGAGGAACAGTACCGGCTGCTTTTTGAGACCATGGATCAGGGCGTGATGTGCTGGGCCGAAGGGAGCGTGATATCGGCCAACCCGGCCGCGGCAAGGATACTGGGGCTGGAGATCGATGAGATCGTCGGGAGGACGATAACCGATCCCGTGTGGCGAGGCTTTCACGAGGACGGCAGCGATTTCTCCCCTGAGGACTTCCCTGTTAATATAGCAGCAAAAACCGGCCGGCCGGTAAGGGATGTACCCATCGGGTTCTTTAAGGGAGACGATAATAAAATCCACTGGATCCGCGTCAGCGCCTTTCCGCAGTTCCCACCGGATGCGGACAGGCCTCAACAGATTTATAACACTTTCGACGATATTACCGACAATTTCTTCGCCTATAAGGCGCTGCAGGAAAGCGAATCGCGCATGTCGGCCATACTGGAAAATATCCAGGATGCCGTATGGTCGGTCGACAGCGGTTACCGCGTAATCGCAGCCAATAGCAGCGCCCGCAAATTCTATCAGCAGGTCTACGGCGCCACACTCACAGAAGGTGCCGATATCCGTTCCGGCATGCCCCAGGAAAACAGTGACTTCTGGAGCACGATCGGGCGGCGGGTATTGAGCGGCGAGAAGGTTGCGCTGGAAAAGACCTATGAATTTGCAGACGGTCCCGCCTACTATGAGTTTTCACTTACCCCTATATTGTCTGCATCGGGACGGGCGATTGGCGCGGTATGTTCAGCCAGGAATATAACGGAGCGTAAAAAGGCCGAAGAGCAGATAAATGAGAGCGAGAAGCGCCACCGCATGGTGTTGGAGAATATCTCCGAATCGATCTACGTCATACAGGACGGCCGGATTAAGTTTTGTAAGTCCGGAGTTTCCGCCATCACGGGCTACAGCGGTGAGGAGATATTGAATAAATCGCTTGCGGATATCATTCACCCCGATGATGTCAAAGCCGTTATGGAAAGCCATTTCAGAAGGATGGGCGGAGAGCAGGTACCTTCGGAACAGGTTTACAGGGCAATTGATAAAAACGGTGAAATCCGCTGGGTGGAAGCGCACATAAATACGATTGAATGGGAAGGGCACCCGGCCGCGCTGGTGGTGCAATCAGATATAACCGAGCGCCGCCGAATGGAGTCTTCCATTCAGAAAACCAACCGCCTGTATAAAATGCTCTTCCTGTGCAATGCCGCCATGGTTCACGCCACCAGCGAAACAGAGCTGCTGCAGAATATCTGCAGAATAATGACCGAGACAGGCGGCTATTGCCTGGCCTGGACAGGATATGCCGAGGACGACGAAGACAGAACGGTAAGGCCTGTGGCGATGAGCGGCGGCGAGATAAGCAAACTGACGGATAAAGGCATCACGTGGTCTGAAGGGGAGCTCGGCAACGGCCCCGCCGGCAGGGCCATACGAACAGGGAAATACATTGTGATCCAGGATATCTCACTTGATCCCTCATACGAACCCTGGCTCAGTTCCGTGGAAAATACGGGTATCCGGTCGACCATATCGCTGCCATTGAATTACCGCGACAGGGTCTTCGGCTCGGTCAACATCTATTCAGACCGTGTAAATGGGTTTGAGGAAGACGATATCTCGCTGCTGAATGAGCTGGCGGAGGACCTGGCTTACGGCGTGGCTGCGCTGCGAGAGCAGGAGCAGCTGAAAGAGGCTGAATCGGACCTCAGAAAGAGCGAGGAGCTTTTCCGCAAGGCAGTGCAGAGTACGTCGGATATCGTCTGGGATTGGGACATCGCCGCAGGCAGTGTAACCTGGTTCGGTGACATCGACAAAATGTTGGGCTACGAACAAAACGAATTCCCACGCACGCTGGAAGCCTGGGAAAATACACTGCATACGGATGATCACGACCGCGTCATGCAGGCGCTGGACCACCATGCTCAGACAGGTGAACCTTATAACGTTGAGTACCGCATCGTGCGAAAAGATGGATCACTGCGCAACTGGATAGACCGTGCGCTGGTAATCTATGACGAAAACGGAAAGATAACACATTCTGTAGGCGCATGCGTGGATATAACGGAACACAGGCAATCCGAGGTCAGGAGCAAGATACGCCGCGACCTGGGCGTGAAATTAGCCGGCCGGGTGGATATGGATACTGCTCTCAAATATTGCCTGGATGCCGCCGTAGAGATATCAGGATTCGATACAGGAGTAATCTATTTACTGGAGGAAAAGAGCGGCGATTTCAGGGCCGCCTGCCACTACGGAGGCTCCGACTTTTTGAAAGAGCATTATTCCGTACTGAAAGCCGATAGCCCGGATGCAAGGCTGCTCAAGAAAGGCGCTCCGATTTATGTGAAGGCGGAGGAGTTCGTACCTCCCTTCGACGAACAATTGAAGCCGGAGGGATTCACTTTCGACGCCACAATACCTGTTTCATATCAGGGGCAGATTATCGCCAGCCTGGGTATCTTTTCCCATACGCATGACAATATGCCTCTGGTAATCCGCGACTCGCTGGAAGCAATCGCCGCAGATATCGGAATAATCATCGACCGTCTTTCCTCGAGGCAGGCGCTGCAGGCCAGCGAGGAGCGCTACCGCTTTATAACCGAAAATACTGCGGACGTCATCTGGATGCTGGACAAGTACCTCAACTATACATTTATCAGCCCTTCGATTACCAGGATCAACGGATTCACTGTGGAAGAAGCCATGGCACGCGGGATAACCCAGCGGATGACACCGGACTCGCTGAATAAAATCGCCGGGGCACTGGAGGCCGGGACCATACCTGTTCTGGACGGAACCCCGGGGCAGAAACGGTGGTTCACTATCGAAATGGAAACCTACCATAAAAACGGGTCCACAATCTGGATGGAGACTTCAATGGCACTGATCCCCGATGCTTCAGGTGAGATCATCGGTTTGCTGGGCACCTCCCGCGATATATCCGCCCGCAAGCAGGCCGAAGAGGCCCTGCGCAACAGCGAGGAGAAATACCGCCTGGTGGTGGAAAACGCCCATGAGGCCATCTTTATTACCCAGGACGGTAAGATTAAATTCGCCAATCAGAACTCGGCCAGCATGATGCTTCTCCCGCCGGAAGAGCTTTTCTCAAGGCCCTTTGTTGATTTCGTCTATCAGGATGATAAAGAACACATCGCCAGCAGACATCTGCGCCGTCTTAAAGGCGATGCTATCGAGGACTCAACCGAATTTCGCGTGATCAGAGGCGACGGCCAAGTGCGCTGGGCGGAGCTGCAGGCGCTATTGATAGAATGGGAGGGGCGGCCGGCCGCGCTTAATTTCATTACGGATATCACGGAGCGCAGACAATCGGAGGAGCGCGGCAGAATACGCCGCGACCTGGCTTTATCACTGCTCGGCATAAACGACATCGAGACGGCAGCCGGGCTGTGCCTCGACGCCGCCATTAATATAGCGGGCTTCGACTCCGGCGCCGTTTATTTAAAGGACGAAGAGACGGGCGGTTTTCGCGCAATCTGCCATCGTAATATTACTCCGGCCCTGGTTGAACGATTATCATCCCTGCCCGCCGACGGTGTCTGGGCACGTCTGCTTACAAAAGGGACAGCAATCTTTATGAGAGCCGAGGAATTCTCTTCACCCTTCGATGAGGTACTGAGGCCGGAGGGACTTACCTTCAACGCAACGATACCCGTTAAACACGGGGAGAAAGTGCTGGCTTCGCTGGGTGTTTATTCGCACTCTCTTAACGACATGCCGGATGTCGTCCGCAACTCGCTGGAGGCTATCGCAGCGGACATAGGCATTGTAATCGAACGCATCGGGACCAGGCGGGAGCTGCAAAAGAGCGAGGAACGCTATAACGTTATTGCCGAGAACACCAGCGACGTCATATGGTCTGCAGATAAGAATCTCAACTACACCTATTTCAGCCCGTCGGTTTACAAGCAGAGGGGCTTCACACCGCAGGAGATGCTGCGGCTGAAGGTAGAACAGGCGGTAGCACCCGGATCTCTCGATCCGGTCACAAAGGGCGTGGCGGGGGCCATATCACAATTCGAGAGCAACCCTGCAGGGGGTCCGGTCACATACACCGGCGAGATGGAGGTCTTCTGCAAGGACGGATCGACCAGGTGGACGGAGACATCTTACACGGTTATCGGAGACGATGGAGGCAAATTCAACGGTGTAATGGGCATTTCGCGCGATATAACGCAGCGCAGGCTTGCCGAAAGAGCACTCAAGGAGAGCGAGCAGCGTTACCGCTCTTTATTCCACCATAATCCTGCAATGACCTACTCGATCGACCGGCAGGGATATTTCACCAGCGTCAACGCAGCTGCGGAAAGGATATCCGGCTATTCAGCGGAAGAAGCATTGAAGATGCATTTCAGCCAGCTTATTCCACCTGAATATATAGAGACGGTTAAACAGCATTATGAAGGATCGCTGAGAGGTGAGCCTCAATCATACGAGGCGGTCTTTATCGCCAAGGACGGCAGCAAGATAGACGTCCACATCACAGGCATACCTATCATTATCGACGGCGATACTATCGGCGTATACGGTATAGCGGAGGACATCACCGGGCGCAAGAAGGCGGCGGAAGACCTGAGGGCGGCGCTTGAAAACGCCAGTTCCACGCTGGAAGGAACAATTGAAGCGATCGCCATGATGAGCGAGTTGCGCGATCCCTACACAGCCGGCCACCAGCGCATGGTCAGCCAGCTCGCAGTGGCCATTGCAGAGCAGCTTGGACTGGAGCCGGACCGGGTCCAGGACCTGGCTGTGGCGGGATTGCTGCACGATGTGGGCAAAGTCTATGTGCCGTCGGAGATACTGAGCAAGCCCGGCAAACTCACCATCCTTGAGCTCGGATTGGCCAAGGCCCATGCCGAAGCCAGCTACAATATCGTGAGGTCGATCAAGTTTTCGGGGCCGATCGCGCAAATTGTGTGGCAGCATCATGAGAGAATCAATGGATCGGGATATCCCCGCGGCCTGGCCGGCGACCAGATCATGCTCGAAGCGAGGATACTGGCCGTGTCCGACGTGGTAGAGGCCATGGTCTCACACCGGCCCTACCGTCCCGCCCTTGGCCTGGATAAGGCGCTGGAGGAGATAACCAGTAACCGCGCCGTCCTATACGATGAACAGGTGGTGGACACCTGCCTGGCGCTGTTCAACGAAAAGGGATTTAAATTCCGGGATTAACTGTAAGCTATACATGCTCGTGTTGCCCCGATATGTGCAACCAATACAACGTATATTTAAATTATGAGCTCAAACAGTCAGGCTTTCAGTCTGCTCAGCAAAGATGACTTCTTCCTTTTTAACGAGGGCAGTCATCTCCGCCTTTATGACAGGCTGGGAGCGCATCCGGTGCAGAGGGACGGGTATGACGGCACCTATTTCGCAGTCTGGGCGCCCAACGCCCAGAACGTTTATGTCTCAGGGGATTTTAACGGATGGGACAAGAAGGGCTTCAGATTGTCTCCCTGTGAAAACTCAGGTATCTGGGAAGGCTTCGTGCCCGGCCTGGAAAAGGGCGCCCTGTATAAATACCATATCGAATCTAATATCCGCCGATACAAAGTTGAGAAAGCCGATCCATTTGCCTTTTACTGCGAGGCACCGCCCAAAACGGCATCCATAGTCTGGGACTTATCCTACACATGGAAAGACAGGCCATGGATGGACAGGCGCGGCAAGGCCAATGGACTGGATGCCCCCATATCCATTTACGAGGTTCACCCGGGTTCGTGGATGCGCATGCCCGAAGACAACAACCGCTATCTCAGTTACAGAGAACTGGCCCCCAGATTGGCGGAGTATGTCAACAATATGGGATTCACCCATGTAGAGCTGATGCCGATAATGGAGCATCCCTTCTACGGTTCCTGGGGGTACCAGGTAACAGGCTATTTCGCACCCACCAGCCGCTATGGAACCCCCCAGGATTTCATGTACCTGGTTGACTACCTGCACCAGAACGGCATAGGAGTGATACTCGACTGGGTCCCCTCGCATTTCCCCAGTGACAGCCACGGGCTGGGCTTCTTCGACGGCACGCACCTGTACGAACATGCCGATCCTCGGAAGGGATTCCATCCCGACTGGAAAAGCTATATCTTTAATTACAGCCGCCACGAGGTGCGCAGCTTCCTTCTCAGCAGCGCCATGTTCTGGCTGGATAAATACCACGTGGACGGGCTTCGTGTGGATGCCGTAGCATCCATGCTGTACCTCGACTACTCACGTAAAAAGGGTGAATGGGTCCCCAACCAGTTTGGAGGCCGGGAGAACCTCGATGCGATCTCGTTTCTGCGCCGATTCAACGAGGAGATTTATCGCAGCTACCCTGATGTGCAGACCATAGCCGAGGAATCGACCGATTGGCCTATGGTAAGCCGTCCCACTTATGTGGGCGGACTGGGATTCGGCATGAAATGGGATATGGGATGGATGCACGATACACTGGAGTACTTCTCCAGAGATCCTCTTTATCGCAAGTATCATCACGACAAGCTGACCTTCCGCATGCTGTACGCCTTCAGTGAAAACTTCGTCCTGTCCCTGTCCCACGATGAGGTCGTGCACGGCAAATCGTCATCGATAGGTAAAATGCCGGGCGACGACTGGCAGAAGTTCGCCAACCTGCGTCTGCTGTTTACAAGCATGTTCACACAGCCGGGGAAAAAGCTGGTTTTCATGGGAAACGAGTTCGGGCAATGGCGGGAGTGGGACCACGAAAAAAGCCTGGACTGGCATCTTCTCCAGTACGCTCCGCACAACGGACTGCAAAAGCTGGTGAGGGACATGGCCCGGCTCTACGGGAGTGAGCCGGCGCTCTACGAACTGGATTTCGATGCCGGAGGTTTCGAATGGGTGGACTGTAATGATACGATGCACAGCATCACAAGCTATTTACGACATGGAAAATCAACAGAAGACATCTTTCTCATAGCATTGAATTACACGCCTCTTGCTCATTATGGGTACCGTATGGGCGTTCCGCGTGGAGGAAATTGGAAAGAGGTGCTCAACAGCGATGCTTCAGAATACGGCGGGGGCGGCCTGGGCAATCTCGGCGCAGTAGAAGCCGAATCAAAGCCTTTTCACGGCAGACCGTATTCGCTCAGCATCACACTTCCTCCGCTGGCGGCCGTGATTTTCAAGTCGATCCAGCAGTAAAAAACAAGTGCAGAACATGGCCGATCGAGGAACCGTTGTTTATGCACGCATCATTAACAGAGCCTGTTTAGACCGGTATTTCCACATTAATGGTGGTGCCCCTGTCTTTGACCGAATCAATGTCCACCTTTCCCCCCAGCATCTGCACGCGCTCCACAATGCCCGCCAGGCCCAGCTTGCCATCCCGCGGCAATAGATCGATCTTGCCCGCCAGGTCAAATCCCACCCCATGGTCGATTACACTGACCTTGATGCTATGTTCAAGATATTCTATCTGCACGGCGGCGTTCGAAACCTTGGCGTGCTTGGCGGCGTTGATGAGAGCCTCCTGGATGATGCGAAACAGCGCCAGCTCAGTATCGGGCTGGAGCCGCTTCGGTTTTCCAGTGGCCGTGATCTCGACCTGCATGTCGTACATCTTCTTCAATTCGCCTTTGAGCCACTCAAGTACCGGCAGGAGGCCGAGGTCATCCAGGACCGGCGGGCGCAACTGGCGGCTGAACCGCCTCACTTCCTCAACCGCCGATTTCACTCTCTGATATATGGCATCCAGCTTCGTCTTTTCCTCACCCGTCAGAGCAGGTTTGCCGGACCGGAAATTATCCATCTGGTAAATCAGCGCAACCAGCGTCTGCACGGTTGTGTCGTGGAGCTCCCTGGCGATGTATTTTCGCTCCTCCTCCTGTACCCGCGTGATCTGCCTGGCATAATACCTCAGGTTCTGCTCGGCAATATGTCTCTCAGTTACATCCTCTAATATCTCGATGGCGCCTATCACCTTGCCCCGGCTGGTGAGGGGGCTGGCGGTGAAGTGGTACCATTTGCCGTTTTCGCCCAGCGATGGGAAGAAATCCTCCGCTTCGTAAGAGCCCCTGATGAGAGCAGATTTTCTTGCGCTGCCCTGATAACGAGCCGATATCTCCTCTTCCGAAGCTCCATCTGCTATGAGGTCAGCCAGCACTGGCCTTTCCTTCCCATAAAAAGCTTTCCATTGATTGTTTGTGCCAAGCACCTCTTCCTTGATGATGCCCGAAAGCACCTCCAGGGCCTTATTCCACTGAATAACATGGTGCTTTTTATTTACGGCGAAAACCGGAAGGGGGAAACGCCCCAGCACGCGAGCCAGTACAACGTCAGAGCTGGTCCGCAGGTCCTCCCTGTTAAGATAGAGTTTGACCACGAAAAAAATAAGCAGACCTGCGGTGACAGCCAGGGCAATCAGCAGTATTAAAATGACGTAAATGTAAGACATGGCGACCGGTCAGCTGAGGTCTTTGAGGCTCAACCAATTCCTTTTCATGGCTTCGACCACCGCCTCTGTTCTCGATCCCACGCCCAGTTTACTGAAAATGGTCCTGAGATGGCTCTCAATGGTGCTCACGCTCAGATGAAGCTCATGTGCAATGGCATTATTGCTGAGGCCGCCGGCAGTCAGTTTCAGCACTGTGATCTCCCTGTCGCTCAGCAGCTCCGCCGAAGGTTCATCAGCAGCTTCGATCTTACCCGTGCGGAATTTCTGCAGGACCTTCTTGGCTATGTTGGGATGCAGAACGGACTCGCCTTTGTATACGGTCTTTATAGCTTCCACCAGGTCGGATACACCGACGTCTTTCAGCAGGTAGCCGGCGGCGCCCGCCGAGAGCACCGAGAAAATATACTGCTCATCATCGTAGGCTGTAAGCACAAGAATGGATGTGCCCGGCAGAAACGACTTGATCTGCCTGGTAGCTTCAATCCCGTTCAGCCCCGGCATAGCCACATCCATGATTATAACATCGGGCTTCAGTCCCTTGGCGAGACTGACAGCCTCATCTCCGTTGCTGGCTTCACCCACAATAGAAAACTCCGGCTCTCGTGTTAATGCCTCCCGGATGCTCTCCCGAACAACGGCATGGTCTTCGGCAAGCAGGATCTTAATCGAATTCAAACTAAATATATCCTGTTAAATTTGCTGTAAGTATACAACCGCGTTTTAAGGCAAGCAAAGCGGACTACCTTTAAAACCGGCGCTACAGCGAATAAATCTCCCGGCCGAACATATGGACCCAGTTTCTTTTGAGAGCTTCCGCCGCCTCGGAGGTCTTATCCACGCCTATGATCACAATGGGCTGGCCGCTCTCACCCCTTCCCAGAAAGGTATAGAAATACAGCACGTTGATATTGGCTTCCCTCAGCGGTTTAAGTATGGCCTGCATCGCGCCCGGATGGTCGGGTATCTCAACCGCCAGCACCTCGTTCTCCAGCACCTTATATCCGTTACTCCTCAGGACGCTCAATGTTTTGTCGGGATTATCTGTGACAAACCTCACCGTGCTGGTACCGGAGGTATCGGCAACTGAGATAGCCCTGATATTGATGGCCTCGCGGCCAAGGCATTCGCTGACCGCAAGGAACATTCCCGGCACGTTCTCAAGTATGACCGATACCTGCTTGATGCTCATTATTCACTCCTTTTTTTGCGAAACGGCAGCTTCAACTGCAATTAAAACAAATTATACCCTGTCAACAAAGCTTTTTCATTTAACTCCAGCAGTTTTTTCTTGGAGCTGAGGATGTGTTTAAGGGCTTGGGAAACATTGGATAATTCAACGACCCCGCTCTTCTTGGTAAATGCGCCCAGCATAACCATGTTGGCAGCCTTCGGGCTGCCCAGTTCCTCGGCTATTCTGTTGGCAGGTACATTCACAATTTCGATATCACCCCTGATTATTTCAGCCTCAACCAGCGAGGAATTGAGGAAGAACAGCCCGCCTGATTGTATATGGTGCTGGAACTTAACAGCCGAGGGCTGATTCATAGCGATAACAAATTCCGGAGAAGACGCTACCGGCGAGGCTATCTCATCATCGGAGATTGCCACCGTGCAGTTGGCTGTCCCTCCGCGCACCTCTGCACCGTAGGCGGGCAGATAAGTGACATTCTTACCCTCCAGCAGGGCCGCTTCCGCAAGGTTCAAACCCATGGAGAGGACACCCTGTCCCCCAAATCCGGCGATAAGCGTTTTAATCAGCACCTGTTTTCTCCGTGATGTCTTTGAACACACCGAGGGGGAAGACAGCGGTCATCTCCTCGTCCACCCATTGCCAGGATTTTACGGGCGTCATTTTCCAGTTGGTGGGGCAGGGTGATAGTATCTCCACCATGGAGAAGCCGCGACCATCCAGTTGCGTTTGGAAGGCTCTGGCAATGGCCTTTTTAGCCTTTCTGATATTGGCGGGAGAGTTCACCGCCACGCGTTCGATGTAAGCCACACCCTCAAGCATGGAAAGCATCTCGCTCATCCTGATGGGATGTCCCTCCAGCACATGGTCTCGCCCGTAGGGAGTCGTGGTGGTCTTCATCCCTCGCAGCGTG
>Ga0209609_10000724_pt1 | contig 19357 bp, 15 predicted proteins | sample LakKivw325mmetaG_FD_184136 | JGI IMG/M metagenome (GOLD analysis project Ga0209609, IMG submission 184136) | Anoxic lake water microbial communities from Lake Kivu, Rwanda to study Microbial Dark Matter (Phase II) - Lake Kivu water 325m metaG... | ecosystem: Environmental > Aquatic > Freshwater... | reverse complement strand
GGGCTCCATTTACTGGTAAGACTTGAGAGTTATCATATGGAAATATCCCCGGAAGACAAGGAGAAATTCAAGAAGATTCTGAAGAAAACAGTCAGTTTTTATCTGGAAGAATTAAAGAAACTGGCAGTGGAGTTAAAAGCAGAAGCGGCAAAACACGGTTTCAAAAAAGGCGAGGCAAAGTTCGGTGAGCAGAAAATGCTTGTGGAGATGCAAAAAAGGATATTGCCTCCGGACTTGAACGAAAATGTTGTAAAGGAAAAGGAAGAACGTGTTTTTGAAGTCTTGATAAAGTTTCTGGAAAATTCCGAGGATTTCAATATATTTGTCTGCAATGCCAATGCGGAGGAGGAAATCACAGAGGTTGTAACGGAAGAAGTTCTTGAGAAATACCGGTCCATCTTCAATCAGATGGAATCTCTTTACGATACTTACCTGAAAAACACCGAGGTTGAGAGAAAACTGTATGATTTGCGGAAGATAAGAAGCTATATGGCGATTACCCTGCATCTTCTTGAAATAGGCAAGGCACTTGTTCACTTCTACGAAAGGCACAGCGACAAGGTGAGCAGGTATTCCACGGCTGTCCAGATTTCAAGTCTTGTTAACAAGCGAAATATAAAGGGGACAATAAGAGAGCTGGTTCTGGCATATTCAATGCTATTCCTTTTGAAGGGAAAAGACATATCAGGCAGGATTTTCAGGAAGATGGGCAGGGATGCCGATGAATTCATATATTCCACGAAAATGATGATAATCCCTTCTCACCGGCTTGAGGATTTCCACCTGAGACCCGTGATGCCGGTAACGCAGATAGCCGGTAAATATGATATAGACAGCCATCTTTACTATAACAGGAACAAGTATAATCTAAAAAGTCCGATAGAGATGGCCATAGCCATTCCTGACATAAGGGAAGCCCTTGCAAAGGAAAATGTTGAAATCATGATACAGGGTCCCAGGAAGTCCGTTGTGGAACTGTGCGAATTCTTGAAGGAGAAATGCGGTGCATACGAAAAAACCATCGTGTGTAACCTGATATCCTCGGAAGTGCGACTATAATTTCTTGAATCGTTTTCCTGCGATAAACCCGACATCTCCCAGCATTCTCGCCGCATTGGAGTAAAAAACCTTTTCAATGTCCCGCCTGGTCAGTCCTGCTTTTTCTGATGTTTTTCGGAAGGCATGGATTTCCTCGTACATGAAAAAAGACAAATTCTCTGCTTCCTTCCCTGTAACCTCCCTCATATTTTTGTCGCCAGAAACGTCACCGTATAAACCCTCAGGCACCAGGTTTATGTAAACACCTTTTTCGCAGATGCGGCGCATGCGCATACGCGTGATGGGCAGGTCGCTGCCGAAGAGGATTCTCTCGGGACCCACTGTCTCTATAAGACGCAGGAATACTGTTTCGTTTGTATTTGCCGAGATGTCAAAAAACATTCTTGTGCCTTTCAGGGTTTTGAAGGCATCGCCGATATCTTCAATACAATATGCCCTCCCGACATGTGCTATTATGAGTTTTATTTTCGGGTATTTTCTCTCTATCTCAAGCATCTGTGAAAGATTAACACTGTCTCTGAGTCTTCCCGAGCGAGGTATGTGCAGGAGAAGTATTTTTCCCCCGGTGTTAAGTATCTCAAGCTGATGGTGAGGAATGAAGTCAAAGATACATATACTGTCGGCGCGTATGTTTCCCGGCGCGAAACTGAGGTAGGGCTTCACGCCCAAAAAATTCCCTCTTGCCAGTCTCTTTGAAAATTTGTCTTCCGACCAGTCAGGTCTTGAAAGCATCAACGAAGGAAGTTTGTATTTTTTTGCCGACATGATTACATAACGGTTGAGGATGTCAAGATTCTTACCGGCGGTCGGGCTATTAAACAGAAGCGGGATGACCTGTTTGCCGGGGAAAAACAGTTTGTACGATTGTAAAAGATGTTCAATGGGATTTTCTTCCGCCACCCGCGAAGGCCAGCTGACCACCCTGTTTTTCTGATAAACCGTCTTATCCTTTCGCTTTTTCCAGATATGCGTATGAATATCAATAATCTTCTCGGGCAGAAAATCCCTGATGCCGCTTCTGTAAAATTTCTCATCAACCGGTTTCACTTCAAACAACTTTTTCATCCTGCAACCCCCTTTCACTTTCCTGTATATCCTATTTCTTTCCAGACCTTCCTGGCGAATTCCAACCCGTCTCTTGTCGGCTTGATATCGCCGAGAACGCTCGGGTATGGATAGTCTGGTTTTCTCCTTGACGGGTCAGGATTCCAATCGTCGTCAACGTATTTTTTTCGCTCTGATTTTTTCCTGAAATCAGGCACTTTCAAAGAACTGGAATCGTTCAGTGCCGACCTGTATGCCAGAATACCCACTATGGACATCGCCACCCCTCGGTAAACATCAAGAAAGGGTTGCTTCCCCGTTTGTATGGCCCTGGCGAAATTATAATTCATGAAAAAATCTCCTCCTCCGTGTCCGTACCTGTAAGCATCTCTGGCATAATCTGGAAAATCCGGCGTATACATCTTCTCAACCGGCTCATCGGATTTTTTATCAAAAGGTTCTTTTCTTAACCTCAGCATATTTGTATCCCCGAAACGCAGGTTTTCCATTAAACCATTGTTACCGTGTATCCTGACCCAGATACTGTGTCCTCTCAATGAACCCTGGAGAAGTTTAACCACTGCACCATTATCCATGCCAACAATTATGCAGGAGGCGGTATCGCTTCGCCTCGGTCTCTTTCCGAAATGGACATCATCCTTGAAATCGTGTGCGACAACAAACCCGTTTACCTTTACCGGAACGGTGTCTGTGATAAACATGACCGGTGCCAGAGCGTGTGTACAGTAGTATGTTGCGGGAAGCCAGTTTCTCCAGTGGTTGATACCCGGTGATATGGAGTTTGAGGATACAGCGTCCATCGGGTGTACATATTCTCCTTCACCGTATTTGAATTCCCCTATCTCCCCTTTTTTATACAACCTCTGCATTTCCTGGTTGAACAGCATATAGGGATAATTTTCAGCAAACATATATATCTTCCCGGTTTTTTCGACAGCCTCTATGAGTTCAACTCCTTCGGCCAGTGTGAAGCAAGCGGAAGTTTCGCTCATCACGTGTTTGTCTGCCCTGAGGGCTTTGACGGCAAACGGTGCGTGCTGGTGAAAATAATTTGCCAGTATTACCGCATCCATGTCGTGTTCAAGAAATCTATCATAGTCAGTATATGTGGAAACATTAAGTTTCCTGCCCAGTTGATTCAGCCGTTCTTCCCACAGGTCGCACAGTGCCACGAGGTCCATACCAAGATGAGGGCCTGCGCCCATTGCAAATCCAGCGCCTCTGCCTACGCCTACCACCCCTACCCTTATTTTCTTATTGTTTTTTACCATGCGCTTCTCCTTTTGATTTTTTGCTGTATTATCTTAATGCACACCGGATATTTCCGGCAAAATGAAAGTTCTGACAGCCAGGGTTTCTATCGGTTCCCGGGGAGGAGAAGATCGCTGTCATAAACCGCCTTTCCGGGGGATCTGTTTTTTTGGCCAGGGGGAGAAATGAATCCCGTCTTTGTCGGCTGTGAAATACGTTCCATAGATGACTGCCAAGGATTTGTTTTCTCCCTTCTTGTATCCTGGTTTTGGATAGGCATCAGTCTCTCCATAATAGACGATAAATATACGGCCGTCCGGCAGTTCCGCCATGCTGGGATATCCCCCGCTATATGAATCAACGTACACATGCTCGCTCCATGTTGCAGCATTGTCCAGACTGTATCTAACGGCCACACGATTACGCTGGGCGAGAAGCAGAATACCTTTTGAGGTCATCATCAGATAAGGACAGGGTACGTAAAAACCAATGTCTTTTGCCGATGTCCAGTTCTTCCCCGAATCCTTTGAGATGGAAAAAGCGCCGTGCGAACCGGGTTCGATCAATCCCCTCATGACGGCGTAAAGTGTGCCGTCGGGTAATTCCACAACATCTGTTTCGGCATCCAGGTAGTATCCTGAATTGTCAATCTTGACCGGCTCGCACCATGTTCTGCCGTTATCATCCGAGAAGGTTACTGCCCCATAGGCATTGTGCGTTTTCGAATCTTCGGAATAGAGCCCCAGAATAAGCCGTCCAGTTTTCAACACGCGCACCGGGGACGAACAGGCATAACCGGCGACGACTTTCAGCGGTTCGGCCCAGGTTTTTCCATCGTCCTCAGATGATGTCAGACAAACGGCACATTCCTTGCCAGGCTGATAGGTGAAAAAGTTGCAAAGGAACCGCCCGTCAGGAAGCTGGCATATTGAGGGGTCCCTGTCATCCAGTTCCGTATCAGCCACCACAAACGGCTCACTCCATGTCAGGCCATCATCTTTTGACCGTATGGCCAGCACCCGGCCTCCTTTTGGAAAATCCGCATCAGGCAGAGCGACATGGGCATAACCCGCGTAAAATACGCATATCAATTGACCGTTCTTCAGGCGCACCACATCCGGAAACGATTGATATCCTCCCGCCTCCGCATATGTTACCAGGGGTTTGGGGTCCGAACGGTTCTGCAAAACCGGTTTCCAGACATCCTTCAGTTGTACCTGCCCGCCCTTTATCCGGATATTTTTGAAACTCACATACCCTTCGTTTGTACTGAATCCAATCAGCCCTGCACTGAGTTTACTGTCTTCTGCCTGGACCATCAGCATTCCGTCCATGTATCCCTGCAATTGGTTCCCTCTTGCAATCACTCTGGCGGTATGCCACACTCCCAACGCTATTGTTACTTCATTCTTGTAAGAAAGGGCATACTTCTGGCTGAGGGTGATGCGGCTGATTCCACTCAGATACGATACCCCATAACCTGTACAGCTATCAACAGACCGAAAAATGATCCCCGCTCCGCGATATCCTCCTTTCTCCTCAATCTTAAAATCCACAGTCAGTTCAAAATCGCCAAATGTGCAATTTTTCAGAAATGCATATGCTCCATAGTTATAGTCAAGACCTGACCGAATATCTTGCTGCACAAGCATTCCATCCTGGATCTTCCAATCCCCGCCGATAAAGCACCAGTTCTCAGCCGCATCAGGAGCGCTTAAATTGATGAGGACTTCATTCTCTACGGACTCTCCCGCACAAGTCTGAATCAGAACGAACGCCCATAAGAAGATTCCGAGCCACAATCTTCTCCTGACTTTTGTATTAAACATCCTCTCGGATAATCTATTCATTGTGATATTCTTCTTTCTTCTCTGCATAACGGATACGGAATAGAGACTTTCTTTTTATTTCCCCTTATTAGTTGCTTATAACCTCGGGAATTCGCCTTCCGGATTGCGGCATACCTCGTGCAACACCGTCATGAATCTACAGAGACTCGGAAACGTGACCAGAGGCTGGATACCGTGGTCTCCGTTCGGAAAGTATCGTCCTTTTGCCAGAAGCGGCGGAACTTTTCCAAGAATCTCTTTTTCTATCAGGTGTTCATTTCCTTCATTCACGACTTCTTTTTCCAGCCATCCAAAAAAAATGAAATCCGGATGTTTCTTACGGAGAAGAAACAAATCATTGCCTGCCTTCACTTCAAATGGATAGATTGCGTTTATGCCGTAACGGTACACAATGGAAGCAAATTCCATGGCATTGCCGTCAGTATCCACGGCCCTTACCGCGACGCCGTTTGTAATAGCACAGGCGCATGATTCACTGTAATGCTGTCCGAAAAATTCATCGAACTTTTCCGGGGACAGAAGCATACCATGATTGTAACAGACATCTTCACCTGTTGCTATGGCTTCGGGCTTCATGCGTTCGTAGAGAGGAAAATTGTATTTGCGGTCCCACTGCAGAGCCCAGTCGGCAATATCGTGAACCAGTTCCGGGTCATCGTAGAACGCCATGGACAGCGCCTCCGGTCCCATCAATCCCCTCAGGCGTCCGTAAGTGCCGTGCGGGCCAAGGACAAGGGGTCTGGTGCGGTTATCAAATTTCTTCGCGCGCTGGTTCATTTCGTCCATGGACATAAAGACGCGGGGTGTCATCCGCTCCTTGTAGAATTCCCAGGAAGCGCGGTCTCTAATCGGATAGCGAATAAACTCCGGCATACTGTAGATATTATCGTTGTCAATCAACTGCCGGGTGAGAGCACCATCTTCCCACTCAATAATCTCGTATTCACCGTCGCGCCGCGTGGTCGCACGAAGACCCTTTTCGCCGGATGCCATATTGAAATCGCGAAAGATAGGACCGGTTGTGCCCCAGTAGCGGTGCCAGCTTTCTATGTCCTGGCGTCCATCCACAAACCTTCCGACATGTTGAGGCATGCCTGTGGCGACAAGCCGCTCCCATGTCTGTCGCTGACAACCACCGGACATGCCGGGCGCGCCCGGGAAACCAAATATCGGAACGTAGTCCGGCTCCTGTCCCGTTGCGACAGCAAGGAAACGTTCGCGGTCGGACAATCTATTTTTCATTCTTTCAGTCATAACCAGTCTCTTGAATCAGGCACAGGTAGCCATTTCCCATTTTGTGCAATGGATTCCTGGCTTATGAGTCCCGGGAGGGTTATGTCCATTGCCTGATGGATGCCTATGGGACAGGATTTCTTGCCCTGTATTGCGGCAACGAAATCGAGTATTTCAAAATAATCGCCACCACCGTGCCCTGCTTTTTTTGCCTTTTCAAGATGCTTTTTCCATTCCTCAGGAAGAAATTCCTCTTCGATTTCGGTTGTCTCCATCCACGTATTTTTGTCCTTGCACCTTGAACGAAGCCATATCTTGTCTTTCTCGTTTGCAGACCGGGCGGATTCATAACAGCCGTTCGTTCCCTGCAGGGAATAGTTTGTCATTGCATGCGGACGGTCGGAAAGCATATCAACCCTGATTTTTATCAGCCGTCCCTTCAGGGTTTTGCATAGCATTACGCAGGAATCCTCATTTTCGTAGTAATTCCCCCTCGGGTCTTTGTAGTGGTGACCGGTTCCCACACAGCATACAGATACAACCCTGTCGCCTTCCATCCATTGCAGTATCGGTCCAAGGCTGTGCGTGCCGTAGGTAATGCCGTTTATGCCTGTCTGCCACTTCCTTCTCCATACAGTAATTTCATTGAGTTCTTTCAGTTCGTGTATGTATTCACCCTCGGCATAGCAGGGTTCGCCGAAAAATCCTTTTCTGACCAGTTCTCTTATGAGCACGTTATTTTTCATATAGGTATAGTTTTCCGCCATCATGTAGATGCCCTTTGAATTGTTTGCCGCTCTCACCAGTTTTTTACATTCCTCAACTGAAACCGCGGCGGGCACTTCGCTTATTACGTGAAGGTCTTTCTTCAGGGCTGCCGTTGCCTGTGGCGCATGAAAGGGCATGGGGGTGGATATGATGACCGCATCAATGTCGGATTTCTCAAGCATCTCGGAATAGTCGGCATACTTTTCTTCGGCGCCAAAAAACAGGCGGCTTTCCTCCAGTTTCTCCTTGTTGATATCGCAAACAGCATGGATCTTCAGTCCGCCGATGCTTTCAGCGGCAAGGCGGAATGAACGGCCTCTCGTTACCGAACCTGCAACGCCGATTTTTATTTGTTTTGTCATTTTCCCTTTCCGTGACTTCGGTAGTACTTGAATCCTTCAATGAGAGTTTTCATGTTTTCCAGGGGTACGCCCGGGGTAATGGAGCTTGAGCATCCGAGCATCAAGCCGACCCTCGGCCCATTTTCAACCAGCCAGTCAATCTGACGTTTCACATCGGCGGGTTTGCCTTTGGGCAGGGTGGTCGTGACCGACACCCCGGCTATGATAAACAGATTGTCTCCGTCCCGGGACTTCATCCTGCAGATCTTTTCGTAATCCATGCCGTCTTCGTACTGAAATCCCTGAAAACCTCCGATTCCGGCTTCGAGCAGGCGCGGAACCATTTCCATAAGGTTTCCGTCGCAGTGCCATATCAATCGTATACCGGCATCAAGAAACGGCTTTATTGAACGGGCAAAATAGGGGAACCAGAGATTATCGAGCGTTTTAACGTCCACCAGCGTGCCCCGTGAATCGCCCATATCGTGGTCAAGGCGCAATAACCGTGGCAGTCCGCCTTCAACTATGGCTCTGGCAGCAATGCGGTTATATACCTCGGCGGCATCGGCATATATCTTGAAGCCCCGCTCAATGACATCGGGGTAAAGCGCATAGGCCATAAAGTAGTTGGAATAGCCGTAATGTCCGTAAAGAAAGCCTGGAAAAGCGAAAAAACCGCCATAAGGTCCCTTCAACATATTACTGCCGAAAAGCTGCTGGATCGAAACCTCGTCGGAGATGCGCCGGCGCACCTCTTGGTCGGCGCTGGCTTCAAGGTTAATGCGCCACGCTTCCCATTGCGGGAGAAGAAATTTTTCCATGTGCTCAACGGCCGCCTCCGGCGAGTCAATCGTCATGCCATCACGGATAATCTGTTCCGCTCCTGTGGTTGCCCCTCGCTGCGTATTTTTGTCAAAGCCCTGGTCTTTCATACTCAGAGGATTATCGGGAATCCACTGGTCTATGAAACAGACCCCGGCTTTCAGTTGAAAGTCAAGGTAAACCCGCACGGGCTCTTTCGAATAGCTTCCGCGCGGATTGCCGGAAAGTTCCTCCAGATGCGACCATTGCATATCGTTAATCATCCATGAGGGAATGCCCTTTGCCGTACGCATTGAGATTGTGTCTGCGGCAAGCTGCGCGTTTTCGCCCCATTTGCCTGAGAAACCGGTGAGTTCTGTATATTCCTTTCTCTACTGTCTGATGGATAAAACTACTGTTGAATCAATCCTTCAAGGAGTACTTTTTCAAGGTCTGTTCCGGAGCGGTTTTGTTTTTGACCACGTCCATTAGGGCGGCCTGAAATCTTCCAGGGTCCGGTACCTGTATGGCGTTTCTTCCGAAAACCACGCCTTTCGCTCCATCTTTTGTCTCATCTGCGGCAAGTTTTAACGCATCCATCTGTGAAGGCAGTTTTGAAGCGCCGAGTGCAAAAATGGGTATAGGGCAACCTGCCACCACTTTTTTGAAGTTGTTGGTATAGAATGTTTTTATCATATCCGCTCCCAGTTCTGCGATAATGCGGCAACCAATTTTTACCTGCTTATGCATTTCTTCGGATTTGAGATTATCGCTATGGGCAGGGAAATACTCACCGATGACAGGTATTCCAAGACGATGACACCTGGCAGTCAGGGTGCGGAATATTTCTACATTCTTTGCGTCTCTTTTTTCGCTTCCGGTTTTCAGTGTAAGGGATACAAGTGCGATTTCAACTCCGAGGGATAACGCTTCTTCAGGAGAGAACGCCTCGGCGGATACTGCCTCATTGTATTCCCAGTGAAAGCAGTAAACAGTGTTCCAGTTAAGCCTGCCCACTATGGCCGGCGAGTCTTTCTCCGAAAAGAATTCCCCTGTATGTTTTATCATTGCCGGACTAAGCAAAACCCCGTCAACATTCTTGTTGATTTTTGAAACTGTCTCGCCTATGTTTATCATCCCCGGAATGGGTCCGTCGAATTCCCCGTGGTCGCAGGCTATGATGACCGCGTTGCCTTTTGAAAAGAGTTTTCTTATCCTTATTTCTCTGCCGTCCATGGTTGTTCTCCTTCGCAGGTATGACCTGCGGGTACCATATGTTCAGTAAGAAAGTACACCATTGATGCTGGTTACGAAACGAAAGAAAACTTGACAAAATTATACCACCAGGATAAAATATGTCAAATGGGAATATCAAGCATCAAAAGAAAGAACAGAATAATAGAGATTCTGAATACACAGGGTGCTGTCGCAGTTTCGGAACTCGTGCAGAGATTAAACGTATCCGAGGTTACGGTGCGACGGTACCTTGAAGAAATGGAACAGGATAATTTCCTGCTGAGGACTTACGGAGGTGCGGTAAAGAAAGAAAGCGGCATTTCTGCGGAGTTCTTTTTCGGAGAAAAGGAAAAGAAAAATCTCGCGGAGAAAAAGGCGATCGCGGATGAGGCCGTTTCACTGATAAGAAACGGCGAGACGATATTCCTTGATACAGGCACCACCACTCTTGAGATAAGCAGACTCCTTGCAAGGAGCGGCAGGAATATCCTTGTCGTTACAAATTCGCTTCCCGTTGTTACGGAGTTATCTCAGGCAGGCGACATAAAGGTATTCCTGCTGGGGGGCTTTTTGCGCCGCGAGTTGATGGATATGTCCGGCCCATTTTCCGATGACGAAATAGGCAAGCTCACCTTTGACCAGGTATTCGTTGGAGTTGACGGGATATCGGCTGACAGGGGTCTTACCACAACGGACACGACAACCGCGAGGATAGAGGAGGCTGTCATGGAGAGAACCCGCATCCTGAACGTGGTTGCGGATTTTTCCAAGATAGGGAAAGTTTCTCTTATCCCGTACGGAAGTATTGAAAAAAGGGATGTCCATAGACGTCTCATAACAGATTCCTCGGCGGGAAAGAAGGAGCTCAAACGTATAGAGAGAAAACTGGGTTTTGAAATAAGAGTTGCAATGCTGGGGAAAAGATAGAAATGAAAAGTCAAAAGATAGGATTTATGGGGTTAACTCTTGAGCTCTATAAGAAGAAATTACCCGAATTGATGAAATCCCTTAATGAATTTTCCAAAAATTTGAACTCCATACTGGCGGAAACAACAGGAACCGTGCACTGTCCCGTGGCATGGAATAGAAAGACAATTTCCGAAGGGTTCAATCTTTTCAAAAAAGAGAATGTTGACGGCATAATACTGGTTTTTCTCTCTTATTCAACGAGTCTTGAAATCCTTCCTGCCTTGAGGCATGCGAGAGTTCCAATTCTAATATGGAATACCCAGAAACTTGCGGAAATCAGAGGTGGTTTCGGCTCTCAGGAACTGCTGGAAAATCACGGGATGCATGGGGTACAGGATCTGGCCAGCGTACTTGGCAGGGAGAAAATAGATTTTTCGATCATAACCGGCCACTGGGGGGACAGGACAACCATTTCTGCTGTGAAAGACTGGTGCATGGCGGCGTATGCCGCATCAGGAATATCCCGGGCTCGCATAGGCAGGATAGGAAATATTTTCCCCAAGATGGGAGATTTTGCCATGGAACCGGATATTCTTAGGAGAGTTCTTGGTCCGGAAACAGACGAGATTGGAGACAGTGTCCTGAAAAAATTCGGCAGATTTGCTTTCTCTGAAAAGGGTGTGGAGGAGGAATATCTCCCCTCCGGATTATCATGGGCGCCTGAGATAAGCAAGAAGACGAGAAAAGACACATTGAAATCCATAGGATTTCTTGAATACCTGGCCGAGAGAAGAAAACTCTCGGGGCTGGCTGTAAACTTTGAAGGGCTGGGAAAGGAAATGCCGATGCCTTTTCTCGGCATATCGTGCATGATGGCCAGGGGGCTTGGATACGGAGGAGAAGGCGACATATATTCGGCATCAGCAGTTTTGCTCGGCCAGATGCTTTCAGGAAACAGGACGACTTTCACCGAGATGTTCACGACAGATTACAAGAACTCCCGCATTTTCATGTCGCATATGGGCGAATCAAATATAGCCCTGAGAAGAAAGGATGAACCGGTAAGACTCGTTCTCAATGAAATGCAGTTGGGAAACAATATCCCCACTGCGGTCCCTGTTTTCGGCATAAGACCGGGCTTGTATACACTTCTTAACCTGACGGGAATGCCCGATGGTAAATTGAGATTTATTTCAAGCATCGTGAAGGTAATGAACAGCAAACCCCTGACGGGAATCGCAACACCTCATTTTTTTATCAAACCGGGACAGACGGTTGAGGAATTTCTCACGGCTTACAGCAGGGTGGGAGGAACCCATCATCTTGCAATGGCAGAAGGGGATATTCGCGGTAAACTGCAGCTATTCTGCAATATGAAGAACATCCAGTATGTGGAGATAAAATGATACTGGTTTTTGACAGCGGCACAACCAACACAAAGGCATTTCTGTTTAATGAAAAGGCGGAACTTCTGGCAGGTGTATCACATCCTACAAAGATTCTGCATAAAGCCCCTGGTGTGGTTGAACAGAAGGCAGAGCACTGGTGGAATGCAGTGGTTAAATCAGCAGAGAAATTACATGATTCGGTTCACTGGAATAGGAAAGAAATATCCGCCGTGGCCATAAGCAGTCAGGGCGGAACTTTTGTCCCGCTGGACATTCATCTGAAACCGCTGAGTCCCGGGATAACCTGGCTGGATAACAGGGCGGCATCGATTGCAGGAAGACTGAACAGCAAGTACGGCGACATCTATTTTTACAGGAAAACAGGTCATCAGTTTGCAGGATGGTCACCACCTGCCTCATGGCTCTGGTTCAGGGAAAAAAAGACAGCCATTGTATCTAAACTGCACAGGTTATCTTTCGTTGCGGATTATCTGAATTTTCGACTCACCGGGAAATTTTACCTTGACGCCACCTCGGCTCAGATGACATGCTTTTACAATATAGTAAAGGACTGCTGGGATAAGGAAATACTTAATATTTCCGGGCTGAAGGAAGAGAGCCTGCCCCGGGTGATTCCACCCTGCTCTGTCGGAGGCACCGTTACGGAAGAAGTGGCTGAACTTCTTGATATCCCCTCAGGGATACCGGTTGTTGCAGGAGGACATGACCAGTACTGCGCTTCTATGGGAGCCGGAGCGGTAAATAGGGGAGATTGCCTTCTTTCATGCGGGACTGCGTGGGCACTTCTGGTTATGACGGAAACACCGGTCTTTATACCGCATACTGGATGGTTTCCTGGCAGACATCTCCAGAAAAACCGTTTTGGACTGATGTCATCGGTGAGTAACGGTGGAGTAATTCTTGACTGGATGAGAAAGAATCTCCGCATAAAAGGAACTCTGGACAAAGGAGAAGAGAATATCAAGGTTATGCCCGATTTTGCCGGGAAAAAAGGAGTTATCAGGAATATCAGTCTGTCCACAACAGGAGAGGATATCTTCCATGCCGGCATGAAGGCGTTATCCATGACGGTGAACGAACGGCTTGAAAAGATAAATAAGAGGATGGAAGTAAAACGGCTTTTCATGGTGGGTGGAGGAAGCAGGGAGAGGATGCTGCCTGGAATGATAGAAAAATATACTGGCCTGAAGGTGATTTTGCCTGAAACAAATGAAGCTGCGGGAAGAGGTGCCGCTCTTCTGGCAATTGAAAAGACGTAAATCGTAACCCCTGACCTTAGTGTCATCACATTGTCATTTTGAAGCATAGCCGAATAAATCTGACGCAGTTTGTCATCCCTGCGGATAGTGAGTGGGGATCCAGAGGAACGTAATAGGTCCCGGCTTAAAACATGCCGGGATGATAAGAAACGTCAATTGCCACGCAAAAAACGCTCGCAACGACAAAAAGCGTCGGTCGGGGTAAAGGAGATATGAAAATGGGATACTGGGCGGATGTGGATTTAGGGAGAGTTCCAGACATAAAGGTTGCACCTCCGGGGCCCAAATCAAGGGATTACCATGGCAGGGCTGAGAAATTCATGAAAGGATATTCAAGCCAGGTGCAGCTGTTTCCCGTAGTTTTTGAAAAAGGACACGGGTGCACGCTGACAGACGTTGACGGCAATACCTACATTGATTTCTCTTCAGGCATATATGTCACAAGTCTGGGGCATTGTCATCCCAAGGTGAGCGAGGCAGTTGCAAAATATGCAAAAACACTGATGAACTGTCATGATTTTACAACTCCCATCAAGACAAAACTTCTTGAAAAACTCGCAGGAATAACTCCCGGGGATCTTAACGGAATACAACTGTACGACAGCGGGACAACTGCCGTGGAAGCAGGCCTCAGGGCTATGCGGGCTGCGACAGGCAGGTTTGAATTCATATCCTTTCACAGGGATTTTCATGGAAAAACCATGGGTGCGGTGAGTCTTGCCAGGGTTGACAGAACGCAGGGAATGCGTGCGCCGGGATTTTTCCTTGTACCGAGGGGATACTGCTACAGGTGTGCATTCAAGATGCAATATCCCGAGTGCGGACATTACTGCGTTGACTACATTGAAAGGGTAATGAAGGAAGAAACATCCGGGCAGGTTGCCGGGATAGTCCTTGAACCCATACAGGGATGGGCGGGTTCCATCATTCCGCCCGATGGATGGATTCAGAAAATCAGGCGATTGTGCGATAAATATAAGATGCTTCTCATGGCCGACGAGGTTCTAACCTGTATGGGCAGGACGGGCAGGATGTTTGCCATGGAGCACTGGAATACCGTGCCTGATGTTATCACTCTCGGAAAATCTTTCGGCAACGGGTTTCCTGTTACAGCAATGGTTTTGTCCGAAAAGTACAAAGATGCACTGGAAAAAATTTCCGCCTCCACGAGTTACGGAGGCAATCCCATGGCATGCGCCGCAGCTCTGGCTTCCATTGAAGTTATAGAGGAAGAGAATCTTCTTGAACACGCAAGAGATCTGGGGGGGTATATCCTCGGACTTCTTAGGAAAATCAAGGAAGAGCATCAGATTGTGGGAGACGTGAGGGGTAAAGGATGCCTCCTGGGAATTGAGCTTGTCAGGGACAGGAAGACGAAAGAGCCGTTTGAAGAGGCGGGAAAACTTGTGTATCAGAAGGCGTTTCAAAAAGGACTGGCATGGGTGCCGGCGGGACATAACCTGCGACTTTCGCCTCCGATTATCATGAACAAGGAAATGGCTGCGAAGGGTATAGGAATCATCGAAGAAGCGATCGGAGAAACAGAGAAGGAGCTGGGTTTAAGATGAGCGGAATAATGAGAGACTTTAAGATAGAAGGCGAAGAGAAAAGGAAATTGCTGAAAAGGGCGAGAGAGATATGGAAGAAATGGAAACTTCTCTTACCGGAAAAGAATACGCTTGTGCTTGATTTCAGACTTGGAGATTTTTTCAGATACGGGCACATAGAATATCCTGTAGTGAACCTTGAGGAAGAAAATTACTGCGGGAAGTTTATTTTTATGTTTGAAGGACAGACCTGCCCTGCCCACAGGCACAGGAAAAAGAATGAGACTTTTTTTCTATTGAGGGGCAGGGTCAAAATGCTTTATGAAAACAAGAAGCGCATTCTGGAACCCGGAGATGTTCTGATCATGCCTGTGGGAAACCTGCATTCTTTCTCGGCAATGACAGATTCCTTGCTTATGGAGGTTTCACAGGCGTCAGTACCGGGTGATAATTTTTTCAAAGACAGATTGATCGGAATTCTGTGATAAGAAGTTTAAAGTTATGAAGTTAAAAACCCTTAACGGAGATTCTTATGGACATGGAATTTGCAGGAAAAACGTCTGAAGAGCTGAAAAAAGCAGCTTCAAGAAACACGATAATAATCTTTCCGATAGGCCAGACGGAAGAACACGGGAAACATCTTCCGGTAATGACCGATGCCTTTATTGCTGAGAAGATCGCGTACGGAGCGGCAAAAAGATTGCATGGGAAGATGCCGGTTCTGGTCATGCCAACCATATGGTCGGGATACTCCACGAGAGAAGTCAGGAAATGGGCAGGAACTGTTTCTCTTTCCCTGGATACTTTTATGGACATGGTTCTGGAAATATGCGGAAGTCTTATTGACATGGGTTTCAGAAAAATCGTTCTGATAAGCAGCCACGGAAATCATACTGGTGCGCTGGAGGTCGTTGTGAGGAAGATTGCCGACCTTTATGGAGTTTACATTGCTCTAACCATTCCTACCGTGATTGCAAGAGATGAGATTGCTTCTCTGCTCAGGGCAGGCAGGAGAGGGAGCTGTCACGGCGGAGAATACGAAACGTCTCTAATGCTTTATCTTGCGGAGGAGCTTGTCCGGAAAGACAGATTAACCAGCGCAGATATATTGAGGATAAAATCAAAATTCTATCCGGGAAAGGTATTTATTTCAACATGGGGGTTACAGAAGAGCAAAACGGGAATTTACGGGGATCCGACAGTCGCTACAAAAGAAACCGGAAAAAAAATCTTTGAGTCCATACTGGATGTGTACTCCCCCTTCTTGATAGAATATGGCAGGCAAAAAAGGGAAAAGACAAAATAGTGAAAAAGGAAAAGATGAAACTCGGTTTTTGTCCGATAGGAAAATTTGTTTTCAGCCATGCGGAAGCGATGAAGAATAAAGAGTTTCTTGAGGAGAAACTGGAATCGTTTGACGTGCAAATTGTGTCGCTTGACGGTGTAATCAAAGACGGTATGGTGAGAGACCAGGTGCATGTGGAGCCTGTGGTCAGGCATTTTAAACAGCATGATGTTGACGCGGTTTTTATCCCGCACTGCAATTTTGGTACCGAGGGAGCGGCGGGAATGCTCTGCTCCAAACTCAAACTGCCGGTTCTTCTATGGGGGCCGAGAGACGGAGCGCCGCTTCCTGACGGCACGCGGCTTACCGATACACTGTGCGGGCTGTTTGCCACCAGCAAGGTACTTGTCAAACTCGGCGTTCCGTTCACATATATTGGGAATTGCTTTCCGGATGAACCATCTTTTGAAAAAGGGATGCTTAATTTCTTGAGGGCGGTAAACATTGTGAGAAGTTTCAGAAAGGGCATAAGGATAGGGCATATAGGACAGCGGATTGATTTTTTCTGGACGACAATAATAAATGAAAGTGAACTGCTTGAAAGGTTCAATGTAGAGATAATTCCCATTGACATGATTTCATTTATACGGGAATCAAAAAGGAAAGCGGAGAGAAATCTTAATGCATACAGGAAAGAATTGGCAGAACTGAAAAAGAAGATGGATATGGAAGGATTCAATTCGGATGAGCCGCTGCTAAACGTCCTGGCAGTGCGCGACCAGATGCTGGAATCCGCCGAATTCAGTAAACTGGATGGGATTGCCGTGCAGAGTTTCATGTCCATTATTGAGGAAATGGGAGCATACTGTTGTTTTGCGGATAGTTCGGTTGCAGAAAAGTATCCCCTGGGGCATGAGTCGGATATCCACGGGGTGATAAGCGACATGATATTAAGGCGTGTTTCTCTTGATAAAGAGCCCGCTTTTCTTGCGGATGTTACAATACGACATCCTGAGAATGATAACTCCGTTCTTCTCTGGCATTTTGCTGCTCCCGTCTCGCTGTGCCATCCCGGAGAAAGAGTACGTCTGGATAAACACTGGATACTGCCGTCTGAATTTTCAGGCATGACCCATTTCCGGTTAAAGGACGGGCCGATAACGGTGGCAAGGTTTGACGGTGAGAGGAATAATTATCAAATTGCGGTTGGCGAGGGCGTTTCCGTGGAGGGACCGAAAACTCTGAATAACTACGTATGGATGGAAGTGAAAGACTGGCAGGAATGGGAAAGAACTCTGATAGAAGGTCCTTTTATCCACCATGCAGGTATGATTTACGGTCATTACGCTGATGCTGTGGTTGAGGCCTGCAAATACATTCCGGGCCTTAAACCTGTCCGCATGAAATAAGAATAACAGTAAAAAGAAAACTATGAAAACTTATAATGTGGGGTTGATAGGGTTTGGATTTATAGGCAGGGTGCACGCATACGGATACGAAAATATCAAATATTACTACCCCGAATGCAATTTCCGTGCCAGGCTTTTCGGTGTATGCGGAAGGAGGGAAGAAACGATAAGTGAAGCAAAACAGAATTTTGGTTTCAGATACGGAACCGCAGACTATAAGGAATTGATAAACCATCCGGATGTTGATGTGATAGATATCTGTTCTCCCAACAACCTTCACAGGGAGCATCTGCTTGAGGTCATGAAGTCGGGGAAGCCGGTTTACTGCGAAAAGCCGCTAGTTTGCGATATGAAAGAGGCAAATGAAATAGCGGATGCCCTGAAGGGGTTTAAAAGCATTCACCAGGTGGCTTTCCACAACAGGTTTTTCCCTGCATCACTGAAGGCCAGAAGTCTAATCGAAGGAGGTTATCTTGGAAATGCTGTTTCCTTCCGCATTTCGTACTATCATTCCGGAAGTCTTGACAGGGAAAAACTTATGGGATGGAAGCAGGAAAAAGGTGCAGGGGTATTGCTGGATCTGGGGTCTCACGCAATTGACCTGATATATTTCTTTCTCGGGCAATTTGAAGAGGTTATGGGAACCGAAAGGATACTCTATCCGGATAGAAAAAACAGAAAGGGAAATATTGTGAGAGTTGAGGTTGAGGATTATTCCCTTGTGAACGCCAGGATGAAAAACGGAGCCATCGGTGTTATTGAATCGTCCAAGATAGCTGCCGGAGCTGAGGATGAATTGAGATATGAGATTTACGGGACAAAGGGTGCAATAAGATATAACTCAATGCAGCCGAACTACCTCGAATTTTTCAATGCAGTTGAAAAGGATGCGGGTTTCAAGATGATTCCCACGGTCAGTAAATATGCTGAAAGTAGTTTTCCCGGCCCAAAGTTTTCCATAGGCTGGACAAGAGGCCATATACATTCTATATATAACTTTCTTAGATGTGTTGAGGAAAACAGACAGGCTGAACCCTCCTTTTATGAGGGGATATACAATATGAAGATTGTGGAAGCCGCAAAGATATCATTGAAAGAAAAACGGTTTTTAATTATCCCTTGACAGATATGTTTTAAAAAGGTAATATCTAACTCTTGACAGCAGAAAAATAAAATAGTATAATTATCTGCGCAAGTGAGAAACCATATCATTCTTTTTGATATCTTTTAGGAAGAATGTTGTGGTAAGTTCTTTGAAAATTTGACAATTTATGGTCAAGCTAGAAAGGGCACGTGGTGGATGCCTTGGCGAAACCTGGCGATGAAGGGCGTGGCAAGCTGCGAAAAGCCCCGGGTAGGTGCAAGCAACCTTTGATCCGGGGATATCCGAATGGGGCAACCCATCCGCCGTAACGGGCGGATATTCGCCGCAAGGCGAAAGCGAACCGGGGGAACTGAACCATCTAAGTACCCCGAGGAAAAGAAAGAAAATCTCTATTCCCCCAGTAGCGGCGAGCGAAAGGGGAAGAGCCCAAACCGTATAATGGTAATAGCGTAGGTGCGTTCATTATGCGGGGTTGTAGGGTCTGGCATGAGGGAACCTACTCCCTTGACAGGTCCAGAAGTTTTTCAGGATAGTTGAATGACTTGGAAAGGTCAACCACAGAAGGTGAAAGTCCTGTAAGCGAAATCCTGGAAACACCTGAGCCGGATTCCTGAGTACTACGGAGGTACCGTGAAGCTCCGTTGGAAACCGGGAGGACCACCTCCCAAGGCTAAATACAAGGTTTCGACCGATAGTGTACAAGTACCGCGAGGGAAAGGTGAAAAGAACCCCGGAAGGGGAGTGAAATAGAACCTGAAACCGTGTGCCTACAAGCAGTCGGAGTCCCGAGCAATCGGGATGACGGCGTGCCTATTGAAGAATGAGCCGGC
>Ga0209609_10000722_pt1 | contig 19406 bp, 15 predicted proteins | sample LakKivw325mmetaG_FD_184136 | JGI IMG/M metagenome (GOLD analysis project Ga0209609, IMG submission 184136) | Anoxic lake water microbial communities from Lake Kivu, Rwanda to study Microbial Dark Matter (Phase II) - Lake Kivu water 325m metaG... | ecosystem: Environmental > Aquatic > Freshwater... | reverse complement strand
GTTCTATGTATCTGCTGAAGAGTAAAGCCAAAAAAACTCAAAATAATAATATTCCTATTGCCGTGGTAGGCTTAGGTTATGTGGGTCTACCCCTAGCTATTCTGGCTGCCAAGGCTGGATTTATTGTCTTTGGAATTGACAAAGATCACCGAAAAATAAACCTCCTTAAAAAACAAATAAACTACCTTGTTGATCCTAAATTTACACAAGCTCTCCAGCGAGTAATTAGAAAGAAAAAATTGTTGCCTACCTCTAGCTTCAAGGCGTTAAAACAATGCAATACAGTCTTCATTTGTCTGCCAACACCAGTAAATAAAAAATCTCAGCCCAATATTAGTCTTCTCCGAAAGGCCACCGAAAAAATAGGCACTTACCTTCAAAAAGGAACGCTTGTTATTAATGAATCCACAGTTGCCATTGGTACCACCCGCAAAATCATTGGTCATATCCTAGAAAAAAAGTCCGGATTAAAAATGGGACGCGATTTCTCTCTAGTCTGTTCTCCGGAAAGGGTAGATCCTGGCACCAATAACAAAACAGAAAATATTGCTAAACTCATTGGCGGTATTGATCATCAAAGTAATCAAGCAGCATATCGTATTTACAAAAAATTCATTCATGCCCCCTTAATTATTGTAGGGAGTCCAGAAATCGCTGAAGGCGCCAAAATGTTAGAAAACTCTTATCGTGCCCTGAATATTGCCCTAGTTAATGAATTTGCGCATCTTTGTGAAAAGATTGACTTGGATGTCGTAGAAGTGATCAAGGCTGCCTCTACGAAATGGAGCTTCCAAGTCCATTGGCCCTCGTTGGGAACGGGTGGACACTGTATTCCCGTAGATCCCCACTATCTTGTAGATTTAGCACACAAATATGATGTTACAATGCCCGCTCTCGCCGCTGGCTTAAAAACCAATCTTGAAATGCCTCGCTGGTTTGCCAAAAAAATCTTAAGGCACTATCAAAAAGGGGATAGGGTATTACTATACGGCCTCTCTTACAAAAAAAATATTAAAGACCTTCGTGAGTCACCAAGCCTCATTGTTGTTCAAGAATTAAAAAAATACAAAATCCCTTTTCAGGCCTATGATCCATTTTATTCTAAAATAGAAATCAAAGAACTGGGTATTAACCCTGCTCCCAGCCTAACTAAAGCTTACGACCTAGTAGTAATTGCCACAGATCATAATGCTTTACAAAAAGACTCTAAGAAAATCATTGGCAAAAATACAATTGTGATTGATGGAAAAAACTATTTTCAGAACAAAGTAGGGAAAAAGGTAATCGGGGTAGGAAGATTGCTTAGTTAAAAGTTAAAAGTTCAAAGGTTAAAAATTCAAAGAACTTTGAACTGAATTTATGCGCTATCATCAAGCTGCCAAATCCACGCTCGTCATTACCATCTTCACGCTTATAGCGGGTATTTTAGGATTTATTCAGCAAACATTTACTGCTTATATTTTTGGTGCTGGCAAGGAAATTGATGCTTTTGTTGCTGCCCGCACCATCCCTGATATCTTTACTAAAATTCTACAAATCGGCATCCTTTCTATAGTTTTTGTACCTATCTTTGTTAAATATATCCATCAAAATGAAGAAAAGAAAGCCTGGGAAATCGCGGTGAATCTATTTAATATTATTTCTACTATCTTTGTAATTTTAATTGTTTTAGGAATGATTCTAACGCCGTCAATAGTGAAAATTTTAGTGCCTGGCTTTGATTCTGTGACCCAAAAGCTGACTGCTAATTTAACCTTGATTCTTTTTCCAGCCATTCTTTTCAATATTCTCACTATCCTGGGTACATCCATCCTCTATGCCTTTAAAAAATTCACTATTCCTTCTCTAGTCAAATTAATTCTTCCCATAGCAGTAATCTTGGCACTTATTATTTTCCGTCAAAGTTTGGGTGTTTACATTTTAAGTTGGGCTTTTCTAGTTACTGCAGTTCTGGAATTTCTGGTCACTTTTCAAGCTCTTTACAAACAAGGATTACGATATTCTTTATCCTTCCGTTGGCGTGATCCTGTAATCCGTAAAATTATTGTCTTGGTTTCTCCCTTTATCCTTTCCACTATTTTGGCACAAGCAAGTACTGTAACAAATCGGATGTTAGCCTCCGAGCTTTCAAGCGGTAGTCTTTCCGCCTTGTATTATGCTGAAAGAATAATTAAACTTGTAACCCAGGTTTTTCTTTTTGCCATCCCTGTTGTTTCTTTCCCTACTTTTGCTGCTAAAGTAGCTAAAGGAGAAGGTCGGGAATTATTAAAAGCAATTAGCCTTACCATCCGGATGATTCTTTTTATCATTATTCCTATCAGTGTTGGTTTGATTATCCTCCGTTTACCGCTTGTCCAAATTATTTTCCAAAGAGGAGAGTTTACTTTTCAAGATAGCGAGATGACAGCTTATGCTCTACTCTTTTTCACTTTTGGTCTCTTTGCTACAGGTATCACTAATATTCTTGCTAATGTGTTCTATAGTCTAGAAAAAACTAAAATCTTAGTCCAAATTACAATTATAGTAATTATATTCAATATCATTCTAAATTTCGTTTTGGTTCGCCCCCTTGCTCAAGGCGGACTAGCCCTTGCTACTTCTCTTACTAATATCCTTTCCCTTTTTCTTCATTCCTACTTTTTATCGCGCCATTTGCCGCGGATCAAAGTAGTGCTTTGGAACAAATATTATCTGAAAATTTTCTTACCAAGTCTGTTAATGGGAATTTTTCTTTTCTTGATTAAACCTATTGTTTATAGCCATATTAACCAATCTCGTCTTTTGGACCAAAGTCTAGCCTTCCTTGCTGTATTTATCCCCAGTATTTTTATTTATCTTCTCTCATCCCATCTATTAAAGTTGAAAGAAATGAAACTTATTCTGGAACTTGTGCAAGCAAAAATTAGTCAAAAATTCTTGAAAACTAATGTCCAAGAATAACATTTCCCTAAAATCTATAAAAGAAATAAAGTTTGCCTGTATTGAATACTCTACCAAAACCGGCAAGATTTGGCGGCCCACTCAAGAGCGGCCTAATTATCTTTGTGACCCAGAAACGGAAATTGACCCCACTTCCTTTGGCTGTTGGACCTCTACTTTAGATGGTGAACATATTCCGGTTAATTTTTTGCGCCGCCATCAAAATCCCCACACCCTTGCCTATAAACTTGGCCACAAGTTAGATTTAATCCTAGAAAAAATTCAAAAAAAACCCATTTACCATAATTTAGATTATCTCAAAAAATTTAATGTCCTCCTGTTTTTAGTCCACAGTTTTTCTATACCCTTAATAGCAGATCTAATTAAGAGGGCAAAAAAAGTCAATCCTAATGCAATCTATTTAGGCTCCATTGTTAGCCCCTTAGGCATATTGCGTGAGGCTTGGAAAAAAGAAAATGAATTTTACGCCTTTAAGACCTTTGCCAATAACTGTGATTTTTGGATTAATGTAAACCAACTAGCAGAGGAATATTTAAAATCTTTTTTAAAAACTAAAGTCGTTTATTTTCCCCAATTTTACCCTTTTGAATTCGCCAATCAATTCTATAAGCCCCTCTCTCAAAAAGAAAAAATTATCCTTGTTGCGGGCGAAACAGAACGGCCTGATAATTTAGCTGGCCAATTTATTGCCATTCAAATTCAAAAAAAACATCCAGAATTTTTAATCCAAATAATCCAATATCCCCATTCCAATATTGCGCCACTTGTAGCAGCTCGAGCCCGTTTTGAAATTATCCCCTTCCTGAAATGGCAGGAAAATCTCAAAAGATTGGCGCGCTTCTTTTTAATGATTAACACTGATCAAACCTGGACCTTGGGCCGCCTGCAGGCTGACTGCGCAGCAGTCGGCACGCCTAGTATTGGCCTTAACGCCAATAACCAATTGGAATTCTTTCCTGAATTGTCCATCCCTGATATCGCGGGCTTCGAGCAGGGGATAGAGTTAGCCGAAAAATTAATTTGCGATCCTGTGTTTTACCAAGACATCCAGCAATACGCCTCGCAAAAACTTTCCGAAAATAATTACGAAAAATCAAAACAAAGGTTATTAGAAATAATAAAAAATAGGGAGTAAATAAACACCCTATTTGCAGCCACCAGAGAGGACGAACATCTATTCTAATATCTTCTCCACGCACATTTTTTCCCCTCGTTCTTCTCTCTGATAGATCCTCGTCAGCATCTCTGCTAACAATCCGAAACTTACCATCTGGAAACCAACAATTATTAAAAGAACTGCGAACACGAGCAAGGGCCCATGTTCTTTCATAATTTCAATATTATAAATAAATTTACGGATTAAAAGATAAAAACCAATTATTGTGCCTAAAAAACCAAAACCCAAACCTGCCACACCAAAAAAATGCAAAGGTTTTCTAGAATAACGAATCAAGAAATAAATCGTAATAAAATCCAAAAGGCTTTTGAAATATTTTCCACCTTTGTATTTGCTCCTACCATAACGACGAGGATGATTCTGCACTGGAATTTCACCGATGCGGTAACCTGCATCATGCGCTAAAATCGGAATATAGCGATAAAGATCGCCATAAAGATTTAATTGCCTAGCTAAATGAGCACGGTAAGCCTTTATAGGACAATTCAAATCATGAATTTTAAGACCAACAAAAAAAGTAATTAAATGATTTAAAAAACGCGAGGCTAAAAATTTCGCTGGTGAACTTTTACCCGTATTTTTCCAACCCACGACCAGGTCATAACCCTGGCTCAAGACTTTCAAAAGACGAGGAATATCCTCTGGATCATCCTGCAAATCGCTATCCATTGTCACAATAATCCGACCCTGCGCCATCTGAAAACCGGCACTGTAAGCTGCAGCTTTGCCCCAATTTCTAGTGAATTTAATAACCTTCACCCTTTGATCATGAGTATGTAATTTTTGCAATATTTTAAAACTTTGATCGTGACTTCCATCATCAATAAAGATTATTTCCCAACTTTTTTGCAAATTCAATAAAACCTGCTTTAATTGCTTATAAAGCAGGGGAATATTCTTCTCCTCATTTAATACTGGAATCACAATGGAAAGATTAAGAGATGACATAAGTAAACCCCAAAAAGCTTCGCTTTTTAGGGAACCCCGCTAGTAAAAATTAAATCAATGTGTTCAAGAAACAACTAAAGGTCTTGATAATTTATGAGTTGGATTCCTTGCTCTTGAATTTTGGCTTGCACTAAAGGATGAGTTAAAATCTTAAGCTCTTCCTCTCGTGTCTTCAAAAGATAATTATTCAAATCATGAGCAAGATGTTCTAATTCCTCATCCACATAGCCAGGATGGACCATAATTTCGGAATTTCCAAGACCCAGTCGTTCCAAAAGCTTGAGGAATTCTTCTAAATTAATCTTTCCACTATATAATATTCCGTAAAAATTGTCAATAAATTTAATACTATGTTTCCTGAATTGTGCGACCAAAAAATTGGAACGGAGAGCTAAATATTGCATTTTGTAAAATTGAAAAGAAAGAAGGTCAATGACGCGCTTCGGCGACCACCTTTCTCGTGGTAGACGTACTCGCGAAATATTAAAATAAGCAGCAAGATTAGCCACCACAGATGCAACAACTGGCAAGGCATGAAAATGTTTTTCACTGTCTAAATGGGTAATTGTTATGCCAGCTTCTTTAATCTTCACAATCTGCGCTTTAAGCTCTGCCTCTACTTCTTTGGGATTCACTTGGCCAAAATAAATCCGCCGCATAAGGGCAAAAGAAGCAAGGAACATTCCCTTTTTATCCACTAAAGAGGGAATTTTATCTGGCGATAAAACAGGTTTACCCCGATAAATATTCAAATGTGCGCCTATACCCAAACCGCTATTTTCCCGAGCAAGACGTACTGCATCTTGAAATCCCGGCATATTCGGCATTAGAGTAGCACTCCGCACAATCCCTTTCTGGAAACATTCAATAATGCCGCGATTAACGCTTTGCGATAAGCCAAAATCATCCGCATTGATAATCAATTTTTTCATAAACCATCCTTTTTAAACTTGCTTAAAAGATAAGCATATAGTAGCATAAATTAGCAGAAAACGAAACCTTTAAAAGTCCTTGTTTTTCTCACAACTTTTCTAAAAGCTAGTATAATAAACATCTATCTATATGGGTAAAAAAATTCTCCCTTTTCTTCTTATTATTCTAATAGCCCTAGGATTTTTTTATAAAGTGGTCTTTGAAAACCATGTATTGGTGGATATGTCTGCTCTCTCTGATAAACTCCCTTGGAGTGCTTACCTACCTAAATTTTTTCAAGGAGAGCGCCCACCTTATACCAGTAGTGATTCCTCAACCGTATATTTTCCCACCTTCAAATTTTACGGAATAGAGTTCCAGGATGGTCACTTTCCGCTCTGGTGGCCTTATTTGGCCGGTGGCTATCCTATCTTCGCGAACAGTACTACCCTAATGTTAAGTTTTACCAGTTCCCTGTTTATCTTCCTCACCCCAGAGATTGCTTATTCATGGTCAATTATTATCAAAATTATCCTTGCAGGTATAGGCTTTTTTTTGTATTTACGGCTCCTTAAAATTAAAACTTGGCCAGGAGTCTTTGGTGCTCTTGCTTATATGCTGAATACCCTCGTAATGCTAAAGCTGGAAATTCCCTGGATGACTCAAACACTTTGGAGCGCGCCTTTTATTTTCTTTTTTCTAGAAAAGGTCTTCCAAACTCGCAAATTTTTTTACAGCATCTTGGCAGCTGTTTTTTTGAGCCTCCAATTTATTGCTGCTCATCCTCAAACTGGATTGTATATTACTGGATTTGCGCTGTTATATGTTTTTATAAAAGTTATTTGTTCAGTGAAAAAAACAAAAAATCTCAAAAAGCTCTTACTTTATATCCTTTTGCCTTTTATCTTAATCCCTGGTATAGCCGCTGTTCAACTTCTGCCTATGCTTGAACTCCAAAATTTAGGCCATCGCAGTCCCAATGAACTTGCCCAGTGGATTACCCCTCTGCACCTTCTGACTGCTCTTATTCCCCAATTTTTTGGCGATACACAAACCAATTTTCAAATCTTTTCTAAAATTGAAAGAAACATCTTTCATCCCCTCCATCTAGATTACCCTCCGATCTCCCTCCCTTATATTGGTTTTCTGCCTTTCCTTTTTGCCCTCTTTGCTACTGGAAAAAAGATACGGCAGAGTATAGAAATTAAATTTTTTCTTGTAATTGCTCTTTGTTTGGTTTTACTTCAAATTTTTACCCCTCTCTGGGGGAAAGAGGCACTCCACATTCCCTTGATTAATAAAATGTGGAATACCTACCGCGTCAATATTATTTATGTCTTCGCCTCCTCTGTTCTTGCTGCTTATGGTTTGAATTATTTTTTTCAAAAACCCCAAGCAAGTAAAAAAAGACTTTTCAATATTTTAAAGAGCTTTACTGTAATCTTAGTAATTTTAATCGCATTCTGTCTCTCTCTAAAATTACCAGGGGTAAAAAATCTCTTTCTCTCTGCAGGAGAAAAATTTTCAGTGCATTATTTCTTGTCAACTAATCCAAAGCAGGGAATAGATTATTACCGAAATGAATTACTGGACTGGTACAATGCTTTCAAAAATCATTTTAATCTGCTTAATCCTAGCATTTACACACCCCTAATTCTTCTTGTTGCTACCTCTGTACTTTTATTTTTATTTTACCACCGTAAAATCAAGCCCCATTTTCTTAAAACCTCTTTTTTAATCATTACCTTGGCGGATCTTTTCTATATTGGTTGGTTTTATAATCCTATGCCCACGAGGAGGGAAGATGTTTTCCCCGACATTCCGCCCGTCAGTTTTTTAAAACAGGATCACAGCCTTTACCGCGTGAGTTCTACTGATGGCTGGAATGTCGTTTTTCCAAATACTTTTGCTAATTATAATATTAGTGATATTGGTGTGGAGTATAATATTTATCCCTTGCGCTATGATGAATATATGAGCTTTATTGAAAATGACGACCGCGCTGATCTTGCACATCAATTTCACACCAATCTCTGGCTCACCCGCTATAATTCTCCTCTCCTTGATCTATTTAATGTGAAATATATTTTAACCCCGCCCGAACAAGAAATTAAAGATGAGGGATTTAAATTAGTATACGATCAAGAAATGAGAATCTATGAAAATCAAAAAGCCCTACCCCGTGTTTTCCTTGTCCCAGAAGTCAAAGTAATTCAAAACAGTAAAAAGATTTTAAACACTTTATCTGACCCTGCTTTCAATCCATTGCAAACTGCCATATTCGAAGAAGAACCGCCGCAACTAGGAAGTAAAAATCTATCGGGTTCCTCTCTAGCCATCATAAAATATGAAACAAATAAAGTGGAAATGGGGGCAAAACTGACTGCTGATGGCTTCCTTATCTTTAGTGATCCATACTACCCTGGCTGGAAAGTTTATATAGATGGTAAGGAGGATAAAATCTATCGCGCCAATTATCTTAGCCGTGGTATTGCTTTAAAAAAAGGGGAGCATGAAGTCATTTTCAAATTTGAGCCAAAAAGTGTAGAAAGAGGATTATATATCTCGTCAGCCACAATGATTATTATTATTGGACTAGAGTTTATAAGTATATTTAAAAATAAAAAGAAAAGGACTTAAATTAGCCCTCTTCGAGTATGATATAAAAAATTAATTTAATTTTTGCGGGGTTTCAGAAAAAAGCTTCCGCGGATTTGGGGTTTAGTTCTACATCCCTTTTCGTGCTTCCTCAAGATCTATTTTGTCCGCTTTTTTATTCACCTCACTCTGAAAATCATTTACATCCTTTTCCCAACTATCCATATCTTGATTAAATTTATCCGTAGCACTTTCCGCCATAATATCCGCAATATTTTGCGCCACTTCATCTGCCTTGCCTGCTAATTTTTCCTGCAATTTTTGAATTGTTTCTTTGCCTAAATTTTCCTCTTGTTCCACAATTTGCAACAATTCTGCTTTTAATTCGGAAGAAATTGCTGCTCTCTGAATTAATTTGATAATTTTATTTTTGTCCATAGAAATAAAAAATTAAATAACTTTAAAATAAATAAGGTTACTCTGCAACTTCAGCCAATTCTTCCGTAAGATCATCAATACCCTCTAATTCTTTCATTTGCTGCTCGGCCTCTTTATATCTTTCTTGATTCCATTTAATTGCTTCTAAAGCTTGATTCATCTCTGCGCGCAAGTTGGCTAATTTTCTTTGCCTGGCTGCTTCAGCACGATTTTCTTGAAATTGTTTATATGTTGCGCGTGCCTTCTCTATGCCATCAGTAAATCCCTGTCTAATATCTCCGCCTTTTTCTTGAATCTTTTGCCATTGCTCTTGTGTCCAATCTCCCATTGCCTCATATTTTTTATCTACCCAGGCATCTGCTCTTAAACCCATTTCATTTGTCCATTTATTTGCAGATTCCAAACCTGCACCCGCCATTTCCACGCCCTTTTTCACACCCCGACCCGTAGCTATTCCCCCTTCTACTACCATTCCTGCTCCTGTTTCCACTCCTGTCTTTACACCACGACTTACTGCCTTACCGCTTTCAATTACTGCTCCTGCTGTTGCTTCTGCTCCTCTCTTAACCCCTCTACCCATCGCCTTTCCACCAGCTTCTATTTCCGTACCGGCAATCTTTGCTGCTTCCGGCGCGGCAAAGATAGCGTCCAAGCTTGTAGAGCCAGCTCCAACAATTCGTTTAAAAACATTTTTGATTTTTGCGCCAAAACTACTAAACCTTGTCTTTACCCTTTGCATCTTCTCTTGCCTTCTTTGCCTTCCTATTTCGAGCAAAGACATTTCCGTTCTTTTTTCTCCTGCCATCTCTAAATTCTCCTCCCCCCTAATTTCTATATTTTTTCCCATAGTTGTTTTAAATTAATTATTAAACATTTATATTATAACTTAAATAGGGGCTAAAATAAAACATTTTTTAGAAAAGTTATCCACAATCCTAAGGTATAATAAAAAATTATTTATGTTATTGTGCACCTAAACAAGAAATGTTACGATAAAAAAGCAATCTAAAAATCTTTAATAATTTTTATGCCCACCATTTTCCTTTCTGTTCCTTCAGGTTCCCATTCTCGCGCTCTTCTGAAGCCCCTTCGGCCTTTTTTTGAACGTGCCATCAAAGAACAAAAAATAAAATTAGTCATTCTTAGTCCGATGAGTAAATATCCAGAACTTACCCGCGAATTTCAAGGTTCAGGCTTTGTTTTTGTCTCCTGGTCACCCTCTCTTTTCAATCAATATCGACCTGCACTTGTTGTCTCCACCACTACTGGTCTTGATGAATATGATATCCCTATTCTGAAAGAAGCAAAAAGACATAAAATCCCTATCCTTACCTACATAGAAAGCTGGGATAATATCTGGAAAATGGAACGTCGCCAAAATGAAATGATAAAAGTAGACACCCTTTTAGTTTGGAATAAAATGATGCAGAAGCATGCTCAAAAAATTTTTGGCTATCAAGACAAAAAAATTCACATTGTTGGTTCACCGCGCCTGGATTATTTTCAGCATCAAGATAAAATCCCCTCGCGTGAGAGTTTATGCCATTATCTTGGTGTCGATCCTCAAAAAAAATTAATCCACATTACGACGGTGGAGCTCTACGATATCTCTTACGTGGTTAAGATTATTGCCGAAGCGCGCGATCAAGGGAAAATTGCAATGCCCGTGGAAATTTATTGTTCGGTGCATCCTGGAGGAGATATTGATAAACACAAATGGTATGCTGAAAAATATAAAGTAAAGCTACGTTATAGCTTTGGCCGGCAGGATGCCGCGCCTCATCCTTTATTTAAATATAATCCTACAAATCAAGACCTATATATGCTAACTAGCCTCTGGATTAATTCCGACTTAATGATTAATTTTTCCTCCACTGCGGCGATTGAATCTATGCTCGGTGATACCCCTACGATTAATGTAATGTTCAGTAAACCCTTTGATTTTTGGGGCTGGCACAGGAGCGCAGTTTACCGTGATTTTAAAGAACATTATCATGATATTATCACAGAACAGGGAACCACAGTCGTTAAGAATAAAAAACAACTCCTTACGGCAATTAATCAATATCTGATCCACCCCGATTTAAATCATGCCGGACGATCCAAAACCTGTCAAAAAATACTTACCTTTTTGGACGGCCAGGCAAGCGAGCGCGTTTTTAATCTTATTCTGCAGAAAACGCATAGCATTTAACTAACACTTTTTAAAAATTCTCTCACTTTTTATCCTTGCTAAAATAGAAAAAATGTATTAGAATAAACTATCTTGGTCTTTTTTCCTGAAAAATTTATATGAGACCATTATTTTAATATTGTGTCAAATGTACAAAAAACATAATATCTTAGCTATTATTCCAGCACGCGGTGGTTCTAAATCTGTTCCTAAAAAAAATATTTACCCTCTCCTTGGTAAACCGCTTCTTTATTACACCATCAAAGAAGCAAAGAGATCAAAATATATTGATCGCTTAATCTGTTCCACAGACAGTAAAGAAATTGCAAATATCGCCAAAAGGTATGGTTGTGAAATACCTTTTTTACGCCCTCCCCATTTTAGCCGCGATGAGAGTCCCGATCTTGAATGGTACCGCCATGCTTTGATATGGCTCAAAAAGAAAGAAAATTATGAACCAGATTTGGTGATTAATTTAAGACCCACTGCCCCCCTGCGCACTGCCAAACAAATTGACCAAGCAATTAAGACAGTTGTTGATTGCGATGCTGATGGTTTAAAAACAGTAGCCCAAACTGATAAACATCCTCATAAAATGTGGCGGATTAAAAAGGGAGTGTTTTTAGAACCTTATCTTCAAACAGCATTTCGTTTAAAATACGGCCCTGATGTGCCTCGCCAGAAATTAGAGCCTATCTATTGGCAGAATGCGGTCATTGATATTACCCGGCCAAAATTTATCTTAAAAGAAAACCGCATATTCGGAGATAAACTCGTCACAATGATTATGAGTCTTGAAGACTCTGTGGATTTGGATTCAATTTTAGATTTCAAAATTGCCACCCAAATTATGAGGGAAAGGAAAAAATAACAGAAGGAAGGTCCTTTCTTCGTTATACATTACACATCACTCATTACACGTTACAATTCATATGATCAAAGAAATCACTATAGACCATCAAAAAATTGGCCCCGGTCACCCCTGCTATATCATCGCCGAAATTGGCATTAATCATAATGGTTCAGTGCAAATTGCCAAACAACTTATTGATGTTGCTATTAGTGCAGGAGTCAATGCTGTAAAATTTCAAAAAAGAAATTTAGAACATATTTATACAGAAGAAATGCTAGACAATCCAAACTTGGGCGAGCAAAGTTTTCAATATATGATTCCTTTGCTCCGTGAGTTTGAACTTACAGAAGAGGATTTCCATTTTTTGAAAAAATATTGTGATCGCAAAAACATCACTTTTTTATGTACTCCTTTTGATAAAAAGAGCGTTGATTTTCTAGAAAAAATCAAAATCCCTGCCTATAAAATTGGCTCCTGTGATCTCACTAATTTCGACCTCCTAGAAAAGGTAGCCAAAACTAAAAAACCAATTCTGATCTCCACTGGGATGGCTTATTTAGAAGAGATTGAAAAAACAGTTTCCTTTTTAAAGAAGAAAAAGGCAGAATTTGCCCTTCTCCATTGCACTTCTACATACCCTGCGCCTTGGGACAAATTAAATCTGCGCTTTATGGAAACATTACGCCAGAAATTTGACGTGCCTGTAGGTTATTCAGGACATGAATTAGGTATCTCTATGTCTATTGTGGCTACTGCTCTGGGGGCAAATATTGTGGAAAGACATTTAACCCTGGATCGCTCTATGAAAGGTCCGGATCACGCGGCAAGTCTAGAACCCCAAGATTTTAAACGTCTTGTCCGCGATATTCGCTATACAGAGCAGGCCTTAGGAGATGGCAAAAAATATATGAGCCGCGGTGAAATTTTAAACCGTGAGGTATTAGGCAAAAGTTTGGTCGCTGCACAAGAAATTAAAAAAGGGGAAATTATTAATAAAAAAATGATTGCGGTCAAAAGCCCTGGTAAGGGTTTATCCCCACAACTTTTAGAAGAACTGCTGGGCAAAGAAGCAAAGAGAGATCTTAAAAAAGACAGTCTTTTTTTAGAAAGCGATATCCATACTACAAAAAATGTAAATATGAAAAAATATTTTAGATCGCAATGGGGGATTAAGGTGCGGTTCCATAATCTGGATCAAATGATGGCGATAAAACCCAAAACAGTAGAATTTCATTTTACAGATGAAGATCTAAAATATGATTTTAAACCAGATAAAAAATACAACGCTATGCTTTACATTCATGCTCCAGAATATCATTTTCGCTCAATTAATGATCTCTGTTCATCAGAAAAGGAATTGCGTGATGAAGCGATTGAAATAATGCAGGAAACAATCAATAAAGCACGGGAAATGAAAAAGTATTTCCGTAATGTAACACCCAAAATTGTTTTCCATCCCGGCGGGATGAGTATTGACCTTATTCGTAATAAACATCAGCTTTGGAAAAATTTGGAAAATTCACTAAAAAAATTAGATAAAAGGGGAGTAGAATTACTGCCAGAAAATTTACCACCGCGGCCTTGGTATTTTGGTGGTCAGTGGGTAGATAATATTTTCGTAGATTTAGATGAAATCAGGGCATTCTGCCAAAAAACTCATCTTAAATGTACCCTCGATCTTTCGCACGCCAAATTGTATTACAATCTTGTTGGAAAAAATTTTTATGCTGCAATCAAGCGATTAAAACCTTATGTACGTGAATTACATATCGCCGATGCTCACGGCACAGATGAAGAAGGTCTCCAAATTGGAGAAGGGGATATAGACTGGAATAAAATCAAAGAAATATTTAAGGATTACAAATATGGTTGGATCCCTGAAATCTGGCGAGGTCATCAGCAAGATGGTCGCGGTTTCTTTATTGCCTTGGAAAAATTGGGGAAATATTTTAAATAATAGTGGAATAATTTTCTTAAATAATCTTATAAAATTCATTTTATTTTTTTAACCATAGAAAGATAAAAAAATGTTTAACAAATTTCTCATCATCGGTGGTGCTGGCTTTATTGGTGCAAATATGACAGACTATCTTTTGCAAAACAATGCCGAGGTTATTATTTTTGATAACCTTTCACGTAAAGGCACTATTGAAAACTTGAAATGGCTTGAAGAAAAATACAAGGGGAAAAAAATAGAAGTAATTGTTGGAGATATTCGTATAGATAAAAATAAACTCTTTGATGCTATTCAGAAGGTAGATGTAATTTATCATTTTGCTGCTCAAGTGGCTGTTACTTGTTCAGTAAATGACCCCTATGAGGATTTTATGATTAATGCCGTCGGTACTTTTAATATTTTAGAGGCAGTCCGCCATGCCAAAAATAACCCTATTCTTATCTTCGCCTCCACCAATAAAGTTTATGGCGGCATGGAAGATATTGAAATCGCTGACAAAGGCAATCGTTATGAATATAAGGATCTACCTTTAGGTATTCCTGAAAATCGTCTTTTAGATTTTCATTCCCCTTACGGTTGTTCTAAAGGCACCGCAGATCAATATGTTCGTGATTATTCCCGCATCTATGGCCTCCGTACTGTTGTCTTCCGCCAAAGCTGTATTTATGGCAAAAGACAATTTGGTATTGAAGATCAAGGCTGGGTTGCTTGGTTTACAATCGCGGCGAGCCTCGGCCGACCCATTACAATTTACGGTGATGGTAAGCAGATCCGCGATGTTTTGTATGTAGAAGATTTAATCCAAGCCTTCATAATGGCAACCAAGATGATTGATAAAACCGCAGGCAAAATCTACAATATCGGTGGCGGACCCAAAAATACAATGTCTCTCCTAGAACTCCTTACCCATCTTAAAACAATGCTAAACAAAGATATTCAATATAGTTTTGCAGACTGGCGGCCCGGGGATCAGCCGGTTTACGTTTCCGACATCCGTAAGGCCAAAAAAGAATTTGGCTGGGAACCGCAAATCTCCGTTCTTCAGGGCGTGAAAAGACTTGCTAATTGGGTTGGCCGGAATAAAGAACTTTTTCGTAAATTAAAAATCGTTTAATTAATTTTTTCCACTTTCAATTCCCAATTTACAATAAACTCTCATCCTTGATGAATTAATTTTCCGAGACTACTAGAATTATAAAACTTTTCAATAGGACAGGATATTTGAAAATTAAAAAATTAATACATTTAGATTTGATTGAAAATTGTAAATTGAAGATTGAAAATTTTTATATAATCATAAGATTTCCTACTAATTATCTATGAACTTCGACAAAAAAAAGATATCTTATCAAAAAAGAGGAGCCTGCTCCCTTGTTTTTGATGATGGCTACAAAGAAACATTGATTAATGTTTTGCCTATTTTAAAAAAATATAATTTAAAAGCGACCTTTGCTTTTGCAACTAATCCCCAAGTAATTGAAAAAAGTGAAAAAATACCCACGGCTTCTTTAGAAATTGCCAAGAAGATTAAGATCCTTGGCCATGAAATCGCAAGCCATAGCGTTAATCACGTCAACTTAAAAAATATTTCTGATACAGATTTAGAAAAAGAATTAAAAGAGTCACAAGAGATTTTAAAAGCTAAAACTATTATTTATCCGGGAGGTGCTTTTGATGCTCGCGTGGAAAACATTGCTAGAAAATATTATCTTGCAGGCAGGGGCGTAGAAGAAGATTTAAACCATATTCCGCCGCGAGACTTTTTTGCCTTAAAATCTTTCGTACCAAATCAAGACACCGATTGGCCATCATTAGACAAGGAGGCAGAGAAAGCGGCTAAAAAAAATCTCTGGCTTATTGAAGCCTATCATCTTATTTCCAACCACGAAAAAAATTATCGTTTTACTGTCACGTCAGAAAATTTTGAAAAACATCTGCAAGAACTCATCGCTCTTAATCTTTGGATTGCGCCACTGGGAGTAATAGGGGAGTATATCTTGAAAAAAACGGAAAAGTAATTTTTAATTTTTGATTTTTACTTTTTGACTAATTTTTATTTGCTTAATTTTTATTGTCATTAAGACAATAATTCAATAATTCAATAAAAATTCGCTAAAAATTAAAAATTAGGAAATAAAAATTTTACTCCCTTATGCCTAAAATTTCTACTCTTATTATCACTCATAATAATGCTGACAAGCTGCAAGAATGTTTAAAATCCGTCCAATGGACGGATGAAATTATTATTGTGGATGCGGAGAGTAATGATGATACTCAAAAAATCGCGTCAGAATATACTCCTAAAATCTATACCCGCAAATGGGACAATTCTTATGCCCATCAAAGAAATTTTGGTCTGCAATATTGCACAGGTGATTGGATTCTCCAAATTGACCCTGATGAAAAGCTGACTCCAGCTCTTAAAACCGAAATCTTAGAAACTCTAGAAAAAACTACTAAAAATCTTTACTGGATTCCTTTTTTAACCTATTTCCTAGGTCATCCTTTATATCACGGTACATGGTATCCCTGTCCGCATCTACGGCTTTTTAAAAATAATGGTAACCATTGGGTGCGCGATGTACATGAACAAATAGCAGACCAAAAGGGTAGAATTGTAGAGCGCGGAGACTGCGATTCCGGATTCTTAAAAAATCATTACCTGCATTATTCTTTTGATACAGTTAATCACTATTTTGAGAAATTTATCCGCTACACTGAAATTGACGCTAAAGAAATGGTTAGAAATAGAGAAGACCGCTATGGTCGCAAGATTAAAGTAAATCTGAATAATCCTTGGTCTCTCGCTTGGTTTTTCACCTACCGCCCTATGCGTTGGTTTATCTCGCGCTATTTGAGACACAAAGGTTATAAAGACGGAATTCATGGTTTTGTCTATGCTTTATTCGGGGCTTTTTATGAATCCATAACCCGCATCAAATACTGGCAGAAATTAAAAAAGAGCGGTTTTAAATAAATGTCAAGAAAATTAAATATTTTAACCACCTGCCTGCGTTATCCTCCTGCTCCCGGCGGAGCAGAGGTAGTAGTGGAACAATTAAGCCAAGGGATCGCTGCCAGGGGGCATCATCTTAAAGTTTATACCTCTGACCTCCGAAGACATAACCTGCCAGCCCAGTGGCTTACTAGCGAGCAAATTTCCCACGATCCAGCCTATCTAAAACGGCTGTCCGCTTTTTATTTTAGCGCTTTTCCTTATCCCTTCTTCCGGGGCCTCGTCCGCAATTTAATCAAGGAAAAAAATATTGATCTCATCCATGGTCATAATTTTTATTATTACTCGGCTGATGCCGCCTCCCTTGCAAGTCGCCTGAAGCACATCCCCTTTGTCTTTCACCCTTATTTCTATATTGAAAGCCGAGAAGCAAAAAAATGGCGGGCATACCGCCAAACCTTTGGTCGTCTAAGTATGACTGCGGATTGTATCATCGCCCTCTCGCCATTTGAAAAGAATCTCATCACCCAATATTACAAACCTAAAAGGCTAGAAGTGATTCCACCGGGAATCAACGAAGGCATCCGTAAAAAGGTTGATTTTAATGTTTACGAAAAATATGGTTATCAAAATAAAAAAGTAATTCTCTCTGTTGGCCGCATCTGTTATGGTAAAGGGACAGATATTACCATTAAGGCCATTTCTCTACTTATTAAAAAACATCCCGATATTATCTTCGCAATCACTGGTCCAGATTTTGGGGACAAAGCAGAATTTGTTAAACTTGCTCAAAAACTGGGTATAACCGATAAAATTTTATGGCTAGGAGAAATTGAAGAACCTATTCTCTCCTCGGCCTATCAGTATGCGGCGATTTTTTGCTTGCCAACCAATTACGAAGCCTTTGGTATTGTCTTTGTGGAAGCAATGGCCAATGGCATACCGATTGTAGCGACAGATTTTTCTGCTGTGCCCTATGTTGTGCCTAAAAATGAAGCCGGCTTTTTAGTCCCGCGTGGTAATGTCCAGGAAGTCGCCGCAGCCCTAGAAAAACTCCTCTCCCATCCTGACCTTGCACAAAAGATGGGGGAAAGAGGCAGAAAAGAAGCAGAAAAATATAATTGGGATAAAATGGTGAATGAGATTGAGAAAATATATTATGACTTGGTTTAGAATTACTAACTCTATCTTCTTGTATTATTTCCTATAATAAGAAGATGGCACTTTTACTGATCTTGTATAACTATTAAAAATAGTGTACTCTTAAATCGTTGCTATAGTCGTTATTTTTAATTCATTATTAAAACAAAGAGGAGAAAAATTATGACTCAAGAATCTAGATTAAATTCACCAGAAGGGGGACCCGAATTAGTGGCGGAGATTGAAAAATTACTCAAAGAATTCGGAATGGATAAAGTGTCAATGGAAGATATTCTCGATCTTAACGAAAAAAGAGAACATAGTAAAGGAGAAGTTATAATAGCAGAGACAGGAGAGGGTATAGGGGAAATTTTAAAAGCAGAAAAACAAGGGAATGGTATTGCTTACACTGATTCAGAAGAAAACATCCTTTATGCGCAAAAAGAAATTGGTGGAGAAAAACTTTTACCAGGCGATATGGTCTCTTACCAAAGAGAGCTTCCAGGCGGAGGAGAAGCAAAGGGAATAGCAACAATTAGATCCTTCTACTCGGACAAAGGTAATGGAGAAATAGGTATCAGGTTTTTCGAAACAAAAGTGCCTGCAATAATAAGATTCCAAGATATAGGAGAAAAAGTGAAGGTTGGCGGTAAGAGCAATTATTAATGCCACTCTGCTCTAGCTAGGTGGCATTTTTTATTACCTCCAAAGTCTCTCTTGCGCATTTTTCCCAAGAAAAATTCTGAAGGCGTGTGCGGCATTTTTGGATTAAATCCTGACGCAAATTTTCATTTTCTAAAACCTCTTTTATTTTTCTTGCCATATCATCAATATTTTCAGGATTAAAATAAACACAGGCATCTCCTCCAACTTCAGGTAGAGAAGAGGCATTAGATGCAGCAACTGGTACTCGAGCAGCGAATGCTTCCAGAAGCGGCATTCCAAATCCTTCATAAAAAGAAGGAAAAACAAATACAGTGGCAGATTGTAAAATCCGCCATTTTTCTTCATTAGAAACATATCCTTTCTCTATAATATCTTCTTTATAAGGCGAATCTTGAATCGCTTTTTTTATTTCTGAATAACCATACCCTGGCTTGCCGATTAAGACTAACTTACCAATCCAGCCGTCTTTTTTAATTAGCTCAAAAGCTTTAATGAGACCGATAATATTTTTACGTTTTTCCAAACGGCCGATAGCAAGAAGAAAAGGAGCCAGAACCTCCCCTCGCCCCTCCTTGGAAAGGAGGGGAAATCCACTCCCCCTGCCAGAGGGGAAGGTGCCCGCCCGCTTACGCCTGAGCGAAGCGATGG
>Ga0209609_10000720_pt1 | contig 19419 bp, 12 predicted proteins | sample LakKivw325mmetaG_FD_184136 | JGI IMG/M metagenome (GOLD analysis project Ga0209609, IMG submission 184136) | Anoxic lake water microbial communities from Lake Kivu, Rwanda to study Microbial Dark Matter (Phase II) - Lake Kivu water 325m metaG... | ecosystem: Environmental > Aquatic > Freshwater... | reverse complement strand
CCCTTGAACCGGTAATCATCCCCACAACCTACGGACTTGAAGGTCTTCTCCTCGCAGTGCGTAGCGCGATCAATGAAGTCCTGGGCGGCCTTGGCAGCAGCCTTGGCATCGACACCCGCCTTCTTCTTGCCCACCAGCGCGTCCATGACGTAGCTCTTGAGCAACTTGCCGTGGAGGTGTGCGTAGGCCGCGGGACGCGAGACGATATCGAAGCCAGCGGCTTCCCCGCTGATGACGGCCAGGAGGCCGATTTGACCGGGAATGAGCGGGAATGCCTTCAGAGCCTCGTCCAAGGACTCCCGCTGCGACTCGAAAACGTCTCGCATGGCGCCGGTCGGAGACGGCGGGGCGCAGGCCGCCTCCTGGAGTTCGGATATGCCGTTCCAGACTTCGCCCTGGTCCGACCGGAACGACGCTGAGGCCGCCAGAGATTCGGACACCGACCGGTTCTTGCGCGCACGAATGCTCCTCGCCATGACCGTTCCGGAATCGTAGAACGCTTGCGTGGCATAAGCCCACCGGCCCTGCTCGGTGCAGCTCACGGGGATGACGATGTCCTGTTTCTCCGGAACAAGTACCGTCGTGTTCAAAACCCGGTTCTGCTTGGCGCCGGCCAGTTCCTCCCCGTCCAGCAGCAGTACGGGAGTCTCCGCGCTGTTTGTAACCTTGAGCTCCGGCACCGAACCGCCCTGGCTGACTTCCGTGACAGTCAGCAGTCGGCCCTCCAGGGCTTCAGTCAGAGTAATGTAGCTGACCGATTCACCTTCGCCATCGGCTATCGGGAAGATGGCGATGTTGCCGTGGCTCTGCGGATCCCCGAGTTTTACGCCCTTCAAACGACTGACAATTGTCACCTGCATGTCGCACCTCCATTCGGTTGCTGAGTGCCCTTTGCAGGAAGAGTGCCAGCATGCGTCTTGGCACCCTCGTCATAGGAAACTGGCGATTTCCCGAATAGTCGCGGTCCATCGCACGGCAGGGGCGAGTGCCACGCTCCAACCCACATTGATCGGCTTCAACGGGGGTTGAAGATAGGACTCGACATTGGATTGCCGTTTGTTACTCTGCTCCGATCCGTGTGTTTTCAGACCGTTGAAGAAGGAGACTAGGTCGCATGTGAAGACGCTGCTTACATTTGCAGGGTTTCATGACCCCTATTCCGTGGGGTTGGTCGGCCAGGAACAGCAGCCTGGGCCGATCTTGTCGCTGGCGATGGCCAGGCCCTTCGACCGCATCGTCCTTTTCAGTACGCCCAGTGTGCAACAGCACACACGCGAAACCGCCGACGCCCTGAAGTCCTCCTGCCCCGACAGTGCCGTCACCACCATCGATCTTCCTCTTCGGGACCCTACCGACTACGTGCCCATCCTCCGGCACCTTCGCCAGCATACGTCCGCGATCCTGAAGCAGTCGCCTGACGACGAGTACTTCATCGCTGTGGCTTCGGGCACACCCCAGATGCATGCCTGCTGGGTGCTGCTGGTGTCCGGTGGCGAGATTCCCGCTCGCATCCTGCATATCCGCCCCCCGAAATACGTCACCAAAGAAGCCCCGATGGTGTCGGAAGTGGACCTCTCCTCCCCAGAGTTCCCGGAGGTCCGTGCGGCGGTATGCCGGGAGATGGCTGCCGCTCCATATTCCGTAGAGCACGTCAGCATGGGCGACGCGATCGAGGAACTCGGCATTGTCGGGGAAGACCCCAAGATGGTCCAAGCTCTGAAGATGGCGGCTGTCCTGGCGGAACATGACGCACCCATACTGGTCCAGGGCGAGACCGGGACCGGCAAGGAGCTGATTGCCCGCCTGATCCACCGCCTCAGCGGACGGGATCAGGAGCGATTCATTGCCATCAACTGCGGTTCATTGCCGGCCAACCTGGTTGAAAGCATCCTCTTCGGGCACGTCAAGGGCGCCTTCACCGGGGCGACCGCCGACCAGGTCGGCAAGTTCGAGCAGGCCGATGGCGGCACGCTCTTTTTGGACGAGGTCGGTGAACTTCCGGTGGAGGTCCAGCCGAAGTTCCTGCGCGTCCTGGAGGACGGGATGGTCGAACCGGTCGGCGCCAAGCGCGGGAAGCGCACGAACGTCCGGGTGGTCGCCGCTACCAACGTGGACCTGCAACAGGCGGTGGAGAAGAAGAGATTCCGTGAGGACCTGTACTACCGGCTTTCCTTTGCGACGGTCCGTCTGCCTCCCCTCCGCGAGCGCCGGGCCGATATCCCCAGGATCGCGCTGCACATCCTCGACACCCTGAACAAATCCCTGCGCCGGCCCAAGCGCCTTTCTCCGGAGGCATTGACCCGGTTGCAGGCCCAGGCATGGAAGGGCAACGTGCGCGACCTGGAAAACGTCCTCGGGCGATCCATGCTGATGGCTCAAGAAGAGATTCTCAAGGCGGACGACCTCCTGATTGACGAACCGAAACGGAAGAAAGACCCCCTGGCCTCGCTCCCCGATCCCCATGAAGGCTTCAGCCTGGAGGAGTATCTCAAGAGCGCCCGCAAGCAGCTCATGCTGCGTGCCTTGGAACTTTCCAACGGCAGCCAGTCCGGCGCCGCGAGGATGCTCGCCATCTCGCCGCAGGCGGTTCACAAGTTCCTGAAGGAAGACCGATGACGGAGTCTATTCAACGACAGTTGAAGCGCAGGCGAAGGGGTGAAATCCTCCAGAATGCGCAAACTGCTGCTGCGCAAGCTGATATGCGTATCCCGCCTCGCATGGCACAGAGTCTGCGAATGAGATGCCCGACCAACTGTATTCTGGGAGGGCGAACGGCATGAGCGAGAAGGTCTTCACGAAACGGCGATGAATAAGCGGAAGTTCCAGGTGTGTAATGGCTATCTGCTCGAGTTCGACCAACTCGCGCGGTTGCTGAACGTGCTCGTAGAGCAGTCGGCTGCGAAGAAACTCGATCGCGGATTCCTCACGGAAGCGACCGGTCTCACCGACAGGCATGTCGAGACGCTGGTGAGCATGGGCTCGGCCATGGGCCTGATCCGACCCGGTGTCCAGATCCTGTCACCGGCCGGGGCCGTACTCGCCAAGCATGACATCTTCCTGGAGTCGAAAGCCGGCCTGGAGTGGTGCCACTACTTCGCAGCCAGCAGGCCGAGGAACCTGGTCTGGTACGAAGTCTTCAACACGCTTCTCCCGCGAGAGCGGGCGATGACGGTTGCCGAATGGACACAGGTGCTGCGCAACCAGCTCTCCGGACAGTACTCGGAAGCGACCCTGAAGAAGAACCTGCGCGAGGAAGTCCGTTTCGTGACGGACGCCTATCTCCATCGGAACTTCAGCCGCCTTGAACTCCTGCAACAGACCTCCGACGGACGCCTCTACCGCCGGCGCTATCCCAAACCGGCGCCGGCGATCTTCGCCGCGACGCTCTATGATTTCGCAGCCGTGCAATCCCTGAGCCTGGTGCAGGTCGAACCGCTTCCTTCCACCCCCGGATCCCCCGCCATGCTGTTTGCAATGGATGACGAAACGGTCCGCCAGAACCTGGAAGACCTCCACTTGCGCGGCTGGATTCGTTACGAGAGCACGCACAACCTCAACCAGGTGCGCCTTAAAGAGGGGTTCACCGCCGTCGAATTCCTGACCGCGCATTTCGAGGAGAGGGACCCGAGCGGCAAGCCTGAACCGATCAAGGAGAACCCGGAGTTGCCCCTCACATGAAAGACCCGATCGACATGCTGCAGTTCGTTGCCGAGCTCGCCCGCCGGCCGCGGGGGCGAGCGGCGGTTGTTCTTACCCAGGACTACGGGCAGGAGGCCGGGTGGGCAGGATCGCTTGCCGAGAAGACCCAGTCGGAACACCTGGACCTTCTGGCGGAGTTCCATACGCACATGGATCTCGCGGCGCGCCTTGGCTCGTTCACTGTTGCGGAGCTATTCCGGTTCCTCGGCCAGCGCAAGCAGGCGCGCGTCCTCATCGTGAGCGGGCTGGAGTTTCTCTTTGCCACATGGGCTTCCATGCCGGGCTCGATGGAGCAGTTCGCGACGCAGTTGGAGATGTGGCGGGGATCACCCGCGCTGCTCTTTGTGATGCGCCACGTCCCCACACTGGCGAGCCGCCCGTTCACGCGGCACTCGGAATTGATGTTCGTCGTTGATCAAAGGGAGACGCTGGCGCTATGACCAAAACCAAGATCAACGTACCCCAGGAAAGCCAGACCGTGGAGTGGAAGCAGTCTTTTGGCGAGTGGAAGGAAATCGTCGAAACCTGTGCCGCCTTTGCCACGGCGGATGGCGGAACGATCTACGTCGGCATTTCCCCCGCCGGCGAACGAGTTGGCGTCACCATCGGCAAGGGGTCGCTGGAGGATCTGGCCAACAAGATCAAGACCAACACCGACCCGACTCAGTTCCCTTCCATCGAGGTGCGCGGCGATGCATCATCGGCGGTTGTCGAGATTCACGTTAAACCGGACCCGATCAAACCGGTGTGGGCCTTCGGACGCCCCATCAAGCGAGTCGGCCGGACGAACCAGTTCCTCAAGCGGGACGAAGCGCAACGCCTGCTGGAGGTCTCCACCGGGCGAACCTGGGATGCATTGCCTTGCGAGGGCTTCGTTCGGGCTGATATCAGCAAGAAGGCGGTGCACGATTTCCTGCGCCGCGCCGAGATGCCCGCCGACACGCCTTTCCAGAACGTCATCCGGAACCTGAAGATGGGCGACAAGCGGCATGTTTCCCATGCGGCGGCATTGCTGTTCAGCGATTTTCCCCAGCGATTCTTTGTCGAAGCCAAAGTCAAATGCGCTCGTTTCCTGGCCGGCAGTCTGACTCGATTTCTGGACGAACGGACGATCGAGGGTCCCGTCCTTCAGCAGCTCGACGAAGCCATGGCATTCGTGACGCGCAACACCCGCCAGGCACTGGTGGTCACCGGCAAGCCCCAGCACGACATTGTTCCGGAATATCCCGAGGCGGCCGTCCGTGAAGCCATCACCAACGCCCTCTGTCACCGCAGCTATACCGACGTGGGGGCCATCCAGGTACGCATTCACGACGACTGCCTGGAGGTTTGGAATCCTGGCAAACTCCCGCCCGATCTGACCATTCGTTCCCTATACCGCAAACATGGCTCATTCCCCCGGAACCCGCTGCTGGCCGGGGCCATCTTCCGTACGCGCCTGATCGAACAATGGGGAACCGGCACGCTGCGCATCATTGATGCCTGCCGTCCACACGGGATCGCGGTGGAGTTTGAGCAGGATATGGGCATGTTCATCGTCCGACTCAAGAAAGCGCAGACTGAGCAAGACGCCCCCGAAGTCACCCCCGAAGTCACCCCCGAAGTCATGTCCATGTTGGCCGCGATCAGAGGCGAGATGTCCCGGAGCGAGATTCAACGGGCGCTGGGACTCAAAGACGAGAAACATTTCCGCGAAAACTACCAGCAAGTCGCCGTGGCTCTCGGGCTGATCGAGATGACCATTCCCGACAAGCCCCGCAGCCGCATGCAGAAGTACCGCTTGACCGACAAGGGCCGGAGAACACTGGAACTGGCCGCGAAACCATTGAACCACTGAACCATTGAACCACTGAACCAGGAACCATGAAAAACCAAGGACTCTTCAGCACGCTGTTCATCGAGGATGTCAGGGCCAAGGTGGCCCTGGATGACGCCGCGCGTGGCCGAATGGCCACCCTCCAGCATACCTGGTCTACCCGCAACGGACAGGATACGGAGGCTCTGTGGAATTCATTTCTGAAGCAGGCACTCGGTTACCTGAAGTTCGTTCTCCCCGCCACACCTTCCGCTCCCGGCGTCTATCCCCTCTACGATGACTACAGCTATGCGACCCCCATCGCGGTGCTCTACCTCTGCCCGCCGGGCGCCGACCTGGACGACGTCGCCATCGGCCGCTTCTGGCCCGGCAAGCTGGTCGCCAACCTCCGGAGGCACAGACTGAACTGGGGCATTCTAACCGATGGCGCGAAGTGGCGGCTGTACTCCCTGAAGACGGCCAAGCCCTATGAGGACTTCGTCGAGTTGGACCTGGCCGGTGCGCTCGCCAAGGGCGACGAGCCGGAGTATGCCCTCTTCGAGAAGTTTTTCCATCGCGACTCGTTTGTGAATGATGAATGCGGAATGATGAAAGATGAAGGGGGTGAGCCGACAGGTCGGACGGACATCATGCCGGCGAAGTGCAGGCTCGATCATGACCGCGTTGCCTCGGAAGAACTGCTCGAACGGCTGGTGAAGAAGCCGTTGCTGGACCAGGTGGACGAAGTGCTGCAGTACCTCTGCAACGGCTTCATTGCGGACACCCCCCGCAAAGGCGAAGAGTACACCGAGGAAGAGCGCCGCCAGATCTTCGAAAGCGCCGTCAAGCTCCTCTATCGCTGCCTGTTCCTGTTCTATGCCGAGGCCCGCAGTCTGCTCCCGTCCGATCCGGAGAAACGCGAGACGTACAAGCGCCTCTCGATCATGCGGCTGTGCGAAGAAGCCCGGAAGTTCCAATGGCAACAGCGCAAAGACACGGACGCATTCGACCTCTGGAAGCACCTCAAGGGTCTGGTCAATGCCGTCAACGATGGCGATCCCGAATACGGCATCATGGGCTACAATGGCGGCCTCTTTGACGACGAGGAAGAGAAGTTCCTGCGCCGCCACAAGCTCCGCAATGACTTCCTGGCCCGCGCCCTGTACCTGCTGGCATACGTGGAGCCGCTCGGCAAGGATCCGGATGACGAGTACCCGATCCCCTACGCGGACCTGGAGGTCCGGCATCTGGGCGAACTCTACGAGAACATCCTGGAGTTCAACGTCACCCTGGCCGATGCCGACCGACTTCGCCGCCGCACGAGGAAGGGCGTGCAGATCCTGCTCGCGTCCGGGAACACGTTCGACCCCAAGACCGATTCGCGGATCCGTAAGGGCGATGTGTTCTTCGGTGAGACGGCACTGGAGCGCAAACAGACGGGCTCCTACTACACGCCGGAAACGCTGGTGCACTTCCTCAACCAGAAGGCTATCGTCAATCCGCTCCGGGAGTGCTTTGACAAGGAGTACCGTCCGCGTTTCGCCGTCTTCTGCAAGGAAGCGCTGTCCGGACGCGACCTCCCCACGCGACGCGGGGCAGCACAGTCAGCCGTTGCGCTGGTCGAGCAGTTCGTGGAAGAGGTCGTTCTCAAGTTTCGTGCCTGCGACCCGGCCATGGGCAGCGGTCACTTCCTTGTAAATGCTGGCAACCAAATCACCGACCTCATTGTTGAACTGCTTTCCGAGTTGCCGCATGTGGAGGGTATGAGGTCGCGCGTATCGTGCACGCCTAATCACTGGCGACGACTGGTCACCCGCCACTGCCTGTACGGCGTGGACCTTAACCCCTTGGCGGTCCATTTGGCCAAGTTGTCGCTCTGGCTCAACTGCTTTGCCCGTGAGCACAAGCTCACTTTCCTGGACCACCACCTGAAGGACGGTAACAGCCTGATTGGGATTCGATCGCTACGCCAACTGGAGAAACTCCCTGAGCGCCCAAAAACCAAGAAAAGGAAGAATGAACAGGGCTTGCTGTTCCCCACCGACTTGAAGAAGGCATGTGCGCGGCTCGTAGCCGAGATCGAGAAGATTAACCGTGTCGCCGAGGATGACACAGATCGAATGAAGGCACTGCATGAAGAGGCGGTAGGCGAAACTCGCGCGATCCGCCCCTTAGCCGATCTTCATACGGCATATCTCATAGACCACTCCACCGGCGAGGAAGACTACCGCGAGATCTTCTCCGACCTGGCCAAAGGGCGAAAACCGAGCGGCATCCTATCGCAGGACATTTTGTCCAAGGTGGCCATGCTCACGCATCGTCATCGTTTCTTTCACTGGTCACTGGAGTTTCCCGAGGTCTTCTCTGCTGATACGGGCGGTTTCGATGCCACGGTTGGGAATCCGCCCTGGGATATGTCGAGCGCCAACCCCAAAGACTTTTTTCCCACCTTGGACGACTCTTTCCGGGCTCTTAGTCGGATCGACAGCCTGAAAGAGATGGAGAGACTTTGCGAAGAGCATCCAGCGATTGGGCAACGGTGGAATGACTATCAGGCCTACTACGATGCTCAGAATCGCTATCTCAACACACCGTCTGTTTACCCCTACGCGCCGACCGGACGTAACAACCTGTTTCACTACTTGCTTCATCGTGGTTTTGACATTCTGGCCGAGAAAGGGCGTCTTGGTCTTGTCGTACCTAGTGGGTTGTACACAGATCGGGGGTGTCGTCCCCTCCGCGAGATGTTCTTAACCCAGAGCACTATCCAGTGCCTGTACTGCTATGAGAATCGCTGGCCTGCTGTTTTCAGTGCAGTCCACAACATGTTCAAGTTCATCTTGTTCTGCACGCAAAAGGGCGGAGATACAAAGTCATTCAAGGCTGGTTTCATGCTGCATGATCCTGAGATCCTGCCGGCCGTAGATAATGACGCCCTCGAAATGCCTGTCGAGATGATCAAGAAGTTCTCACCAGACGACCTCAGTATCACTGAGTTGAACACGCAGCGTGAGATAGATATCCTTGGCGACATCTTCTCAGCGGCCCCTCTCCTGGGATCAACAGAGACTGAAGCGTGGAACGTTCGTTTCAACATCGAATTCATGAGCAACACCGATGCGTGGCGATTCGCCCCTCGTGACACCCATTCAGTCCCCGTGTGGGCTGGTCGTTGCTTCTTCCAGTTCGATGAGGGGTTTGCATCACCAGATAGGAGTGTTGCAGAGGAACATATGGATTCCCTCTACGATTCTGGAACTCCACTCTGGAAGGACTATCGTCTCGTCTTCCGGGACATCGCGGCCAGCACGAACGAGCGAACATGCATTTCCATGGTCATTCCCCCGCCAAGCGCGTGCGTCGAGACAGCACGACTCATCTATGTCGACTCGCCCGACGCTCATGACAATAAGGCTCTGACATTGTTTTTGGCGGCGCTTCTGAACAGTTATTGCCTAGACTTCGTCATCCGCCACATGGTTACATCGCACCTGTCTCAGCACATAATGAGTCGCTTGCCCGTCCTGCGTTCTCAACCGACAGAAAGGATGCCGCAATCAATAATATCGAGAGCGGCGCGGCTTGTGTGTACGTCGTCATCCTATGCCGCCTTGTGGCGCGATGTATTCCATCCGCACTGGGCTTCTCGTTCTTTCTGGTATCCCAGCGGCAGACCCACGGCATACGGCCCATCGCACGAGCATCTGCTGCGCAAGCGCCTTGCGGATGAGGCGGCGACCCTGACCCCCGAATGGACTCCACAATGCGGTGTCCACGACCGTCTGCCTGATCGGCGCGACACGGGTGACCGAGCCCAGCTCCGGGCCGAGATAGACGCCTACGTCGCCCACCTCTACGGCCTCAGCCGCGACGACTTCGAGTACATCTTCAGCACCTTCCCCGTGCTGGAAAGGAAAGAAAACCAGGCATTCGGCGAGTTCCAGAGCAAGCGCAAGTGCCTGGAGGAGTATGATCGGATTGCGGGGGTGCTGGGAGGTTGAGATGTTCAGGGTTCACGGTTCAGTGGTTGACAACCAGAATTCAGACGTGGGCTGAAGGTGGACAGTTAGGACGATAGAGGGATGAACAAGCCTAGGAAACATAGTCGCGATACGGAGTTGCTGGCCCGACAACTCCAGCCAAGCGACATTTACGAATGGCTGGTCACCGAGGGGTATTTCCCCGAAAGCTACGTCTTGCCCCCGTGCTTCCACGTCGTGTCCCATCCCTCCTTTGGAACGTACTTCACTCAGAAGGCCGGCGGACGATTTGTTCCTTCCTTGTCGCAAGCGTGCGAAGTCCACTTTCCGAAGAGCGACCTTGCGGACCGTACCTTCGGCATTCTTGATCCTGCGTTGCATAGCGATATAGCGACAGAGATCGCGACCGGATGGGGATCTGTGCTTGACGTGATTTTCAGCCCAGCAAAGAGGGTCTACTCGTACAGTTTTCCAATCCCTGTCTCAAAGCAGACTCCCGGCGTGGTAGGTGCCCTACGCGCTGGACGGATGATTTACGAATGGATTGAGATGGCCGAAGAAGACCTCGTCGAGGAGGCTTACCGGTACAAATACCTCGTGCGGACAGACGTCAAGAACTGCTATCCGTCCATCTACACGCACAGCATCGCCTGGGCCATCCACTCACGAACAACAATTCGCAGCGGGGGAAATCGGAACAACTTCTCTCTGCTCGGCAACCGCCTCGACAAGCTCTTCCAGTGCGCAAACGATGGTTGCACAAATGGCCTCCCCATCGGTCCGGCTGTCTCCGACCTGATTGCAGAGCTGATTCTGTCAGCCGTTGACATTCTAATCTCGCCTGGCCTTCTTCAGACCGGTTCCTTGGCCCTGCGGTTCAAGGATGACTACAGGTTCTTGTGCCGGACACAGGAGGAGTGCAGGAAGGTCACAAAACTGCTCCAGAAGGGCCTGAAGGAATTCAACCTTCTTCTCAATGAAGACAAGACGCAGGTGGTGACACTGCCAGAAGGGGTCTTTCGAGACTGGGTTTCGCGATACAACACAATTCGCCCGAGGAGCAAGGGGGCGCTAACCTTTCAGGACTTCAGAGAGCTGTATCTCGGGGTTCTTCGGATTGATCAGGAGGTGCCAGGCACGGGCATCATTGACCGCTTTATCGCTGATGTGACTGACTCTCAGTACACGCCGCTCTTCCCCATTTCGTCTTTTCATATCGAAAAGACGATCAGTCTTCTCCTGCTCATGGCTGAGCGGCGGATTCGTTCGTATCCCAGGATTCTTGGCCTGGTCGAGGCGATGATGATTGCATCTGGTTCACCAGCCGCGGCCAAGACTATCGAGCGACATCTGAACAACGTTCTTGCCGAGTTGGCGAAGGACGAAGACGAGAACCGATATGTCCTGTCCTGGCTGCTCTACTTCCTAAAGAGCAATCGGCTCGCTGTCAGCCATACATCCAGCTTCTCCGACCCGATTTTGGAGGCGATCCGCACCAACAGGTGCTCTCTGTTCCCTGGGGCGAGCCAATTCAAGCTGTTTCGCGGCGTACGTGCTGCGCGCAAGGCGGGAACAATGCTGAAGCATCTGGATGTATTCAAACCACAATGATCTGTGAACATTGCAGAGGCCGAAGGGCTGCGTAGATTAAGGAGCACGAATGACAAGTCTAACATACCACAAGCCAGAACGTATCTGGATAAAAGGCCACTCTGAGCTGAACGAGCGGTGGGTGCAGGACATCATTGCCGAGGACCCCACGGTCCTGGGCCTGGGCGACCTGATCCTCAAGGACAAGGAACGCATCCAGCCCCACGCCGGCCGTCTGGCCCTGTTGCTCCAGGATTCCGACTCCACCAGGCGGTACGAGGTGGAAGTTCAACTTGGCAAGACCGACGAAAGCCATGTGATCCGCACACTGGAATACTGGGACGTCGAGCGGAAACGGTATCCGCAGTACGAGCACTGCGCGGTTATTGTAGCGGAGGATATCACCAGTCGGTTTCTGAATCGAAGTTCTACATCGGCCTGGCACGGGGCGGACAGAGCGACAACTACATCCTCTTCCGCGCCAAGAAGCAGTTCGTCCGGTTGGAACTGCGCCTGGAAAAGAACGAACAACTTGAACAGAAGATCGACGAAGCAGGCCTGGACCTCATGGAACTGGGTCACGGCGGCCGCATGCGAATCAAGCTCAGCAAGGACGACCTCGACGCGCACCGCGACGTGATCGCTGAGTTGATGAAGACCGCGTACGAAGCCAGTAAGGGATGAGGATTGAGAGGTTCAGGGGTTCAGGTTCAATGGTTCAGGGTTTCACTGTTGGAGCGGTTGAGAGAGATTCAAGAGTGCAGCGGCAGAAGATGAGGCAAGAACATGAGAAATGAACACCATGGCGGGCAAAACGCGGCCAGTGCGGCCGATCGTCCGCAACTGAAGAGCATTGAACTGCACGGGTTCAAATCCGTGGATGCCGATGGGCAGACGATCGAACTGACCCCGATTACCGTGCTGTTGGGAGCGAACGGCGCGGGCAAGAGCAACCTGGTGTCGTTCTTCAAGATGCTCAATTACATGATGACCGGAGGGCTCCAGAAGTACGTGGCGGAGCAAGGATTTGCCGAGACGCTGCTCTACTTCGGAGCGAAGAGGACAAGCGCGATCAGCGCCAAACTGACCTTCGAGGGCGACGGAGCGCGCGACGAGTACTCCTTTGAACTGGGGCGCGATGCCACCGGACAGCTCTTCTTCCAGAACGAGTCTGTCCTGTATCACGTCAAGAGCGAGGCCAAACCGCTGAAGAAGGACTTGGGAGGTGGTGTCAAGGAGTCGCAGCTCAAGCAAGCGAAGCGCCAGGGGAGCAAGACGTGTGGCGTCATGCATCATCTTCTGTCCAGATGTCAGGTATTCCAGTTTCATGACACGTCCGCCACGGCGAAGATTCGGACGGAGGGCTATATCGACGACTGCAAGTGTCTTCGCAGCGATGGCGGGAATCTGGCGGCCTATCTACGTGGACTGAAACAGGGGAACGGCGGAAGGCGATACTACGACCGCATCGTTCGGCACGTCCGGTTGATGGTGCCGCAGTTCGAGGACTTCGATCTGGATCCGTTGCCCGGGAACGACAAGTACGTCCGGCTGAACTGGCGGGAGAAGGACTCCGATTACTTGTTCGGGCCGCACCAGTTGTCCGACGGCTCGCTTCGGTTCATGGCGTTGACGACGCTCTTCTTACAGCCGCCGGAGCAACGTCCGGAGGTCATCATCGTTGACGAGCCCGAGCTGGGACTGCATCCGGCTGCCATCTCTGCTTTGGCCGGCATGGTCAAAGCAGCGCCTCCAAAGACCCAAGTGCTGCTGGCGACGCAATCGCCGCGGCTGGTAGATGAGTTCAGCGCGGATCAGGTCATGATCGTCGAGCGGGATGAACAGCGTCCGCGGACTGTTTTCAAGAGGCTCCACGAACAGGATCTGAAGGATTGGCTCGACCGCTACTGCCTGAGCGAGCTGTGGGAGAAGAACGTATTGGGAGGGCGCCCGTGATGCCAGTGCGACTTCATATCACAGCGGAGGGGCAGACCGAGGAGCGTTTTGTGAAGGACGTGCTGGCCCCGTACCTTGGGGAGCAAGGCGTTTGGGCGGATGCGCGGTGCGTACTCACGAGCAAGAACAAGCGCGCCGGTGCTGAGTATCGCGGCGGGTTCCGGCGGCATAGCGCGTACCTTACGGTGAAGGCCGACATATGCGCCTGGATGAAGGAAGACCGGCACCCAGACGTCCGGTTCACGACCATGTTCGATCTGTATGCGTTGCCGACTGACTTCCCGGGGCATGCGGCGGCCGCGGCCGAGCAAAAACCGTACGAGAAAGTCCGGCTTCTGGAAGAGTCTTTATGCCAGGACATCCGTGGAGAACTGGATGACACCCGGTTCATTCCGTATATCCAGCTCCATGAATTCGAGGCGCTGCTCTTCGCCGATCCACAGCGCCTTGACTGGGAGTTCCTGGAGCATGCCGCGCCGATTCAGCGTCTTGTGGCAATGGTGGCCGCGGAAGGCGGCAATCCCGAGTTGATCGATGACGGCGACACTACGGCGCCATCCAAGCGGATTGCGGCGGAGATCCCTGAATACGCTGGGAGTAAGGCGACGTCGGGGCCTTTGGTTGCAGGAAAAATCGGCATGAATGTCCTCCGGAACAAATGTCGTCATTTCAGAGAATGGTTAGACATGCTAATCGCATTGGGCGCAGCATCGAGGGTTCAGGGGGGCAATGGTTCAGGGGTTCACGGTTGAAGGGTTGAAGATGAATAGCCAATATCGAACACTCAAATCCAATGACCAAGGAGGGCCAAGTTGGGCCTTGGGTGTTCCGTGTTGGGTATTGGGTATTGGTGTTCTACCCCAGGCGAAAGCAGGTGGTATCCGGACATGTCCGGACAATTCGGAATAGTCGGAGTATGCCTTGGCGGCGAACATTGAAAAGGCGCAACGCATTCTTCATGAGGCAGATGCGAACATATCGCGGCTGCGCACGGGGGAATGCTCGGTACTATCCGGACATATCCGGACATCCCGAGGTATTCGAGAGGCACATGGCGAGACCGAATACTGGTGTGCGAAGAGTAACGCGGACATTCCTGCCCGCGTTGGCGAGCCCGCAGGCAGGAATGCCTGCGGTAACTCGTGAGTGGATTAGAGAGGAGCAACAGTCGTGAAAATACTGACACTGGACGTGCAGGGGTTTCGGTCCCTGAAGGATGTTTCCTGGCGACCCGGCAACCTGAACGTGCTGATCGGCCCGAATGGGTCCGGCAAGTCAAACCTGATGCGCTTGCTTGAGTTCCTGGCCGTCTCCGCCAAAGGCCAACTTGGTAAGCACGTGCAGAAGGCGGGCGGGATGGAACCGCTGCTGTGGGATGGATCGGCGAACAAGATCGGCGTCAAGGTCAAGACGACACCCGTCGAGGATGGCCGACCGGTTGAGCGAGACAGTCTTACTTATCAACTGGACCTCGCCCGGATCGGGAAGACCAGCAGCTACCGGGTGGACTACGAAATGCTGGGGAACTTCTATCGGGTGGAGACAGGGCAAAGCGGTCAGCCTTTCAAGATGCTGGAGCGCCGGCAGCTCGTGGCCAAGGTATTCGACGAGCAGGAGCGTGGTCTGGTGGCCCCGGAAGAGTCCGTTGCCGAGGAGGAATCCCTGCTGAGCCTGGCCACCGGGCCATTCGCTCAAAACCACCTCATTCCGCCCTTCCAAACGTTCCTGGCTGGTTGGTCCATCTACCACGACGTGCATGTCAACCAGGATGCGGCAATCCGTCAGCCGACGATTGCCCGGCACGAGAAGCGCGTTGACCCGGATGGCCAGAACCTTGTCAGCGTACTCCACACGCTCTATGCCAGTGACCGGGAGTTCAAGAAGGACGTGAACCTGGCAATGAAGGCGGCATTCGGCGACGATTTCGAGGAGATCGTCTTTCCCCCGGCGGCGGATCAGCGCGTCCAGATGAAGATCCGTTGGCGCAGTTTGCAGCGCGAGCAAACGGCGGCGGATCTGTCGGACGGCACTCTGCGCTTTCTCCTGTTGCTTGGCGTGCTGGCATCGCCCAACCCCGCGCCGCTGATTGCCATTGACGAGCCGGAGACCGGCCTTCATCCGGCCATGCTTCCGCTCGTGGCCGAATTCGCAGTGGATGCGGCGAAACGAACCCAGGTCATTCTCACCACGCACTCGCCGCAGTTTCTGGACGCGTTCGGCGACTCGTGGCCGGACACGACGGTCGTCAAGTGGCGTGACGGACAGACGGTTCTGGAGACACTCGACGATGCTCTACTCAAGCGATGGCTTCAAGAGTATTCCTTGGGCGCGCTCTTCAAGTCAGGCGAGCTGGAGCAAGGGCTGGAGCCGGGCGGCGAGACCCGCAAGGTGGCCGAAGGCAAGGCATCCTACGGCAGGGAGTGACCGATGAAGTTCATTCTATTTGTCGAAGGCAAGACTGAACAGAAGTCCATCCCCGCATTTCTCAAACGGTGGCTCGACCCACAACTGAAGCAGCCGGTCGGCATCAAGCCCGTGAAGTTCGAGGGTTGGGCGGAGTTGGTCAAGGATGCACCGGTCAAGGCCGGAATGTACCTCGCAAATCCGGACGTCATTGCCGTCATCTCCCTGCTCGACCTCTACGGACCGACCATCTATCCCGGCCATGCCGTCAGCGCCGAGGACCGGATAACGTGGGGGCGACAACACATGGAGAAGCTTGTCGGCCAGAACCGATTCCGCCATTTCTTCGCCGTCCATGAGGTAGAGGCGTGGGTACTGAGCGATGCTTCCCTGTTGCCGCCACCTGTACGGAAGGGACTTCCGGCGGGCGCGAAACAACCAGAAACCGTGAATTTCGATACGCCGCCGGCAGTACTGCTGGATCGGCTGTATACCCAGGCCACGGGCCGCGGGTATAAGAAGGTCGCGTACGGCAAGGATCTCTTCGGCAAACTGGACCCTGGGGTCGCGTATGCCAAGTGCCCACAGTTGAAGGCACTACTGGACGAGATGCTCGCTCTCGCAAAAGGGGCCGGACTATGAACTTAACCTGTGGCGATGTCTTCAACCGTGAACCCTTGAACCCTGAACCCCTGAACCTTGAACCCCTGAACTGTGAACCGGTGAACCGCTGAACCGCTGAACCCCGAAAGGGTGAGCTTATGAGCACGATTGCTGATGTGGTGAAACTGCGCACCGGCTACGCGAATTTCGTGGAGCTGAAGAGTGCGTTTGATGAGGGCAAAGAAAATGCCGATCGCATGGCGATGTACCGCCCGACCAAGGCGCATCGGCGGGCGTTCGAGCGGCTATGCAGGGGGCTGTATCAGCCGAACGACAAGAAGTTCTACCTGCTCAGCGGCTCCTACGGCACGGGTAAATCCCATCTGTGCCTGATGTACGCCAACTTCCTCAGCCGGGCCAGCGGCGATCCCGAGATCAAGGGTTTCTACGGCAACTACGAGAAGCTGGATGCGGATACGGCCAAGATGTTGAGGAACGTACGCAAGAGCGGGCAGTATCTGGTGGCAATCTGCGATTACCACGCCGGACGCCGCTTCGAGGACGTGGTTCTCCGGGCGGTCTTCGATGCCTGCAAGGCCATGGGACTCGATGCGAAGGTGCAGACCAGGTTCGACGAAGCCGAACGGAAGCTGGCCGATTGGGAGAGCAAGGCCGGCAAGAAGGGCATTCGCGATTTTTACGCCGATTTCGGAAAAGCTCTCGAAAACGTCGCGCCGGGGCTGTCCGTTGACCAGCTACGGACCGGCCTGAAGGAGTTCGACTCGGATGCGATCGAGAAGTTTGAAGCCGCCTATCGGGAGTGCGTGGGCGGCCAGGACTTCGAAGCGCAAGCCGGCAATCTGATCCCGATCCTCCGTGCCCTCACCAAGGGCAAGGAGTTCAAGGAACGGTTCAAAGGGTTGGCGATCTTCTTCGACGAGTTCGGGTTCACTCTGGAGAAACACAACTACTCGACGGACGTCCTCCAGGGGTTCATGGAAACGATCTGCAAGAACCAGCCCGACGTTGTCTTCGTAGGCTGCATTCACAAGAGCTTCCGCGCCTATGCCGATCGGTTCAGCCAGGCCGATGCCGCGGTCATGGAAGCCCGCCTGACCGAGGTCGATCTGGCCAACGAAGGGATCGAGGAGATCATCGGCGCCATCGTGGAGACGGACAAGTCCAGCGCCCTGTGGAAGAAGGAGATCGCCCCGAAGACGGGTGTCTTCGACGCCCTTGTCCCCATCTGCAAGACGCTGAAGCTGTTCCCGTGGATTGACGACGTGGACCGCATTCGACAGAGGGTTCTGGAAGACATCTATGGGGTGCACCCGATGTCGCTCGCCTGTTTGTTGCGCCTGTCCTCGGAGATAGGGTCCGATGCTCGGAGCACCTTCACGTTCTTCTCGGGCGATGTTGGCGGAGCCCAGGGGTCCTATGCCGACTTCATCAAGGGGGCGCCCCTGACCGTAAATAGCGGGAAACTGACCCTCTACCGTGTTGACCGGCTCTTCGATTTCTTCCGGAAAGAATTGTCAGGCAGGAATCCGGAACTGCGTGACCAACAGCGGCAGTTTGTGAACGGCTACTACGCCAGTTTGGATGCCCTGCGGAAGGCCAGTCAGGGCGAGCTCTTTGATGAGCAGGACGATGAACGCGTTGCGATTCTCCGAACGATACTGGTTTATCAGCTCTGCCAGATTCCCACCAACCTGGAGAACATTCAGTTTGGCATGTACTGCGTGGGCAAAGGGGAAGAGAAGGCTGTCGAATCGAATCTGAAGCAGTTGGCGAAGGCGGGGGCTCTGTTCTTCCGGCAGCAGTCGAACACGTACGAGCTGGCGGTGGGCACGGGCGAAGATCCCTACGCTCTCATTGACCGCTACCTGAAGGATCCGTCACTGCACCCGGCGGATATGGTTGCTGCCTATATCGAGGAGGCAGGCGAAGCGCAGGATGTCGAATTCCTGGATGCCAAGCAGTACAACCTCCATTTCAACGAGGACAAGCGCTGCAAGCGACGGTTCGTGCTCGCAAAAGATCTGGGGCCAAAGCTGTGGGATGAGATCAGCAAGGACTGGCAGGCCAACCTGTCGAAGGAGCGTAAGAGCTACGAGGGGACCGTCGTCTACGCGCTTTGCGAAGACGATGCGTCCGTTCAACAAGCACGGGCTGCCGTAAAGGACATTGCCCACGAGAACATCCTCGTTGCCGTCCCACATGCCCCCCAGCCGTTTGCCGATCTCCTGCTTCGGGTCAAGGCTTGCAGGCATTTTCTGCCTCCGAGCAACGCCGAGAAGATCAGCGCTCAGACGGAGATGCGGCTCCGGGACATCTTCGAGGACGCCGAAGACGGCTATCTCACCCAACTTCAGCGGCGGTTACGGGATGTTTTGGCAGGCGACAACTCGTGTTGGTATGGCAAGGACGGCGCGGTTGTTTTCGATCGGCCACAGCAGCCGCACAAGCCGGCTGACATCCTTTGCGACGGGCTCTTCAAGAGGCGGTGCCGCATCAAACACCCGGACTTGAACCTGGCTCACGACGACAAGTGGCGTACGGGTAAGAACACTGCCTTGCGACAGGCTGTCGATGACCTGCTGGGCGCCGAACGGGTCATGATCGACAATGGGAATCCCGACAATCACGGCCAGAAGCGCTATGTCGAGAAGGTTCTCCTCAAGGGGGCCGGCGCTCTCCGGCCCGCCGGCTCGGAGGGCACGGTCGGGTATTTTGAGTGCGAAGACGACCCCGACAAGATATCCGACGATTTCCCGATTCTGAAGCAGCTCTGTCGCAAGATGTGCAGTCTTCCGGGAAACGGAACCCTATCCGTCGGAGCATTCATGGATGAGGTCAAGGCTCCCCCGTATGGAGCCGGTGGAACTCCGATCGCCCTGGCTCTCGCTCATTCCCTGCGAGCTTTCGGCGAACGCGTGCGCGTGTACAAGGACTCTACGCGCACCGTCGAGACGCAGATCGGGAGTTTTGACGACCTGATTGAGGTGGTCGCCGACTCCTCAACGAAAGTCGTGGTCCAGGTGCGAGACATCTCTCCTGGGCAGGCCGTACTCGTTGACGCCATCGCGAAAGCCACGCACGCCACAGCACTTAAACACGGAGAGAAGAGGACCGTTGCATCAGCCCATGAGGCCGTCTCCGCCTGGTGGGGACGGATTCCGACCGTGGCCAGAGTCTCGGGGCTTTACGAGAAGACCAAGCAGAAGCGCGTGAAGCGTCTTGTGGAGGCCTTCTCGGCGCTGGGACACGCGGACCGATTCGAGTTCATCTTGGAAAGATTGCCGGCTGCGTATTCCGGTGAGCCCGTCACGGAGGCCCTCGCGGAGGAAGACGCGCGCAAGATCGCTGATGAATTCGAGGCGGACGTGAAGC
>Ga0209609_10000719_pt1 | contig 19420 bp, 16 predicted proteins | sample LakKivw325mmetaG_FD_184136 | JGI IMG/M metagenome (GOLD analysis project Ga0209609, IMG submission 184136) | Anoxic lake water microbial communities from Lake Kivu, Rwanda to study Microbial Dark Matter (Phase II) - Lake Kivu water 325m metaG... | ecosystem: Environmental > Aquatic > Freshwater... | reverse complement strand
GTTATGGACGCTGTTTTTGCTTACGGTTTACCTGTTCACCTAAGTGCTAAAGATGGGGCCCTTTATCCGCAACCTCCTCAGGGAGATATTAACTTCCTGATCCCAACATCCTTTTGCAGAAGGACTACGATTGCGCCGATAACCGGAATAAAAGAAAAAGCGGATATTCCGCCCGGATTAATGGCTTTTGCCGCTCAAGACCGCTTGCCCGGTTTTGCAGAATTGGCACAAGAGTATGGATTCATACGCTAGATAATCAACCGAGCTCTGCTTCAACCTTTACGGTTTTCTTGCCCTTGATGGGAGGAACGATGTTTCCCTTGATTTCTTTTCCGTCTATCAAAAAGCGTTTAACCCCTTTTGAAACATGGTTCGGATTATTAACCGTTATGTTATAGTCGCATCCTCTAAAGGTCCTCTTAACCTCAAACCCGTCCCACGAAGACGGGATGCACGGATCTATCATCAGCCCGTCATATTCCGGCCTGATCCCCAGTATCCACTGCGACACGGCTATAAAGTTCCAGCAGGCCGAGCCGGTCAGCCAGGCATTTTTGCCCTCGCCAAAGTCTTTGTGGTCTTTGCCCGCTATCATCTGGCAATACACATAGGGCTCTATCTTTCTTACATCCGGGTCCTTGCTGGGAGGAAGAACGGATTTGTAATACTCAAATGCCCGGTCTCCCCTTCCCATAATGCACTCGGCTATCACTATCCACGGATTTGGATGGCAAAAGATAGCCCCGTTCTCTTTGAGCCCCGGAGGATAGATCGATATTGAGCCGAGTTGGTGGTAGAACTTGGAAAAGGACGGCTGAAGGATAAGAATTCCGTGCTCCGTTGCCAAAATATCCTTGACCGAATCCAGGCATTGCAGCGCTCTGTCTTTGTCCGCCACGCCGCCCATCAGCGCCCAGCCCTGTGTTTCAAGAAAGATCTTTCCCTCGGTGTTCTTTTTGGAGCCGACAGGTTTCTTGTTGTCGTCAAAGGCCCTAACATACCATTTGCCGTCCCAGGCAACGGCATTTATTTTGTCCTTTACCTTTTTGTGCAGTTTTGCGTACTTTATCGAGTCCGCCTTTTTCTTTAAAAGGGCTGCCATCCTGCTTACCTCAAGCAGAGCCCCGGCTAGCATCTGAGCCACCATCACCGTTTCGGCCTGTTTTTTGGGCCCTATCATGTTGAGGCAGTCGTTCCAGTCGGCAAAGCCGGCCAGAGGCAGCCCGTGCGGACCCGCATGTTTAAGGGAATAGTTGACGGCCCTTACCAGGTGTTCGAACATGGTGCCCTTGGCCTGAGCCTGTCGAAGGCCTTTTTTGCCCGTGTCATACGGCACTTTTTGCAGAAGGAATTTAATGTCGCCCGTTTCTTTTATGTAAGCGGCCACCGAGTAAACCAGCCACAGGTGGTCATCGGAATAGCCCCTGCCGTTGCCCTTTTTGGTAAGCGGCGAATACTGGTGATAGGCATCCCCTTCCTCGAACTGGGTCGAGGCAAGGTCTATCAGGCGCTGCTTAACGCCTTCGGGTATCTGGTAGACAAAGCCCATCGTGTCCTGGTTGCTGTCGCGGAATCCCATGCCGCGGCCGATTCCGGACTCATAATAGGAGGCCGATCTTGACCAGTTAAAGGTGGTCCTGCACTGATACTGGTTCCACACATTAAGCATCATGTTAAGGTCTTCGTCCGGGGTCCTTACTTCAAGTTTGCCAAGGTTCTCTTCCCAGGCTTTGTTAAGGCCGCGCAGCTCTTTTTCGGCTTCCTCTTTTTTTGAATACTTTGCGGAGAGCGCTTTGGCCTCTTTTTTGTCTTCGCTGTATCCCAGGACAAAGATGACGGTCTTTGTCTCGCCGCTCTTTAGCGACAGCTGGATATTGTGGCTGCCCACAGGGGCCCAGCCGCAGGCGATAGAATTGTTGGACTTGTTCTCTACAACGGCCCTGGGGCCGGAAAGGTCCCCGTACCTGCCCAGAAAATCCTCCCTCTGGGTATCAAACCCGGCCAGGGGCTGGCTTGCCGAAAAGTAGGCAAAATAGCTTTTTTCCACCCGGTATCTGGACATGTTGTAAATGACCTGGCCCTCGACTTCGGTCTCGCCTATGTTCAGGTTGTACTGATAATCGGTCATGTCGTTAAGCGCGTCCCAGAGGCAGAATTCCACAAAAGAGAAGATACCAAGCTGCCTTTCCTGAAGGCTCTGGTTCTTAATTTCCATCATCCAGATCTCGCAGTTTTGGTCAAGCGGGACAAAATAGGTGGTCTTGGTCTGAATGCCCTTATAGGTCGCGGTTATCGTAGTATAACCAAGGCCGTGCCTGCACTCATAGACATAGTCGTCCTTTTTGCCTTCCTGGACCGAGAACAGTTTGGACGAATCGTCGCTGTATTTTGCAAAAGGCTTTTGCACCGGCTGCCACGAGGCCGACCAAAACTCGGAGGTCTTGTTGTCGCGGATATAAAGATAGCGCCCTCCCCTGTCATAAGGGATGCTGTTGTATCTGTAGCGCAAAAGTCTTCTTTCTTTTGGGTCTTTGTAAAAGCTGTAACCTCCGGCCGTGTTGGACATAAGAGCGCAGTATTCCTGGCTCCCAAGATAATTGATCCACGGCAGCGGGGTGTCCGGCCTCGTTATCACATACTCCTTTTTTTCTTTGTCAAAATAGCCGTATTTCATCATTGATTCTCCTTTTCTAAACCCTTTCTGTCCCTTCGGGACATCTTCCCCTTGTCAGGGGAAGACCTCTTCTAATATTTCTCCCCCTGATAAGGGGGAGATTAAGAGGGGGTTTATGACAAATGCAGCACCAGCACACCTCTTCCGGCAAGGGTGATGGGCAGTTTGCCTTTTTCTATCTCAAAACCCTTATCGGTCAGGGCATCCTCGGCTTTGAGATACCGCTCTGGCACATCTATTTCGAATTTCTCTTTTTTGGGACTGTGATTAATAACATACAGGATAGGAGTGTCGCTGCCCTCCCATAGCACCATCTCGATGCTGTCTTTGTCCTTCAAGAAGAATTCCGGCAGCGGCAGATGCCTCCTTACATAGCTTGCAAGCCTGGAATTGCCTAGCTTGCCTATGCTCATAAAAAGAGAGAAAGTAGCGTAAAGAACCTTGCCCCTGCCTATCTTTTTCTCGATAAAAGCCGGATAACCGTCTTCATACTCAAGCAGAACATCGTCTGCCCCGCTGATGAGGTCCCTAAAACCGTAGGCATAACATCTGATCTTGGGGATTGCTATCCTGTCCCCGATGGTCTCTATATGGTCGCAGGTTACATTTAGAAGTTCCCCCAGGAGCCCCTTTTGGTGAATGTGCGCGTTCTCATTTTTTGCGCCGAACCTGGATTCGGTTATCAATACTCCACCTTTTTCGACAAACTTTTTAAGGGTTGCGGCATGGCCTTCCTTAAGGAGATATGGATTTGACACAAGCAGGACTTTGTACGGCAGTTCCCCGTCCTCAAGATGCCTTTCAAAAACAAAAGCCGCCGGATTATAATAATTCCAGAGCACTTGATGGGCCCCCTGGCAGCTGTCCAATCCGTGTGTATGCCCCAGATCGGCCCTAACCTGTTCCCACTGGCCCGCAATAGCTCTTGGAGGCCCCTGTTCCTGATAGGTCTGTATATCGGAAGACCTTAGATAAGCGACAGCGGCCTTAGGTTTTAATTCGTGAGCGTGCAGTGTCTGAACAGCCTTTTTTATCTCCTGTCCGGCCTTTTCTATGGCTTCCAGCCTTTTGGTGCGGCTTCCATCCGCGTTCAAGATCCCAAAACCGCCGGCCTCTCCTCCAAAGATCGCCGTTCTCCACTGATGATACAGTATGGACTTTGCCCCGTGAGCGATTATCTGATGTGTCCAGGTCCTTATTTCCGGCCCTTCTATATACCCTGGATAGCCCCATCTTACATTGGGCCCGCCCTGCAGTTCGGTCACATGGAATTCGGTTTTCCTGTGGCTTGAAAAACTTCTCCACCAGTCGGCCATCTCCCCTATCTGCTGGGGGGTGTTCTTGCCGCCCATGGGGTAGATGTCCCAGCCGTACCAGTCCATTTTTTCGGCCAGGCGGTCGTGATCCGGCACTCTGGGGCAGATGCCTAAAAAGCCGTTGGTGCCGATCTTTTTGCTCTTGTCATATTCAAGCACCAGGTCCTTTTCCCACTCCAGGAACGCCTTCAGCGAATCGGTCTTAAAGCGGTACCAGTCTAGAAAGATGTGGGGATTGCCTGCGTCCCAGAGACCCGTTTTTGGGGTCGTGATGTCCTCAAGTTCGCCGAATTCGTTGGTCCAGAATTTTGCCCCCCAGACCTCGTTTATCTTTTCAAGGGAGCCGTATTTCTTCAGTGCCCACGAAACAAAAGCCGCCCTGGTGTCCTGACAGTGGCAAAAATCCTCGTTGGTGGTGGAGTCCAGCGGCGGATACACGGGCTCGTTGTCTATCTGCCAGTAGCGCACGGCGGGATGCCCCTTGTACCTGTCTACCAGTTTCCTTATCATGCGCTCCGCGTATTTCTTAAAAGTGCCGCTGTCTCTGCAGATATTGGGCCGCGGCCCGTATTCCGGATAAAGAGTGCCCTGGTTAGAGACAGGCCTTGTGTCAGGATGCTTTCTTACCAGCCAGGGAGGTGCCATGGAGGTCGGTATACCGAGCAGCACTTTGAGCCCGTACTTATCGGCAAGTTCCAGAGCCTTATCAAGGTCTTCAAACTTGAAATCGTCTTCTCTTGGCTCTATCCAGTTCCAGGCCATTTCTCCGAACCGGACAAGGTTGAACCCGCTTTCCGCTATCTGCGAAAAGGCGGTTTCCCAGTACTCTTTTGGCCACTGGTCGGGATAAAAAGTTACTCCGAATAGGAAGTCCATTTCTTGATTAATTATAACATAAGAAGAGCTTTATGCTTTGCGGCCAGACCATCAATATTGTGTCAAAAAAGTGAAATTTGAAAAATTTACTGACGATATATTGACAAAGGCTCAAAAGTTGAAAGGAGAACAATATGAGCGGTAGAACAATGGGGATGATACTGGCTGCAGGAGCGGGGACAAGGGCAAGACATCTTACGGACATAAGGAGGACCGCTTATCCGGTAGCAAAACCGATGTTCAGGCTGCTTGACACCCCCATAATGCATCACACCGTGCTTGAAATGCAGAGGCAGGGAATAACGGATATTTTCTGCAATGTCTGGAGCAACCCGGATACTCTTGAATCTTATTACTCCAATATCGCTCCCGGAGCCGTAAAGATGTATAGAGAATCCCAGCTTATGGGGACAATGGGCTCGGCCGTTCATTGGACTGTCGAGCATGGTATCGGGGACGCGGACAGGGTCTTCGTAATAAGCGGGGATATCGCGTCCAACGCCGACCTTGGCAGGATACTGGCAGAACACGAAAGGGTCGGGGCGGATGCGACAATAGCTTTTAATCCGGTTGACTGGAGCCAGGTGCCCAAATACGGCACCGCTTATCTTGAAGGCATGCCGGAAAAAAGGACTCAGAGATCCGATGAAACCGTTGAACAGTACGCTTCCTATCTCCGGTCCTATATAGCCGACATGGACAGATATATTAAAGGCATCTCTTACTCTGCCGTGCAGGTCCATCAGTTCCGGGAAAAAGCCTCAATAGCCGACTGCTGCAGCAATGCCAACAATTCTTCCATCTATCTATTCAACGGCAGCATAATAAGGGCTCTTTACGAAAGGGGGATAACTCCCACCACAGAAAAGACGGATCCCTTTTATGATTTCGGGGCGCATGGATTCAGATATATTTTGGAGCAAGGGATGAAATTTTTCGGGGTACTTCTGCCCCAGGAAACCTACTGGGCAGATATCGGCGATATGGGCAAATATTGGCTGGCAATAATGGACACTCTTGACGGCAGATTTGACAGGTCCATGTGGCCCTCTGTCGCCCCTCAGGCTGACGAAGAGCTGGGTATGATCAAGTTTATCCATTCTTCAGCAAGGATACATGAAACGGCAGAGTTGATACCGCCATACTACATAGGGCCCGAAGTTTATATCGGCGCCAATGCGAGGGTTGAAAGGGCCGCTCTGTCACGCGGAAGTATAGTTGGCCCAAACAGCACGGTGTACGCCTCGGCAATGCTTGAGTCATCTCATTTTTATCAGGGCGACACTATGAGACAGCTGAGAGGCGACGGGACAAGGGGGTCTTTCCTTGAAAGATCGCTTATGGCTTCAGGTTTTCTGGCCCCCGGGCAGATGGCAAGGAACAATGTTGTTATGACAACTCCTGACGGATATGTCAGGTTCGCACACATAGGAATGGACAAGGACCTTTCGGAACAAAGAGCTCGTGGCCACGAAGTGCCTGCAGTAGAAGCGATCTCGCTCGATGCTATCGGCCAGGCAGTGGTGCACAGAAACTAGTTCTATCTATCCCAAAACGGCACGGACCCTGTGGGTCCTGCCGTCCCCGTGGGGTTTGATAAGGTTTCCCTGGACCTTCTTTCCGTCAACTTCCAGAAGGGAAATCCCGTGCTCGACACCATTGGGATTTTCTATCTCTATTTCGTAGACGGCGCCTCTAAAAGGCCTTGTTATCTTGCATTTTTTCCATTTTGACGGGATACACGGGTCTATAAGCAGCCCTTCATGATCCCTTCTTGCTCCCAGTATCCACTCCGTGGCAAGCATGTAGGTCCAGCCCGCTGTGCCTGTAAGCCAGGTATAGGCGCCTTCGCCATAGGCATAAGGGTGGTCGGGACCTATAAGGTATTCCGCATAGGCATAGGGTTCCGCTTTATATAGTGAGATGTCCTTTTGCTTGTTGGGCATTATCTTGCACATTTCTTCGTAGGTCTTATTTCCAAGCCCTAGCTTTGCAAGCGCCGCCAGCATAAAGATCTGCGCGTGGCAAAAGACCGCCGCGTTCTCCTTGGTACCCTGGGAGAACATTGCTATCCTGCCCAGCCCCGGATCAAAAACGGTATAGGCCGGGGCAAGCAGCGCATAGCCGAATTTACCTCCAAGGTATTTGTCCGCGGAATCCAGAATGGTCTTGATCCTGTCCTGGGGGACAAGGTCGGCAAGAATTGCCCAGGACTGGGAGTTCAAAAAGATCTTTCCTTCTTTGTTCTTTGAAGAACCAAAAGGCACCAAATCGTCGTTGTAGCCGGCAAGATACCACTGCCCGTCCCAGCCGGCTTCGTTTATTCTCTTGGTCATTATCCTGGCTTTTTCCAGGAGGTCCTTTTTGATCTCTTCCTTTTTAATAAGTCCCGCCAGGTCCGCAAGCAGTTTAAGCGCCCGCACCAGAGCTATGCCCAGCCATACGCTTTCCCCTATCTGCTTTCTTCCGGCCATGTCAAGGGCATCGTTCCAGTCCGCCTCTCCCACCCTGGGGATGCCGTGCACGCTCACATCGTTATAAGTAAAGTTAAGCTGGGCAAGCAGGTGGTCAAAAAGCGTCCCTTCTCCGTCCGGAGCCGAGGGGCCGTGCCATTGGGGATCGGTCTTTGTGCCGCCTTCTATCCATTTGTCCTTTAACCAGGGGATTTCCTGATTAAGGATATTGACATCTCCCGTTTCTTTAATATAACCCGCTATAGACGGGGTCAGCCATGTGGGATGGTCCTTAAAAGGCCTGTTCTGATAAGGGCCGTAGGTATCGGACCAGCCCGGGGCCATTGTCCCGTCCCTTCTGGTAAGAGAAGCCACTTTAAGCAGTTTGGCCTTACCGTAGTCGGCATCAAGGGACAGGATCGATTCTCCGTCCTGGCAGCTGTCGCGCAGGCCCCTTCCGCCCTGCCCTTCGTGGTAAAAGGACGGAGATCTGCTCCACATATTGCACATCCACAGCTGGTATTTTAGCCAGTTGTTGACAAGAACATCAAAATCTTTGTCCGGAGTTTCCACTTTTATCGGAGAAAGCCTGTTTTTCCACATTTTAACGGCGGCAGTAAAGGCCGCTTCCACATTTTTTTTGTCCCTGAACCTTTCTATGATCCTTGCCGCGTCTTTATCTCCCTTTGTCTGGCCCAGAATAAAAAATATTTCTTTTTCCTGACCCGGCTTTAAGGTGAGTTTGTGCTGCAGTGCCGCTATCGGCTCTTCCCCGTCGCAGATGCTCTGCGTGCATTTTCCGCTAAACACGCTTTGAGGATTTTGGCAGGTGTTGCCGTAACCGAGGAACTTTTGCTTGTTACAGTCCCAGCCGCTGACCTTTTCGGAGGAAGAAAAGAAGAGCACATAAGGATTGTTCTTGATATTGAACTCTTCGTAAAAGGCGGTCTTTTTTGCAAGTATTGCCTGCGTTTTTTTATCGAACTGCACGCGGTTCCAGAGTATGGCAATATTATAAAAAGTCTGGTAATCCGCGCTGCCGATGAACCATTCAAGATAGCCGAAGAGGTTAAGTTTTCGGATCTTTTTGCCGGTGTTCTTTACTTTTACCTTCCAGATCTCGCAGGGCTCGTCCGCCGGGACAAAATAAGTTGTCTCTGCCTCGATGCCGCTTACTTTTGACTTGATTATCTGGTAGCCGAACCCGGAGCGGCATTCAAAAGAATCATACTTTGTGCGCAGCGGCTCCCACGAAACGGAAAAGGCCTTCTTGGTGTCTTCGTCCTGGATAAAGATGTATCTTCCCGGCCTTCCCTGATGAAGGTTCTGTCCGGTCCAGTAAAGCATTCTTTCGGTCTTTGAGTCTTTGTAAAAGCTGTAGCCGCCGGCCGTCTGTGAAATGACCGCACAGTATGTCTCGTTGGTTAGGTAATTTCCCCACGGGCGCGGGGTATCCGGGTCAGTTATTATGAACTCCCTTCCGTCGTCAGAAAACTTGCCGTACTTCATCTTTATTCCTTTCCGGTTGTGTTGCTTATTCCACCGTCACGCTCTTGGCCAGGTTCCTCGGCTGGTCAACATGGCAGTTCATTTTGACCGCGATGTAGTAGGCAAACAACTGCAGCGGCACTACCGCCACTATGGCAGACAAAGCCTCCGAAGTTTTTGGGATGTATATTATGTCGTCCACATTCTTCAGGTTAAGGTCTCCCTCGGTCGCAAGGGCTATAACTTTTCCTCCCCTTGCTTTAACCTCTTCTATATTGCCGAGTATCTTGTCGTATCTTCTGCCCGAAAGCGCCAGCACCACAACAGGCATGTTCTCGTCTATCAGCGCTATAGGGCCGTGCTTCATCTCGGCCGCAGGATAACCTTCGGCATGTATATAGGAGATCTCCTTTAGTTTGAGAGCCCCTTCCAAAGCCACGGGAAAACCTTCGCCCCTGCCAAGATAAAGGGCATTTTTGCTGCCACAGTATTTTGCCGCTATTTTTTCGATGTCCTTTTCAAAAGACAGCACCTTTTCTATTTTATTAGGCAGTTCGTAAAGGGAGTTCAGCCTTCTAAGATATTTTGCCTTGGTTATCTTCCCCCTTTTTTTGCCCAGAAAAAGCGAGAACAGATAAAGCACCGCTATCTGGGTGGTAAAGGCCTTGGTAGAGGCAACCCCTATTTCCGGACCGGCAACCGTGTGGATGGTGTAATTGGAGGCTCTGACGACCGAAGAGTCTGCGACATTGCAGACCGAAACCACTGTGGCCCCGCGGGACCTTGCCTCTTCGATGGCTCCAAGTGTATCTGCTGTTTCGCCCGACTGGCTGATAGCTATTACAAGGGTGTTTTTGCCGACCAACGGGCTTCTGTATCTGAATTCAGCCGCATACTCGACTTCAGCGGGAAGTTTGACATAATGCTCTATAAAGTACTCCCCTATCAGCGCAGCGTGCCAGGATGTTCCGCAGGCCGTTAGAACGACCCTGTCAAACTTATTGAGCTGTTTGTCGCTCAGCGGAAAATCCTTGAGACAAATCGAGCCGGTCCTTCTATCGACCAGACTGTCAATAGTATCTATTATCGCCTTGGGCTGCTCGTGGATCTCCTTGAGCATAAAATGTGAATACCCGCCCTTTTCGGCAGATACGGGATCCCAGGATATCAGCGTTTTTTTTCTGTCTGATTTTTCTCCGGAAAGGCGGAATACCTCCACACCCCTGTTCTTTACCAAGGCGATATCCCCATCCTCAAGAGTAATGATCCTTGAGGTGTGCTTAACTATAGCGGGGATGTCGGAAGAGATAAAATTTTCGCCTTTGCCCAGGCCGATAATAAGAGGGCTTCTCTTTCTTGCGACCACTATCCTGTCCGGCTCATTCTTTGAGACCACAGCTATCGCGCAGGAGCCTTTTACCTTTTGGACAGCTTTTCTTACGGCCTCAAACAGCCCCTCTGCCAGCTTGTCCTCTATAAGATGCGCAAGGACCTCGGTATCGGTCTGAGAAATGAATTTGTGCCCCGCTTGCTGCAGGTCTCTTTTCAGCTCTTCAAAGTTCTCGATTATCCCGTTGTGGACAACAGCAAGCCGTCCCTTGCAGTCGTTGTGAGGATGAGCGTTCTCTTTTGACGGCCTTCCGTGGGTGGCCCATCTGGTGTGCCCTATGGCGCAACGGCCCTTTAAGCTCACATTCGACATGAGCTTTTCGAGTTCCGCTATCTTGCCAAGGGCCTTGACCGTCTTGAGGCTTTTTGAAGAAGCTACCGCAATGCCAGCCGAGTCGTAACCCCTATATTCAAGCTTTTTAAGCCCCTCTATGACTATCGGAGCAGCTTCTTTGCTTCCTATGTATCCGAAGATGCCGCACATCTGGGCCTATTTTCTGGAACTCAGGACCTGATTGATCTCTTTTGCCGCCGCATCCAGGTCCGATTTGATCACTTTTTTGAGGTCCGCATCCCTGGTGACCAGTACATGGTCCCAAAGTATCCCGAGCCTTCTTACAAGTATCGGCTCTATTATCCCCCACGAAGAAACACAGGGATAGGTCCTGCCGTAGTTCACGGCTTCTTTAAAGACCTTTCTATAGGGATCGCTGGAAAAATACGGGTCTTCAAAGGCGGTCTTTACCGACGGCAAAAACCCGGTGGACTTGGCGTAATTGACCTGGCTCTTGTTGCCGGAAAGGAACTTGATCACCTGCCAGGCGGCCTCTTTGTTCTTTGCAGACTTGAAGATTGCAAGGTTGCTGCCGCCCACAAAGGCAAACCTTCCTTTTGGCCCTGCCGGGTAAGGCGCGATTGCAAAGTTCCTCGAAGTGATCGAGCCGGCTGTCCCGCCCTGTTCCGCAGGCATGGTAAGTGTTTTTACTTCATAGGGCCCGTCAAAGTACATAGAATAAGAGCCGTTGTTAAAATTGCTGCTGACCTGAGCGGTATTTAGTTCCAGCGCATCAAGAGGGACCAGGCCTTTTTTGACCAGCCCCACATAATACATCATGCCGTCCACGGCGGCCTGGGAATTGATAACGGAAGTCTTTCTGTCCTTTGAAAGGAAGTCCCCTCCCGCGCCCCAGATCCAGGGGGATATGTTGTGGATGACATTCCAGTCGTTCTTTCCGGGTATACCGAGCGGAACGACTTTGATGCCGTCTATTTCTATGTCCGACTCCTTTATCTTTTTGAGCGTGTTCTCAAAGCTTGTCCACTCCGCAAGATCGCCTGCCGGGACCCCGGCTTTTTTGAGGACATCTGCCCTGTAATAGAGGGCTCTGCAGTCAACGAACCATGGGATTGAAGTGACGGCTTTGCCGCCTTCAAGTCCCGACGAGACCCATGCCACCGGCAAAAACGCGGCCTCTCCTCCTATTTCAGATACCTTATCGCTGAGGTCAACAAGGGCGCCCATTGCAGAGATGGCCCCTACCCAGGTGCTGCCCAGCTGCACTATGTCGGGAGTATCGCCGGAAGTGGCGGCAGTGGTTATCTTGGTCCAGGCAGAACCCCAGTCAACGGAGGTGATCTTCACTTTTATTCCGGGGTTTTCTTTTTCGAACTCCGCCAGCACCGCTTCTATGTCCCTTACCGGCTCAAGACTGTTTGGCATTACCCACATCTGCACCACGGTTTTTCCGGCATCTGACCCTCCGGCGGGGGCCGGAGCGCTTTTCCCGGAAGTTCCGCCTCCGCAGCCAAAACCCAGCATAGAAACAGCAAGCAAAACAGCTGCCAATTTGAGAGATCTCATTGCAACATCCCTTTCTATATACCTGAATATCTTAATTATCAATACAAAGATAACATATTTACGGCACCGTGTAAATTGCCGCTGAAAAAAAGCGCTGAAGGCGCCTTGACATCGGTTTTTTGTACTGATAAATTGTTATCTACAGGCGATGAAGGGGTGCAACTCCCCGGAGCTTTCTTGAGATATTTGCGGAAAGTTTTTCGGGTTGCCTGCGGTACGCTCGGATGCCACGGACTTTGTCCATCGGCATCCCTCCTAGGCTACGGCGACAAACCCGGATAAATGGACCGCGGAGTCTTAGAGAACGCATGTTGCGCGTTAGTCGACTAATGCCTCAAATTCCCGGCGACAACATACATGGGAATGTCGCCCTTGTGTGTGTGGGAAGATGAGGCATTTTTTATGGTCGCTAATTAGGCCGACCCCGTTGGTGTATAATTTGTTCCATATGAAGGTCACAATTAACGGCAGACAAGAAACGCTGGAGGGGGAAATGACCCTGTCTAAACTTCTTGCAATAAAGAATATAAGGCCGGAGATCGTGGCAGTAGAACGCAACAGGGACATCGTCGATAAGGCTCTCTATAAAGACACCGTTGTCAAAGAAAATGACATCCTTGAGATCCTTCATTTCATAGGCGGCGGCTAATGCTTTCTAAAGAAGAAAAAGAAAGATATTCCAGACAGCTGATCCTCAAAGAGATCGGCCCTTTTGGCCAGAAAAAACTCAAAAACGGAAAAGTCCTTGTTATCGGCGCCGGCGGCCTCGGAAGCCCCGCCATCCTTGAGCTGGCCGCCGCGGGGATAGGGACCTTAGGGATCGCGGATTTTGATACCGTTGAGCTCAGCAATTTGAACCGGCAATTTCTGCATAACACTAATGACATCGGCAAACCAAAAGTACTTTCTGCAAAAGAAAAGATCGGACTTCTTGATCCCGGGATAAAGGTCATAAAACACGGGGAAAGAATAGAAAAGAATAACATAATGGGCATTATTGCCGGCTATGACATTGTTCTGGACTGCAGCGATAACTTTGAAACCAAATATTTGATCAACGATACTTGTATAAGACTTAGAAAAACCTTTGTCCACGGGGCTGTAAGCCGCTTTACGGGGCAGCTGTTCACGGTAAAGAACGGAACGGGCCCTTGTTTGAGATGTGTTTTTAGGGAGCCTCCGCCTAAAGAAGTTGAGTTCACCTGCCACGGAATGGGTATTCTTGGCTCGGTTGCCGCAGTGATCGGAAGTTTGCAGGCAACTGAAGCGATAAAATGCCTTCTGGAAAAAGGAGATCTGCTTACAGGCCGGCTTATTATTGTTGAGGCTCTTGATATGCAGGTGAGAACAGTAGCTTTCAAAAAAGACCCTGCCTGCACTTGCAAATAACCATCCTCCAATTGACAGATAATATATAGTATAATATACTCTACTATATTGATAGACATACTGGAGTATTATGAAACTTTCAACTAAAGGTCGATATGGAACCAGGATCATGCTTGACTTGGCCATACATGAAGGAAAAGGCCCGGTTTTGCTTAGAGAACTGTCCGAAAGACAAAAGATCTCTCAAAAATATCTTTGGCAGCTGATCCCTCCTTTAAAGAACGCCGGTCTAATTACATCCACAAGGGGCTCAAAAGGAGGCTATAGACTGGCAAAGCACCCGAAAGAGATAAATCTTTTCGAGATCCTGTCGGCGCTTGAAGGCCCGCTGGGCTTTGTGGCTTGCGTTGAGGATCCCTTAACATGCAAGAGGAACAGGGATTGCGTGACACGGGATATCTGGATAGAGCTTTCGCAGAAGATGGCAAATATGATGTGTTCCATAACACTATGGAACATACTACAAAAACATAAAGACCGAAATAAAATCAACGACTACATTATCTAAAAAGGAGAATGAAAATGACCAGAAAATACAGGCCCGAAACGATCGCGCTGCATGCAGGCCAGGTCCCCGACCCTTCCACGGGCTCAAGGGCGGTGCCTATATACCAAACCACATCCTATCAATTCAAGGACACCGACCACGCGGCAAATCTTTTTGCACTCAAGGAGTTCGGCAACATATATACGCGGCTGATGAACCCGACCACGGATGTGCTGGAAAAAAGGATTGCGGAACTTGACGGCGGCGCCGGAGCTCTTGCTGTCGCGAGCGGACAGTCGGCCATCTCGCTGGCGCTTTTGAACATTGCAAAAAGCGGGGACGAGATAGTGTCCGCCGACAATCTATACGGCGGGACTTACACCCTGTTCCACTACACGCTGCCCAGGTTCGGCATTAATGTAAAATTTGCTTCCTCTGACGATATCAATTCCTTCAAGAAGCTCATCACGCCAAAGACAAAGGCTATATATGCCGAATCCATAGGGAACCCCAAGCTCAATGTTTCTGATATCGAAGCCATTTCCGCTCTGGCGCATGGCAACGGCATACCTCTGGTCCTGGACAATACTGTGTCGCCCTACATACTTAAACCCTTTGACTGGGGTGCCGATGTCATAGTATATTCCGCCACCAAGTTCATAGGCGGGCACGGGACATCTTTAGGCGGGCTCATTGTTGACAGCGGAAAATTTGACTGGACGGCGGGCAAATTCCCGCTGATAGCGGACCCGGACCCCAGTTATCACGGGACCAAGTTCGTTGAGGCTCTTAAGCCCATCGGCAACATAGCCTACATAATCAAGGCCAGGGTGACCCTTTTGCGGGACCTGGGCGCCGCCATATCACCGTTCAATTCCTTTCTGCTGCTGCAGGGGCTGGAAACACTTCATCTTAGGATGGCAAGACACTGTAGCAACGCCCTGGCCGTTGCAGAGTTCTTGAAGTCCCACCCCAGGGTATCGTGGGTCAATTATCCCGGCCTTAGCGACAGCCCGGAGAACAAAAAGGCTAAGAAATATCTGCCGGAGGGAGCCGGCGCCATTATCGGGTTCGGGATAAAAGGCGGCATCAAGGAAGGCAAGAAGTTCATTGAATCGCTTGAACTTATATCCCATCTTGCGAATGTGGGGGATGCAAAAACGCTTGCAATACATCCGGCCACGACCACCCATCAGCAGCTTTCGGAAGAAGAGCAGCTTGCCACCGGCGTAACAGCGGACTTCATAAGATTGTCCATAGGGATAGAGCATGTCGACGACATTATAGAAGACATTGACCACGCCTTAAAGAAAACATAGTAAGGAGAAATGAAATGGGAAGGATATTTGAGGACATAACAAAGACCTCCGGAAGAACCCCCCTGGTCAAGATCAACGCCCTGGCAAAAGACCTGGGAGCAGAGGTGCTGGCAAAACTGGAATTCTTTAATCCGATGTCCAGCGTAAAGGACAGGATAGGGATAGCAATGATAGAGGCCGGGGAAGAGAGCGGGGAGCTGAAAAAAGGGGCCTCGATAATTGAGCCCACCAGCGGCAACACCGGGATAGCGCTTGCGTTTGCGTGCGCGGCAAAAGGCTATAAGCTGATACTGACGATGCCCGAGACCATGAGCATCGAAAGGCGCCAGCTTCTTAAGATATTCGGGGCCCAGATAGTGCTTACGGAGGGGCCAAAGGGCATGAAAGGCGCCGTAGAAAAGGCCGAAGAGCTGCACAGGCAAACCCCGGGCAGTTTTATGCCGCAGCAGTTCAACAACCCCGCCAACCCGCAGACACACAAAAAGACGACTGCTCTTGAGATATGGGATGATACCGGAGGAAAAATAGACGTGCTTATAGCCGGGATCGGGACAGGAGGAACTATCACCGGGGCCGGGGAGGTCTTGAAGCAGAAGAATCCCGGCTTAAAAATAATCGCTGTTGAACCGGAGGATTCGCCGGTGCTTTCCGGCGGAAAGCCGGGACCGCACAAGATACAGGGCATAGGAGCGGGTTTTGTACCCAAGGTGCTGGACATATCGCTTATTGATGAGATAATAAAAGTGTCTAACGACAATGCGGGAAGAACGGCCAGAGAACTAGCCAGAAGCGAGGGCATCTTTGCCGGGATCTCTTCGGGCGCTGCCATGTGGGCGGCGCTTGAGGCAGCAAAAAGACCGGAACTGAAGGGAAAGAGAATGGTCGTGATCCTTCCTGACACGGGAGAAAGATATCTGTCCACCTGGCTTTTTCAGGAGTACCTGGGATGAAAGAGTTCGTTTTTGCAAAAGACGGGGATGGCTTTGAGCTTGGATCCGGCAAAAGGCTGCGAGCCGTCACCCTTGCCTACGAAACTTACGGGAAGCTGAACAAGAACAGGGACAACGCCATCCTTGTCGAACACGCGTTCTCCGGAGATTCCGATGCAGCCTCCTGGTGGAAAGGAATGATAGGAAAAGGCAAGGCTCTGGATACTGACAGGTATTTCATTATCTGCTCCAATGTGCTCGGGGGCTGCAGGGGCTCGACCGGACCGTCCTCGATAGATCCCGACACCAAAAGGCCTTACGGGCTGAGTTTTCCTCTGATCACTATCGGGGACATGGTAAGGGCTCAGAAAAAACTTATCGAGCATCTGGGGATAGACCGGCTCTTAAGCGTTATCGGAGGCTCTATGGGCGGAATGCAGGTACTTCAATGGGTTAGCCTTTATCCGGATTCTTTGGTTAGCGCTATCCCGATAGCTTCAACGCTTAAGCATTCGCCGCAGCAGATAGCCTTTGATGAGGTCGCAAGACAGGCCATAATGTCGGACCCCGACTGGCGGGGCGGGGATTATTACGGAAAAAAAGCCCCGGAAAGAGGCCTGGCCCTGGCAAGAATGATCGGACACATCACTTATATGAGCGATGAATCCATGGAAGAAAAATTTTCGCGCACGCCCAAAGAAAAGGACAAATCCTCGTATTTTTCTTCCGACTTTCAGGTGGAAGGCTATCTAAGGTATAAAGGCAACAGTTTTGTAAAGAGGTTTGACGCTAATTCATATCTTTATATAACCAAGGCCATGGACCATTTTGACCTGTCGGGAACAAAACTGATACCTCTGGATAAGAATATCGATGTTAAGTTCCTTGTCATAGCTTTCCGGTCCGACTGGCTGTATCCTCCGTACCAGTCAAAGGAGATCGTCAAGGTCCTGCAGGGGAGGTCCATTTATGCTTCTTACTGCGAGATCAACTCTACTTACGGGCATGATGCTTTTTTGCTTGAGGTGGAGGAGCAATCCAGGCTCATAAGCGGCTTTTTGAACCAGGCAGCCTCAAAAAATAAGGAGGATGCCGCATATGAGATCTAGGATAGAGCGGCTCGACCACAGGATAATTCTGGGGCTTATTGAGCAAGGGGCCACAGTTCTTGATCTGGGCTGCGGCGACGGCTCTCTCCTTAAACTCCTGGCGCAAGGCAAGGGCGTCATGGGACAGGGGATAGAACTTGATGACCAGGAGATCTTTAGATGCGTAGAAAAAGGCGTTTTTGCCCTGCACGGCGACCTTGACAGCGGCCTTGAGCAGTATAAAGACAAGTCCTTTGATTATGTAATACTGAACCAGAGCATTCAGCAGGTCAGGAATGTGGAGGCTGTAATCTCGGACGCGCTAAGGGTCGGGAAAAAGGTCATTGTGGGGGTCCCTAATTTTGCAAATTACCGAGCAAGGCTTCAATTGTTCTTCGGGGGCAGGGCCCCGGTCACCAAAACCCTTCCTTACAGGTGGTTCGAAACTCCCAATATAAGATCCTTCAGTCTTAAGGATTTTGAGAGGTTCTGCGCGGACCGTGGCATCGCCATAGAAAAGGCCCATTATCTGCGCGGCTTGACCAGGGTCCTGTTAATGCCAAATCTTTTTGCGGAATCCGGGATCTTTTTGATAAAGAGGTGACGCTATGGACCAGGTCTCGCTATTGGCGGCCTTTGCCGCGGGGGTGCTGTCATTCTTTTCCCCCTGCGTGCTGCCCCTGCTGCCCGCTTATCTCTCCTTTATCACCGGGATAACATTTTCTTCGGGAGACGGCCCTTCGGCGCAGCGGCCTCTTAATGCGGCGGTCAATTCTATTTTCTTCATACTCGGCTTCTCCCTTGTGTTCGTGGTGCTTGGAGCGGCCGCGAGCTCGGCGGGTCAGCTGCTCATGCGGCATCTTAACCTTATAAAACTCTTTGGAGGACTGCTTATAATGCTCTTTGCTCTTTTCATCCTTGGCGCCGCAAAGATACCATTTTTGAACTATGAGGCAAGATTCCGCTTAAGGAGCAGGCCGGCCGGCTATTTCGGGTCTTTTGCAGCCGGAGTGGTCTTTTCTGCCGGTTGGACACCGTGCGTCGGCCCCATACTGGGTTCCATTCTTGTTCTTGCCGCCAGCAATGCTTCCATGTACAAAGGGATAGTCCTGCTGGCTTTCTATTCGCTGGGGCTGGGGATCCCGTTTTTTTTGTCCTCTCTGTCCGTAAATTATTTCCTTGCGGTCTACGGGAGGCTGGGTAGCCGCATCAAATACATCAATCTGGCCGCGGGAGCCCTGCTTCTGGCAACAGGAGCGGTGGTGGCGCTTCAGGGACTAATTTTTCTGGCATCGCCGCTAAACTGACGCGCCGTTGCCCGCAGGTCTTTTTCCGTGGTATAATTTCTTTATATGAACGAAAAATACGATCTGATCTGTGTTTTCAAGCCCAACACTGCCGAGGAGAAGGTAGATGCTGTTTTTGCAAAGATAGAAAAAAAATTGAAATCCTTGGGCGGAGAACTGCTGAAAGTGTCAAAGACCGGCATCAGGCGGGTGCAGACCAGGATGAGAAAGTTCAAAACTACCCGCGACGGTCTTTTTGTGGACTGTTCCTTTTCCGGCCCCTCAAAGTGCCCTTCTGAAGTTGAGAACATACTTCATGTGACGGAAGATCTTATGAGGCACCTGCTTGTAAAAGCAAAAGAAGTTCCTCAGCCGGTCCAGGAAAAACCTTCGGAAGAAAAAGTTGAGATCAACCCGGAGATGCTAATTGGCAAACCTCAATAGGATAATCCTTGTAGGGCGCCTTGCAGCAGAAACCGAAACCCGCTCCACGCTTGACGGCTTGCCGATGTGCCGCTTTGTTCTATCGGTGGAAAGGCCGTCCGGAGCTTCGGGCAAAAAAGAGAGCGATCTTTTTGACATAGTGGCATGGGGAAAGCTGGCGGAAGTCTGCGGAAGTTATCTGTCAAAAGGACAACTGGTGCTGGTTGAGGGAAAAATCCAGAACAGGACCTACGAAACAAAAGAAGGCGCCAAAAGATACGCAACGGAGATAATAGCCAGGAACATGAAAATGCTCGAAAAAGGCAAAGGCAAGGCCGTGGCAAATGCTCCCGCCGCTGCAATGTCTGAACCTGACGATGACCTGATCGACGATGATCTGCCGTTCTAGGCGTAAATAGTTATGTATAACAGGGTATTATTG
>Ga0209609_10000718_pt1 | contig 19421 bp, 8 predicted proteins | sample LakKivw325mmetaG_FD_184136 | JGI IMG/M metagenome (GOLD analysis project Ga0209609, IMG submission 184136) | Anoxic lake water microbial communities from Lake Kivu, Rwanda to study Microbial Dark Matter (Phase II) - Lake Kivu water 325m metaG... | ecosystem: Environmental > Aquatic > Freshwater... | reverse complement strand
CGTCTACGACGGGGGCCGCCTGTACTTCGGGTCCGATGACGGCAACCTCTACTGCGTGAACGCCGCGGATGGCAAGCTCGTGTGGCAGCGGCTCGTCGGGCCCACGCCCGAGCGCCTGCTGGGTCACGGCCGCATGATCTCGATGTGGCCGGTGCGCACGGGGCTCATCGTGGACGGCGGCGTCGTCTACTACACCGCAGGGATCTTCCCCGGCGAGCGGGTCTACATCGGCGCGGCCAACGCCGCCGACGGCTCGGTCCTGTGGACCAACGACACCGTGGACGACCAACTCGGCGGCACCGGCAATGTCTCGCCGCAGGGCTACCTGCTGGCTTCCAAGACGACGCTGTATGTGCCCTCGGGCCGCAGCCTCCCCGCCGCCTTCAACCGGGACGATGGCAAGTTCCTCTACCAGCGCGGCGACGGGCGCTGGAACTACGGCGTTGTCGGCGGGACGTACGCGCTGCTGGCCGATGACAAGCTGTACGGGGGGACGGGGCAGATCATCGGCTACGAGCAGAGCACCGGCGCGCAGGGCTTCGCCTGGTTCCCCGGCAAGCGCCTGCTGGTCACCGCCGACACCTCCTACATGCTCAACGATGCCGGGATCACGGCCCTGGACCGCGTGAAGTACCCCGAGGCCAGTCGCCGGCTCATCAACTCCCGCTTCCGCCGCACTGCGCTCAACCAGATACGCCCCAAGCCCGCCGACTACCAGCAGAAGCTCGACGCCATCAACGCCGACGAGAAACAGGCGCAGGCCGACGTGGACGCCTGCACGCGCTTCCGCTTCGAGCGCCAGAAGCTCGAGACCATGATCGTCGCCGGGGACACGCTGTTCGCGGGCGGCGAGAACGAAGTCCTGGCCCTCAACGCGAAGACCGGGGAGCAGCTGTGGTCGGGGGCCCTGCAGGGCGTCGCGCGGGGTCTGACGGTGGCGGACAAGCGCCTGCTGGTGAGCACCGCGGGCGGGGCCATCGTGTGCTTCGCGGCGGGGGGCGGGGTACAAGTCCCCGCCCTACAGACCTCCGCCCTACAGGGCTTTCCCCGCGACGCGATGACCCCCGTCTTCGAGGCCGCCGCCGAGAGCATCCTGAAGCTCTCGGGCGTCAAGCGCGGCTATTGTCTCGTCCTCGGCAGCCGCACCGGGCGTCTGGCCTGCGAGTTGGCGAAGCGTTCGGAGTTGACGATCTACGGCGTGGACAGCGACCCCGCGCGCGTGGCGCAGTCGCGGGACGCGCTGGCGGCCGCGGGCGTTTACGGCACGCGCGTGACGGTGGACCACTGGCCCGACGGTCCGTTGCCGTATGCGGACTACTTCGCGAACCTGATCGTGTCGGAGGAGACGCTCACGACTGGCGAGTTGCCGACTTCACAGGCGGACATCATCGGCCACCTCAAGCCGTGCGGGGGCGTGCTGTGCCTCGGGCAGGCGGGCAAGGCGAAAGTGACCCGCGCTGCCCTGACGGGCTGCATCAGCAGCGACGAGATGGGCAAGCCGACGGTCAGCACCGCCGGTGGCCTGTGGGCGACGTGGACGCGCGGTCCTCTCCCCGGCGCCGGCCAGTGGACGCACCAGTACGGCGACCCCGGCAACACCGCCTCGAGTACCGATACCGCTCTCAAGTGCCCGCTGGGCGTGCTGTGGTATGGTGAGCCCGGGCCGGACAAGGTGCCCTCGCGCCACGCCGGCAACGCCGCCCCGCTGACGATCAACGGCCGGGTGTACTTGCAGGGCATTAACCGCATCATGTGCTTTGACGCGTACAACGGGCTGCCGTATTGGGAACGCGAGTTGCCGGGGGCGTACCGCGTGGGCATGGTGTACGAGGCGAGCAACATCGTCTGTGACGAGCAGAGCCTCTTCGTGGCGGTCGGCAAGCAGTGCCTGCGCCTGAGCGCCGAGACGGGCGAGACGATGCAGACCTACGAACTGCCGCCGACCCCCGGCGAGGGCGACCCGAAGTGGGGCTGGCTCGCCCTGGTCGGCAAGACGCTGTACGGCAGCGTGTCGCGCAAGGGGCAGGAGAGCAGCCTGATCTTTGCCCTCGATGTCGCCAACGGCAAGGGGCGCTGGACCTTCGCGGGCGAGCGCATCCGCAACAACACGATCTGCCTCAGTGAGGGGCGGCTGTTCTGCGCGGATGCCGCCGTGACGCCGGCCCAACGTACGGAGGCGTTGCAGGACAAGATCAAGGAGATCATGGCGACCGGCAAAATCAGCGCGGCCGAGGCCGAAAAGCAGCTCACCAGCGCCGATGTCCGCCTGGTGACCGCACTCGACGCCGCAACGGGCAAGCGAGTCTGGCAGCGCCCGGTGGATCTGACCGACTGCGGCCCCCATGTGCTCATCGCGATCGCCACCCGTGGGGTCGTCGTGTTCTGCGGCGCGCATGCCGACGGCCACTACTGGCCGCAGTTCCTCGGCGGCGAGTATGGTGCGCGCCGCGCCACGGTGCTCTCGGCAGCCGACGGCGCCCTGCTGTGGACCAAGGCCATTGGCTATCGCATCCGCCCGCTGGTGGTGGGCGACGAACTCATTGCCGAGCCGTGGGCCTTCGACCTCAAGACCGGCCAGCAGAAGATGCGCCCCCACCCGCTGACCGGCATGGAGTCCCCGTGGCAGTTCGAGCGGCCGGGCCATCACTGCGGCTGCATCTCCGGCTCGCCCAATGGCCTGTACTACCGCTCGTGGTCGCTGGCCTACTACGACCGTCTGCGCGACAACGGCACGGAGAACTTCGGCGGCCAACGGCCCGGCTGCTGGATCAACATGATCCCGGCCAACGGCCTGCTGGTCGTGCCGGAGGCAAGCTCCGGCTGCATCTGTCTCATCTCGATCCACTGCACCACCGTCTTCAAGCCCCGCGAGACCGACAAGGCCTGGGGCACGTTCTCCACCGCCGGCGATTGCCTGCCGGTCAAGCAGGTGGCGCTGAACCTCGGGGCGCCGGGCGATCGTCGCGCCGATGACGGCACGCTGTGGCTGAGCTTTCCGCGGCCCTGGGGTCGCATGGCGCTCTCGCTCAAGCCGACCGTGAGCTATGTGAAGGGCGGCGGCGTGTTCGGCGCGGCGTCCGAGACATCCACGTTCACCGGCACGAACCTCCCGTGGGTCTACGCCTCGGGCTGCCGCGGGCTGGCCGCGATGACCGTCCCGCTGGTCGGTCCGCTGGACGGCCCGGCGGAATACACCGTGCGGCTGGGCTTCACCGAGACGGACAACCCGGCGCCCGGCAAGCGCGCCTTCGACATCAAGCTGCAAGGCAAGACAGTCGAGCAGGGCTTCGACGCCCTCGCCGCCGCCGGCAAGACGCGCGCGGTCATCGTCCGCGAGTTCAAGGGCATTCGCGTGGACGACGAGTTGAAGATCGAGCTGGCCGGCGCCGCGAAGGAGCCCGCGCCCGAGCAGATGCCGATCCTCAACTCCGTGCAGATCATCCGCGAGCGCGTGCTGCACATCGGCACGGCCGTGCCGAAGCTCAGCGTGTCCGACCCGCAGCCGTCCGCCGAGGGCAAGGTCGAGTTCAGCAACCGCACGGAGCGCGACTTTGTCGGCACCGTCAGGCTGACCGTGCCCGACGGTCTGGCCGTGACGCCGGCCTCGTTCCCGCTCAAGCTGGCGACCAACGAGCAGGCCGCCCAGACGGTGAAGCTCACCGTGGCCCGCAAGGGCGCGCCCGTCTCCGGAGCGCTCAAGGTCCAACTCGTGCGGCAGGACGGCACGGTCGAGACCGAGCGCGAGGCCGCCGTGGAGTACCTCGGCGCGCGCGGCCGCATCACCTTCCGCGCCCTCGCCGATGCCTATGTGTCGGCCGGAGCCGGTACGACGAACTATGGCCACAGCGCCAACCTGCTCGTGGACGGCGGCAACTCGACCATGGGCGACGAGAGCCACAACATCGGCCTGCTCCGGTTCCCGCTCAACGTGCCCGGACGCATTGTCAGTGTCAGGTTCCGCATCCACACCGCCGCCAGTGAGGCCTCCGAGAGCAACGACTCCGGCCGCATCTGCGTGATTGACGAGCCGTGGGATGAGAACAAGGTGACGTACAAGGACCGGCCCAAACCCGGCGCGGAAGTGGGACGCCTGGGCAAGGTGGGCCGCGACGCGTGGGAAGAGCGCGAGTTGAAGGTGGACCTGGCCGGCAGGACGGAGCTGTCCCTGATGCTCGACCCGACCAGTTGCGACGGCGCCAACTACATCAGCCGTGAGGGCAACGTCCCGGCCGAACTGGTGGTGGAGTATGAGGCGGCGCCGTAGGGCCTGCGTGCTGCTCCTGGCCGGGCTGTTGGCAACCGCGGCGTACGCGGAGTCCGTTGCGGAGTTGTGCCGGGCCGGCGCGGCGCTCTACGGCCGGGGCGATCTGGCCGGCGCCGTCGCGAAGTTCCACCAGGCAGTGGTGCAGGAGCCGCGCAACGATACCGCTCATGTGGGCCTCGGCGTGGTGCTGTACGCGCAGCAGAAGCCGATGGAGGCGATCCTGCATTTCCGCACGGCCATTGGCCTGAACCCGAAGAACGCCAGCGCCCACATCAACCTGGGGTCGGCGCTGGTGGATCAGGACCGGCTGACGGAAGCCATGCGGGTCTGCCGCACGGCGGTGCACCTGAGCCCCAAGTCGGCCGGGGCGCACTACAACCTGGGCCGCGCCTGCGCCCGGCAGAAGCAGACGCAGGCGGCGCTGAAGGAGTACACCACCGCGCTGCAGCTCAACCCGTCGCTGGCCTCGGCGTGGCTGTCGCTGGGCACACTGCACGCCAATGTGACAAAGAACAGCCAGGAAGCGGTGCGGTGCTTCCGGCGCTATCTGCAGCTAGTGCCGAACCCGCCGGAATGCACCTGCTGGATCAAGGCCTATCTGGCGCGCTACGACAAGTAAGCGCCGACCTGGAGGACGACCATGCCTCGCACCCGTGGCTTCACGCTGATCGAGCTACTGGTGGTCATCGCCATCATCGCGATTCTGGCCGCCATCCTGTTCCCGGTGTTCGCCCGGGCGCGGGAAGCCGCCCGGCGGACGACCTGCCTGTCGAACCTGCGGCAGATCGGCCTGGCGTGCAACATGTACGCCCAGGACTACGACGGCTGCTATCCGGTGGATGACCACATCAGCAACCCGCACCTGCGGCTTGTGACCGAGCTGTGGCCGTACATCAAGAACATGGGGATCTTCTACTGCCCGTCCGCTCCCCGCACGGGCATTGACTACCTGCAGGACACCGCCGCCAACCGCGCCGCCGGCAACATCACCTACTACTACTGGTGCTTCGATCAGTTGCCCAGCACCGCGCCCGTCCCCACCACCGCCAACGGCTGGTGGGGCTGGATTGACCGCTCGTTCTACGCCAGTCGCTGCGGCAACACCACGCGGATCATGGACGACAGTTGGGACGCGGACTACTTCCTGGGGTCCGACTGGAACTGCAACCAAAGCTCGGCCTCACAGAAGATCCACGGGGGGCTGTACGCCTCGAGCAACATCCTGTATCTGGACGGCCATGTGAAGTACACGCCGCGGCAGTTGTCGCAGGAGTTCAAGTAGCAGGCCGACGGCCCCGCCCGGTGAGGGCGAGGCCGTCGTGTTCACGGGTCGTCGGTTCAGCCTATTGCACGATCACCTTTACCTGCTTGCTCAACCCCGACGCCAGTTCCGTCGCCTTGATCGTCCACGTCCCCGCCTCGTCATTGGCCGCGATCGCGAGCCGCACGCTCAGCTTGCCGTCCTTCGCGCCATAGTAGCCGCTGAGCTCCGCCGGCTGGCCCTTGGCGTCCAGGACCTCCACGCGCACCGGCACGACTGCCCCAATGGGCGCGCCCTTGGCGTCGGCGACCGTCACCGTCACGTCGGCCGTCCCGCCGCGCTTCACCTTCGCCGGGGCGGCGACTTGCACCGCCGCCAACTTCTGGCTCGTGAGCAGGAACACGCGGCCATCGCCCGGGCCGAGGCTCAGGTCGAACTGCAGGCCGGCCGCCGTGGCCTTGGTCGCCACCGCCCGATGACCCACGAGATCGTAGACGAACGCGCCCCTGCGCCGCACGGAGACGACCGCGGCGTTCGGCACGCCCTGCTCCATCACCTTGCCGTGGTGGCCCACGTAGTCGCCGAAGGTGCGCTTATCGTTGAGCGCAAACAGGTAGTCGCTCGCGCCGCTGCGGCGGAAGCGCAGGACGAGGTCCGCGTTGGACGCCTCGCCGTAGCGCGTGTAGAAGGGGTCGAGTTGCTCACGCAAGGACGCCGCCATCTCCTGCAGCTTCGCCTTGTCCTCGTCCGCCTTGCCCACGCGCTTGTACGTCGGGATGACGATGTCCGGCAGGATCGCCGGGCAGAGGTTCTCATCAGCCACAACGAGGCCGCCGCGCTTCTGGAAAGCCTTGATCTTCGCCACCACGCTTTCGGTCAGCACGTCGCAGCTGGGCATGACGAGGACCTTGAAGGCGTCCAGGCCGTCGCGGACGACCGTCTCGTCGAACAGGATCTTGGGCTGCAGGTGCGCCCACTGGAGCATCAGGTGCACGTCGGCCTCCCACGACTGGCTCCAGCCGTAGCTCCCGCGCCCGGCGAACATCTGCGAGGCGAAGCTCTCGAGCATGGCCACGTCGGCGGGGCGGTCGGGCACTTGCAGCAGGGTCGGGCCCAGCGGCTGCACGATGCGGTGGGTCAGGTCCGTCAGCACCTCCTGCGTTCGCGGGTTGGTGAAGACATAGCCCTTGTTGGTGGTGCCGGTTTCGACGAGCGAGCCCCAGCCGTGGTACATGATGCCGCGAATCGGGCGGGACATCTTGGACCAGAACGCCTCGCGCATGTGGTCCGGGGCGATGGTGATGAAGGGCGCCTCGGGCTTCTCCTTCTCCCAGGCGGCGCGCTGGGTCTCGTCCTCGGGCAACTTGGGCGCGGTGCCGGAGCGATACCAGATGATCTGCGTCATCTTCATCACGCGCTGGCCGGGCTTGCCCTCGGCCATGGCGAACAACTCGTCGGTGGATTGCCCGATCTTGATCGGGTCGGGATAGGAGTAGGTCCACTGGGAGATGATGTCCACATCGCCGCCGCTCCCCCAGAGGTCCGGGACGCGCACGGCCGGGTCGAAGAACGTCCAGATGTCCTTGCGCCCGCCGGTCTTCAGCCCCCGGCTGACCTCTGAGTGCAGCGGGTTCCACCCGTCGCCATCCTTCCAGAACCAGCGGTAGAAGGTGAGAATGCGGTCGTCGTCCTTGACCACGCGGTTGGCCGGGAAGTTCTTGATGCGGCGGTAGTTGAGGCCGTTCTTGCCCATCACTTCCTCGGGGATGTCAAAGCCTGCGGCCTGGCGGAACGCCGCCTTGTCATGTTCGTGGAAGCACAGGTCCGAGCCGTCGCGCACCTCGGAGTGGATCAGGGCGCCGTCGAGGGCGGGGTACTGGCCGAACGTCTGCCCGATGGACGCGCCGATGTTGTAGCAGAACTGTCGCACCTCCGGGAAGTTGCCACAGACATTGTCGGTCTTGCGCACGGCGCCGGTGCGGTCCACGCGGCCATACTGCTCGTGCCGCTTCTCGTCGCGCGTGACCCACGAGCCGGGGTAGGTGTAGACGCAGGCGTGCAGCCCGGCCTTGAGCAGGTCGTCGAGCATGCGGCCGCGCTCCTCGATGCCCGAGGGCGACAGCGATGGGACGGGCTGGCCGGCCTGCCAGACGGTCGCGTCATTCACGAGGGACGTGAGCTGATGCGTGAAGCCGAAGGCCTTCAGACTCTCGATGTCGCCGCCCCCCCACATCACGACGGGCATCTGATTGGGCAGCGGGCGCGGGACGATGGTGATCGGGATCTCCTTCTCGACCCGCAGCGGCCTGCCGCCCGACATGCCCGAGGCAGTGACTTTCAGCGCATACGTGCCGGGCTTGAGCGACGTGTTCAGCTTCAGCGGCACGCTCTGCTCGGCGTTGGGCGCCAACTCGGGGAGCGCAATCTGCTGCTTCTGCGTCCCGAAGACGACCTCGGCCTTGCCCCCGGCGAGCGGCATGGCGGTGTCATTCGTGAGCGTCACGCCCAGAGAAACGTTGGGCTCCATGCGGATGAAGGTCGTGCGCCCGCCGGCTACGTTGGCTACCAGCCCGCCCGTGAAGTACGGCACGATCCCGTTGGAGAGCCGGGCCTGGGCAATGTAGCCGGGGAAGCCGTTGTGAGTGCTGCCGAAGCGATCGCCGATGGTCAGGGCATAGCGCCCCGGCGCGATGGACCCGCGGCCCGGGATGACCGCCTTGCCGATCAACTCGCCGTTGAGGAAGAACCGTGACCGCCCCTCGCCATCATAGGTGTAGGCGAGATGCAGCCACTGGCCGGGCACGACTTCGATCTCCGGCCCGCTGATGAAGTCGGAGTCCTTGCCATAGCCGAGGGAAACCATCAAGCGGCGCTTGTTCGCCCCGCTGCGCGTCATGTACAGGCAGTAGTCGGTGTTGGCCTCCGGGAGATCCTTGGCGTACATGAAGTACTTCTTGTCGAACAGGAAGGCGCTGGGATGCTTCTCCATCTCGGGCTTGGCCATGAACCAGGCCTCGAGGGTAAAGGCTCCCGCCGGCGAGAGGGCATCGGCATCCTTGGCCTCCGCGCCCTGGGCCTTGTCGTTGTCGGTGCCGGCCGGGAAGGACTCCAGCGCCCCGCCGAGCGGGCCCTCCTTGACGACGCGGCCGTCCCCGCGCAACTTCAGGTCGTGCCCGTGCCCGGAGCTGTCCTTCAACTCCTGGCCGGGCTGGAACTGCCACAGGGCCACGACATTGGGGCCCGTGGCCTCTTCACCGGCATAGAGCTGCTGCCACGGTCCCTCGGCCGCTCCGACAAGGCCGGCGGCGAGCAGCAGGGAGACGACAGCAGCGGCGATGAGAAGTGGTCGCTTGTTCATGTTGATCGCTCCTACTGCAGCACCTGGATGGTGACGGGCTTCCAGATTCCGCCGGCGTACGCGCTGTCATACACGCGCACGGTGATCTGGTTCTTCTCCCCCCACTTCAGCGCCGGGGTCACGTCGAGCGCGAAGGGCTTGTCCCAGCCCTCGGTGCCCAGGTCGTGCTGGCCGACGTACTGGCCGTTGATCCACACCCACGCGATCTCGTCCACGCCCCCGAAGGCCATCTCGACCGCCAGGCACTGCGGCTTGGCCGGCAGGTCGAACGTCCCGCGATACCAGGCCACGCCGTCGTAGGCCTGGCCCTGCTCTTCCCAGGACGAGCCGATCTTGATCGCCAGCCACGCCGCGTCGTTGAAGGCCGGTTCGTACCACTTCTTCAGGTGGCCGTCGGCCTTCGGGTCGGTCTGGAAGCGCCAGCCCTCGGTCGGCAACGGGAGCTCCTGGGCCACCTTGATGTCGTGGTCCCAGTCCTTGCGGTCGCGGATGGAGACCGTCTCCTTGAAGAAGGGCCACACCGCCGCGGCCGCGACTTCCCGGACGGCCTGCGCCTCATCCTTGCTCGCCCTTTCCAGGAGGTCGTTCATCTCCTGGGTGCGCGGCTTGAGCTGCACGAGCAACTGCACGGCCGCCAGCCGCATGAGCGCGTCGGTGTCCGCGAGGCCCTTCTTCAGCGAGGGCAGGGCCGCCGCCGTGAGCGGGTCGCAGACGGCCGACAGCGCCGCGCGCCGGACGAGGGCGTCGGCATTGTCGAGCGCGCCCACCAACGCCGGCCGCGCCGGAGCGCCGACGTCAATGAGCAGCCGCACCGCCGTCCGCCGCACGACGAGGTTCTCGTCCTGCAGGCCGGCGGTCAGGGCCGGCACGGCGGCCGCGCCCTTGTCGGCCTGCTGGATGAGCGCCAGGCGACGCGCCGCCGGCGACTGGTCTGGCGCGGCCTGCGCGACGCCAAGCTGCAGCGCCAGCAGCACTACTCCGACATGCACAAGGGATGTTTTCACTGGCTCGGTCCTCTCCTTGCTGATGGCCGCTCGATTGTGTCTGAGCGGTCTACTTACTCCGGCTTCCTGACCTCCACCACATCCTTCGGCTTCAGTTCGCCGACCTTCCCCTCCACAGTGTTCTCCTCGATGACCACCTGCGCCTGCGGGCGATCCACCTGGAAGGCCACGTACGGGTCGGTGGAGTTGTTCATCGGCGTCCAGAAGTACGCATGGTTGCGCCGGAACAGCGCGACGTCGCTCTGCAACCCCGAGTGATATGCCACCGGCGCGTCGCGCACGACGTTGAACTCCGTCACGGTCCCCGCGATGGCGGGCGACATGTCGCCCGCCTTGATATCCCGGGCAGTGATGACGACCCCTTCGGTGCGGTTGCGGATGAAGGAGTTGTGCCGCAGCACGTTGCCCAGCGCGCGCGGGAACTCGACGGGCAGCTTCCCGTCCTCGCCGCTCGTGACCAGCGCCCCGGCGCTGCACTCGTCGGTGCGGTTGCCCTCGATGAGGTTGAAGAACAGCGGGCTCAGGCCCCGGTTCCACGTGCGCGGCATCGAGCTGGCCAGTGTCGTGGCGTTGCTGTACAGGTAGAACGCCGGGCGGCGCATCCGCTCGATTGTGTTGCCGCTGGCGATGTTCTCAAAGCAGGAGATCCAGAGCTGGATGCCGGTCATGCCGTCGGGCGTGTAGTTGTCCACGATGAGGTTGCGGTAGTAGCCCGTGCCGATGACGATCACGCTGTCCTTGGTCGGCGGCACGCGCCAGGGCGCTTCGAGCAGCAGCTTCTCCCCCTCGCGCTTGACGACCCGCCGCGTCTGCCCCTGCCCGACACCCTTGAAGACCGACACATAGTATTGGTCAATGGGCGGCTCGGCGGAACCGTCATCCACGTCCGGCGGCCAAAAGGGCGTTTCATTTCCGGCGGCGTCATGGGCGAGTTGTTCGCGCTTGACCGACCCGAGCCGCTCGTCGGGCGTCGCCGGGACGGTCTTGGGCGGCGTGACGCTCGTCGCGTCGGCGGCCACGGGTTGGCCGTGGAACATCGTCCGGTGGTTGGCCTCGAACAGGATCATCTCGCCGACGTTCTGCTCGCGCCCGGCGACGCCGCCAAAGCGCATGGCCCCCGCCTGGTTGCGCGCGTGGACGCCGTTGCCCGCGATCCAGTTGCGGGTGATCGAGCCATGCCCGGTCGAGAGCCAGATGAGCCGCATGACCTCCGGCCCGCCGGCCTCCGAGTCCGGCGGCGAGGCGACCTTGTTGTTCTCGATGACGCACTCCTCGATGGTGTCCTGCGAGCCGAGGATCGCCGCGAGGGCCGGGTCGCCATAGCGGCGGACCGGCGTCAGCCAGTTCTCGCTGAGTCGGCACTGCCGGAGGCCCTGTAGCAGCAGCGGCGCGCGCGCCTCAAGCTGGTTGCTGTTGATGACTGCTCCCTCGGCCCGCACCAGACTCACGCCGCTGTTGCTGCCGCGCCCCAGGAGGTCCCGCACCACGCACTCATGCACGGTGTTTCCGCGGATCCAGCGCAGCGGCTGGTCGCTCTGCACGAGGATGCCCGTCGCGACCTGCGGGTTGCCGACGATGGTCACTTCGCTGAGGGAAGCCCCGTCGCCCGCCAGCCAGACCGCCGGGGCCGCGCCACCCGGCAGCGACCCGTCCTTCGAAGCGAACCGCACGACCGCCTCGGCCTGCTGCACGACCAGCGTGCCCGATGGCTCCGGGAACGCCTTCTCATCCGGCTGCCAGTTCGGATCAAGGGCAAACACGAAGGCATCGGGGTTGATACCGCCGCCCTTGTCGTTGCGCCAGGTCAGCCGGTGTTCACCCTTGGTCACGTCGAGCTGCGCCGTGCGCGACCACTTGAAGGTGCCGAAGCTGCCGGTGTTGGGGAGATTGTCCAGCGGCACGGCTGCCCCGTCGTCCACCCGCAGGCTGTGCTTGCCGCTGACGCCGTCCTGGCCCCACGGCGCCATGTCCGTGGCGTAGCGCAGCCAGACCTGCCACTTGCCGGCGGCGGGGACGGTGAGCCGGTACTCCATCTCGTCGCCGACGGTGTGAATGCCGCCCACGCCCTGCCCCCAGACGCTGGACGTGGGGAACTTGAGGTCGGTCGGTTGGCCGTGCACCATCTGGAGCACGGTCTCGCTGTTGCCGTGCACATGCACCCCGGCCGGGACCTTGATCGTCCCGCGCACGGAGTACGTCCCCGCGGCGAGTTCCAGCCTGCCGCCCCCGGCCGCGGCCAGTTGGTCAACGGCCTGCTGCAGGTCCACCGGAGGCTGCCCCGCCACCGGGGCCGCGATCTGCTTTGTCGCGGCGGGTGGAGCAGTGGGCTTGGCGACCTTTATGGCCACTGGGTCGCTCCAGCCATACTCCCCGCCTACTGCGCGATGCAGCCAGAGTCGGTACGTCCCCTCAGGCAAGTCATCGGGCAGGTTGCCGACGACAGAGCGCCCATTCTCGCTCTCCAGCGTAACCCAGCGGCCCGGCTTCCCTGGCTGGGCGAGCACGCCCGTCACCCGCGCCCCGAGGCTCGTGCCGTAGCAGTGCAGAGCCCCGCCCGGCTGCGCCGGCTGCCGGCAGAACCACACTTCCGGCACGTTCAGCCGCACCGGCCGCGACCACCCGGCCTCGTTGCTCACCCACAGCAAGAACGGCCCGTCATAGGCGCTCTCGGGGATCGTGACGGTAAGATAGGAGCTCGTGAAGAAGCGAACCTTGCACTTGAACTGCGCCCCGCCGGCGTTGCGGGCGTCGCGCCCCCAGATGACTGCCTCCGTCTTCTCGCTGAACCCCTCGCCGACGATGAAGCAGCTTTCGTCCGGGCGGGCCTCATGGGTGTACTCGTAGATCACGGGCACGCCCGCCGGCGGCGCCGCGTCGGTCAGCGGCGGCGTGTAGGCCTCGCCGGGGGTCTCGACAGCCGGCTGCGGGGCCGGCAAGTCCACCGGCGCCGGGAGCGTGCCCTGGGCCACGGCGAGGCTGCTGAGGAGCAGGCAAGACACGAGCGCGGCAGCGAGCATCTGCATCGCGGGTTCCTCGGTCACTGAAGTGTGAGAGACTTCGTCGGACGCAAGCGCCGAACCTGCCCCGAGCCGCTTCGCAGCACGAGCGCGACCGGCCCGAACAAGGTTCCGGCCGTCGGTGGGCGGAACCTGTCGGCCAGTTCGCGCAAGGAGCCCGACATGCGTCACCGAGCGAGCCTCACCCTCATCGCCTTGTGCTGCCTTCTGCTGGCCGCCACCCTCCCCGGCCACGCCGCCGACGAGCAGGCCCTGCAGCGGCTCGACGTCGGCGACCTGCGGCTCTACTACACGGGCCTTTCGCCGAGCGGCATCCACTACCGCGGCGAGCCGCTCATCCAGGGCCTCTACCTCTACACGGCCGTCCAGGAGCCGGATGGCAAGCTGATCGAAGGCTTCAACTTCCGGCGCAACGAGGACGGGCTGCTGCGCTTCACCGACGAGAAGCTGCTCGACGGCCGGCGGCTGACCTGGGAGAACACCCGCTACCTCCGCCGCGCCACCGGCCGCAGCGACAAGCCCGCCGGCACCTGCCGCATCGTCCTGACCCTCACCCCCAATGAGATCACGATGCAATGCACCGGGAAGATGGAGCCCAACCCGGGCTTCGGGGAGATCGGCTTCTTCGTACCCGAGGCGATACTGACCGGCGGCGACCAGGCGCAGTGGACGGCGACGCTGCCCGGCGGCAAGCAGCTCGCGGGCAAGCTCCCTCGGCCGGAAGACACCCCGACCAACATCGCCCTCGGCCTGCAGTCCTGGCGCGTCGAGTCGCCCCGCAACGTCTTCGACTTCACCTTCACCGGGCAGGACTTCCCCGGCTCCAATGGGGTCCACCTTCAGGACTACCGCCGGCAGGACACGAGCCGGGGCTGCTACCGCATCGTGTTGGGCATGGGCACGAACGCCGGCGCGACGTTCGACTACACGTGGGTGCTGAAGCTGCCCCAGGCGTCGCCGCCAACTGCGCCCGGCAGCGCCGTCACCGCCCTCGACCCGAAGCTACTGCCGAAGGTCCCGCCGCTGCCGGGCAAGCTCGAAGTGTTTGGCCCGGCCACGCCCGTCAAGCCCATGCCTGCCTCGGCCGGTCTGGGGCCCTTGCGGGTGGAAGTTGACGACAAGAACCAGTTCGTCCTGCGCGACGGCGACCAGGTCGTGGCGACGCGGGACTACTGCTGGCTGGCCGGGTGCACGCCGAAACGCGAGGACCGCCAGGAGGGCATCGGCTCCCGCACCGTCCTGACGTACGACACCCCCCGGGGCGAAGTCATCAAGCAGGCGGTTGTCGGGCCCGATGAGGCGTGGCTGCTGTTCACGGTGCGCGCCCGGCAGGACTTCAAGGGCGAGGTCGGCTTCTACACCCCGCAGGAGGCCTTCAAGCCCCCCTTCATCGCCACATGCTCGATCAACCAGGCCATGGTCGAGCCCTTGCCGGACTTGCCCGCCAGCACCTCGGCCTACAGCATCATCTCCGGCCCCGCCCACGACTTCCGCGAGTTCCAGTGCGGCACGGCGACGGGGCCCGACTGGCTCTTCCAGGACCAGCGCAAGGGCGGCGGCGTCTGCCGCTACGTGAGCGTACTGAACCTCAAGCCCGGCGACGAGTGGCGCGGGGCGTTCCGCTACGTGCGCCGCAGCCCGGAGGCCTACCCGGCCGTGGGCTTCGACCAGTCGCGCGAGGAGCGCGGCATCCTGGCCTCGCTGCTGGCCGATGTCATCGCCGACGGCTTCACGCTCGTGCCCGCTCGCGCCAGCCGCTACGCGCTCGTCGGCCGGGCCCTGCCCGTCACGCTCAAGGTCCACGCGACCGACGACACCGCCCGCACCGTGCGCGTGTCCTGCCGCCTGACTGACCAGTGGGGCCGGTCCCTGCCCGGCCGGGACTATGTCCTGACCAACCAGGGCCGACGGTTCGCGGCGATCCAGTTCCCCGTCACGCTCCCGCTGGCCGGCTCGTATCGGATGGACCTGAGCTACTCGTCCGGTGAGGTCAAGGGGACGCGGGAGTTGGTGCTGACGGCCCTGCCGCCGATCCCGGATACCGGCCCCCGGCCCACGTCGGTCTTCGGCGCTGCCCTCGGCGGCGGCGACTTCCTGGGCACGCTTGCGAAGCGCATCGGCCTGAAGTGGAACCGCTGCCACTGCGCCATCGGCGACACGCAGATCGGCACGATCCTGCCCGAACGCGGCCAGGTCCGCTGGGACCGCGTGGACGCGGCGTGCGACTTCCACGGCAAGTTCGGCTTCTGGGGCTGCCACTCGCTCAGCGAGGGCTGGACGGCCCCGTGGTTCAGCGCCATGTTCAAGGAGCAGCCCTTCGAGGAGTACATCAAGGTCTGGACGGACGAGTACGTACGCCCGTTGGCGACGCATTACCAGGGCCGCATTCGCTGCTGGGAAGTCACCAACGAGCCGTACTACCAGTACCGCGACTGCCCGGAGAAATGGGTGGCGCTGCTGCAGGCGACCTACCGAACGCTCAAGGATGTGGACCCGGGCTGCACCGTCGTGGGGACGTGCGGCCCGCCGGGGAGCATGGGCTACTCGTGGTACCGCCGGACCTTCGCGCTGGGGGCGCTGGACTACCAGGATGCCGTCTCCTCGCACCTGTACCATTTCGGCCCGTGGGTCGGCGCCGGAACAGAGCTGACCGTGCGCAAATGGATGCAGGAGATCCGGGCCATCATGCAGGAGCACGGCAAGGTGCTGCCGCTGTGGAACTCGGAGACCACGGTGTCCCCGCCCGCCTCGCTGTACCGGCACCCGTCGCACACGCGGTACATCCGCTACGCTCCGGGCCAGAGCCCGACCGACCCCATCGAGCAGGCCCAGATCTACTTCAAGGTCCTGACCATCCACAAGGCCGAGGACGTCAAGTACTCGTTCCACATCTTCCACGGCGGCACCGAGTACGACTCGCACACCGGCGAGTATGACGAGACTCCGCTGGCCTTCCTGGCCGCGCAGGCCACACTCGCAAAATACCTGGAGACGGCGCAATACCTCGGGGACCTCAAGCTCCATGGCGACCTGCAGGCGTGCCTGTTCCAGCAGGGCCGCCGGCTCATCCTGATCCCGTGGGGCCCGATGTTCCTGAAGCAGGACGGCGCCGAGGTGATGCTGCCCCTGCCGGTGCGGCGCTTCACCGCCCGCGACATCTTCGATAACCCCCTGCCTCTCGATGGCGACGCGAAGCACACGCGGCTGCTCGTGACGTGGGAAGCCTTCCTGCTGATCGCCGACGGGGTGAGCCCGGCGGAGCTGCGGCAAGCTTGCGCGAAGGCGCAGGTGACACTCCACGCCGCCACCGAACCGGGCGCGGCCATCAGGGGCGCCTTCGGCGGCGATAGGGCGGGCGCGGCCACCCGCGCCGACTGGGTCGGCTTCCACCCGGTGGACCTCGCGCCGGTCGCCAACCGGGGCTTCGTGGACGAGGAGCCCGACGACAAGCAGGGCGGCTGGACCGATGAGGGCCCCAACGACATGCGCAACCTCCCCGTGGGCGACTGGCGCATCAACGGCGTGCCCTTCCGCATTCTCGACCCGGCCCAGCACGGCGGCAAGTCCTGCGTCATCCTCAAGGGCGGCCCCAGCCCCAACGTGCCCTTCCCCGAGCGCGTCAGCATCCCGGTGGGCCAGCGCCTGAGCAAGCTGCACTTCCTGCACACTGCGACCTGGGCGCCCTCGAGCGGGCTCGCCTTCACCTACGTGCTGCACTACCAGGACGGCGTGACGGAGGAAGTGCCGGTTCAGGTGGGGCGCAAGGTCGCCGACTGGTGGACCCTGGGCCCGTTGCCCGAAGCGAAGGTCGCCTGGGAAGGGCCCAACGGCGCGCACGACAAGGTGCGGCTCTACCAGGCCGAATGCGAGTGTAAGCACCCCAAGGGCGCGCAGGCCGTGCTGGACCGCCTTGAGGTCGTGACGGGCGGCGGGCGCGCGATCCCTGTCGTCGTGGCCATTACGGGTGTCTACTCCAACTGACGCCGCGTGTCTTGACGCCGCGCCGTGTGTTCGTTATAGTGAACGCTTGGTGACTATACTGTGCAGGACACGCCGCCGCTCGAACCCGGCGCCGCGGTAGGGCCCCGGCTCCGCGCACTGCGCGAGCAGCAGGGCCTGTCCATGCGCCGCCTGGCTGCCCAGGCTGGCGTGGCCTCCAGCTACGTGTCGGCTGTCGAGGCTGGCCGCATCTCCCCCACCATTGCCACCCTCCGCAAGCTCCTGCTCGCCCTGGACGAGGATCTCGCCGGCTTCTTCACCGAGGTCGGCGCCGCGCCGGACGAGCCCGTCTTCCGTCGCGAGGACATGCGCCACGTCGCCGACGCCACCCGCCGCTACATCCTCGTGCTCCCACGTCGCACCGACATCCGCTGCGAGATTCTCGACGAGGAGTTCCGCCCCTCCCGCAAAGCGCCGGCCTACGAGACGATCGGCTCCGACCTGGCCGGCTACGTCCTGGAGGGGGAAGTGCTGCTGGAGATCGAGGGCCAGGAGCCGCGTGTGTTACGCGCGGGCGACGCCTTCTACGTCCCGGCCGACCGGCCCGTGCGCGGGCGGTGCCAGGGCCAGGCCCCGGCGCGCCTGATGACGGTCGCCGTCCCGCCGCGGTACTGACGGGGCCGCCCGCCGCGGCAGCCACACATCATCGTGCAGCCCGGGGAGTGAGCCATGCTGACCTCACAGAGGGTCAAGGACTACGCGAAGGCCGCCGGGGCGGACCTCGTCGGCATTGCCGACATGAACCGCTGGGAAGGCGCCCCGCCGTACGCCGATCCCCGCTACATCGCCCCGGACGCCAGGACGATGATCGTGCTGGGCTTCCGCATCCCGCGCGGGACCTTGCGCGGCATCGAGGAAGGCACGTTCTACGTCGCCTATGCCTCGATGGGCTACGCGGCCATCAACCACGTCCTGCAGCCGATGGTGTGCTGGCAAGTGACCGCCATGCTGGAGGACGCGGGCTACGAGGCCGTGCCCATCCCCAACAACTTCCCGTGGTGCAACATGTCCACGGGCCGGGGGCATCTGCAGCCCAACTGGAGTCGGCCCGTCGCGCCCGACAAGCCCGCGCCCGATGTGTTCCTGCACATGCGGATCGCGGCGTTCATGGCCGGCCTGGGCGAGATCGGCTGGTCGAAGCTCTTCATCTCGCCGCAGTTCGGCCCCCGCCAGCGCCTGGCGGCCATTCTGACCGACGCGCCGCTGGAGCCCGACCCGCTCTACGAGGGCCCCCAACTGTGCGACCGCTGCATGCTGTGCGCCCGCGACTGCACCGGCAACGCCCTCAGCACAAAGGAGTCGGTCAAGGTCGTCGTGGCCGGGCGCGAGTTGGAATGGGGCGCGCTGGACTACGACCGCTGCAGCACGGCGTTCTGCGGAGCGGATCATCACCACAACCCCTTCGCCGTCAGCGAGGAGGACCAGGAACGCTTCGCCCGACGCAACGAGGAGTCCGAAAGCTACAAGCTCGCGCCGACGTACGGCTACGGTCGGGCGCTGGAAGGCGCGCGGGGCTGCATTCGCGCCTGCATGGTCCATCTCGAAGAGCAGGGCAAGCTCGGCAACCAATTCCGCCACCCGTTCCGCCGCCGGGCCGAGTGGCGACTGTAAGACGGCGGTGCCTTCGGTAGGGCGGGGGCTCGTACCCCGCCCGCCGTTCGACGCTCGACTGGGCGGGGTACGAGCCCCCTGAGACCGCAGGCGGTCTCTACGCCTACACAACCCATCCCGGAGAATGGTGATCCATGATGCGCTCTGAGTTGCGTCACGGCTGGAAGCTGCAGAGTTCGTTTGTGGACCCGCGTGAGGGCGCGACACTGTCCCGTCCCGGCGTCGCGCTGGAAGGCTGGCACGAGACCGAGGCCCCGCGCACCGTCCTGTGCGCGCTCATCAAGGACGGCACGTACCCTGATGTGCGCGTGTGGCCGAATGCCTTTCGCGTGCCCGACTCCTCGGACACTTTCAACGAACAGCAGGACCTCGCCCAGTACAGCCACTTGCCCGACGGCCGCAACCCCTGGCGCGACCCCTGGTGGTATCGCGTCGAGTGCGACCTGCCCGCTTTGACCGAGGGCCAACGGGTGTGGCTCAACCTCGACTGCCTCAACTACCGGGCCGATGTGTGGGTCAACGGGACGCAGATCGCGGATCGCGAGCAAGTCGCAGGGATGTTCCAGCGCTTCCGCCTGGACCTGACGGACCATGTGCAGGCCGGGACGAACGCGCTGGCCATTCTCATCCACCCCGTGGACCATCCCGGCGACCCGCAGACCCAGGTCGAGGTCTTCGGCCAGGTCCGCGACTTCCGCACTGACCTGTGCAACGATGTGACCGAAGTCATGTCCGTCGGCTACGACTGCTTTCCGACGGTGCCCGACCGCAACCTGGGGCTGGTGCAGGAGGTCTGGCTCGACTTCACGGGGCCGGTGGATGTGCGCCATCCGTTCGTGCGCAGCGAACTCGATCTGCCCGACCTCAACCTCGCGCGGCTGACGGTCTCCGCGGAGCTCACCAACGC
>Ga0209609_10000717_pt1 | contig 19434 bp, 17 predicted proteins | sample LakKivw325mmetaG_FD_184136 | JGI IMG/M metagenome (GOLD analysis project Ga0209609, IMG submission 184136) | Anoxic lake water microbial communities from Lake Kivu, Rwanda to study Microbial Dark Matter (Phase II) - Lake Kivu water 325m metaG... | ecosystem: Environmental > Aquatic > Freshwater... | reverse complement strand
TTACTACAACTACGAACGTCCACATCAGGCGTTAAACTATTTAACGCCTGCGGACGTATATTTTAAGCGAGTGTAATATATCTCAGGGGATAGCACACTCCCATGTTTTTCGGTTATCTCAACCCGCCACCAATCCCGCTGAAGAATTTTTTCACGCGGGATTCGCTTTCCTTCGGGTTTGCGTTTACAAATTCCACCGTAAAGCATACGCTTTTTTTGTCTTTTGGTATCTGGGCTCCGGAGTAAACGTCCTTCACCTTCACGGAGGTTATGTTCTCGTCGAAGCTTTTCAGCAGTTCCGCGACAAGCGAATCGTCCACGCTTGAATTCAGAAGCACAGAAAAATCGCGCGTGACGGTTCCGAACTTCTCTGCCTTGAACTTGATTTTTTCCTTGTCCCCGAGAATGCGCAGGTTGGATAGTTTCAGAGCGGATTTTTTGCCCCTGTCGGAAAGCACGACCTCGTCCGGGGTTACGGAATCCACCACGCCGAGGTGTTTTTTTCCAGAGTATATGTGCTCCACGCAGATTTCCTTACCGACGGAATTTTTGAGCAGCTCGAGTTCCGAAACCAGCGAGGATATTGCCTTGTCCGAGCGGCCCATTGCACGCTTGACATCGCCGAAGTGTTTCGCGGCTGTGGTCATCATTTCGACAAAGGCGTGCTGGTCTTTCTTCTTCACGATTCTGCTGAGCTGCTTTGCAACGTTGATGAAATCGCGGTGAACCTTCGGTATCACGGGGTTCTGCATCTGTATTTCTGCGTAAAGTTTCGGGTCCTGGCCGATGATTCTTCCGACCATGTCCAGCATGAGCTCGTAAATCGGGGATGAAATCTTCCTTGATTCCTTCACGTTGAAATTCAGCTGCTCGAGGGTTTTTCCTATGGAGATGTATGCGAAGTGCGTAAGCCCCTGAACGACGGCCATGTTCCTGTCGTGTTCCTTCGGCGTGGTTTCAAAAACCCTGCACTTGTGTTTTTCCAGAAATTCCCGCAACCACTTCAGCCATTTTTTTCCGCGTATCGGAGTTAAAACAAAAACCTGGCCCTCTAGATTTCCGACCCTCGGTCCGAAAACAGGGTGCGTCCCTATGATTTCAACTCCCGGCTTTGCGAATTTTTTCATTGCTTTACACGGATCTTCCTTTATGGACGTGAAATCCATGAGCAGGGAATTTTTCGGAACGTGCGGGGCTACTTCTTTTATAACGTCAAGTGTGACCTCGATTGGAACCGTTATTATGACAATGTCCGCGTTTTTTACAGCATCAACATTGTCCCTTTTGTACCCTACTCCAAGTTCTTTAGCTACGTGCTTTCCTTTCTCTTCGGTCGGGCCGGTAATGCAAACTTTGTGACCTTCCTGCTTGAAGATTTTGGCAAAAAGTTTACCCATTCCGCCGTATCCGCCGATTATGGCAATTTTAAGCTCCATAGTGTTAGTAATTCGACTACAAAGATTAAATCAAAAAGATTTAAATTTGCAGTATAATTACTAATGGATGGCATCAGAAGGCATGATTTCTTCGAAGCTGATTAAGGACATTCTTGTTTCGGTAGGCATTCCGCTGTTCCTGTTTATTTGTTTCATGGTTTACAGGCAGATCAAAAAAGCTCGTGAAAAAAGATACGAGGAAGTAACGGACCTGAGGGACATGCCGGAGGACGGCCCGCGCGCGGGCTATGTCGGAAGAATTGCCGAAACAGACAGAAAAACCTTTGTCGAACTTGATGAACTGACGAGGCACGTTCTTGTAGCTGGGGCGACGGGTTCAGGAAAAACCGTTGCCTCGCAGGCGATTGTTGAAGAGGCGCTCGAGAGGGGCGTTTCTGCTGTGGTTTTCGACCCGACAGCGCAGTGGAGCGGCTTTCTCAGGCCGAACAAGGATGCAGGCATGTTCAGGCTGTACGGCACTTTCGGCATGAACAAGAACGATTCACGTGCGTTTAAAGGAAACATTTATACGGTAACGAATCCTAACGAAACCATAAATGTGATGAAGCACGTCATACCCGGAGGGATAACGATTTTCTGTTTGAATCGGCTTGACCCCAAGGACATAGAGACCATAGTGGAGAATTCTGTAAAGGAGGTTTTCAGGGCAAACCTTCCGGAGAGCAAGGAACTCAAGCTCATGATTGTGTATGAGGAGGTTCACCGCCTGCTTCCGAAGTTCGGAGGCAGGGGCTCGGGGTTCATACAGGTAGAGCGCGCGTGCAGGGAGTTCAGGAAGTGGGGCATCGGACTCGTGCTTGTGTCGCAGGTTTTGAGCGACTTCGTTGGCGAGATAAAGGCGAACATCGGCACTGAAATCCAGATGCGCACGCGCTATGAGGACGACCTAAACAGGGTCAGGGCGAAATACGGCGAGCAGGCGCAGCACGACATAATAAAGGTTAACGTTGGCACTGGGATGGTGCAGAACGGCAACTATAATCGCGGCAAACCCTATTTCGTATCGTTCAGACCACTGAAGCATAACCACTCCCGGCTTTCGGACGAGGAGCTTGCAAAGTACAACAATTACAACGCGGTACTGGACGAGCTCAAGACAAAGGTGGACGAGATGAAGAGAACAAAGGACGTGTTCGAGCTGGAAATCGAGCTCGGGCTTGTAAGGGACAACCTCATGAAGGGCTCGTTCGATGTCGTGGACATGTATCTTGAAACCCTGAAGCCGAAAATACTTGAGGAGTACGATAAAAAATAAAGCACTATTATTTATGCTTGCGGGATGATTCTTTAATGGGATGGAACACAGGTCGTTCACCAAAATCGAGCATGAGTATCACAATCTCGGAAACGATTACTACAAAATCGGGGAGTTTGACAAGTCGGTAGAGCACTACACGAAGGCGCTGGATATAGACCCGAAACTTCTTGAAACGTATTTCAACAGGGGGCTGGCGTACACGAGAAAACAGCAATACGACCTCGCGATAAAGGACTTCAACAAGGTTATCGAGTTAAATCCGAACCTTGCGGAGGCTTTTTACACACGCGGTTTGGTATACGAATACAAGAACAACTACGAGCAGGCGATAGCAGACTATGAGAAGGCCCTGAGGATAGATCCGAACTACGAGCGTGCCAGGGAGCAGCTCAGTATTGCGCACGGAAAGAAGGCAGGTATGGGCGGAGGTGGTGGAGGGGGTAGGTCGTCTGGTGGTGGCGGTGGTGCAGTAACTGCAGATGGGGGGGAGGATTACGGTTTAACAGAGTTCGAAATACTCAAGAAGCCGAACATGAATTTTGGGGATATCGCGGGGCTTGAGAAAACTAAGGAGGAGATTATAGATGCTATTGTTTACCCGCTCAAGTATCCGGAACTTTCGAAAAAATATGGAAAGCAGGCCGGCGGCGGTATAATACTTTACGGACCTCCAGGATGTGGTAAGACGTATATCGGAAAGGCAACTGCCGGGGAGGCGGACGCTTCTTTCATAAATGTGAAGATAAGCGACATAGTGGACATGTATGCGGGCAACACGGAAAAAAACATCCACAACGCATTTGATACCGCAAGGAAAAACAAACCGACAATTTTATTCCTCGATGAACTTGACGGGATGGGTGGGCGAAGAGACAAGATGCAGCAGAGTTTTGAGAAGCGTTCCATAAACCAGTTCCTCACGGAGATGGACGGCGTTGAATATTCGAATGAGGGGGTTTTGATCATGGGTGCGACCAACGCGCCGTGGGACCTCGACCCTGCATTGAGAAGGCCGGGAAGATTCAGCAAGCTTATATACTTCCCGCAACCGGACAAGAGAGGCAGGAGGGACATTCTGCTTTTGAATCTGAAAAATCGCCCCGTAAGTTTGAGATTAAATCTTTGGAGGATTGCGCGCGCAACCGAAGGTTACTCCGGAGCCGATTTGAAGGAGCTGTGCAACGCGGCTGCGGCAGTCCCTTGGAAGGAGGCGATAAAAACCGGGAAGGAGCGCGTTATAACGTTCAAGGACTTCCGAGAGGCGATGAAAAAAGTCAGACCATCGCTGCCGGCATGGTACTCCTCTGTCAAGAAATACCTCATTGAGGAGGAGGAAGAGGAAGAAGAGGAGAAAAAAGCCAGCAGTGAAGAAGGCGGAGGAACGATGGTTGTCAAACACAAAAAAGAGCAGGAGGAACTCCTTGGTGAAGAGGAGAGGATGCTCTTCAACGACCTGATAAGCGACATAAAGAAGTACAACTCCACCTGGTACAAGACGTTCAGAAAAACGAGGACGACTTTTGCAAAGTACGGCATGTGATTTCTGATGCTTTCACCACTGAAAAAACTTGGGCTGAAGAAGAACTGGATTTATGAGGTTGTTGTGACAACCGGAAAAAGCGCAGCGCCAATGGGTTTCTGGACACCGGATTTTGAGAGGGTGATGTTGAGAGTATACAAAACGTCTGGAACTTACAGGAATATTCTTCACGAAAGAAAGTTCGCGATAAATTTTGTCGAGGATGTTGCGGTTTTTTATTATTCTTTGTTCAAAAAAGAAAAATTAAGATTCAAAAAAATAAAAAATTCAGATGCCCCAGTTCTCGCAAATGTAAAATCGTGGATTCTGCTGGAAGCCGTTGATGTTCATGACCTTGGTGATAGCGTTGAAATAACCGCAAAAATAAAAAAATCAAAAATAAGCAAAAACACGCGGCTGATAAACCGTGCCGAGTTTCTTGCATTGGAATGTATGATAAAGGCGACGAAACGGGGGGCGAAAAAACCGGAAATTCGTAAATACTGCGAAAAAATAAAAAAGGTTGCTCCGAAATCGGAGTATGAAAAAATTGTTGAGGGTATGGTAAAATGGTTAAAGTAATCGGCATAGACCCGGGAACGCGGAGTTTCGATTTTCTCGGGCTGGATGATGACAAAGTAATTTTGGATACCTCAATTTTATCCGACGATATTGCAAAAAAACCCGAGAAACTGATTGAAGTCCTGAAATCGGTTGGCAGGGTTGATTACATTGTCGGGCCTTCGGGTTACGGGTTGCCTGTGAAAAGGTTGAGTGAACTGGATGAGAAGGATTTCTTTTTGCTCACTTTAGTGAAAAAAGAGGAATTGCACAGGGTTTCCGTTCTGCTTGGGATGCAGAAATCTCTCGGCATGTATGTGAAGGAAGACCCGCCGATGTACTTCATTCCCGGCGTAATACACTTACCGACAGTACCGTTTTACAGGAAGATAAACAGGATTGACATGGGGACTGCGGACAAGCTTTGCTGCGCGGTTTTGGGAATAGTTGACCAGGCAAAGGAAAGGGACATAAACTTCAAAAAAACCTCGTTCATACTTCTGGAAATCGGCTTTGGTTACACCGCCGCGATTGCTGTCGAGAACGGGCAGATTGTTGACGGCATTGGCGGAACCACGGGTTGCCCGGGTTTCATTTCTTCCGGATTCATGGACGGAGAACTCGCATATCTGATGGAAAAATTCGACAAGACAGTTTTGTTTGACGGCGGCGCGGCATCGCTCGCAAAAACGAATGTTCCGGAAGAACTGCCGAAACACAGGGATGCGTGGGAATGTTTGATTGAGAGCGCTGTAAAGGATGCGCTGATGCTGAATGCCGTTGTCAGCGAGCCGAGAGAAATCCTTGTTTCCGGAAGATTATCGAGGATGCCGGAGGTCGTGAATGAGGTTGCAAAAAGATTGTCGCATGTCGCGCCTGTCAGGAGAGTAAAAGGAATGAAAAACGTGAAGGCAAAGGAGGCAGCGCAGGGCGCAGCGATAGTTGCGAATGGGCTTGCGGGTGGGAAACATAAGGAACTTGTGGAACATCTAAAAATCAAAGAGGCGAAAGGCACGGTTCTGGATTATGTCGTGTTGAAGGACGCTGACGGGATAAGGAAAAAATACGGTTTGTAGGTCAGCCGGAAAAAACCGCACCTTTGTTGTTTGCGGATGTTGCAAAAACAACGGCCCTGAATTTTTTGCTCACCAATTTCTCAAGTTTTCCTGCATTTTTCTTTTCAATTAGGCCGTAAACCGCCGGCCCCCACGAGCTCTGGCCGGCTCCGTGTGCGCCGTTTTTCAGCATGAATTTTATTATTTTTTCAGATTTCGGATTTGCATAAGTCCCACCCTGCACTTCGGAAAAATACTCGCCGACTTTTTTGTCTATTTGCGATAGAGCACTGCCGAAATTCTTTATATTTCCTGCTTTCAGTGAGGGGATCAATTTCAGATTGAGCAAACAGTTTATCTCGGATGCGGTTTTCGGATTTCCGGGAATGACTTTTTTGAACGCATCTTTCTCCTTATTACCACTGAATCCTTTTTTAACTTTAGGAATTACAACTACAAATGCCCACTCTTCGGGAAAATTATGCCGAAAGATTATCGGTGGTATTTCATTTGTGTTTACTTTTTTGCCGGCATCAACAAGAAAGCCGCCGTGCTCGAATGCCCCTAAGCCGATTCCGGAAACACTACCCCTCCCCATGGCTTCTGCAATTGCTTTCAATGATAAATTTAAATGAAAAAATTTCGATAAGGAAAATCCAATAGCAAGAGCAAGTTGGGTTCCAGAGCCCAACCCAACATGTTCAGGGATAGTTTCCCTTACGTTCACCCTTACATTTCCTTTTATTTTAAATTTTTTAGAAAAAGTTTTTATTAGAAGAATAATTTTATTTTTTTGTTGTCCGACCACTTCCAACCTGTCCGACTTTTCAACTTCAAGAACCACGTTCGGCCGGTCTATCGCGACGCCTATGCTTCCGAATAATCTTCTATGCGCCCCGCTGAGGTCTATCACGCCAAGGTGCAGCCTTGCGGGTGTTTTTACAATCATTCTGTTTAATATTCAAACAACGGATAGATAAACATGCAATGCCCGAAGTGCGGCAGGGAGTCCAGGGGGTTATGCATAGACTGCCTACTTGAGGAACGGCCGATAACCGTGAAGGAGCCGGAGCTTGAGCGCTGCACCGGATGCGGACTTTACTGGCACAAAGGCAACTGGACGGAAATCGGAAAAAACGAACTTGCAGAAATCGTAAGGAAAAATCTGAAGGTTCCGCACGGGATTAAGATAGAGGAGTTGTCCATAAAACCGGATGAAGAAAAAAACTATCTAAAACTTGATATAACCCTCCTTGGAAATTATAAAAATAAAAAATTTGAAAAAAAACTTGAAACGAAAGTAAAAATCAAAAAGACCCAGTGCAAGAAATGCTGCAGGATGAGCGGCAGTTACTACGAAGCGATTCTTCAGGTGCGGGGTTTCGAGTTTTCGGACCTTGACGAGAATTTTGTTGCGAAGGCGGTCAAGGTCGCGGGCGGAACGGATTTTTACATAAGTTCCATGAACTACGCGCGCAAACTGAAAAACCATCTCCGGGATGCGGGGTTTTTCGTTAATGAATCGGAAAAACTTGTGGGCATGAAGGAAGGCAAAAACCTGTATCGGGTGAGCATCTCGGTAAAGCCGCCGGCTTTCGGGGAAGGCGATGTCCTGAAGTACGGGAACGAACTCCTCTACGTGAAAAAACTCGGCAGGGTCGTCGGGGTCGTGGACCTGAAAACCGGCGAGAAAAAAGGCATTGATATGAACAAGCTGAAGAAACCGGGGATTGCTGCGAAAAAATCGGAACTGCGGAATGCGCTGGTTTCCGCGGTTTCGCCGAAAGGGATGCACATAATTGACACTGAAAATCATGAGGTTTATGATGTAGCACGGATTGAGGATGCACAAAGTGGCGATACGATGAATTTCGTAAGAATTAGCGGAAAAATTTATGTTATAAAAAAATAATGATTTAGTTTTTCAACTTTCTCACAACCGCATTCACCTGCTCGACCGCCGTTCCTATGTATTTTTCCGGGTCGAGGGCGGAATCCAGTTCCTTTTCCGTAAGGTGCTTTCTTACCTTCGGATTTTTCAGCAGGATTTCGCGGAAGGTTTTTTTGGATGAGTAGCTTTCCATCGCACATTTCCGGACAAGTTCGTGCGCATCCTGCCTGCCCATGCCCCTTTCCGCAAGTTTTATCATGACGGATTCGGCCATGACCTGAGGTGTCATGCGCAGGTTTCTTTCTATGTTTTTGTGATTGAAAACTAGGTTTTTCATGAGGTCTATCGAAAGATTTAGGATATAATCCGTAAGGATGCATGATTCAAGTATTGTGATTCTTTCCGCTGATGAGTTTGTAAGGTCGCGCTCGTGCCACAGGGGGATGTTTTCGAGAGCCACAAATGCGTTTGCCTTTATTACCCGGCTTATTCCGCATATTCTTTCCGCATAAATCGGGTTCCGCTTGTGCGGCATGGTTGAGGAGCCGACCTGTTTTTTTCCGACGCCCTCGGAAACCTCGCCGATTTCGGTGCGCTGCAGGTTTCGGATTTCGGTTGCGATTTTGTTGAGGGTTTCCGAAATCAGGGCAAGGTCGAGCATGAATTCAGCATGCCTGTCGCGCTGCAAAACCTGATTTGAAACGAGTGCGGAGTCTAATTTGAGTTCTTTCATAACTTCCTGCTGCAACCGGACCGCATTTTTTCCGAAGGCCGCTTGCGTTCCGACTGCTCCGGTCATTTTTCCGACAAGCAGACGCTGTTTGCATTCGTTTACTCGGTCAAGGTGCCGCTGGACCTCGGAGGCGTAAATCGCGAATTTCAAACCGTAAGTTGTGGGGACTGCATGCTGGCCGTGGGTTCTGCCAATGCATACGGTTTTCTTGTGCCTTTTCGCAAGACCCAACAAAACTTTTTTGAGGTTTTTTAGATCATCTGAGAGAAAATTAAGAAATTCTTTAAGTTGCAAAGCAAGCGCTGTATCGGTTATGTCATTGCTCGTTGCACCGAGATGGACGTATTTTCCGGAATCGCCGCACTGTTCGCTCAAGGCCTTGACAATGGCCATGACGTCGTGGTTTGTTACTCTCTCGATTTCGTTGACGCGGGCCAGCTTGACGTGCCTGGTGCTTGCTTTTTTCGATATCTGACACGCGTCCGCATTTGGGATATTCCCAAGTTTTGCATGCGCCCTCGCGAGTGCCGCCTCGACATCGAGAATTTTCTGCAACTTGCTTTCTTCGTCGAAGATTTTTCTTACCTCTGCTCTGCCGTAACGGTTTTCGATTGGGTGTATGCTCATTTTATGCCCTTCTGGCTCATTGCATGTGGTAAATCAATGTAATACGTACCCTTGCCGACTTTTACGACCAGCGGCTTGCCGCTCATGAGGGAACCGATATCAACCTCGAACTTGCCTTCCTCGATGCGCTTTATGGTCTCGATGTCCAAATGGATTGGTTTTTTGAAGTTATTGGAGACGTGTGCAAATTCGCGGTCGAGCCATTCGATGTCGGTTTCTTTTTTTGACGGTTCCACTTTTGGCTTTGGTGTTTCGTAGGTTTTTCTTGGTTCTATGCGGGCTGGTTCCCTCGGCAGCGGCTTGCGCTCCTCGCGTATGTATAGTAGGAAAATCTTTCCGCACTCGCAACTGCCGCGCTTTATCAGATTCTTCAGCTCATCGGAACCTTCCGGATAAATTTTATTGCAAACGGTACATTTGTAGGGCATTATCTTTCACCAGCGAGCAGGGAAATCTGCTGTGGTTCTTTCTTTATTTTCTTGACAAGTTTTGATGGTCCAATGATTGTCAAACCGCCGGTACTTCCACCGAGCATTTTTATGAGACGTTCGCGCAATCCGCCTTCCGTCTTTTCACGCAGGGTGGAAACCTCTATTCCGGGGAATTTATCATTCACACGTTTCATGGTTTCCTCGATGAGTTTTGTTTCCTCATCATAAGATAAACTTTCCTCAACCACAAGAATCTTGTTCTGGCTGATTCTCTCCAGGATGTAGCTCATCTTCTCCTTCTCCGTTTTCTTTCCCAGCATATCCGATGATATGAATTCTATTTCAACTGCCATTTTACCTTGAGTGCTTTGCTATCGTGTCGTACAGATTATTTATGTTCTTTCCGGTTAGGGCGGAAATCTCCACAACGGGGTGCTGCGGGAACGCCTCCCTTATCTGCTGGGGCTTTGATTTTTTTAGATCTATCTTGTTCGCAACCAGGATGACGGGAATGTTCCTCGCCTCGAGATTCCCGATTATGGTGATGTTCACCTGCGTGTACGGATCCTCTGTGGAATCCATAATTACCAGAGCAGTATCAACGTTATCCAGCCACTTTATCGCTTCAATCACGCCTTTCGTCGCCTCCTTGGCGCGCTGCTGCGCCTCCTCTGCAGACATGCCGTAAGTCATGAAATCCTCGTAGTCGATTTTTGTCGCTATTCCCGGCATGTCCAGCAGGTTCATGATGATTTTTTTGTTTCCGGAATGTACGACAACGCGCTCCTTCTTCTGGACCTCGCGCGTTTCGTGCGGGATTTCGGACACCTTTCCAACGGGTTCGCCAGTCCAGTCCATTGAAATCTTGTTTGCGAGTGTGGTTTTTCCGGCGTTCGGCGGACCATATAGGCCTAAACGGATGAGTTTTTTCCTGCCAAAGATTCTACCAAACCATCTCAATAATTTTCGAAACGGCACAGCACCACCTTAGAAAATGTTGAATATTAATGAGAATAGGAGTATAAAAGATGTGGGGATTCGAGTGTTTGGATAGGGTCATTTATAAACCATAAAGTCCATAATAGTGAATCCCATGGACTGGGTGTATGGGGATGTGAACTGCTGACAGTTTGAACCCGTGAAACGTGAGGGAAAAATGGGTTACTACAAGTATGTTGGAAATGCATACAGAGGAATAGGAAAAAACGTAAAAACAAACAAGGTTCTGAACGAACTTCTGCAAGAAAGAAAAAGAGAATGGCGCGAGGGCCCCTCTGTTGTTCGCGTTGATAAACCGACACGCATTGACCAGGCAAGAGGCTACGGCTACAAATCGAAACAGGGTTTTGTCATCGCACGCGTGAGGATACGTGCCGGCGGTATGAGAAAATCCAGGCCTCGCAGCGGAAGGCGACCGAAACGCATGGGTGTCCTGAAGATAACTCCGAGAAAATCCATCCAGCGGATTGCCGAAGAACGCGCCCATGTCAGGTTTCCAAATCTCGAGGTTTTGGGCTCGTACTGGCTGCTTGAGGACGGAAAGCACAAGTGGTACGAGGTGGTTCTCGTGGACAAACATCATCCGGCGATAATCAGCGACCTTGACGTGAGGTGGATTACGGAAAAGCAACACGAAAAACGCGTCCTGCGCGGATTGACACCTGCGGGTAAGGAAGGTAGGGGGCTGACGAGGAGGGGCACTGGTGCTGAAAGGGTCAGGCCGGGCATACGGGCGAAAGGGAGAAAGGCGAAATAAGTTAATTATCTTATTATTCCATTTTTTTAATACTTTATTTCCTCGGGCCGAATCCCTTTTCTTAGAAAGAAAAGGTATTTTATCCCCAAAAGAACTTAATTACGAAAAATCATAAATTCACTAAGGGCCTGTATCTCAAAACCTTTTAAGAAAAGGTTTATCAAAACAGGTGCGGCGTGCGCTCGCTTAGCCACACTTAACAAACAAGGATAGATAATCATCAATCGGGCCTGTAGCTCAGTTGGTTAGAGCGCTCGACGAGCCCTTTTTCTTTATAAAAGAAAAAGTGCTTCACCCCAAAAAGAAAGAATTTTATAACAAAATCAATATAATAAATCCATGGCGCCGCGAGGGCCTGTAGCTCAGTTGGTTAGAGCGCTCGACTCATAATCGAGTGGTCCGGCGTTCGAATCGCCGCAGGCCCACAGCCTTTTTCTTTCTTAGGAAGAAAGAAAAACGCTGGCGAAAAAGAAAGAATAACTGCAGTGCCATCGAAGATGGCACGAAGGGAGGGGTGGGTTGATAAGGAATTAAACTTTTGTTTAATTTTTTAAAATTGTGATGCAATTTTAAAATCGGGAACGTAGTTCCTGCACTTATTGCCTCGGTAGCTCAGTTGGTAGAGCGTCCGACTGTTAGAACCCCTTTTCTTTTTAGAAAAAAGAAAAGGTATTTCATCCCCAAAAGAAAAAACGGATGATGGTTTCAGACATCGGATGGTCACAGGTTCAAGTCCTGTCCGGGGCGAAGCTGACACTGTCAGCTTGCACCAGGGAGCAGCATGCGCAATTGCGACGTCAAAATTTTCCGTCGCAATTTTTCAAAATTCGTTATGCGAATTTTCAAATCCCTCACGGTCGCTTAGCTGCTCTGAGCATCTTTCTGGTTCGTGTAATGCGTTCAGTGGGGCTGAAAGCCCCACAGAACCTGTTGTGGGGGATCAGGATATCTGTAAACTGAGGGGGCGGTAGCCCCTGCGGTTCAGAAGGACTGTCCGGGGCGATTTTTTAGTTTTTACTCAGTTCATCAACCAGTTCTATAAACATGGCCGCGCTCCATGCCTGCGCCGGGCAGCCTTCCGAGTCGGGTTTGTCTGCAGAGCTCAGTTCCGCATGGCTTCCGACCGCGCCTTTCCAGAGTATCTCGTTTACGGAGGCGTTTAATATGCGGTTAATATACTGCCTGAATTTTTTGCTGTTGATTTTGTGCAGGACTAAGGCCGCAAGGTTGTTCAGGTAGAACCACGAATCGCCATTATGGTAGCTCATCGGATTTTCACCGGTGTGCTTTCCGCAGAAAAGCGGATTGTTTCTGTCCACTGTTGACAAACCGCCCCAGAGGAGCCAGAGCCGGTTCAATGCATTTTGAAAACAAGTTGTCCATTCGCCCCTGGTGAGCAGTTCTGGGTAAACATACGCTGCAATGAAAATGTTCGGCCGGATTGTTTCGTCGTTTATGCCATCCTTCAACATGCCATTAACCAGAAATTCCTTTTTTGTTTCGGCTTTCAGTTTATTCCCCAGGTTCATGTATTTTTTGTTTTTGGTTAGGTTGAAAAGGACGTGGTAGACATTCAGGGACACCGCCCTCAGTTCGATTCTATCACCGCCCCTGTTCAGGGAGTCCATCCAGGTCTCACTTGAAGCCGCAAAACTTTTTATATTTTTGAGATTTTCGATTTTTTGTTTTAATTTTTCTTTATCCAATTCGTAACCGCGTTTTACAATCCAGCCCGGGGCATCTGCGGAGTGGGAATCTCCAACGGGGTATTTGTTTAGAGTTTTTCCGTTACTTTTGATACGGTCCAGCAGACGCATCAGGATTTTCTCCGATGCTCCCTTTTCAATGAGACTTAGGGCTTTGAGGGAAATCGCATTATCCCTTACCCAGAACTGGAAAAACCATGGCAATCCTGCGTATATCCCGGGAACGTTGTTTATAGAAACGGTCAGGTCGTTTAGGGAATTCAAAGCGCAGAGGTATGCCAGTTTGGTCTCGGTGTCCCTGATTTTTGGGGCGTTGACGAATATTCTTTTCAGGTTTTCTTTTTGTGCATCCCTGAGTTTCTTCAGATTTTTCAGCACGTAATCGTTTTCCTGGATTGCTTTTTTCTTGTCAAAGGAGAATGAAAAAACCAGTCTTCTTGCCCTTATTTTGAGCGCGGAGAAAACGTACAGTTGGTCGGGAAAGGAATTCCTTTCCCTATCTGCAGGGTAGTCCTGCAGGAACCAGTTGCAGGTTTTTTTGTATTCGTTTTTGTTGATAACCAGATAACACTCGAACTCATTTTCCTGTTTATATTTAATTATGATTTTCCCTTTCTCTTCGGAGATTTCATAATACCTGCCGAATTCGGGATTTTTGTAACTCTCGCGGACATCGAGGATTATTTCAATTTCTTTTTCTTTGTTTAATTCGTAGACAAGAGAATTGTAATGAAAGGGTATGAAAAAATTTTCAATGACCTTTCTTCTTTTTCTTTCAAAATTAAAAAAATTGTTTTTTAGTTCTCTTACGGATGGTGCATTGGCTAGTTTTAGCTCTTCTATAACCTTGTACATCCGAAAATTTTCATTAAAGAACACGCCCTGATACCTGCTGGCGGGTTTGCTCGTGAAGTAGCAGTAACCGCCAATCTTATTGGTAAGGATAAACCCGGCATCCTCCCGGATATTCCTTCCAACTTTGGATTCACCAAAAGAATGCACGACTTTCATAACGCCATCTGAATTTATTTTATCGCATAGTTTACTATGCGGGCTAACTTCCATAGGAAGTTATTTTATTTTCTCAACTGCTTTGTTGTGCGCCTTGATGTAATTTTGCACCAGTTTCGCCCAACTGCACATGGGTGCGAAATTCTCTGCCTTTATCTTGTACTTTATCCGGTCCTCTTTGGATAAATGCACGTACCAGTACATCCTCTCCGCGAGTTGTTTTACGACCTCGTCGTCCTCTTCCCCCTCCCGTCGTATTACGAAAATTCCGGTTTCATCCTTGGAATTTTTCAGCACGAATCTTCCGAAACCCGTGAGATCGGTCGTTATGGAAGGAACACCGTAGGCCGCGCATTCCAGGGGTGTGTAACCCCAGGGTTCATAGTACGAGGGGAACACGCCGAGATGGGAACCCCACACAACGGTGTTGTAATCCATGTCCAACAAACCGTCCGAAGAACTCAGGTAGCATGGATAAAAAATAACCTTGACCCTGTCCATCTTTTTGTTGTAGAGTTTGGCTTCGCGGAAGCCTTTCAGGATGAGGTCGTTTTTTTCGTCCGTCAGTTCGTGGGTTACGACGGGTGGGTCGCCGTCCTTTTCGAAACTCATGAGCTTATCCCTGAGCTCGAGCAGGAAATCCTCGTCAAAGAGTTTTATCCTGTCCGGCAGTTTTTGGACGGAGATACCGTACATTATTTTCTCCCGCACGTCCTTTAGATTGTCGTCAAGAAAATCCTCCACGTCCTCGAACATCGCCCTGTTTTCTATGATGTCGCGGTTTATCGTTTTTGTGCCCGCAGGTATGAAGAAGAACACGACGACGGTTTTCTTGCTGTCCTCCTGCTTCATCCGTTTGTTTAGCTTGCCCAGCGCTCTTATCGTGACGTCAATCCCCTTGTTCCTAAATTCGTATCTTCCGGAAATGACGAATATAAGGGTGTTCTCGACGTCGATTGGGTAGTGGGGCAGGACGTAGGATATCAGAAACTCCCTGATTTTGGATTTGTAAACCTTGTGCTGTATTGGCACCTCCTCGAGATTCGGCAATTTGTGGAAATCAAGCCCGTTGGGTGTTAGGATATCTGGTTTCCTTTTCAGGATGTGCTCTGCTTCCAGCGCGGTTATTTCGCTGACCGTTGTGAACACCCGGGCATTCTGGGCTGCTGCTTTCTCGAGCTGGTGTTTCGCCTGAACCACGTGTTTATACGCCTCCTTTTCGATGTCCATCAATTCCAAAACGCATTTGCCGTCCTTCTTCCGGTAGAGGTCAATGTCAGAGCCTGTCAGGGTTCTGCCAAGAACGGTTGCATGGGTTGTGAACACGGTTCTGATGCGGATGTTTTTTTTCTTGAGGTAGAGTATGGCTGCACCGGACAGCCACTCGTGGAAGTGCGCTACCTTCCTGCCTTTCAATGCACTGGATAGTTCCTCAAGGAGCCTGCCGACCGCCATGGACCAGATAACCGGCTCGTCATAATCGGGCGGGCTGTTTAATGAGTCTATCTTGTAATCAGACCACATCTGGGCTTTTATGTCGTTTTTCTTGTAGGAAAATTTGTTGAAGTCCAAGAGTATTACGCTTGGTTTTCCTTTGATGAGCCACCTTCCGTAGTAAGCGGTGATTCCTTCCTGCTTCAGTTTGTCGAACACCTGCTTGAGCTTCCTGTCCGGAACTTCTTGGGAAAATTCGTGCGACGCCTTATCGGAAAAATACGGCCCTATAAGAAAGTAATTGCTTTTGTAGTACTCGAGCATCTGCGGCGCTTTGGACCTGACGACCGTGTATATGCCGCCAACCTTGTTGCAGACCTCCCACGCCACTTCAAAGACGTAATCCGCCTTCTTCTCCATTACTTAAGTTATTATTAATGTTGTGTTGATAAATTCATTAATGTATGAAAACTGGTATCCTTGCATCGTCGGATGATGAATTTTCATTGGATCTGGCAAAGGAACTGTCAGACCTTGAGGTTGAATTTCTGAATTTTGGTGAGTACTTACCATCTGAGGAACTCAGATTCAGTGTTATAGTTGACAGGTTGAGTTACCAGGATCCGTATCTGCTCGAACTGCTTAAGTTTCTTTCGCTTAAGGGATGCAAGGTGATAAACAACCCGTTTGCTTCTTCCGCGAATAACAAGATTGTTTGCATGAAGTTCTCGCTCGATTTGGGCATACCGTTCCCCAAGACGATTATACTGCCAAAGTTTTCCGAGGAACCCGAGAAGGTTTTGGAGCCAAACTGGGAATCTGTCGAAAAGGAGATAAAATTGTCGGCCTTTATGAAACCGCACAATGGATTCGCGTGGGAGAATGTCCACGAGGTAAAATCCATGGCCGAAGTGCGCGACATTTACGAGAAACTGAAACGGCAACACATATTGCTCCTCCAGGAAAAAATAGATTACGTAGATTACTACAGAACGTACTGTGTGGGCAAAAAGGATGTTCTGTTCATCAAGTGGGGGCCGGCGCCATCTGGCCTTGGGAAGTACATGGTGTCCGACCTCAAGCCGATAGAAAACATCATTGACAAACTTACAATGCATACGATAGAACTGAACAAAAAACTGGACTTTGATTTCAATGTGGTCGAGTGGTGCATGGACAAGGAGGGAAGGCCGTTCATGATAGATGCGTACAACGAGGTCCCGGACATGGACAAAGCAGCGATTCCTGCGGAGTATTACGACTGGATTCTGAAGAAACTCGCACAGCACGTGAGGAGGGAGTCCAAGTAGTTATTCCTTTAGCCGGATTTTCAGGTCGTTGATTATGTTCATGAACGAGATGAACGCGTCATGCGGCCTGTCGAAGGGGTTGAAGTACTTGTGCACGTCGCCATCAGCAAACCACTTGGTGCACATGTAGTAAAAATTGTCGCTTATCTGGAGCTTTCTCCAGTCGTCTATTATTTCCTGGTTCCTGGATTTTTTTACCGCATTTTCCAGTGAATAAAGTTCGCGCGCTGCCTCCTGCTGCATTTTGTTTCCGAGCCATGCGGACAGGTCGCGCTCGATGTCTGCCCAACTTATGAGTTGATGTATGTCCAGCTCCGCCACTGGCTTGTATCTCTCAACCGCTTCGGATGGCGTTATAAAATCGTTGTCCGGATGTTTCATTATTTCCCAGGGCAGATGCTCCAGAAACTTGAAAATCCCCTTGTCCTCCCACTGGTGCTCGCCGAAGGTTTCGTAATCCATGAATAGATTTACAAGAACGCCGTTTCCGTTTATGGCGTTCACCCATTGGGCGAACTTTGGCGCAGTAAGCGGGTATTCGGCCCAGCTTTTCTCACCGAAACGGAACGCGATGTCGTCCGAAAGCCGGTAATTCTTCAGCAGCAGGGAAATTTTCTCCGTGGTTTTTGGTTTGTAAACGAAGTTTGGGCTTCGCCACCCGAGGATGTAATCTGCACCCTCTGCAAGTATTCCGCTGTAACCGAGTTTTTCGATAAAGTTCGCAAGTTCGTTGTTGTAGATGAGCTCCGTGTTCCGGAAAATCCGGGGTGTGAAGTTGAATATCTCCTTTATTTTTTCGTTGTGCAGTTTTACCTGTTCCTTGAACTCTTTTTTCGAGTAGATGAAGGAGAGGGAGTGATAGTAGGTTTCGTCGAGAAGCTCCACGTAGCCGGTGTCCACCAGTTGCCTGAAACTTTCCAGAACATCCGGGCAGTACTTTTCGAACTGTTCTAGCACTATGCCGCTCAGGCTGTAACTTGCCCTGAATCTGCCATCGGTTTTTTCTATGAGGTCGAGAATGGTTCTATTGGTCGGCAGGTAGCATTTGGTTGCGACCTTTTTCAGGACCTCTTCGTTTTTTTTGTCATCGAAATAATTGTGATTCCGCCCTATGTCAAATATCGGATATTTTCTCAAGCGGTATGGCTGATGCACCTGGAAGTAAAAGCATACGGAAACCATTACTGCACACCCTTCAGCAGTTTGTTATATACGGAAATGCACTTATCGGCCGGCTTGTCCCACGTGATTTTTTTGACCTCCCTCAGGGCGTCCTCTTTCAGCAGGTCGCCAAGGGTTCGGTATCTCAACACAGCCACTATCTTGTTGGTCAGTTCGTTGATGTCCCAGAAATCCACGAGCAGGCAGTTCTTTATTACCTCGGAAACGCCGCTCTGTTTGGATATTATGGTCGGTACGCCGTTCCTCATGGCTTCCAGCGGGGTTATGCCGAAGGGCTCTGAAACAGACGGCATAACATAAACGTCGGCCATCCGGTAAACCTTCTCCAGGTCATTATGCCCCAGAAAACCCGTGAAGAGAACCCGGTCTGCTATGCCGAGCTCTGCGGCTTTTTCTATCATCCGCATTTCCATGTCGCCGGTGCCGACCATGATGAATTTTACGTTCGGCTCGTGCTCAAGGACTTTTTTTGCGGCGTATATGAAATAATCGGGGCCTTTCTGCAAAGTTATCCTGCCGACGAAAAGCACGACCCGGTCATGCTTTTTTATCACGAATTGGTCGATGCTGGATGCGTCGTCGGTGATTTCAACTGCGTTATGAACAACGACAATTTTTTCCGGATTTATGCCGTAGTGCTGAACAATCTTGTTTTTTGTAAAGTTTGAAACCGCTATGACGACATCTGCCGCTTCCATGCCGTTTCTTTCCAGCCGGTACACGTACTCATTCACGTTGTTTCCGCCCGTCCTGTCGAATTCGGTCGCATGGACGTGCACGGCCAGCGGTTTTCCTGATATCTTTTTTGCCTTGATTCCCGCGCCAAAGGTCATCCAGTCATGGCAGTGGATAAGGTCAAAGGTCTCCTGTTTTGCGATGTCTGCCGCCGCTTCGGTGTATCTGTAAACTTCGTCAAAAAGCGTAGCGCCGTAAATATTTGGCGCACCCGAACGTGCCCTTCTTAAGTTGCGGTAGTCCCGCACGGACATGTATGGTGTTAGCAATGAACGTATGCCCCTGATTCTTACGCCTTTGGTAGAGATTAACCTCAGAAAATCTGATTTTAGAGTATCGTCTGCACTCGGTAGGACAAAGGTTATGTCTACGCCTTTTTTGCTAAGACTTTTCGTTAATCCATAACATGCAGTGCCCAGCCCACCAGAACTAAACGGGGGAAATTCCCAGCCGAACATTAATACTTTCATATGTTATGTACATACCTGTACAAGTATGTATGGTTACATTTTTGGGGATAGTTAACTACCCTACAGTATGAAATATTGTTTATTCTATTTAAAAAGGTTTCTGTTCAGGTGAATGATCATATTATCATAAGCAGGGGCAGAGATATCAGGTTCCAGCCCAGTTTTAGTAGGATATTGTTAGTTAGCATTGCATTTGACGTTCCGGGTGTCGGCGGGTTTGTGGAGTTTGAGAGCACCCATAAACCGCCGCCGTTTGTCGACCGCATGTATGAAACGTTCTCCGTCGTGCTGTTGTAGC
>Ga0209609_10000715_pt1 | contig 19439 bp, 16 predicted proteins | sample LakKivw325mmetaG_FD_184136 | JGI IMG/M metagenome (GOLD analysis project Ga0209609, IMG submission 184136) | Anoxic lake water microbial communities from Lake Kivu, Rwanda to study Microbial Dark Matter (Phase II) - Lake Kivu water 325m metaG... | ecosystem: Environmental > Aquatic > Freshwater... | reverse complement strand
CCTTCATGCCCTGCCCGGCGGCGCGCATGGCCAGACCCAGGGCGGCCGTGGTCTTGCCTTTGCCATCGCCGGTATAAACGTGGACCAGGCCTTTGCCGTTCTTTTCAACCATGATTCCTCCTAAAAATGATTTGGTAGATCCGTGACATATCTATATTGGGTCTGATTATGTCCGCCAGTTTATCATACATTTCCTGCTTGTTTATCGAGGTTGTCCAGGCTGCCGGCAATCCGCGAAGCTGCCGTAGTCGTCCTAGAAGACGGCGGGTGAATTCGGTATTGTGGAATAAACCGTGCATGTAGGTACCGAATACGAACCCATCATGGCTAACAGCGCCGTCGAAATAATCGGCCTGCCCTTGAGGCGTTTCTGTGATATGAAATGCCGGCCGGCAATAATTATTTTCGGTCTGCCCCATGTGGATTTCGTAGCCGGTGACATCTATATCTTCGAGACCCTTAAACAATCCCTGTACGGCCTGGACCCTACCTTTAACCTGAGTGGTCGTCTTGTTGTTATTGAACGTAGTGGTTATTTTCAGCAGGCCGAGACCATCTATGCTGTCAAGTCTGGATTCGACTCTATCCGGGTCTACTATACTGTTTCCCAGCATTTGAAAACCGCCGCATATGCCGATTAAAGGCACACCCGATTGTGCCAGGCTGATGATAACAGGTGCCAGACCTTTTTGTCGCAGATAAGCTAAATCGGCGATGGTGCTCTTGGTACCGGGGAGTATGAGCAGGTCCGGAGTTCCTATTTCCCGGGCATTGGAGACATAGCGTACATCACAGCCGTGTTCTTCAAGAGGGTCGAAATCATCGTAATTTGAGATATGGGGCAGGCGTACCACGACCACATCCAGACTTCCGTTGGCCGACGCTGTTTGTCTTTCATCCAGGTAGACAGAGTCCTCCTGGGCGATGGCTATATCACGAAAGTAGGGGATAACTCCGAGAACGGGTTTGCCGGTTCGCTTCTCAAGCATGCTTAGCCCGGGCTTCAGCAATTTTAGATCTCCGCGGAATTTATTGATGATGAAACCTTTGATAAGATCGCGCTCCTTTTTGTCCAGCAATTCCATGGTGCCGACAATGGAAGCGAAGACACCTCCGCGGTCGATGTCTCCCACAAGCAGCACCGGAGCTCTGGCCATGGCTGCGATCCTCATATTGGCTATCTCTCTTTTTTTCAGGTTTACTTCCGCCGGGCTGCCGGCACCTTCGATGACGATGATGTCGTAGTCGGCAAGTAGCTGATTTAGAGACTCTTTAATGATATTCAGCAATTTTGGAGTGTAGCCGTAATACTGGCTGGCTTTGAGATTCCTGGCCACCTTACCTAAAACGACGATCTGGGAACGGGCGTCGGCTTCGGGCTTGAGCAGAATCGGATTCATGTGTATCGAGGGCTCAATGCCAGCCGCTTCAGCCTGCACTGCCTGAGCCCGTCCGATTTCGCCGCCTTCTCTAGTGACGAAAGAATTTAAGGCCATATTTTGTGATTTGAACGGGGCTACTTTAAGTCCGTCCTGGTGGAAGATACGGCACAGGCCGGCAACCAGGATGCTCTTGCCCACAGATGAAGCGGTGCCCTGTATCATCACCGTTTTAGCCGGCATATTTGGTGGCTCCTATTTCTTTTATAGCTTCGATGAATTTCCGGCAGTCGGGCAGGGGTCGGGGCGCCAGGCGAATGTATTCAGACAAGCCGAAAGAGGTGCAATCACGGACCAATATGCCTTTGGTTAATAGTTCCTGTCTCAAAGCGGTAGCGTTGCCGACGCGGACAAGAAAGAAGTTGGTCTGTGAGGGCAGTGGGGACAGCCCCAGACGTTCCAGTTCCCTCATCAGGAAGTTCCTGGCTTCCCGAATCCGGATGTGGCATTCCTCGAGGTACTGGTCCGCATTCAGAGCAGCGATGCCGGCTTGCTGGGCCACGGCATTTACGTTCCATGGTGGGCGGACGCGTTTCAGTACCGAGATAATAGGTTCTGCAGCCACGGCGTAGCCCAGTCGAAGCCCGGCCAGCGCATAGTCCTTGGTCATCGACCGCAAGATGACCAGGTTATCGCGGTCGGTTAAGTCCATCGAAGCCCAGGCATCGTCCGTAAAAGCAATGTAGGCCTCGTCGAGCACGATTAGACTATCACGGACACTTGACATAATATTAATGACTTCTTCTCTGGACATGTATTGTCCGGTAGGGTTGTTGGGATTACACAGGAAGATAGCTTTCGGCCGATGCTTCCCAAGCAATTTCGTCATTTCATCTACATCAGGCCCGAAATCCGGCTCTTTAAGCATTGGCTGCTTAATAATTTTGACCTCAGCCAGCTGGCAGGCGATCTCGTATTCGCCGTAGGTAGGTTGCGGTATGATAACGGGGTCGCCCGGCTCTAAGTAGGCTCCAGTAACAAGTCTAATTAGCTCAGTGGAACCGCTTCCTACCAATATCTTATCCTTTGATATTCCTAGTTTACCGGCCAGAGCCTGTTTGAATTCGCTAGAGTCAGGGTCAGGATAATGTTCCAGTGTGTTTATACCGAACTTGTCTAATATTCGTGGTGGTGGGCCGAAAGGATTGATGCTGACGCTGAAATCGAGAATATTATCAGGTGCAATACCGTATCTTCTCAGCTCCTGGTAGTCGACGCCTCCGTGGATGCTGGGGTTGAGATTATTTACCGCTTTCCTATATCGCAACAAAATAAACCACCTCGGCCAAAATGAATATCGAACAGCATAAAACGGCGGTGACCATAACAAGGTGTCTGGAAGCGTCTATGGTATCAAGCGATAGCGGAAAACGGTTGTCGCCCAACCGATAATTGCCCACCTTCTCCAATTGTACTTCCAGAGCTCCGGCGACCGCGCTCATTGTCCACCCGGCGTTGGGGCTTTCGGTTTTGTTGTGGTCGCGTATCATTATGTGCCAGGCTTTGGCCGGATTTTTCCGGCATACGGCCGCGGATGTGACGATTATGAGGGCGGTAAGCCGTGCCGGGATGAAATTGGCGACGTCGTCAAGCCTGGCGGCAAACTTGCCCGGATACTCCCACTGTCCGTGATACCCGATCATGGTGTCAAAGGTATTTATTATTCGATAGGCGATGGCGCCGGGAACACCGAAGATGAAAAAGTAAAAAACAGGGGCTACGAAGCTGTCGCAGATATTCTCGGCCGCCGACTCCACTGCGGCTGAAATAACATGGCTCCGGTTGAGCCCGGTGGTTTCTCGGCTGACCAGCGCCCTTAAATTTAGTCGTGCCTGTTCCAGATTATCTCCAGCCAGGGCTTTTTTAACGGAATCAACGGCTCCCCCCAGTCCCCGTAGTGATAAGCTAAATTTCAGCAAGATAGCTGCAATAACGATATAAGCAATGGTGTTGAACTCAATTAGCCGGTTAAGCAGGAAATATATGGCTGTTACAAGTATCCCCAGCGTAACCAGAACGATTACGACGCCATAACCGATCTGCCTTAATTTACCAGTTTTCGGTGCTGTTTTGGTCTCAAATGAAATTAGTCTTCCCAGCCAGGCTATCGGGTGCCAGGTGTTTGGCGGCTCGCCAAAAACCAGGTCGAGTATAAGAGCTAGAAGCAGGACGGCAATTTTCTCTATCATTTCTGCGTGTTTATTTTTCTTTGTTTGGGACGATGAGTGTAGCCGGTAATTTGTTAACAGGGTGGGGGTATACGTAGACTTCGGCACCGTAAACGTCCTTGATTGTCCGGGCATTTATAACTGTATGCGGAGTGCCCTGGCAGTGGACAACCCCGTTGCTCAGCACTACCAGCCAGTCGCAATACTGAGACGCCAGATTCAAATCATGGAGCGTCACCACCACAATTAGTTTCTGTTTCCGGCAAAGCCGCCGGGCCAAATCCAGAGTTTCCATCTGGTAGTTAATGTCCAAATTAGCCGTAGGTTCATCCATTAGTATTATTTTCGGTTCCTGAGCCAGTGCACGAGCGATGGTAAGCCGTTGCCGCTCGCCGCCAGACAGCTCTCCGACCCTGCGTTCGGCAAAAGCCAGCGTCCGGGTGGCTTCCATAGCCTCTGTAACGATGGCCATGTCCTGTTGTCCTTCGTATCTCAGCAGTCCCAGATGTGGCGTTCGTCCCATAACAACTACTTCAAGTGCGGTGAAGGGTTCAGGTAGTTTGGGATTTTGGGGGACAACGGCCACCAGTTGGGCCAGTTTCTGCCTGTTGATGTCCTGAACGTCGCTGCCGTCAAGGAAGATTTTACCTTGGGTCGGCTGAATAATCCGTGTTATACCCCTTATCAGGGTGGATTTACCCGAACCGTTAGGCCCGATTATACCCAGCATTTCAGCCGGTCTGGCCTGCAGGCTGACGTTACGTATTACCGTATTTTTGTCGTAACCCAGGCTGACGTTCTCTAATTTCAAATAAAACATCTAAAATATAGCCCTTTTCTTTTGTCGAAGTAGATAAAGGAAGAAAGGCGCTCCCAGAAAGGCGGTAATAACGCCAATGGGCACCTCGGTGGGCGCCAGCATGGTGCGAGCCGCGGTGTCGGCCAGTATCAAAAAAATGGCTCCGGCGAATGTAGCCAGCGGTAGCAGAAATCTATGGTCGGGCCCCCATATAAGCCGCATAGCGTGCGGGATAATAATGCCAACGAAACCGATGATGCCGCAGAAGCAGACAGCCGCCGCCGTTATTAATGTGGCGGCTCCAAGCAGAATCAACTTGACCTGTTCCACGTTTATACCTAGCTGCTGAGCTTGCTCTTCATCCAGCTGCATTACGTTCAGAGGGCGGGCATAGAACCATATAATCAGAGTACCGATGAGGATATAAGGTGTTACCATTCCCACCTGCCACCAGTTTGTCAGCGAGAACGAACCCAGTAGCCAGGAGATGATGCCGTGTAACTTGTCGCCGGAGGCAATCATTAAATATGAAGTTATCGCCGCTAAAAAGGCGCCTATGGCTACGCCGGCCAGTATTAGGGTTGTCATTGGCAGAGTTTTTCCAACTCTGGCTATGGTGTAGACCATAGCTGCCGCCAGGACAGCACCTACGAATGCCAGCAGCGGGATGCTGACTATTTGCCAGGCTGGTAGCATGAAACCGATAATTGCCCCCAGCGCGGCGCCCTGGGCTACGCCGATTAGGTACGGATCGGCCAGGGGATTTCGGAAAAGGCCCTGATATGTGGTGCCGGCAACGGCAAGCGCCGCTCCGACCAGACCGGCCAGTAATAGTCGCGGCAGGCGGATGTCGAAGATTATGATTTCAGTATTACTGGTCCAGGTTGGTTGAATGTGAACAAAAGTCAATTTGTCCGCCAGGATTTGAATTAAGGTGCCGAATGAAATATCGGTGCTGCCTATGCCTAATGTGACAACAATGGTTATGCCTAAAAGAACAGCCATTCCGGCAATGGCGTAAATTCGGCGGCGCCATCGTATGGGGTGGATGGCCGAGGTCAATGGTAGGGCTGCGTCCTTAAACGATTCCAGCGCCATTCTAGACTTTTCTATCTTTATTAATTTTGTCCGAAGAGTTCCGGGTGAATAAATCGTGCCACCTGTTCCAGGGCATCCACTGAGCGGGGCCCCGGCCGGTCTATAAGGTCACCATCTACTTTGTAGACTCTACCGTTGAGGAGCGCTCGTGTATCTTTAAGCCGTGACTCAGTTTTTATATATTGCCAGGGCAGGTCTTGGCCGCTGCCCATGCCTACGGAGACAATGATTATCTCAGGGTCTCTGTTGATGACTGTCTCCAGGTCGATTATTTTGTCATCTGTAATATCCGAGGCGATGTTTTGACCCCCGGCCTGGACAATCACGTCGTTGGCTAAAGTACCGGTTCCGGCTGTCCAGAGAGGATCGTGCCAGGTGACGTAAAAAACCTTCGGCTTCTGGTCGGTGGTTAATTTCTGTGTTTTGTCAGTTATTTCGTTTATTCGGGAACTCAACCGGTTGACAAGGTCTGAAGCTTCTCTGTCCTGGCCGGTTATTTCCCCCACCAGTTCGATGTTATCCAGTACATCATTTAGAGACCCGGGATTCAAGGCGACTACTGTAAAACCCAGGTTCTCCAGCGCAGGTATGGTCGTTTTAGCGTGCATCTGGGTCGCCAGAACTAAGTCCGGTCTTAGAGAGACAACCTTTTCGATATCGACCGTGCTGAAACCGCCGACCTTGGGTTTAGCCTTAGCTTCGTCCGGATAGTCACAGTAGTCGGTTACCCCCACCACTTTCTGGCCAAGTCCCAGTGCGAACAAAATTTCTGTGTTGCTTGGGGCAAGGGAAACGATTCTTTGCGGTATCGCGTTTATCGTTACTTGCCTGCCGAGGCCGTCGACTATGTTGCCGGGCGGAGCTGGTTGAAGGCAGCTAACCGCTGCCAGTACAAAGAGCGCTAACAGGACATAAAAACTATATTTAATATATTTATTCATTTTAATACCTCAGATTAATACTAAAATAAAATCCCCTTGCTCCTAAGCAAGGGGATTCATTCAAAATAATAAATCCCACCCCCTTACTCCGCGGAGGCAGCTAAGCTAGTAAGGCAGATGTTCTGACTGTCACAGCAGGCGGGACTGTACCGGGATTTCACCGGTTTGCATGCCAATTAAGCCTTGAGTCACCCCAAAGCACCTTACTCCAGCTATTCAGTTAATAAACAGAATAGCTGGAAATCCAGATAAAGTCAATATACTGCGGGGGATGCGGCTAAGATTTTATAATGGAACAAAACTCCTATAAAAATACAGTATTTTTTCGCTTGCCATACATAATATAGCATGATATAATGCCGATTTGGCAATAAAGCTCGGAGTCCTAATTTAGATCGAACTTGTATATTTGCACTTCGAATCCCGAGCTTATTATTTTGCGTGGGGGCAAAGTCTTTCAATTTTCGAGCCTTGGTTGTCATCACTCTGCCAGTGATAGATACATACGACCACTCGATATTCGACCTTAATTGGAACAACCGTTGAAAGTAAGACTGGGGGTGAGAATAGCTGAGATAAAAAGTTGTTCTGTTTTTACCTTTCGCTGTGATATAGAGACGGTTTAGCAACAGGAGGAAATAAGATATGACTGCAAAAATCATCAGTGGCTCGGAAGTAGCTGCCGAAATTCGCCAGGAATTGAAAGGCAGAGTAAAAAGAATTGTCGACAAAGGGGTTACACCGGCATTAGCGGTGGTGCTGGTGGGAGAAGACCCGGCGTCAGTTTCCTATGTTACAGCCAAAGCTAAGGGCGCTGAGGAAATCGGTATGTTTGAGGAGACAATTCGCCTACCGGCAGATACGCCGGAGAAGAAAGTTCTGGACGTGGTGGAGAAGTTGAACAAGGACGAGAAGTTCCATGGCATACTTGTTCAATTGCCGCTGCCCAAGCACATAGATACAGAAAAAGTAATCAGCTTCATCTCCGCGGAAAAAGACGTTGACGGCTTTCACCCAGTAAACGTAGGAAAGGCGCTTCGGGGCGAACCCTGCCCTTTGCCGTGTACACCGCACGGAGTGCAGGAACTTCTAATTAGAAGCGGTAATAGCCCGGAAGGCAAGCACGTTGTAATTTGTGGACGGAGCAATCTGGTGGGCAAACCGCTGGCGGCTATTTTGATGCAGAAAAAGAAAGGCGCTAACGCTACAGTTACCATCTGCCACACCGGTACCAAGGATATAGGCTATTACGCCAGGCAGGCGGATATCGTAGTTGCTGCCATGGGGGCACCTAAGGCGATAACTGCCGACATGGTCAGAGACGGAGCGGTAGTAATAGATGTCGGTGTTAATCGCGTGGAGGATAAAACGAAGGAGAAAGGATTTCGCCTGGTCGGTGATGTCGACTTCGATGCCATCAAGGAGAAAGCATCGTTCATAACGCCGGTGCCGGGTGGTGTGGGCCCTATGACGGTGACCATGTTGCTGATGAACACCGTTGAAGCAGCGGAGAGGAAAGCGGGTATTGCCTGATTAAATCTCAGGAAGTAATTATTTCCTGTGTTCAAAATAAAATAACAAACAAAAATAAAAGGAGGTTGTTATATGCCCTATGATGCAGTGAAAATGAAGGACTGGCAGATTTCAGAGGCGTCAGAAAAGAACATGCCTACACCTGATGAGTGGCGGGAGAAGCTGGGATTACAGAAAGACGAGATTATTCCGTTTGGCAGACTGTGCCGCCTCGATTTCATGAAGATCATCGAAAGGTTGAAGAAGAAGCCGGACGGAAAATACATTGAGGTAACGGCAATAACTCCGACTCCGCTAGGCGAAGGTAAAACAACAACCACGATGGGCATTCTAGAGGGGATGGGCAAGCGGAAGAAAAATGTTGGAGGCTGCATACGTCAGCCATCGGGCGGGCCGACCATGAATATCAAGGGAACGGCTGCCGGCGGCGGCAATGCGTTGCTTATACCCATGACCGAGTTTTCAATGGGACTTACTGGGGATATCAATGATATAGTGAATGCCCACAATTTGGCCATGGTGGCACTTACCTCAAGGATGCAGCACGAGCGCAACTATGACGATGCCGAGCTGGCCAAACGGAACCTGAAACGACTTAGTATTGACCCAACCAGAGTCGAGATGGGCTGGGTCATGGACTTCTGTGCTCAGACTCTCAGGAATATCATCATCGGTCTCGGTGGCCGCATGGATGGATATATGATGCAGTCCAAGTTCGGCATTGCCGTTAGCTCTGAGCTTATGGCGATGTTATCCATAGTCAGGGACCTGGCAGACCTGCGAGAAAGAATGGATAAGATCACTTTAGCCTTTGATATGAAAGGAAATCCGGTGACCACGGGCGACCTGGAAGTAGGTGGTGCCATGACGGCCTGGATGCGCAACACCATCAATCCTACTTTAATGTGCACAGTTGAGTATCAACCATGCATGGTTCATGCCGGTCCGTTCGCGAACATTGCCGTGGGGCAGTCGTCAATTATTGCCGACCGCATCGGCCTGAAGATGTTCGACTATCATGTTACCGAAAGCGGCTTTGCTGCTGACATAGGTTTCGAGAAGTTCTGGAATGTTAAGTGCCGCTTTAGTGGTCTCACGCCACATGTGTCAGTGCTAACGACTACTATCAGGGCATTAAAGATGCATGGCGGTGGACCGAAGGTTGTAGCTGGACTGCCCTTACCTGAGTCCTATACTAAAGAAGACTTGAAACTACTGGAAAAGGGCATTCCCAACATGCTTCACCACATTAATACTATCAGGACTGCCGGCATTAATCCGGTGGTGTGCATCAATGCCTTCCACACCGATACCAAGGATGAGATTGCCATGGTGCACAAGGCAGCTGAAGGTGCCGGAGCTCGCTGCGCTCTGTCCACCCACTGGGCTAATGGTGGCGATGGTGCTCTAGAGCTCGCCGATGTGGTCATGGATGCCTGCAATGAAAAGAACGAGTTCAAGTTCCTGTATCCACTGGAAATGAAGCTCCGGGATAGGGTGGATAAGATAGCCAAGGTGGTCTACGGAGCCGACGGAGTAGCCTGGACACCTGACGCAGAAGCCAAAGCCAAGATGCTCGAAGCCGACCCCAAATATGCCGACTTTGCTACCATGATGGTCAAGACACATCTCAGCCTGACACACGACCCGTCAATTAAGGGTACTCCAAAGGGATGGACATTGCCGATTCGTGACGTGCTTATTTATTCTGGTTCTAAATTCCTGTGTCCATGCGCCGGAACAATCAGCTTGATGCCGGGTACAAGCTCAGATCCGGCCTTCAGGAGGGTAGATGTGGACGTAAAGACGGGCAAAGTGCAGGGGCTGTTTTAAAATATATACCAGGAAGCTTTCTAAGGCTGGGCGGCGCGTTGCGCCGTCCAGCCTTTTCCGTTAAAATCAACGCCGTGGCTAAATTATCCAATGAAGAATTGCTTCAAGAATTCGAGCCCATATTCTATCCCAAGTCAATTGCTGTTGTCGGCATTTCTCAGAATATATTTAAAGTCGGCTCCGTTTGGTTAAAGTCGCTTCTGGATGCTGGTTTTAAAGGACCTATTTATCCCATTCATCCTCGAGGCGGTGAGTTCCTGGGACTGAAAGTTTATACCAGCATCAAGGAAGTCCCCGGTATTATCGACTACGTTATTGTGTCCATTCACAGAGAAGCCGTGCCGCAACTGCTGGACGACTGCGCCAATAAGGTTAAAGCCGTCCATTTCTTCACCGCCGGATTTGGAGAGGCCGGAGACGCTACTGGAAAGCGACTTGAGCACGAAATAATTAAGAAGGCGCAACAGGGTGGATTTAGAATCATCGGCCCTAATTGTATCGGCGTTTATTCGCCGGAGGTCAGAGTGCCTTACGGGCCTGTCGGCAGGCTGGGCGAGGTCGGCTCCATAGGTTTTATTTCTCAGAGCGGGGGTATTGGAGAGAAATTATTTGAACTCGGGATTGCTCGGGGTATCAAGTACAACAAAGGAGTCAGCTTCGGCAACGGCATAGACCTGGATAGCCCTGACTATATGGAGTACATGGCAGTAGATTCGAGAGTCTCGGTCATTGGTACTTATCTCGAAGGTACGAGAAACGGGCACAGGCTGTTGGCGACGATGAAGAAAGTAGCCAGAGTGAAGCCGCTGATTGTATGGAAAGCAGGCAGGACCGATGTTGGCGCGGCAGCAGCAGCTTCACATACAGGTTCACTGGCCAGTTCACCGCAGATCTGGTCTGCCGCGCTGAGACAATGCGGAGCGATTGAAGTCAGCGATGTGGAGGAGTTAACGGATACGCTGCTGATTTTTCAGCAACTAGGGCGAATCGACGCCAAGGGAAATGGTATAGCCGTGGTGGGTGGATTAGCCGATGGTGGCGGGGGCATTTCTGTCTCTGCCAGCGACGCCTGCGCCGAGGCGGGGCTTAATATACCACCGTTGTCCTCCGATACCCGGACTAAACTGACAAATCTTCTGGGACTGGTGGGCAGCATACTCCGTAATCCAGTCGACGTAAGCCAAAGTGGTAGCAACCGTTCCACAATAAAGGAAGTTGCCAGACTTGTACTTGCCGATAGCGTAATAGACCTGGTCATAGTGCAGATTGACGCCGGAATATTATTAAAATACCTGCCCTGGGAGATTGGGGAATCGGTGTTTACCGTTTTTATCGAACTGAGAACTGAGCAGCAAAAGCCTATCGTCGTTGTATCTCCTCCGGGTGCTTTCGAGGCACAACGGCTGGAAATGGAGCAGCAGTTTGCGCGGGCATCAATGCCGGTTTTTCCAACGATGAGGCGGGCGGCCAAGGCCATAATTAACTTAAATCGGTACTCCAGTTTGCAGAAAGAGGGCTAGGTTATGGAAGGACTGGGCAAGATTCTCCTTATCGTCGGAGGCATCATCGTAGTTTTAGGCCTGATACTCGTTTTCAGCCAGCATATACCATTTATAGGCAAGCTTCCCGGTGATATTTTAATTAAGAAGAACGGCTTTTCTTTTTATTTTCCGATTGTAACGCTGCTTATTTTGAGCATATTGATTACCATAATCGTGAATGTTATTTTGCACTTCCTGAACAAATAGCCAGCCGGTTTAAATGAAGACAAGTGACTTCGACTATAAGTTGCCCCCGGAACTCATAGCTCAAGTACCATTGGAACCGAGAGACCATTCCCGCCTTATGATTTTACATCGCTCCGATGGCACGGTTGAACACCGGTATTTCTATGACATTGTGGACTATGTTGAAAGCGGCGACCTTTTAGTTTTAAACAATAGCAGGGTTATACCTGCCAGGATTATGGGGCGAAAAGACGACAGCCAGATGAAAGCGGAAATCCTACTGTTGCGCCGCCTGGAAAGCAACGTATGGGAAGCGCTTGTCCGCCCCGGCAGAAAGATTGCCGTGGGCACAAAAATCGTATTAGCTGATACACAACATGCTGGGGGTAAGGAAGTAAAAGCTGAGGTACTCGAGCTGCAACGGGACGGCATCAGAACGATTCGCTTTTCAGATGACAGCTTAATTCAGAAAGCCGGTCAGATACCGTTACCGCCCTATATACATACTTCTCTGGCAGATGCTGAACGGTATCAAACGATATACGCTCAGGCCAGTGGCAGCGTAGCTGCGCCCACGGCCGGACTCCATTTCACGTCTGAACTGATGGATAAATTACGCAAAAAAGGAGTTCGATTGGCCTTTGTCACCCTTCACATCGGGCTGGATACTTTTCGTCCGGTTCGTGTCGAGGACCCGAGCCGGCACACCATACACAAGGAATACGGCCGGCTCACTTCAGAAGTGGCGGCTATGGTTAATGAGACAAAGAAGCATGGTAAAAAGGTGATAGCTGTGGGCACCAGCACCGTGCGACTTTTGGAGGCTGCAGCTCGAAACGGCCGGATTCACCCTTTTGAGGGATGGGTGGAGCTATTCATCATACCGGAATACAATTTTTGTGTTACGGATGTCATGGTTACCAACTTCCATCTGCCCAGGTCGACATTGCTTATACTGGTCTCAGCTTTCGCAGGCAGGGATTTTATTCTAAGGGTTTATGAGCAGGCCAGAGACCTGAAATACCGGTTTTATAGTTTCGGCGATGCCATGCTGATTCTTTAGGCACTTTACATAATAAGCCTTCGGTTTAGTTTTGTCCCGGATAGCTCTTCAAAGCTATAGCTTTGCCAATTAATCATCATATCTATATAATTTATTTCATTCCGAATGCAAGGAGATAGCTGTAACTAACTGAAATGTGCGGTATTATCGGCTATTGTGGAAAGGGATCCGCTGCTCCGATCGTTCTGGAAGGTTTAAGGCGGGTGGAATATCGGGGCTATGACTCAGCGGGCATGGCCAGCCTGTCCAACGGGCGGCTATTCGTTACCAAAGACATCGGCAAGCTCGAAGATATCGAGCGTAAACATAAACTAAGTTCAATGCCGGGTGGTACCGCTGTAGGGCACACCCGCTGGGCTACTCATGGTGGTGTAACTCAAGCTAATGCGCATCCCCAATGCGATTCCACCGGAACGATAGCCGTCGTACACAACGGCATAATCGAAAATTATCAGGAACTGCGCCGGCAGCTCATTAACGAAGGACATCGTTTTACCTCGGAAACAGATACGGAAGTTATTCCACATCTGATAGAAAGTGAGATGAAAAAGGGGGCATCTCTGGAGGCTGCGGTTCTGGCGGTGGCGCCCAAGCTCCAGGGCTCGTATGCTTTCCTGGCCGTATCGTCCAGCGACTCAGATAAAATCGTGGCCACAAGAAAAGATAATCCACTGGCCATGGGTATAGGCAAGGAGGGCTATTTTATTGCCAGCGACGCACTGGCCTTCTCCGGCCTGGCCAACGAGCTTTTGCCTTTAGCTAACACTGAAATTGCGGTGCTGACTAAAAAAGGGATTGAATTATTCGATGCTGACGGCAACAAGGTAACAAAGAAATCCAGAAATATCGATTTGCAGTGGTGTGAAAGCGATAAACAGGGTTACCAGTACTTCATGTTAAAGGAAATTATGGAGCAGCCGCAGACTATAAAAGCAGCTGTCAATCAAGATAAAGATAGCTTCACCAAGATTGCCATGGATATCCTTAGAGCGGGACAGGTGATAGTCACAGCCTGCGGCACCTCACGATACGCCGCGCTGGTCGGAAGGTATCTCTTCTCCAAAGTCGGCAGGAAGTTTTGCGACGTGGTTATGGCCTCGGAATTTCATTATTTCGCCGACTCCGTCGATAAAAATACTGTAGTCCTGGCTGTGTCGCAAAGCGGCGAAACACTGGATGTAATCGAGGGTGTTAAAAGGGCCAGGGATGCCGGCGCACAGATTATTTCCATCGTTAACCGACCGTATTCCCAGCTGTCAGAGATGAGCCACCACGTTATCAATCTTAATTGCGGCCCGGAGCTTTGCGTGGCAGCTACGAAGTCGTTCATAAGTCAATTAGTCGTTTTTTATCTCTTATCATTTGCAATGACCAATTCGTTTGATAAAGCCGCAGCCAGTGTCAAAAACATAAGCCAGAAGGTGGCCAGCACTATCGAATCGAACGACCATAAACTCAGTGAGCTTAGCCGTGAAATGAAGGACAAGAACGACTTTTATTACATAGCCAGAGGCATCAATTTTGCCATCGCCTCAGAAGGTGCTTTGAAACTTAAAGAAATCTCTTATATTCATGCCGAAGGTATGCCGGCCGGTGAATTAAAGCACGGTACACTGGCGCTGATCGAGCCGGGCACGCCCGTAGCCGTCATCTGTCCTGACGACTACACGCACCATGAGACTTTGAGCAATGCCATTGAAGCCAAATCACGAGGCGCTTATATCATCGCGGTATCCGACAAAAAGAATGAAATTTATGATTTCTGGATTAAGATTCCCAAAGTCGATGAGCTGTTATATCCCATAGTTACTGTGGTTCCGCTTCAGTTGCTGGCATATCATCTGGCGGTCAGTCGCGGATATGATCCGGACCGGCCGAGGAACTTAGCCAAGTCGGTAACGGTGAAATAGGTAAAGCAAAAAGCTCGATGAACTCAATAACTCAAAAAACTGTGAAGACTAAGCCGAAGATAATCGCCGCCATCCCTTGCTTCAATGAGGAGAAGTTTATCGGTAATATAGTTAGCAGGGCCAGAAAATATGTAGATGAAGTAATTGTGGTGGATGATGGCTCGACCGATAAAACTGGACTGGCTGCCAGTAAAGCTGGAGCTAAAGTTGTAACGCATAAAAAGAGGCGGGGGGCCGGGGCGGCCACGCGGTCTGCCTTTGACGCCGCAAAGAAATACAATGCAGGTATAGTGGTAACCCTGGACGGTGATGGGCAGCATAATCCTGATGAGATACCACAGCTCTTGGAACCGGTTCTTTCAGGTACGGCAGATTTGGCAATAGGTTCGCGGTTTCTGCGGCAAAATTCACAAGCACCGCCAAAGTACCGCAAATTCGGCATTGATGTTATCACCTGGCTGTATAACATAGGTTCCAGAGTCAAGGTATCTGATTCTCAAAGTTGCTTTAGAGCTTATTCCAGAAGGTTAATCGAGGCCTTAAACATCACTGAAGACGGCTTCGGTTTCAGTGTGGAGGCCCTGATTCAGGCCCGGAGAAAAGGCTTCATAATTAAGGAGACGCCCATATCCTGTATCTATCACTCTAATGGCTCTACGATTAATCCGATATCTCACGGCCTTGGTGTTGCCTGGAGCATCATAAAGATACGCTCAAAGGACTGACTGCTTAATCTGGCGAGGAGAAATGAAAATGGGATTTAAGAGTAAGAATGTGTTTATCACCGGGATGAGCGGCTTTGTCGGTTCACACCTCGCCAAGCACCTGCTGAACGAAGGGGCTAACGTTTTCGGTCTGGTCAGGAGGAGAGCCGATGGCGCCGTTCCACAAAACCTCAAATACCTGGGCATCGAAAAAGAAGCCAGAGTATTAGAGGGTGATGTACGGGATGTATCCAGTATTGCCTTTGCTCTTGACATCAGCAAGCCGGACGTAATTTTTCATCTTGCAGCCCAATCTTATATTCCGAGTTCGTTTTCCTGTCCCGGAGAAACCATGGAGATAAATTGCCTGGGTACCGGAAATCTGCTGGAGGCGGTTAGAAGCAAGGAACTAAGTCCGGTTATAGTATTTGCCGGGAGCAGCGAAGAGTACGGGCTGGTCTTTTTTTCGGATGCCCAGTATCGGCAGGCCAAAGATAAATACGGCGTGATTTTCCCCGAACCCGTCAGTATTCCTGAGCTGCCGATCACCGAGAATAATCCGCTGCGACCTATGTCACCTTATGCTGTCACTAAGATATACGCCGACTATCTCATGAGAAATTATCATACCTGTTTCGGCCTGAAAACGGTGGTATCGAGGGGATTTAATCACGAGGGAGCGGGAAGGGGCAAGGTGTTCGTGACATCGTTGATTACCCGGCAGGTCATGCAATTTAAGCGTGGCGATGTCGATAAACTGACGATTGGCAATGTGAATGCCTTCAGAGATTGGTCACATATCCAGGATATCTTAAAAGGATATTGTTTACTGGCTGAGAAAGGCAAATACGGAGAAGTTTATAATCAGGGCTCAAGAAGAACTAATTCGGTATTAAGCTATATTCTGCTGAGCCTTGAATGCGCCGGCTACACAGTGGGAAAAATTGAAACGGTTAGCGGTGATAAGAAGGTAGATAATCCTACTGAGGTTGATAACTCGGAGATGTTTGGCGTTAAATTTGAAAAGACCAAAGTAGACAGGCTGATACTGGAAGGCAAGCTGGAGTTTCAGCTTTTGGACTCGGGAATTGTTGCCACTACAAATAAGGGCAAAATTGTTATTGAATTTGATAAAGAAAGGTTCAGGCCGGCTGAGGTACCCATTTTGCTGGCCGAGACGGGTAGAATCTCACAGCTTGGCCTAAAAACGAAATACGGCCTTCGGGACGTCATTAATGACCAGCTTAACTACTTCTTGGACGCTTCGCGTTAGAGATTTCAGGATGGTTTCTGATAGTGTGTTTTAAATCAGAGTAAAAACCTGCCTTGAATGCGCCTTGATACATCAATATTAAGGAGGAGCCATGCAAAAGGTTGTTTCGGTAATAGGAGGGGCCGGTCACGTGGGTTTACCTCTCTGCCTCGTTTTAGCCAACTGCAACTATCGCATTTACGGAATAGATAGCGATGACGTTAAGAACAAAGTCATAATGAAGGGTAAGCTTCCGTTTATCGAGGAGCAGGGCGAAGAATATCTTAGACAGGCTCTAAAAAGCAATAACCTTGTTATGACGTCCGACGCTTCCAGGATAAAAGAATCAGATATTGTAATTATTGTCCTTGGTACACCCACAGACGAGAATCTAAATCCGTTAATCTCTCCGCTTACTCAGATGATAAAGAGTAATAAAAAAAATTTAAGGAAGGGACAGCTAATTATTCTTAGAAGCACTGTCACTCCGGGAACAACAGAAATAATTAAGAACCTCCTCGAGACCGACACCAAATTTAAGATTGGCAAGGATATATTTCTTGTTTATGCTCCAGAAAGAGTGTTTCAGGGTAAAGCGATTATAGAGCTCCAATCGTTGCCTCAGCTTGTCGGCGCTTTTGATGAGAAAAGCTATGAGCTGGCTGAAAGGTTTTTTTCCACGTTCTTGCAGGACAGATGCTTCAGGATGACGCCGACAGAGGCTGAAATAGGTAAGCTTATTACTAATATGGCTCGATATGTTGAGTTTGCCTTAACCAACGAATTCTATCTCATTGCCGACCAGTTCGGAGTGAATATTAACAAAATCATAGACGCGTGCAATTACCATTATCCCAGGTTGAATATTCCAAGACCGGGACCGAATGTCGGCGGCCCGTGCCTGTATAAAGATGGATGGTTTCTGCTGGAGCGATTCCCCTTTCACGGAATAATTTCCACTGCCTTTAGAGTGAACGAGGGAATGACGATGCAAATAGCCTTAAAACTGCGTCAGGTTCCTCATATTAAGAAAGTAGCCATTCTGGGGCTGACTTACAAGGCGGGCAGCGATGACGTAAGGAATTCTTTGAGTTTCAAGCTGAAGAAACAGCTCGAGCATATCTACGACCTTGTGTTAGTTGATCCTCATCTTAAAGATTATGAAGATATAAAGAGGATCAAGGGCAGCGACGCCGTAGTCCTGATGACGCCGCATGAAGAATTCAGCGATCTCAAGAAGCTTATGAGCCTGGTGGCAAATGACGAATGCCTTTATGTGGATATCTGGGGTTTCTGGGAGGTGATGAAGTACAAGTCGCGGAACGGGTATTTCTGGGGTAAGGAGGCGAGGAGTGAATATACTCGTCTGCGGTAGCGAAGGCTCCTTGATGGGGAGTGTTATTCCTTATCTACTGAAGGCGAACCACAGTGTTAGAGGAGTAGATAACTATTTCAGATATGGCAGGAAGCAAAGAAAAAGGGATTATGAGTTTATAGAAGGCGACCTGTGCGATGTTGACGTGGCTGACAGAGTATGTAAGGGCATGGATATTGCCTTCCAGGGCGCCGCTAGGATATATGGTGTGAGTGGTTTTCACAAATATGGCGCTGACATACTATCCGAAGATACAACCCTGCATAAAAACATTATTCGTGGAGCCCTTAAACATAAAATTGAAAAGCTAGTTTACATCTCTTCTTCGATGGTATACGAAAGAGACACTAATGTTCCGTCCAGGGAGAGCGATGTGGATGATATGCCGGTTCCACTTACCGATTACGGCCTGTCCAAACTAATCTGCGAAAGACTGTGCCGCGCCTTTCATAAACAGTATAGCCTTAAATATTCTATCTGGCGGCCGTTCAATATCATCACTCCGTTTGAGGAAGCGGCGGATGAGACCGGCATTTCACATGTATTCGCCGATTTCATTAAAAAAATTGTGATAAAAAAACAGAACCCTGTAAAGGTCCTTGGGGATGGCGACCAGATAAGGTGTTTTACATGGATAGAGGACGTAGCCGGGGCCATAGCCCGTTACTCATTTCATGGTGAAACCGACAATGAAGCGTTCAACTTGGGCAATCCCGAGCCGGTTAGTATGAAGGAACTTGCCCTTAAAATCCACAAGTTAGCCATTGATAAAGGCATTCTTCCAAAGAACAGGCAACTAAGTTTTACCTATCTGCCTACCTATGAAGACGATGTGAAAATTCGGATTCCTTCTGTCGAGAAGGCAAAGGCAGTACTGAACTGGGAACCTACGGTAAAACTTGATGAGGCACTGAATAGATGCCTCGACGTATCCATAAAGCATGGCTTACATAAAAAATGAAAATACTGGTAATTGCATCGACAATCGACCTCAAAAACAAGCTTGGCTGCACTCCTGCCTGGTGGCAGCTGCTCAAAGCGTTCTATGAAACGGGCAACGAGGTCATCGTCATACCGTACCTTGGTGATCCCGTGGAGAGCCTGTGGTGGAGAACTTATGATAATCCCTGCCGTAGAGAAAGTATTATCTACAATCGTTTCCTGGAAAGCAGGAAGAGGGCGGGAAAATCACCCAGCGAAAAGACTTTAATTTCCCCTGTGGCCGAGCAACTCATAAAGCATTACATCAGACCGGCATGGGAAAAGCACCTGACAAGTGTCCTCCAGAGAGAAAAGGAGACCTCGCTGCTTCTGTTCATGAGTGTTCCCATAAACCACATGACCGGCATACCTTCAAAAATCAGGAAACAATTCCGAATTCCCGTCGTTTTTTACGATGGGGACATGCCGACGATCTTGCCTCAATATACTGTAGGCAGAGGCTTCAAGTTTGACTACTATCGTGATGCTAATCTCTCTGAGTACGACGCCTTTTTCACCAACTCGAAGGGATGCGTGCCTGATTTAAAAAAGATTGGAGCTAAAAACGTTCACCCTCTATACTACGGCGCAGACCCTGACCTGGTGGCTCCAGTTG
>Ga0209609_10000714_pt1 | contig 19444 bp, 23 predicted proteins | sample LakKivw325mmetaG_FD_184136 | JGI IMG/M metagenome (GOLD analysis project Ga0209609, IMG submission 184136) | Anoxic lake water microbial communities from Lake Kivu, Rwanda to study Microbial Dark Matter (Phase II) - Lake Kivu water 325m metaG... | ecosystem: Environmental > Aquatic > Freshwater... | reverse complement strand
CATAGCGACTGAGCACCCTAGCCACATCTGGAACTGACTCCCGCTCCCCCAGACCAACCTCAGCCGGAGATAGATAAATGGTCTGCCCGCCTAACTGGCGCATAGCCAGCTCAAAGCTAACCCGAGTCCGCAGCGAGGGCTTCTCAAAAACTATCGCCAGCGTCTTGCCACTGAGTAGGGAGAGCCACCCCTGGGCTTTCATATCAATTGCCTCTGATATGAGCAAGCGAATATCCTCGCCGCCGAGGTCAGCTACTGAGAGTAAGTCTTTCCCTTTCATGCCCTACAGTATATCACGAAAAGCTAAATATTCAACAGAGATTGTCTATTAACCTCACCCCCTGTATCCCCCTCTCCATGATATGGATATGTATTCCTATCATGAGGGGGAAGGGTTTTTTTAAGAGAGGCTTCGCCTCTCTTTGACTCTCCTGTGTTGTCTCTTCCACTTTTAAGGGGAGAGATTTTAGAGAGGGGGCTTCGCCCTCTCTCTAACTTACATTCCCCCTTCCCTTATTAAGGTAAGGGGGTCAGGGGGATAGGTTGCTAGATAATCTTTCAACAGGAGGCTTGACACAATACAAGTAACCGACCTAATATGCCTATGACTAAGGGAGGTTACATATGAGCACTGAGGAAAAGTTCACCGTATCGGGAAGCCAGCTGGTTGATAAGGTCAAGCAACTGATACACGAAGGCAACATCAGACGGGTGCGGGTGCTCCACGAGGGGCGAACTGTTCTGGAGATTCCGCTATCAGTAGGGGCACCGGCAGCGGCAATCGGAATTATGGTAGCCCCGGTTCTGGCTGCCCTGGGTGCCTTTGCTGCCCTGGTAACCGAATGCACCATTGAGGTCGAGAAGATAGAAAAATCGTAGGCAGAAATGACAGAAATCATTCTGGTACGACACGGGGAAACAGAGTGGAATGTGGAAGAGGTGTTCCGGGGGAGGATTGACATTGGGCTGAATGAGACCGGGCTAAGACAGGCAAAACTTTTAGCTGAATACCTTAGTGGGGTAAAGATAGACGCTGTTTACTCCAGCCCACTGAGGCGAGCCTTAAAGACAGCCGAGGTGATTGCCAGTCCTCACAAACTTAAGGTAAAAATCGCTCCCGGTCTTATTGATTTTGATTTTGGAAAATGGCAAGGTCTGCGCCTCCAGGAAGTCAAAGATAGATATAAAGAGCTTTACTCCGAATGGGTCAGCAGTCCTCACCTAGTCAAGATACCAGACGGTGAAAGCCTGAGTGATGTCAGGGAAAGAGCCTTAGCTGTAGTGGATGAAGTGATGGCAAAATATGAGGGGACTATAGCCTTGATATCGCATCGGGTGGTGAACAAGGTTCTAATCTGTGCTTTATTAGGGCTGGATAACTCTCATTTCTGGAACATAAGACAGGATACCGGCGGAACGACAACCTTCTCCTATATAAACCAACGCTTTATACTGACCAAGCACAATGATACCTCATGTTTGAGACCTCTGGCGAAAGCTGAACTAAGTGATTTTTGAAATCTGCTTGAAAGCCCTATAATACAAGTAAATGGAGGAGGTGCAAGATGGTATTCATAACGCTTTTATCACCAAAAGGAAAGGGAGCTGATGCGGTCAACTACCTCAAGAAGCTCAAGGCTCCGGCAGGCATTACCATCCGTGACGTCTATTTTACCCTTGGTCGCTATGACAGCATAATCGTCTTTGAGGCTCAAGACGCCAGCACAGCGATGAAATTTGTTATGGCAACCGGGTTTGCCACCGATTATACCGTTGAGACCCTTACCGCCATCTCAGCCAAGGGACTGTGAAAGCCGGCTTTTTGCCCCCCACTCTGCTATAATTAGGCTATGAAGAAGACGCTTCTAGTGCTGTTTGACGGCAATGCCCTGATTCACCGCGCCTTCCATGCCCTGCCACCGCTCACCGTGAGCAAGACCGGTGAGATGGTTAGCGCCGTTTATGGCTTTGCCTTAATGGTGCTCAAGGTAGTAAATGAGCTAAAACCGACTCATTACGCCATCGCCTTTGATATGAAAGCTCCTACCTTCAGGCACCAGCTATTTGAGCAGTATAAAGCGCAGCGACCCAAAGCCCCAGAAGAGCTAGTCAATCAATTCGGGCGGGTAAGGCAGCTGGTTGAAGCCTTCCACATCCCTATCTTTGAGCTTGAGGGCTATGAGGCAGACGACATCTTGGGCACCCTGAGCCAGCAGGCCAGCCACCAGGACATTGATACCATCATCGTTACCGGTGATGCCGATACCATGCAACTGGTGTCCCCCAGAGTAAAGATACTTTACCCCAGACCAAGGGGGGGGTTCAGCGATACCATGCTCTACGACGAAGCGGCGGTAAGCCAGAAGTATGGCGTCAAGCCTGAGCAGATTGCCGACTTCAAGGGGCTGGTGGGTGACCCGTCGGATAATATTCCCGGCGTCCGCGGCATAGGTGAAAAGACTGCCGTCAAGCTCATCCAGCAATTTGGCTCCATAGAGCAAATCTATGACCATATAGATGAGGTAACCCCAGCCAGACTCCAGGCTCTTTTGCGGGAAAATGAAGCTATTGCCCGTCAGAGCAAGGAGCTAGCGACCATCGTTATTCAGACGCCGATTAGCCTGAACCTTGATGACTGCCAGGTTAGCCAGTATGACCGACATCAGGTAACTGAACTCCTCCGCGAGCTTGAGTTTGTTAGCCTGCTGCCCAAGCTCCCCCAGATAGAAATTGAAAATGAAGCCCCCGCCCGGGTTGAAACTAAGCCCCCCCAGAGAGACTACCGTATTGTAAACACCACCCCAGCCCTTGATGAGCTGCTAGACCGCCTGTCAGCAGCCAAGTCCTTCGCCTTTGACCTGGAAACAACCAGCCTAGACCCGATGTCAGCCCAGCTAGTCGGTATATCCTTTTCGCCGGCTCCGGGCGAAGCCTACTACATCCCGGTGGGTCATGTCGGCTGGGGGCAGATAGAGCAATTGCCCCTAGAGCAGGTCATAGCCCGGCTCAAGCCGCCTTTGGAAGACCAGAACTTAGCCAAGCTGGCTCATAACGGCAAGTATGATATGGCAGTGCTGGCTGAATACGGAATAACGGTCAAAAACCTGACCTTTGACTCCATGCTGGCTGCCTATCTGCTGGGCGAGAAATCGCTGGGCTTAAAAGCCCTCGCCTTCAGCAAGCTGGCTATTGAAATGACGCCCATCACCGACCTCATAGGCTCAGGGGCTAAGCAGATTTCCATGTCGCAGGTAGAGATAGCCCGTGTCGCCGACTATGCCTGCGCTGACGCCGACATGACGGGACGACTGGCCGAAATGCTACAGGCAGAGCTTCACCACCAGGGGCTGTGGCAACTCTTCTTCCATGTTGAGCTGCCACTGATGCCGGTGCTGGTTCACATGGAAAGGAATGGAATCGCCCTGGACACCAAGTTGCTGAGGCAGATGTCGCACCGCCTGGGCGAGCAGTTACTAAAGCTAGAGGCTGAGGTATATAACAGTGTTGGACATCAGTTCAATATAAACTCGCCTCAACAATTGAGCACTGTCCTCTTTGACGAGCTAAGACTAGCGCCTGCCCGCAAGACTAAGAGTGGCTTTTTTTCTACCGAGGCTTCAGTGCTGGAGGAACTGCGCGGTGCTCATCCTATCATGGATTATCTTTTACAATACCGCCATCTAGCCAAATTAAAATCAACCTATGTCGATGCCCTGCCCAGCCTAATCAATCCCAAGACAGGGCGGGTGCACACCAGCCTTAACCAGACACAGACGGCAACCGGTCGGCTCTCCTCCAGCGAGCCTAACCTACAAAATATCGCTGTCCGTGACGAATTAGGTAAGGAAATAAGGAAGTCCTTTATTACTCCATCAGGGTCGTATCTTTTAGCTGCCGACTACTCACAGATTGACCTCCGCGCCCTGGCTCACCTGTCGCAGGATAAAAGCCTGCTGGCTGCCTTCCAACGGGATGAGGATATTCACACCGCAACCGCTGCTCAGGTCTTCGGCGTTGACCCATCAGCAGTAACCCCAGATATGCGCCGGGTGGCAAAAACAGTCAATTTCGGCGTTATCTATGGCATGAGCGACTACGGGCTGGAGCAGGCAACAGGCTTGTCACGGGAAGAAGCTGCCCAGTTCATCGCTGCTTACTTTGAAAAATACCCCGGCGTAAAGCAATACCTTGAATCTACCAAGGAACAGGCAAGGAAAGAAGGCTTTGTTCAAACCCTCCTCGGCAGAAGGCGTTCTATCCCGGAAATCAATTCCTCTAACCGACAGGTGAGGGAAGCCGCCGAAAGAATGGCGATAAATATGCCAGTACAGGGTACTTCCGCCGACATCATAAAGGTGGCAATGATTAACCTAGACCGGGAGATAGATAAACGCCGACTTGAGAGCAAGATGCTGCTTCAGGTGCATGACGAGCTTATCTTTGAGGTGCCCGAGGCTGAACTGGAAGAGATGAGTCAGCTAGCTTCTAAACTAATGTCCACTGCTATAGAGCTCAGCGTTCCACTAAAAGTGGACATCAAGACCGGCACCAACTGGGGGGAGATGGAACCTTAGTGAGTGTTTCTTGCACTTCAACCTATCCCCCTGCCCCCTTCCCTTACCAAGGGAAGGGGATAGGGTTACCTAATAAAAACCTAAAGGGGGTGAGGTTAGTAAACACTCTCTCACGGATGTCGAAAAATGATACTTACTATGAGTGCCTTTAAGAATAAGTAGAGCCAAATAGATGCCTGAGCTTCCTGAAGTAGAAACGATAAAGAACGAGCTAGCTCCCCACATTATTGGTCGTGGCATCACTGGTGTTACCCTGTTCTGGCAGGGGATAGTGCGCCAGCCTTCGGTAGAGGAATTTTGCTCCCGCCTCATCGGACAGAAAATAACCGGGATAACACGGCGGGGAAAGTACCTCATCTTCAGCCTAACCAGCGGCGAGGCGTTTATTATCCATCTAAAGATGAGTGGCTCGCTGCTGCTAAAGCCAGCCTCGGCTAAAGCTGATAAATTTACCCGTGCCATTCTTTATTTAGATAATGAAGCTAGTCTTCACTTTCGCGACCCGCGCAAGCTGGGGGTAATGTGGCTGGTGAAGGATAAAAATAGCGTTGTTGGTAAGCTTGGTCCTGAACCCCTGGAGACCAACTTCACCCCCCAGATTCTGGCTCAGCGGCTGAGTAAGCACATGGCGCCAATAAAGGCTCTGCTCTGCGACCAGAGTTTTGTGACTGGCATCGGCAACATGTATGCCGACGAAGCCCTGTTTTCTGCCAGAATTCACCCACTGAGGTCAGGGAAAAGCCTGTCCCAACAGGAGGTAGAGCGGCTTCACCGCGCTATTCAGCAGGTTTTATGGGCAGCCATCAAAAATAAGGGAGCCAGTGTAGATACCTACTTTCGCCCCAACGGGCAAATAGGCACCGCCCACTTTCAGTTTCGGGTCGCCCACCGCGGTGGTCAAACCTGTCCTGTCTGTGGCACGCCACTCCAGCGCCTCCCCATCCGAAATCGGGGCAGCTACTTCTGCCCCAAATGCCAGCCACTCAAATCGGATTGATAACTATATTATCCCCCGCTTCAAGCATCAATTATCAAAACTGCAACTCATTAAGTCCAGTGTAAGGGTCAAGATAACGACGAAGCTGGTAGTCAAGCTCCGCTATCACTACTTCAGCAGTGGAGAATATCTTAGCCTCCACAAGGTGTCCCCCTCGGCATTTAGTGGCATCTGCAAGCTGTATGTGCACGTGGGTGAGTAGCTCGGCACCCTTAACCGCCACCGAACCCTGGGCGCAGACAATCTCCAGCGGTCCCTGGTACTCCTTGGTCTCATATTTGCCTGGGAGTTCCTTAAGGAAGTTCAACCTAGCACTTTCCACAGAGCCTATGATACCGATGACCACCCCAGAGGAGATGCCGTTCTGGCGGCAGTAGCGGACAATTTCACTAGAAAGCTCCTGATTGGGCTTAATCCTGAAAACATGCACTTTCTTGAACAACATAATGCCTCCTAACTTGTAGCAGCATGGACAGACAATCTTTATATAACACCCTGTTGCCTAAGCCCAGCCACCTCATCATCACTCAGCCCCAGTAGCTCCTCATAGACATAGTCGTTGTCCTGACCCAAAATGGGCGCTGCCCAAGTATATCTTGCCGGGGTATCAGATAGCCTTATTGGCACGGCGTCAGATATGGTCTTGCCCAGTTCGGGGTGGTCAAGCTCAACGAAGAAGCCCCGCTCTTTTAGCTGGGGGTCTTCAGCCAAATCTCTGGCGTTCTGCACCACCCCGGCTGCCACCCCCTGCTTCTGAAGTAAAACCATTACCTCCTCAGCAGTATGCTTTTTCGTCCACCCCTCCACCAGTCTGTCCAGCTTTGCTTTATTCTTCAAACGCCCGGTAAAAGTAGCAAATTGCCTATCCTCAGCCCAGGGCGGGTTGCCAAGAGCCCGCTTGAATCCCTGCCACTCCTCATCGGTGAACACGGCAATGGCACACCACCGGTCGTCACCCTGACAGCGATAGACGCCGTGAGGTGCCGCCTCAGTTGAGCCATTGCCCACCGGCGCCACCTCCCCATCAACCATATACTCCAGAATGGCACCGCCTAATAAACTTGCCATCGCCTCCACCTGCGAGACATCAATATATTGCCCCTCTCCCGTCCTCCGCCGGCATTCCAGAGCCCCAAGCAGAGCAAAGCAGGCGAGCAGACCAGCTATATGGTCGGCATAAGAAGTGCACAAGCCCAGCGGTGGCTTGTCGGGAAAAGAGGTTAGATAGGTTATGCCGGAGAAGGCTTGAATTGTCGGACCAAAGCCAGCGTAGTCCCGCCAAGGTCCGGTGTTTCCCATAGTCGACAGGCTGAGCATAATGAGGTCAGGCTTTATCTTCTTCAGGTTATCATAATCTAATCCCCAGTTAGCCATCACCCTGGGGGTAAAATTCTCCACCACGGCGTCACTTATACCCACCAGCCTTTTAGCCAGAGCTATCCCCTGCGGTTTATTAGGGTTCAGGGTAATGCCCAGCTTATTACGGTTCCAGGTGTTATAGTAGCCACGGCTGAATCTGTCCTCAGCCTCAGGCAAAAGCGGCTGAACCTTAATCACCTCAGCGCCAAAATCAGCCAGTATTCTGGTGGCATAAGGTCCCGCCAGCACCCAGGTAAAATCAAGTATGCGGATGTTGTGTAAGACAGATTGGTTGGTCATTTTAGCTCATAAGACCAGCGTGTCCCGAGAACTTCCCAGGGGAATGCTGGCGCTGACCGAAGCTCCTTGCGCTCGACCTTCTCGCCTTCGTTGAAGATGGACATCTGTATATTCTTAAACTCCTTGCCCATGTGGTACTTCTTAGATTCTATAAGGTCAATAAGGATTAGAAGGAGAGGCCACTTTGCTCCTTCCCATTTCCCCATCACATGGTTACAAACATTATGTATGTTTGGCGGATGGGTATAGGTTATGAGTACTGCATATTTAAGTCTTTCTCTGCCTTTGTCCTTACTCCACACTGTGTGATGTTTTAGCTTTTCTAACTCGTTACCCCATACGCCACCCCACTCCCATTCAACAGCTATTTCGTCGCTATCGGTGCTTCGAAGGACAGCATCTTTCCTTCCTCCCGCCTCAAACCTAGTAACAAGCCCCATGAGGTCAGCTACGTTACGAACAACTACTCCGATATGGATAGTCCAATCCACTCGCCCCGCTCCTGTTGCTATTTTTGCATCCATTGGAAAATCACGGTACCAGAAATACTGAAATAGTGTTGCGAAATCTTCTGGAGACGCCCATTTTTCTTCTAGCATTTTTCAGCCTCCTTTTCCTCTTTATATTTTCTACTAACCCCTCACCCTTTATCCCTCTCCCCTTTACAAGGGGAGAGGGAAGATTTTCTATTAAAGGGGCTTCGCCCCTTTCAAACCCCGTTTATCGGGGTGCCTAAGAGGGGCGCTAGCCCCTCTTTTTATTCTTCCCCCTCTCCTTCGATTGAAGGAGAGGGGGATTAAGGGGGTGAGGTAGATAAATAATAATACCATAAATTTAGAATTGGCTTTGCGTTCAAGTATATGATACAATTGACTAGGAATTTCCAGCTTACTAGAAAAGGACATTGCTATGGCTGATAAACCGCTTCCCGACCTAAAAACGTTCATCGAAAATGTGAATAAGAAGGATAAGCGCAGCGGTAGGAGAATCCGGTTTGCCTTTACCAAGCGGAAAAGGAAGTAACGCTGAAAACTATAAGCTTCATTTCAGGTTGCCCCCAGTCGAGTCGAACGGATGGTCTTCCTGTGTGAAATCAGGCAGGTAGTTCTCCGGTGACCCCATTTCTTGTAGCCAGCCATTCTCCAGCCCTAACCTATCTACTAATTTAATGACCTCCGAATACTCTGACGGTGAGATTATCCTTGAAAGAGAAGGAACCCGTGAAGCTCGATGCGATGGAAAGTATTGAGACATAATGCTCACTGTAACTGTAGGAGAAACCTCGCTAACCAGCCAGGTGAGTGAGTCCTGACTACCAGCCAGCCCATTGGGAAGTATAAGGTGACGCACAATCAACCCCCTCTGAGCCAGCCCAGCCTCATTCAGTACTACATTTCCGACCTGCCGGTACATCTCCCGAATAGCGGCACGGGCATGGGCTACATAGTCTGGAGCCTGTGAAAACTTTCTGGCCCATTTATCAGAGGCATACCTCAGGTCCGGCAGGTAAATACTTATTATGCCATCAAGCTCTATCAAAGACTTAATGGAATCGTAGCTACAGGTATTATAGACCAGCGGTAGCCGAAGTCCCATAGGCACTGCCTCCAGTACCGCCCGAACTAGCTGGGGGACAAAGTGCGACGGGGAAACAAAGTTGATATTGTGGCATCCAAGTTCATCCTGAAGGTAGAGCATACGTTCAGCGAGAGTATGGCAATCCATTTCCTTAGACTTTTGTCTTGCCCAGTCCTGGCTAATCTGATAATTCTGGCAATAGACACACCTCATATTACAGTTACCAAAGAATATTGCCCCCGACCCCCTACTCCCTGAAATGACTGGTTCCTCTCCATGGTGAGCACAAACCGTAGCGACTACAGGTAGGTAAGCTGAATGGCAAAATCCCCTTTCCCCTTCCAGTCGGTTGACTTCACACTCCCTGGGGCAAAGAGTACACGACCCCAGCCGCGCTTCTAATGCCTCAGCCCGACGTTCCAGTTCACCAGACTGATATAGAGCAATATACCCAGGCTCAACAGCTCCCATTACCAATAATCCCAACCTCATTATACTGGTCTTTGCGCTTAATCTCTTTGGAAAGGTGGGTAATGATAACTAAACAATCCCTTCTTTAATCAGAGCTTCTATGTCCTCCTCGGATAGCCCCAGCTCTCCGTGATATATCTCTTTATTATGCTCGCCAACCTTGGGCAGCCGGCTTCCCACCCGCCACGGAGAGTGACTCAGCTTACACGGCGCTCCGGGAAACTTATATCTTTTACCCGACTTCGGGTGCTGCACCTCAACCCAGAAACCCCGCTCCTCAAGCTGGGGGCTAGCCACCAGCCCTGATATTGATGTTACTTCTGCCCAGGGGAAGTGCATTAATTGCCCCAGCACCACCAGCTCGGCTACACTGTGGCTTCGTGTCCACCGCTCCAAGACCTCAATAATATGGTTAAGATGTTGAAGCCGATATCCCCTATCCAGCCATTTATCGTCAGTCAAATCCTCAGCCATGCCCTCGGATTGAAGCCACTCCACCAGCGTTTCCCACTGCTGAAACAGGGAAAGTAGAATGTAGCCATCGCGGCAGGGAAAGATGCGGAAGGCATTGCTCCAGTAGAGGCTACCCTGCCTTTTAGCCACTACCCCCTGATAAAAATAGCGCACCAAGACATGGTCAAGGGTAGCGGCAACACACTCATGTAGGGAAATGTCAATATGCTGACCCCTGGCCGAGGTATGCCGGTGCCACAGTGCCAGCAGAATGCCAATGGCAGCAAAGATAGAGGCGAGGTAGTAGCTCTGGTTGCCAAAGGGCTTAAGCGGCGACGACTCAGCCTCACCACAGACATACATCTGACCCCCCAGAGCCGAAGCTACTATGTCGCACGACTTATAATTACGATATGGTCCACTCTGCCCAAAGTCGGTGATGGAAGCCATGACCAGTCGGGGGTTGATTTGATTGAGCTGGCGGTAGCCGAGACCCAGCGTCTCCAGGTATCCCGGCGGGTAGCTCTCCACCAGGACATCAGCCGTCTTAACCAGCCGTCTGAATATCTCCCGCCCCGGTTTGAGCTCTATATTGAGGGTTATCGCCCACTTACCAAGGTTTCCCCAATAAAAAGGGCTTCTGGCTGGGCTTTTCCCCGGCTTTTCTATCCTGATAACCTCCGCCCCCATATCAGCCAGATAACGGGAACAGAGCATGCCCTTGTCATCGGTTAAGTCAAGGACACGGTAACCAGAGAGGGCAGAGCCTTGCCTATTCACAGCAGCACCAATCATAGCCTCTGAAGCGCTGTTTCAATCCGCCTCAGGCAGCACTCCTTACCTAGCACCGCCATAGTCTGAAATAAGGGGGGGGCGGCTGTCCGGCCGGTAACGGCTACCCTCAGCGTGCCAAAGAGCTGACCGGTCTTTAGCCCCAACTCCACAGCCAGAGGTCGGAGCACGCCCTCCAGAGAATTGGCATCAAACTCTGTTAGCTGATTGAGCCTTTGCCGTGCCGCTTCTAGTGCTTGAATGGCCGACTGAGGGCTCATTTTCTCGCCGATAAGCAGGCTGGGCTCATAGTCAGGCTGGTCAACGAAGAAAAATTGAGCCAGCTCGGTTACCTCAGCCAGGGTTCGGGCTCGCTCCTGGGTAAGGGGCAGAACCGCTCTCACATATTCTTCACTGGATATTAACGCCTTGCCTGCGGCTATATCCATCATCAAGTAGGGCTGCACAGCTTCAAAGAACTCATCAGCAGTTAAACTACGAATATATACCCCGTTCATCCAGCTCAGCTTATCCCGGCTGAAGATGGCAGCCGTCCGACTGATTCGCTCCAGAGAAAAGTTAGCTATTAGCTCCTGTCGGGATAAAATCTCGGTTCGGTCATCCAGGGACCAGCCGAGCAGGGCGAGGAAATTGACCATAGCCTCAGGTAAATAGCCCTGGTCACGATATTGGGTTATAGACACTGCCCCATGCCGCTTGCTCAATTTGGAGCGGTCGGTTCCCAGGAGCATCGGCAGATGGGCAAACTGTGGCGGCTCAAAGCCCAGCGCCCGGTATAGAAGCAGGTGGCGGGGGGTGCTTGATAACCACTCCTCAGCCCTCAAGACATGGCTTATCTCCATCAGGTGGTCGTCAACCACATTGGCAAGGTGATAGGTGGGGTAGCCATCCGACTTAAGCAGGACAAAATCATCAATGGTGCTATTGTCAAACACCACCTCTCCCCGAATTAAATCGTGGAAACCGGTCTGCCCCTCAAGCGGAGTCTTAAACCGAACCACCGGGGTGATACCCTTGGCTTCCTTCTGGCTTAGGTTGCGACAGTGACGGTCATAGCCCGGCGGCTGCTTGCGCTTAATTTGCTCCGCCCGCATCGCCTCAAGGCGCTGGGGGGAACAATAGCAATAGTAGGCATCCCCCTGCGAATTAAGGCGCTGAGCTACGTCACGGTAAATATCAAGGCGCTGCGACTGAATATAGGGGGCGTATTTACCCCCCACCTCCGGTCCCTCATCCCAGTCAAGCCCTAGCCACCTCAGCCCATCAAGGATAGCCTTCACCGCCCCCTTAACCTTGCGGGTAACATCGGTATCCTCAATGCGGACAATGAAGCTACCGCGGTAATGTCTGGCAAAGAGCCAGTTAAACAGGGCAGTCCTGATATTGCCCACGTGGGGATAACCGGTGGGGCTGGGGGCAAAACGCACTCTGACTGTTTTGTTCATCAACTGTTCTCCGCACCTCAACTCTCCCCATTCTACCACCCCACCCACCAACATTCTAGAGGGAGGGATTTTAGAGAGGGGGCGAAGCCCCCTCCCTTATTAAAATTCTTCCCCTTTCCCTTGGCAAGGGGAAGGGGATACAGGGGATAGGTCACCATAAGAATTTATAAAAGCTAGCCAATATCTCTAAGCGCCTGGGCTAAATCGGGGGGAAGCTCAGATTTGAACTCCACATATTCACCGCTGGACGGCAGCTTAAAGCCAAGGCGAGAGGCATGGATAAACTGCCGTGACAGGTAGGGGGACTTTACTCCATACACCCTGTCCCCAACCACCGGAAAGCCAATAGCCAAAAGGTGAACCCTTATCTGGTGGGTGCGACCGGTCTCCGGTCTCACTTCAAGCAGGGTATAGTCAGCGATATACCTGATTACCCGATATTCAGTGCGGGCTTCCCTGCCCCCAGCCACTACTGCCATACGCTTTCGATTACGGGGGTCACGCCCGATAGGCGCTTCAATAGCGCCGTCCTCCGGGGTGAGGTGCCCTTTAACCAATACCAGATAGGCTTTTGCCACCGAACGAGTCTTAAATTGCTCCACCAGGTCAGCCTGAGCCAGGCTATGCTTAGCCACCAGCATCACCCCTGAGGTATCTTTGTCCAGCCGATGTACAATTCCCGGGCGCAGTGAGTCGCTAATGTCAGCCAGGTGGGGGAAATGAGCTAGAAGGGCGTTAACCAGGGTATGACTTGGGTGTCCCGGCGCTGGATGAACCGGCAGCCCGGCTGGCTTGTCTATAACCAGAAGGTCGTCGTCCTCATAAAGGATGTTCAGTGGCATAGTCTCCGGCACTAACCGGCTGGGTGGGGTGGGGGGTATAATGACCCTCAGCCTATCACCGATATTAAGCTTGAGTCCCGCCTTAGCCACCTCGTCATTAACTGTGATATAGCCATCAGCAATAAGCTTTTGAATTCGAGTCCGGGATAGTTCTCCAAGCTGATGGCAAACATATTTATCCAGACGAGTGCCCGGCTCATCAGCGATAAAATTATATACCTTATCCATCGCTAGGCTGATAAATCATGCCTCCCGGCTCTAGCTAAGCGGAGAAGGGAATAAGCAAATAGAATAACCCCGACCACTATAGCCGAATCAGCAAGGTTAAATGCTGGCCAGATACCGATGCTGATGAAGTCGGTGACACCGTCAAAGTGCAGCCGGTCAATCAGATTACCTATGGTGCCGCCGAGAATTAAGCCCAGGGCTGACCTACCGAGCAGATTATCTAAGGATAAGAAACGAGGACTAATAACAAAGGCATAGACCAGCAGAAGGGCAATACCAACTATAGCCACTATGGTTAAGGCAAATGATTGGCCTGGAAACAGTCCAAAGGCGGCGCCGGTATTGGGGGGAACACGGGTTACCTGAAAGATTCCCACCTCAAATAACGATTGCCCTATATCAAGATTAGACCTTATCCAGAGCTTGCTGAGCTGGTCGGCAACCAGCGCCAATAATGCGGCAAGGAAAAAGACCGCATTCCGCCCACCTTGGAGATTACTTACCTTTCGCATTCTTTGCCTGACGCGCCTTACAGCTCAAGCACAAACTAGCTTGAGGCAGTGCTTCCAGCCGGGCTGGGTCTATCGGCTGACCACAGCCATCACATAAGCCATAGGTTCCGGCTTCAAACTTGTGCAAAGCATGCTCCACCTCGGCTAGCTGGTCTCTGATGCGCTTCTCTAAGGTCAGCCGCTTCTCCAGCTCAAAGCTCTCGGTAGCCTCCTCCTCCCTCTTGCCAAAAGGGCTACCCTCTCGCCTTTCATCAGCCGGGCGAACGGCAGATTTCAATTGCTCTAATTCCTCGATTAACCGCTTTCGCTCGCTCTCCAGACGAGAGCGAAGTAGATTGAAGCCCATATTCATCTTCCCCTCCGTCATCTTTCCCTCCCCTTCGCCTACCTATGCTGACAGGTAAGCATTTGTACTTGCCAACTATTAAGAGACAACGATTGCGCTGAAGAGGTTAATCCACCATGACACGCAACTGGCGAATAGTATCCACTGCCTGCCCACGCCAGTGATTGTTGGCAAAGACGAAGGTCTTTGCCACTACACCAGTCAGCTTTTTAATCTTGGGCAACCACTCGCTAAGCTCCGAGAGGCTATAGCTATAATCATATCTCTCGTAAGCATGCTCATGCTGCCACCACTTATCCCTATTGCGCCCGTGAAAGCGGATATAGCCTATATTACTTGTTGCCTCAGCTAGCGGGGGCAACAGATTGGGTAGCTGCGGCTCATCGACGCAACAGAAGCCCAAATCATAGCGCCGAAGCCAGTCAAAGACCTCACCCCCCAGCCAGTGGGCATTACGGAATTCAATCACCACCGGTAGCTCGCCCAACCGCTCCTTAAATAGCCCGAGATAGTCCCAGTTACGGCGATTAAACCCGAAACTATAGGGGAACTGAGCCAAAATACAACCCAGCTTCCCGGCAGAGATGATAGGCTCTAATACCTGGCAAAAAGCCTTAAAAACGGGGGCATTATCCTCCCGCCGGTGAGTCATTTCCTGGTTGGCTTTAATAGAAAATAGGAAACCTTCACCCGTTTTGTCAGCCATAGCCTTTAGGTTAGAAGGCTTAGGTAAGGCGTAAAAGGTTGAGTTTACCTCACAGGCATTAAATTCACGGGCATAGTAGGTAAGCCAATCTCTCTTAGGCAAACCCGCCGGGTAGAAGTTTCCTACCCAGTCATCATAGCTAAACCCTGAAGTGCCAAAGTATATCATATTTTCAGTGTAGCCTATTTGCTTCAATTGGTCAACGCCCCGGCAAGAGATTGTCTAGCAACCTCAGTTAAAACTATTGACAACCAGGGATAATCTTGCTATTGTGTAAATGATAATACTTTTCATTTACAATTTGAAATGAGGCTTACCGAGAGAAGAATAATAGCCAGTTTAAGACAGCATGGCTACAAGCTCACCCCACAACGAAGGGCAGTGATACAGGCAATTGCCTCTACCCAAGACCACCTTACCCCGGTTGCCATTTATGAGAAAGTGCATCAAGACCACCCAACTATTGGGCTGGTAACCATTTACCGCACCCTGGACATACTTGCCGGGCTAGAGCTTATCTGTGAGCTGCACGCTGGAGATAGCTGCCACAGCTACACCATTAGCGCCCCGGGGCAGCATCACCACCTGATTTGCTCCAGTTGTGGTGAGGTTATTGACTTCACCGGTTATGACCTTACCCCACTGGAACAAAGGCTATCACGGGAAACCGGGTTTGAGATTGAAGGTCACCTGCTTGAGTTTACCGGTCTGTGCCAGAACTGTCAGAAAAATGTTTAGACAAATAGCAATAGAAAAGTGGCGGGAGTAAACCGAAGGTTTTAGACAATGGATATAGCCAATTTAGGCCTGGCAGCTGCTTTCATTGTAGGGCTAGCCCATACTCTGGAGCCCTGTGAGGATAAGGCAGTCGTTTCCTTATTTGTTTTCTGGGCGACTAAAAAACTGGTACACGCCATTGGGCTAGTAGTGTTGTATGGTCTGGGAATGGCTCTAGTGGATACCGCAATGGGATTTATCCTCTCTTACATTGGCGTAACCTGGCTTGAGGCTCTAAAAACTCCTCTTGAACTCATAGCTGGCGCGATTACTCTGGTCTTCGGTGTTTTTATGCTGACAGGTCGGGAACTAGCTCACATCGGTCATCATCACGGTGAGGCTGTTGTCGACACTAACTCGAAGCTAACACGCTGGTACGCCATCCTGGGTCTCGGTATGGTACGAGGGCTGCCACCCTGCCCAATCGAAGTGGCCGTATTGATATGGGCTGCCTCTGTCGGTAACATATGGCTTGGCACAGCCACTGTTTTTGTTTTCGGTTTGGGTACTACTATAGGTCTAATTCCTCTCGGTTTAGTCATGGGAAGCCTGACTAATGTCATCAGTAAAACCAGATATGAGCGCTTTGTTCCCATGATTGCCGCTATCTTGATGATTTGTTTTGGTCTGTTCCTTATGCTAGCTCCCCTATTCGGAATTGAGCTGTAGAGTGGGCGACGGTGACGCCTGAGACTAGTGCCGTTTCGAATTCCGCCCCTTCCCGGAAGCTTAGAGGCTAGGCTATTCATAAGAAAGGTTGCCACTCCGCAAGAAATAACATATACTAATCATTCGGCAGGAGAATAAAAATGCAGCTCCAAATCACTACCCTGAGTGAAAATACCGCTGGTTTAGGTAACTTCCTCGGGGAATGGGGGCTGAGCCTCCTAGTAGAAACCGAGGGACAAAACATCCTGTTTGACACCGGACAGAGCATCTCAACCAGCCACAATGCTGACCTCCTCGGCATTGACCTGAGCAAAATCAATAAGATTGTCTTGAGCCACGGTCACTACGACCATACCGGTGGTCTGCGCCAGCTACTACACAGGATAAGAAAGAAGATAGAGATAATAGCTCACCCCGATGTGTGGGCGGTCAAATATAGCCGTCGCCAGGGTGAAGAGGATAGATATATCGGAATACCCTTCCACCGCCAGACACTAGAAAGCCTTGGCGCCAGGTTTAACCTGACCAAAGAACCGGTAGCCATAACTGATAGCATAATGACTACCGGCGAGATTCCCATGGTAACTGATTACGAGGAGATAGAGCCCCACCTTATGGTAAAAGAAGGCGATGGCTTCAAGCGGGACAAGCTTCTTGATGACCAGGCAATAATTATAAATACTGAGCCGGGACTGGTTGTCGTTCTGGGCTGTGCCCACCGAGGCATCATTAATACCTTATACCATGCCCGGGAGCTTACCGGGGTAAAGACAGTACATACCGTGCTGGGTGGTTGCCATCTTATGGATGCTTCTGAGGAACGGATAAGGCTGACCTTAGCCGTCCTAAAAGAGCTGGGCGTGCAAAGGTTAGGCGTCTCCCATTGCACCGGGTTGCCAGCCTCTGTCACAATGGCTCAAGAGTTCGGAGACAAGTTCTTCTTCAATAACGCTGGCACTAAAACTAGCCTATGATAAGGAGTAGTGATGAACCTTTCGGTTCAACTAGCACCGAGAAATAAACACGGCCTGTTACTGGCTAACCCGGTGATGACTGCCTCCGGCACCTTTGGCTATGGCACGGAGTATAGCCATCTGTTTGACATTCAAAAGCTAGGAGCTATCGTATGTAAAGGCACCACCCTTCAACCTAGAGAGGGAAACCCACAGCCCCGGCTAGCCGAGACACCCTGCGGCTTGCTCAATTCAATAGGGCTGCAGAATATCGGGGTTAAAGCCCTAATTAAAGAAAAGGCACCAATCTGGGCAGGCTGGCGGGTACCGGTCATCGTCAATATAGTGGGGGAAACCATTGATGACTACGCCCAGCTGGCTGAGAAGCTGGATGGAGTAGCCGGAATTAGCGGCATTGAGGTAAACATTGGTTGTCCCAATATTAAAGCTGGCGGTGCCGAGTTTGGAGCCAGGGCGGAATCAGCCGCCGAGGTAACTGCCGCAGTCAAAGCAGCTACTTCCCTGCCGGTAGTGGTCAAGCTAAGCCCAAATACCAGCGATATTGCCGAGGTGGCCAGGGCGGTGGCTGAAGCTGGAGCCGATGCTATATGCTTAATTAACACCCTAAAAGGCATGGCTATCGACGTTGCCAAACGCCGACCTTCACTGGGTGGCATAACCGGCGGGCTATCTGGACCGGCGATAAAACCAGTGGCGCTATATATGGTATATGAGACGGCTGGTGCTGTAGATGTGCCACTCGTTGGCTGCGGCGGCATCACTACCGCCAGCGATGCTATTGAGTTCATCATGGCTGGAGCCAGCGCTATCCAGGTAGGCACCGTCAACTTCGCCAACCCCCGCGCTCCCCTTGATATTCTTGAGGGAATAGCGCAATTTATGAAACAAGAGGGGATAAATAACCTCACAGACCTTATTGGCGTTGCAAGGAGTACAAGTATGACCAAGTATAATAGAGGCTTAGATGAAATCTAAGCCTCTATTATACCAACAAGCTTGAGTGGGGTCATTTGACGCCGGCAGCTCATGACGCTCTAGACGAGAGGTCATAACTGGCACGCGTTGCTTATAACAATTAAGCCGACCATTCCCAGTTTTCTGGCTCAACTGAACAGTGTACCATCCCGGTCTAGTATCCATGAAGCTACATCCTTTGGCTTATTAGAATCGAAAAGGCGCCTTCTTTCTCCGGCCGGCTTATTATCCACCAATTTTTCTGTGCTTACGTTATACTTTTTCCCCTTCTCAGGATACTGTGGATTGAGCTCCACAACAGTCAACCCGCCCCCGAAGGTTTCCGTGTGCTTATAACTTAGTGCCTGTCCTGGAGCGAGTTGCTCAATCTCATTCGTGATAACTTCCTTTGGCGATAGTTTCTTTTCCCGAGCCCCCTCAGTTTTCTTCCTTTTCCAAAACATTTTTCTTCTCCTTATGCTAAATTTGGAATTGAGGCCGTTTAGAAATCGGCTTTGAGTGTCATAGCAGCTTCGAAACGAAACTAAAGCTAAAAGCCGCCAACTGAACTGGGGGTAAAATCGCAAATAAACTCAAAACTGAATTCAGATTTGATGCAAAATTGAACGGCCTCGGATTTCTAGGGGAGCCATATCGGAAGGTGGAGGTATATCTAGTAACTGGCAAGTCTGCTGGAGCCCTTTTTTGAAGATACCATCAAAGCTGCTGAGGCAGTTAGAAACTCCCCAAAGGTTTGAAATAAAGTGCCTGAATGTCTGGCATGATACTACCACATCCGCTATCGATTGCGCTCTTCTGTAGGTGTCGCCTTCACCGCGCTTTGCTCTGCGTAGGTTATCACTGACCGTGAAAAAGATAGGTACTGGAACATAATTCTGACAATCAAGGTATATGTATGTTGAGATAGGAACCGAAACGCTTCTGGTAAGTTGGCTTAGCTGGGGGACAAAGACAAAAGAGACAATTAACATGCATAGGCTTATTAAAATACGAGGCAGTGCTCGCACCTTTGGCCAATTTGCCACATAAACAAAAGGATTCATTCTATTGACACTCTATAATATTTTCATTAGCCCGTCAACAGGTTGCACCCTCCTTCATTACCTGCTACGCCTGGCTAGCACCTACACATATGAATTATGCGGAATGGACTTGATTCGCAGAGGCGAGACACCAATCGCGGTTGGGAATCCGTGTCCCAAGATGGCGTTTTGTGTAATTTGTATTTTGAGCCAGTTGCGCAGTTATTCCTCTACCAGCCTTTGCCCGGCAAGAAAGGCTTGACGTAGGGCTTCAAGATTTTTGGCTATCGCCCCTTTCTCATCCATCCCGGGGAACAGCAGCTCCCCAGCATAAGCGATGTCAAGGACTTTGAACAGGCTCTTTACTGTAGCCAGCGCTGGCTCAAATAGATTAGCTATCTTCATGCCACCAACGGAGACAAAT
>Ga0209609_10000713_pt1 | contig 19444 bp, 14 predicted proteins | sample LakKivw325mmetaG_FD_184136 | JGI IMG/M metagenome (GOLD analysis project Ga0209609, IMG submission 184136) | Anoxic lake water microbial communities from Lake Kivu, Rwanda to study Microbial Dark Matter (Phase II) - Lake Kivu water 325m metaG... | ecosystem: Environmental > Aquatic > Freshwater... | reverse complement strand
ATCCAGGGCTGGCCGGGCCGCCAGGGAGAAGCAGATCCGGGGTCCGGCCTCTGCCGGAGACGAGCCCGGGACCGGGGCGGCCGCAGACCGCGCCGCGACAAAGAGGACGGCCAGGGACGCGGCGAACACCTTGCGCGGCGCCCTCATGCGGCCCTGCCCTTCGCTGGCCGCATGAGCCGCTCCCAGGCGGCCGGCGGGCCGAGCCGGGCCTCGGCCTCGGCGGCCATCCCCTGGGCGACGGCCGTGATCAGAAGCAGGGGGGGCAGGAACTGCGGCTCCGGGGTCGTGGCCAAGATCATGAACACGAAGCCGGAGATGGTCATGGCCGTGAGCGGCGGGAACTTCGGAGCGGCCAGGACGGCCAGGAGGAGCAGGAAGGCCGCCAGGAACGGGAACAGGGCTCCCCAGCCGGCCCAGGCCAGCAGGCCTGAAAGGACGTTCGGGTAGAACGTGGTCAGCGCCGCCCTGTCCTTGAGCACGATATTGAACAGGACCGTGTTCTTCAGCACGTTGCCGATCCCGAAGGGGGCCGCGATGAGGACGGCCGTCGCCGCGGCGATCGCCGTGTCCACCGCGATCGGGATCAGGGACTTGAGGTTCTTCCGGTCGAATCGATGCCAGTAATAGGCGGCCATGAGCGGCAGGACCAGGAACTTGGTCATCAGGCCCAGCCCGAACAGGCCGGCGATGAGGACCCGATAGATCGGAAGGGGGGCGTCGGCGTTCTTCTTGAAGGCCCAGAGCACGGACGCCGTCACGAGGACGGTCAGGGCCACGGTCGTCTTGACCTCCCCGAGGAGGATCATGGGGACAAAGGGCCACAGGAGGGCCGGCCGGAGCCGGCGGAACATCCGGAAGAGGATTACGGCCGCAAGCGCCTGGATCAGGATCATGGTCAAGGCGAGAACGGTCATGTTCCAGGTCCCGGCGATCCGATAAGCCAGGTAATAGGGGGCGATCTCGAGAGGCGGGTAATTGAAATTGCCATAGACCGTCCCCTGGCCCTCGATCTCATGATAGATCGTCCCGGCCGTATAAGGGTTTTGACCGGAATCGAGGGCCTCGAACACGGAGCGGTAGGTCCGGACGACCTCCGAATCCGACCTGATGACCAGAAGGTTCACCGTGCCGAGGACAAGGCCGGCCGCCATGACGAAGGCCAGGACGCCCGGGCTGAAAAACGTCCGGGGACGGGAGATATAGAGCCGCCAAATGACCGTCAAGGAGGCCGTCAGGATCAGGGCGTACTCATAATGACGGCCGCCGGGGACCGGCCTCAGGACGAACATCACGAGGGAGACGATCACGCCGGCGAGCAGGAGCGCGAGCATCCCGCGCTCGGCCCCCGCGCCGGTCTCTTCCGCCCTGGGAGCGTCTGACGTCACGTGCGCTCCGCCTCTCGGACGTCGCGGGTCGACCGGGCCCCGATCCGGCGGTGGCGCAAGCGCAAGCGAAGAAGGCCGGCGGCCGCTTCGAGCTTGATCCTCATGGTCATCTTGGACCGGCCGGCGCGCCGGTCGGCGAACAGGATCGGGACTTCGTGGACGCGCAGGCCCAGGCGCTGGCTCAGGAAGGCCGTCTCCTCTTGGATGAGATAGCCCTTGGACCGGATCCTGCCGGGGCCGACGGCCTCGAGGGCCGAGCGCCGCCAGGCCTTGAAGCCGGCCGTGGCGTCGCGGGTTTTCAGGCCGAGGACAAGACGCGATAGGTGGTTGGCCGAACGGCTCAGGGCCAACCGGCCGCGGCCCCAGTGCTCGTCGGTCTGGCCGCCTGCGACATACCGAGATCCCACGGCCACGTCGCAGGTCTCGAGCTCGGCGACCAGGCGGAGGACATCGGCCGGGGCGTGCGACAGGTCGGCATCCATCTGAACGATGGCCTCGGCGCCCTGGTCGAGGGCCCATCGAAAGCCGTCGCGGTAGGCCAGGCCCAGGCCTTTGGGGCCGGTCCGGTGGAGGATGGACAGGCGGCCTTCCGACGCCGCCGCCAGCTCGTCGGCCCTCTGGCCCGTCCCGTCGGGCGATGCGTCGTCGACGATGAGCAGGCGGAGCCCGGGGAGCGGCAGGGCGAGCAGGGCCCCGGCCAGAACGGGCAGGTTGCCGGCCTCATTGTAGGTCGGGACGAGGATGACGACCCGGGGCGGGCGGCGGCTATTTTCGGCCATTGCTGAAGACGTCCCGGGCGGCGATGTGCAGAGTCTCCGTCCCTCCGAGCGCGATGATTCTTCGGGCGAAGAGGACGCGCTGGACCCCGCCGACCAGGGCCATGACGAACAGGACCGCGAAGACAACCGACAGCGTCCGCACGGCGTGCCCGGCGACGCGGAAGCCGGGCAGGAACAGGAAGACGACCAGGCCGATATTGAGCAGGACAAGCCGTTCAACCCGCTCCCCGATGGCCGGCCAATCAAACTCGCCGATGGGCACGACCTGGGCCGCCCTGGACTTGGCGAAGCTCACCATCAGCGTGGCCGAGATGACCAGGAAGGACTCCAGGGCATAGCCCGAGAAGGCAAAGCCCGCATAGATGATGACCTCGACCCACTTATCGAAGATCCCCTCGATGTAATAGCCGAACTTGGTGACCCGGTTTTGGGCCCGGGCAACCGCTCCGTCGACCGTGTCCCAAAGGCAGGCGATGCCGATGAGCATCCACGCCACGACGTAGAAGCGCAGGTAGAACAGCAGCGCGCCGGCGGCCGCGACGGCCAGGGCCAGCGACGAGAAGACGTTCGGCGCGATGCCCGTCTTGGCGATCAGGGCGCCGATCCGATCAAAAACCGGGCTGCTCTTCGTCCGAAACCCGCCGTTGACCATGCCCGCACTCCGTGAACAAAAGGTCCTTTCAATCTCCAACGAAATTCTAGCACGTACGTTGCGCCGGTTGATTAATGGGGGATTAAGAGTTCGTGAATTTTTCTTCAGGACGGGGCCACGTGTTCAGGACGGGGTTCCGCGGCAATAAAAGAAGGGACGCATGCTCCTCCGCATGCGTCCCTTTTCGGAACAAGGCCCCGCGGTCAAGCGGGAAGAAGGATCGAAGGCGAAGCTACTTCTTCTTCGCGGTCCACTCGACCTCGTTGCCCATCCGCATGGTCGTGCCCTTCATGGTGGCTCCATCGACCGTCCCCTTGTACTCCATCTTCATCTCGCCCTGGGGGCCCTGGCGGACGATCGTCCACTGAATGGCATTGCCTTCGAGGGTGCCAGCGCCGACGATCGGCTCGCCGGGTTCGCCGTTGGGTCCGGGCCGGCCTGGCATCGTCACCGTGATCTTGGTGCCTTCCTGCTTGATGGTGATGTCGCGATCCATCATCTGGCCGTTGCGGCCGGGCGTCGACATCGTCCAGGTGCCGGAGATGTCAGCGGCCCAAACGGCCAGGGTCACGGCGACGAGCGCCAGCGCCACAAGTGAGAGCTTCTTCATGATCGAACTCCTTTGCATAAAAAATTCCGTCATTAATTAGACATAACGAGGGGCGTTTTCTTCCCGTTCCAAGAATCCCTAAAAATCCGGTGTCCCTATTTTTCTTGATAAATAACGGCCATCAGCGCCTTGCCGACGGCCGCCAGAGTATTCTTATCGATCTTGTCGAGGGTGTCCCCGACCGTGTGCCACATCGAGGGGAAGCCGCCTCTCGCGCTATCGTAATCGATAATGTCGATCGTCGGGATCCCGGCGTACCTGTTGATGTACATGTGGTCATCGATGAGCGGGTCCGAGCGGTCGTTGAGGAAGTACCGCGTGAGCCCCAGGCCGCGGGCGACGTCCCAGACCTTGCGCACGACCGCCGGGGCGAAATACATGGACGTCCCTTCCATCGGGAACGTCGCCTTCGACGCCCCCACCATATCGAGGAGGATGCCGAAGCGGGCCTTGGTGCCGGGCGGATAGGGGTTCTTGGCCCAGTACTGGGAGCCCAGCCCCCAGCTTTCTTCCTGGCTGGCGCCGCTCCAGTTGGCGTGCTCTCCGAAATCCTCGAGGTCGAGGAGCAGGATGTCGACGCCGACGACGGATTTCTTGAGGGCGAGCAGGCGGGCCACCTCGAGCAGGACGCCGGCGCCGCTCGCGCCGTCGTTCGCGCCCATGACGGGCTTATAGTGATTGGCGGGATCGGGGTCGTGGTCCGCGAACGGCCTCGAGTCCCAATGGGCGCAGAGCAGGATGCGGTCCTTCGCGTCCGGATTGAAAGAAGCGATGATGTTCTTGCCGTCGAGCGGCCGCCCGTCGTAGGCGCGGGCCTTGAATTCCTGGACGTGGACGTCCGGGGTCCATTGCTTGAGCGTCTGGACGAACCATTGGGCGCAGGCTTCGTGAGCCGGTGTGCCGGGGACGCGCGGCCCGAACCCGACCTGCTTCTTGACGAAGCCGTAGGCCGAGGCTGCGTCGAACTCGACCGTCCCCGGCTTTGCCGCCGGCTGGCTCGCGCACGCGAACACGGCCGAAACCAGGATCGCCCCAAACGGCATGATCCGTTTCATTGATAATTATTATACCCGAAAGGCGGCCGCCCTGATATAATCCGCCTCTATCGATTCTCGAAGGAGGTCGGCATGAGACGTTTCGCCCTCATCCTCGTTCTGGTCATGGCCTTCAGCGGCGCATTCGCGGCCCCGCAGGCGGCGACGGCCCCGAGCGGCCCCGACGCGGCCAGCCTCGCCCGCCATCTGCACTGGCGCTCCGTCGGCCCGGCCAACATGGTCGGCCGCATCTCCGATTTCGAGGCCCTGGACAACGACTTTACCCAGGTCCTCGTGGCCACCGCCTCGGGCGGCGTCTTCAAGTCGGCGAACGCCGGCACGACCTGGGAGCCCATCTTCGACCGCTACGGCGCCGCCTCGATCGGCGACGTCGCCTTCTTCCAAAAGGACCCGAAGATCATCTGGGTCGGCACGGGCGAGGAATGCGTCCGCAACAGCGTCGCCTGGGGCGACGGCATCTATAAATCGACTGACGGCGGCAAGACCTTCGCCCGGATGGGCCTCGAGACGACCCAGACGATCGCCAAGGTCATCACCCACCCGGCCGATCCCAATATCGTCTACGCGGCCGCCTCGGGCCACCCCTGGGGCTACACCGGCGAACGCGGCCTCTTCAAGACAACCGACGGCGGCCAGACCTGGGCCAAGCTCGCCGGCGGCCTGCCGAATGACGGCAAGACCGGGGCCATCGACTTGGTCATGAGCCCGACCGACCCCGAGACCCTTTATGTCGCCTTCTGGCAGCGCCTGCGCCAGCCCTGGCGCTTCGACTCGGGCGGCCCGAACTCCGGCATCTTCAAGACGACCGATGGCGGGGCGACCTGGACGAAGCTCGCACAGGGCCTGCCCGCGGGCGATCTCGGCCGCATCGGCCTGGCCATCTCCCGCTCGAACCCCAAGGTCCTCATGGCCATCGTCGAAGCGACCTATCAGCCCCAGCAGATGCTCCGCCAGGGGAGCGAGCAGAAGCCCAACCCCGAATACGAGGACATGACCAAGCTCGGCACGGGCATCTACCGGACCGAGGACGGCGGCGCGACCTGGACCTACATGAGCCGGCAGAACAACCGGCCGTTCTACTACAGTCACATCTATATCAACCCCTCCGACGAGAAGCTCGTCTATTGGCTGGCCACGAACATGAGCTTCTCCCGGGACGGCGGCAAGACCTGGAACCAGGTCGGCGGCCTCCATCCCGACTTCCACGCCATGTGGATCGACCCGGCGAACAAGAACCGCTTCTACGTCGGCCAGGACGGCGGGGCCTCCCTGACCTACGACCACGGCCAGACCTGGGTCTTCTTCGACAATTTCACCGCCGCCCAGTTCTACGCCGTCAGCACCGACATGCGCGATCCCTACTACGTCTACGGCGGCCTCCAGGACAACGGCACCTGGGGCGGGCCGTCGATGGCGCGGGAAGGCCAGATCTTGACCGACTTCTGGTTCAACATCGGCGGCGGCGACGGCTTCCATACCCAGAACGACCCGAGGGATTGGCGCACGGCCTACTGCGAAAGCCAGGGCGGCTCGATCATGCGCGTCAACGTCGAGACGCGCGACGCGAAACAGATCCGGCCGACCCAGGCGAACGTCCTCAACTATAAAGAGTTCTATCCGCCGGCCCCGCCGGAGAAAAAGGCCCCGGCCGCGAAGCCCGGCGCCAAGCCGGAAGCTGGCGTGCCCGGGGGCCCCATGCGCGGCGGGATGGAGCGGCAGCAAGGACCCTTCCGCTTCAACTGGTCGACGCCGATCCGGCTGTCCGAACACAATCCCGAGACGGTCTTCATGGGCGGCAACCACCTCTTCAGGTCCGTCGACCGGGGCGACCACTGGATGATCATCAGTCCCGATCTGACGACGAACGACAAGAGCAAATACGCCCCAAAGGAGAAGAAGGACGGAGGGCCCGGCCCGACCGGCGGCATCACCTCCGACGTCACGGGAGCCGAGACCTACTGCACGATCATCACCGTCTCCGAATCGCCCCGCGTCCCCGGCCTGATCTGGGTCGGCACCGACGACGGCAACGTCCAGCTGACGCGCAACGACGGCGCGGCCTGGACCAACATCACGGCCAATTTCACCGACATGAAGACCGGCAAGCCCAAGCCGGGCATCACGGGGGCCCGCTTCCCCGCCGGCCTCTGGTGCAGCCGGGTCGAGGCCTCGCACTTCGACGACGGCACCTGCTACGTCACCTTCGACGGCCACCGCTCGGACGACTTCCGTCCCTATGTCTTCAAGACGACCGACTTCGGCAAGACTTGGACGTCGATCACGGCCGGCATCCCCGACAACCAGCCGGTCTATGTCATCCGCGAGGACCCGGTCAACAAGAACCTGCTCTTCCTGGGGACGGAGTTCGGAGCCTTCTTCAGCCGTGACGGCGGGCTGTCCTGGGCGTCGCTGAACCTGAACCTGCCCACGGTCGCCGTCCACGACCTGCTCATTCAGCCCCGCGACAACGACCTCATCGCCGCGACCCACGGCCGCGGCATCTGGATCCTCGACGACATCACGGCCCTGCGCCAGGCGAGCGACGGCGTCCTCGGCCAGGACGCCTACGTCTTCGAGCCGGGCAAACCCGGCACGCGCTGGCTGCGCATCTCCCGCGGCGGCTACGGCCGGGGCGACCTGTTCTTCAAGGGCGAGAACCCGCCCGAGGGCGCCCTCGTCAATTACTACCTGAAGGCCAAGCCGGACGCAGCGGCCACGCTCGAGATCTCCGATCCCCTGAGCCAGGCCAAGACGGTCTTCATCCTCGACGACGCCCAGGCGGGCATCAACCGCATCGTCTGGGACTTCCGCTTCGACCCGGCGCCGACGACGACGCAGACCCTGGTCGCCAACATCAAGCGGCAGATCGATCCGGCCCTCCTGAGGGCCGACCTCACCGACGAGCAGAAGGCCACGCTCAAGCAGGCCCAGGCCGACCTCGAAAAGTGGGGAACGAACTTCCGCAAGGTCATGGATATCCAGCGCCGCGTCTTCGCGGTCCTGCGGCCGGGCGGCGGCGGCTTCTACGGCGGGCCGGGCATGCGGGGCGTGGGCGGCCAGGTGGCCGAAACCGGGACCTACGCCGTCAAGCTGACGGTGGCCGGCAAGACCCTCGCCGGCAAGGTGGCCGTCCGCCAGGACCCGATGCTCGAACACCAATAACAGAAGCTAAAAAAAGGGGGACACGCACCGCGCGGTACGTGCCCCCGTCAATCCCCTACTTGAACATCGGGTCGGGGCTGACCTTGACGGTCTTGGTGGCGATGTCCTTGCCGTCCACGTTCAGGGTCACCTTGTAGACGCCCGCGTCCACCAGGTTCATCCCCCGCCGCCGCATCCCGCCGCCGGGAGGCCCGCCCGCCGGCTGGCCCTCGACCCTCCGGGTCAGGTTCCAGCTCGTCTTTTGCAGGCCCTTCTTGGTCGTGCCGGCGAGCTCCTGGATGACCGTGCCGTCGGGGTCCTTGACCGTCAGCTTGACGGTCTTCGGGTCGCCCTTGAGATAGTAATAGAGGGTCGCGGCGACGGCCGGATTGTCGCACTTGGCGAATTCGCCGTACTGCTCGCCGCCCGAGTCATAGCGGTTCCAGCGGATGACCTCTTCCGGATCGAAGAGATAGGCGTCCTTCGCCAGGACGTCCGGGCTCATCTCCTTGAGCGGGGCGATGTCGGCGATGTAGATGCCGCGCCCGTAGGTGCCGATGACCAGGTCGCGGTCGCGCCGCTGGATGGCCATGTCGCGGACGATGACGTTCGGGGCCGAGGTCGAGAACGGCGCCCACGTCTTGCCCTTGTCGACCGAGACGAAGATGCCGAGGTCGCCGGAGATGTAGAGGACGTTGGCGTTGTCGGGGTCCTCCTCGACGTCGAAGAGCGGGTTCATCAGGCCGCCCGAGATGTCTTCCCAGGTCTTGCCGAGGTCGTGGGTGACGAAGAGCCAGGTCTTGTCCTCGTTGTGGGTCCGGTAGCCGCTGAAGCCCGCGTAGCAGGTGTTCTCGTCGAACCGCGAGGGGACGACCCTCTTGACCCAGCGGTCGAACGGGATGAGGGCGCCCTTTGTCCCCGGCTTGGCCTTGCCGGTCTTCATATCATAGAAGTTGGCCGTGAGGTTCGTCCAGCTGTTGCCGTTGTCGGTCGAGAGCTGGAGGTTGCCGTCGTCGGTCCCGGCCCAGAAGAGGCCGGGCTTCTTGGGCGACTCGGCGAAGGTGTAGATCGTGGCGTATTGGAGGTTCGTCTTCTTGGCTTCCTCGAGGCGGGCCTTGTCGGCCCGGGTCAGGTCGGGGCTGATGGTGACGAACGTGCCCTGGTCGCCGCGGCTGAGCGAGCGGTGGACGAACTGGGAGCAGATGTAGACGATGCCCGGGTTATGGGGCGAGAGGACGATCGGGGCGTTCCACTGGTAGCGCTGCGCGGGCACGCCCTTGGCCGTCTCCTCGGGGGTCGTCCTCTTGGCCAGGCCCGTCGTCGCGCCGTTCGAGAGGTCCTGCCGGCTCGAACCGCCGAACTGGCTCTCGAAATAGACGAGGTTGAAGCCCCACCAGTCGCGGACGACATAGAAGGCGTCGCCCGTCGGCAGGTAGCGCCAATCCGCGGCGAAAACGCCCCAGGAATTCCGGGTCTGCGAGGGACCGAGCCAGGCGCCGTTGTCCTGCGTCCCGCCCATGATGTTGTAGGGCATTTCCGCGTCCGCGGAGACGTCATAGAACTGCTGGGCGCTGATCGTCGACTTCTGGGCCCAGTGCTTGCCGCCGTCCCAGGTCTCGCCGCAGCCGCCGTCGTTGCCGCTCAGGATGTGGTTCGAGTTCGCGGGATCGAGCCAGAGGGCGCGGTGGTCGACGTGGAGCTTGTAGGCGCCCGAATCCCAGCCCGTGACCTTGAAGGTCTTGCCGCCGTCGGTCGACGAGGTCACGTTGGTGTCGCAGGCGTAGAGGACCTGGTCGTTCTGGGCGTCGACATAGAGGTGGGCGTAGTAGCCGGCCTCGGTCTGGTTGATGAGGCCGCTGCCGCCCTGGAGCTTGTATTCGGTCATCTTCTTCCAGGTCTCGCCGATGTCCTCGGACCGGTAGACGACGCCGGCGCGCTTGACCGGCTCCTGGTTGCGCAGGACGCCGGCGTAGAGGACCTCGAGGACGTGACGGTTCACGACCTGGGTGCGGCCCTTGGCCTCGCTCGAATCCGGCTTCGGGGCCTCGCGCTTCTGGAGGTTCTCGATCTCGGTGATGGCCTCGAGGATGGCCTTGTTCTTGGGATAGGCCTTGCGGGCCGCGGCGTTGAACTTGGCCAGGTCGACCCCGCTCTTCGTCAGGAAATCCTTGTCGGCGACGAGCTCGTTCAGCTTCTTGGCGAGCTCCGCCTCGTCGGCGGCGACGAGGGGGGTGAACTTGGGCGCTTCCTTGGCCATCGCCGGATTGATCTTGAAGGCCTTGAAGGATCCGTAGGTCATGTCCTCGGCGAACATTCCGCCGCCGCCGAAACCGCCGAATCCGGCCCGGAAGTTGGCGACGCCGTCGCGCTCGGCCAGGCCGAGGTTGACCTCTTCGTCGATCCGGGCGTAGACGATGTTGGGGTTCTTGGCATAGACGGCCAGGCCGGCCCGGCCGGCGTCGAGCTTGGCGGGCAGTCCCTCCGTCAGCTTTTTCCACGTCTTGCCGCCGTCGGTCGTCTTGTAGAGGTCGTTCCCCGGCTGGCGGTCGACGTAGGTCCAGGCCCGGCGGTAGGTCTTGTAGGCCTGGGCGATGACGACGTTGAAATTGCGCGGGTCGACGACGAAGTCGCCCACGCCGCGGTCGTTCATCGGCCCGAGGTTCGTCCAGGTCTTGCCGCCGTCGGCGGTTTTGAAGAGGCCGCGCTCGCAGTCCATGGCGTTGTCATAGAGCTTGCCTTCGGCCGCGACATAGACGACATCCGGGTTCTTGGGATCGACCTGGACCGTGTTGATGAAATAGCTCTTGGTCAGGCCGACGTTCGTCCAGGTCTTGCCGGCGTCGGTCGACTTCCAGACGCCGTTGCCGTGGGAGCTCGACCGGGCATGCATCGGCTCGCCGGTGCCCAGGTAGAGGATGTTGGGATTGGACGCGGCGATCCCGAGCGAGCCCATGCTCATGTTGCCGTATTTGTCGAAAAGGGGCTCGAAGTGCGTCCCGGCGTCTTCGGTCTTCCAGAGGCCGCCGCTCGCCGTCAGGACGTAATAGGTCGTCGTTTGCCCGGGCGGCACGGCGAAATTGGCGATCCGGCCCGAGAAATTGACCGGGCCGACCCAGCGCCAGGCGAGCTGGTTGAGATCATCGGCCGTGACCTGGGCCTGGGCCAGGACGGCGCCGGCGCCCAGGACGAGGCCCAGGGCCAGCATGACGGGGAGAATTCGAGACAGACGGGTAGACATCGATATTCCTCCTGAGGATTTTTGGGCGGAAGGGTTTTCTTCCATCTTTCCAGGGCCAAGGGAGCCCACGGCTGAACCTAACGACTATCACAATTAATTCGGGGACACAATACTCTTTTCCGATTTCTTCAGGGCCTCGCCCCCGGGATCCAGGGCCGGGCCCGCACTTGGGGCTAAGCCGACGAGCGTGAGAATCCGTCCTCCTCAGACGGCCGGACGCAGGCGCTTGTGGAACCAGGGCTGGAGGGCCTTCATCTTGGCCAGCTGGGAGGCGGGGGCATGCCGCCGGGCCGTGGCCAGCTCGGCGCTCCCGGCCGGGGCGCCCCACCGGATCTCGATGCTGTCGTTGGGGTTGTAGCCCATCTCGAAAGCGTCCTTGCGGCGGAAGATCTCGGCGAGCGTCCGGGTCCGGGACGAGCCGTCCGATCCCTTGTAGGTGATGGTCATCGAGGCCGCCCATTTGTCGGCCAGGGCCCGGAGCTCGCGCCGGATCTCGTCGGGCGCCCTGCGGCCCATGTCGAAGGCGGCCGGATCGCGGGCGACCTTGTCGGGGAACTCGGCGATGGTGTCGATGGCGATGAGCAGCCGCAGGTCGCGGTTGGGGGTCGAATAGTCCTCCCACGATCCAAGCGATTGGAAGACGGACGGGCCCGACGGCATGGGGATGACCGCGCCGGGGTGGGCCGTCACGTAGGCTTCGCCCTTGGCCACCGAATCGACCCGGACGAGGAGCTGTTCGTGGAGGGCCCGGAAGAGGTCCTCGAAGGCCGCCTTCGCGTCCAGGGGATCGGGATTGATGAGCTTCTCCATGGCCGCGTAGAAGGCGTTTGAGGCCATCTTCTCCTGTTCGAGGGAGAAATCCCCGTAGTCGGGGCTGGCCGCGATCTCGCGGTTGGCCAGCTGGCGGGGCCGGCCGCCGTCAACGACGATCGGCCGGAAGGCCTTGAAGCCGGGCTCGCCGACGACCTCGGCCGTCGTGAACAGGAAATTCCCTTTCCAGAAGCGCTTGACCGCGACCGTTCCGTCGGGCTGGGCGTCGGCGCCGAGGAGCAGCCCCGGGGCCTGGCGCGTCTGGCCGATCCAGCGGACGAGCGTATAGGTATGCCCGTAGGGGTCGGCGAAGACCGTGCCCGGCTTCAGCGCCCGCCGGGTGAGTGGCAGAGGATAATAATCGGTATCGTCGGCCCGGAGGGCGGTCCGGCCGTTGCCGGCGTGGATGACGTTCTTGACTTGGTTGAGGAAGCGCCCCATCGCCGGGACGATGTTCGCCGGCGAGCCGGGCCGCCGGGTCCCGGCCATGATGAGGCGGCCGGCCTTGGGCGCCGATTCGAGCGTGCCCCAGCCCGTCTCATGGAATCCGAAGGGCAGGCCGAGCTTCCAGGCGAAGTAAGCTCGGAGGAAAAAGGGATTGTCGGCGCAGTCCGGTGTCATCTCGAGCGAGTTCGGCCCGGACGGATCGTCCTCGCCCGCGCCGAGGTGGTCGTGGAGCAGGTTCCGGCCCCGGTCCCGCGTGACATCGTGGAGGGCGGGCCATGAGGAGCGCTCGTCGGCATCCGCGAAAAGGGCCTCGATCCAGGCGGAGTAGAGGGCCTCGGAAGCCCAGGACCACCCTCGGGAGACATCGAGCAGGCCGGACGAGGGCCCCACGACGGCCTCGTCACGTCCTTCGGCCAGGATGACGCGGAACGTCCCCGCCGGCGCGGCGGCGAATTCGGCGGCCACCCAGAACGGCGGCCCTCCTCCCCTCTTCAGGGCCAAGGGCTTGGCGTCGCCCGCCGCGCCGCGGAGGACAACGCGCACGTTGGCGCCAGCGTTCTCGAACGCGGCCAGGACGCGCAACGGCCGGCCGGGCTGGGTTTTTTCGGGAGAAACGAGGACGGCGCGCCGGCCAGCCAGCGCCGGAGGACTCGCGCCGCGCCCGAAGGGCGATCCGCCGGAGCGGGCCGGGATCAAGAGGACAGAAAAGCTAAAGAGACAGGCCAGAACGCGAACGATGCACCGCAGCGTTCCGGCGACGGTCGGCCGGCGACTAGAAATAATACCGGAAGCCAATGGCACCGGCCATCTGGACTTCGGTCGAGGGAATGAGATCGAGCATGGGCACGACCCCGAGAAAGAGCTCGACCGGGGTCTTCTCGAATTCGTAGGAGATGCCGATCGGGACGCGCCGGCTCAGGACGGTGTCGGATCCTCCGGTCGTGTCGTTGCTCCCGAACTTAAGTCGCGCGCCGGCGCCGTAGAAGAGGGACATGCGCCCCGTCTCCACCCGGAACAGGTTGAAGTTGTGAAGGAGGAAATCGCCGTGGACCTGGAAGTATTTGCCGCCCACGAACGACCACGCCGCGCCGGCGTCCCAACCCACCGTCTGACGGCTCCACATCTTGAAACTGATGCCCGTGGGTTCGCCGAGCATGATGCCGAGCCCGATGTTATGGTTGCTTGCCGCGAAGGACAGGCCGGCCAGGCAGCCGAGGAGAAGAAGGGCAAAGGCGGCTTTTTTCATTGGGCCTCCAAACTCAAATATGATCCCACCCTTTGATAACGTATCAAAAATGACCGGGATGGTCAAACCCGGAAGGGGGGAAATCGGGCCGCGGGTCCCCCACCGGCGCCGGCTAGCCCCGGGGTAGTGACAGACAGGCCAAAAAAGGGTAAGTTGGGCGCCTGAAGGGACCTACCGGATGCCGTTCTCGAGCCTCCTCCAAAAACACCGCGCCCGCCTCGAGGCTTTGACCTTCCTCCGCTGTCTCGGGCCCGGACTGCTCGTCACGGTCGGCTTCATCGACCCCGGGAACTGGGCCTCGAACATCGCCGCCGGGTCCGGCCACGGCCTGGCCCTGCTCTGGATCGTCACCCTGGGAACGGTCATGCTGGCCATCCTCCAGCACAACGCCGCCCACCTCGGGATCGCCACGGGCGAGTGCCTGGCCGAAGCGGCCACGAACCACATGCGTCCCGCGGTCTCGCGGTTCGTGCTGGTGAGCGCGATGCTGGCCGCCGTTTCCACGGCCCTGGCCGAGGTCCTGGGAGCCGCCCTGGGTCTGACCCTCCTCTTCCCCGCCCTTCCGCGGGAGGCCGGCGCGATCCTGGTCCTGGCGGTCGTGCTGGCCCTGCTGCTGACGAATTCCTATCCCAAGCTCGAGAAATGGATCATCGCCTTCGTTTCGCTCATCGGGCTGTCGTTCCTTTACGAGCTGACCCTGGTCCACGTCCCCTGGGGCCGCGCGGCCGCCGCCTGGATCGTACCCCGCTTCCCGGCCGGCTCCATCCCGATCGCCATGGCCGTATTGGGCGCCGTCGTCATGCCCCACAACCTCTTTCTTCATTCCGAGATCATCCAAAGCCGGCAGTGGAACGTCAAGAACGAGGCCGTCATCCGGCGCCAGCTTAAGTATGAGTTCGGCGATACGGTCTTTTCCATGGGCGTGGGCTGGGCCATCAACAGCGCCATGATCATCGTCGCGGCCCTGACCTTTGTCGGCCAGCCCCACGTGACCGAGATCGGCCAGGCCCAGCGCATGCTCGGGCCTCTGCTCGGACAGGCCGCGGCGGTCGTCTTCGCCCTGGCTCTTGTCCTCTCGGGCCTCTCGGCGCTGATCACGGCCGGGTTCGCCGGCGGATCGATCTTCACCGGGTTCTTCGGCGAGTCCTACGACATCAAGGACCCGCACACGCGGCTCGGGGCCGCCGGCACGCTCATCCTGGCGACGGCCATCGTGTTCTTGATCCGCAACCCGTTCCACGGCCTGCTCGTCTCGCAGATGGTCCTGAGCGTGCAGCTGCCGATCACCATCGTGACCCAGATCCGGCTGACGTCGTCGCCGGCGGTCATGGGGAAATATGCCAACTCGCCCGGGCTCAACGTGGTGCTTTGGACTGTCGCCGCCGTGGTCATCGGCCTCAACGGGCTGCTTCTGAAGGCTCTCGTCTTCGGCTAAGACTTCGTGGCCGGAACGGCCCCCGGCGGCAGCGACGCCAGCTTGATCCCCTCCGCCTTGTAGCGGGAGTGGAGCCGCTTCAGGAGATCGTGCCGGAGCGGGTATTGGTCCTGGTATTCCTTGAGGCGCAGGACGACCGTGAGGCGGACGCCGAGGTCGGTGTAGGCCCCGACCCGGACCTTGGGCTCGAAGCCGGGGACGGTCAGGCCCGGGCCCGCCATGGCCTCGCGGGCGACCTCGAGCGTCACCCGCTCCACCTTGTCGAGGTCGTTGTCGAAGGCCACGGTGACCGGCACGAACAGGCCCATCTCCTCCTCGGGCAGGTGCGTGTTGGTGACGATGGCGCCGCCGAGCTTGACGTTCGGCACGATGACCAGATTGTCCTCGGGGGCCCGGATGGTCGTGTTGCGCCAGGTGATGTCGCAGACGACGCCTTCCTCGCCGCTGTCCATGCGGACGTAGTCGCCCGGGCGGATGTTGTGGGTCATGAGGATGTTGAGGCCGGCGAAGAGGTTCGACATCGTGTCCTGGAGGGCCAGGGCCACGGCCAGGCCGCCGACGCCCAGGGCCGTCAGCAGGGACGTGACGGGCACGCCGAGATAGTCGAGGACGATGAGCAGGCCGACGAGGGAGATCGCCGCCGAGGCGGAGTTCTTGAAGATCGAGGTCGGCACCTCGACCTTGCGGTCGACGTAGACGTGGATGGCCTTGCGGGCCAGGCGGCTGGCGAAGATGACCGCCGAGACGATGCCGACGACGCCGATGGCGCGCTGGACGATCTTCAGCACGTCGGGCCGGAGGGGGATGAATTTCAGGATGACGGCCAGGCCGACGAGCACGAACCACAGGACGAGGACGCCGTGCAGGGACTCGACGAGGATGTCGTCCCAGGCGCTAGCGGTCTGGCGGGTCAGGGCGCGGAGCCGCGACGCGAAGACGCGCTGCAGGATGAGGCCGAGAAGGACCGCGGCGGCCAGGATGCCGCCGATGACGACGAGCTGGACAAGACTGAAGCTCATGCGCATTTGCTCCAACCGCAGTTCGGGCAGACCGGGCATTTCTCGTCGGGGAGCAGGGCGCCGCAGATCTTGCAGCGGACCGTGTAGAAGTCCTTGGCGCTTTCCCGGACCTCGCCGAAGTGCTTCTCGAGGACCTTGGCGATGGCGTCGGGGATGGACTGGATGAGCCCGCCCTCGGTGAAGATGGGCTCCGAGCCGCCGATCCCCTTGAGCTGGGAGATGACGTCCTCGGGCTCGACGCCGCTGCGGAGGGCGGTCGAGATGAGGCGGCCCAGGGCCTCGGCGTCGGCCATGGTCGAATAGCCGCTCTTGCCGATCGAGGCGAAGACCTCGAAGGGTTTCTGGTTGTGGAAGGTGATCGTCACGTAGAGGTTGCCGAAGCCGGTCTTGATCTTGTCGGTGACGGACGGGAGGGAGCCGGGGCGGCCCTGCGGATGAAGGATCTCCGCGCCCTCCTTGTAGAGGACCTGGCTCTCGCGGCAGCCGTCGCGGTAGATGGTGACGCCCTTGGTGCCGAGGTCCCAGGCCAGGAGGTAGGCTTTTTCGACGTCCTCGACCGTGGCGCCGTGGGGGAAATTGACCGTCTTCGAGACCGAGTTGTCGACGTGCTTTTGGAAGGCGGCCTGGGTCTTGATGTGCCAGCCCGGGGCGATCTCGTGGGCGGCGCGGAAATAGTCGGGCGCAGGCCGGCCCGGGTTCTTTTCCTTCCAGGCCGCATAGATCGGGTGGATGTCCCGGAGCTCGGTGTCGAGGATCTTGGAGACGACCTCGAAGGCGAAGACCGGCTCGATCGAGGAGGAGCAGCCGGCGATGCGGGAGATCGTGCCGGTCGGGGCGATGGTGAAGACCGTGGCGTTGCGCATCTTGCCGCCCTTGTAGACGGACTGGGCGATGGCCGGGAAGGAGCCCCGCTCGGCGGCCAGGTCGCGCGAGGCCGCGGCCGCCTCGGCGCGGAAGAAGGCGGCGACCTTCTCGGCCAGGGCCAGAGCCTTGGCCGAGTCGTAGCGGACCTTCATGAGCAGGAGCAGGTCGGCCCAGCCCATGACCCCGAGCCCGATGCGGCGCGAGGCCCGGGTCACGCGGTCGATCTGGGGCAGCGGGTAGCGGTTGACGTCGATGACGTCGTCGAGGAAGCGGACGCCGAGGCGGATGGCCGAGGCCAGGCGCCGCCAATCCACGCGGTCCTTGGACTTGGCGTCGTAGAAGTTCGCCAGGTTGATCGAGCCGAGGTTGCAGGACTCGTAGTCGTGGAGCGGCTGCTCGCCGCAGGGGTTCGTGGCCCGGATCGGGCCGAGCCCGGCGGTCGGGTTGGCGGCGTTGACGCGGTCGATGAAGATCAGGCCCGGGTCGCCGACGGCCCAGGCCGATTCGACGATGAGCTGGAAGATCTTGCGGGCGTCCCGGCGGCCGACGGGCGCGCCGAGGTGCGGATCGACGAGGTCGTACTCGGAGCCGGCCGCCAGGGCGGCCATGAAGGCGTCGGTGACGGCGACGGAGATGTTGAAGTTCGCGACGGACGCGCCGTCGAGCTTCATTTGGATGAACTCTTCGATGTCGGGGTGGTCGACGCGCAGGATGCCCATGTTGGCGCCGCGGCGCGTGCCGCCCTGCTTGACGGCTTCGGTCGCGGCGTCGATGACCTTGAGGAAGGAGAGAGGGCCGGAGGCGACCCCCTGCGTCTTGCGGACGAAGCTGCCCTTGGGGCGGAGGCGGCTGAAGTCGAAGCCCGTGCCGCCGCCTTCCTTGTGGACGAGGGCGGCGTCCTTGACGGTCTCGAAGATCGCGTCGAGCGAGTCTTCGATCGGGAGGACGAAGCAGGCCGAGAGGCACATGCCGCGGCCGGCGCCGGTCAGGGTGGGGCTGTTCGGCAGGAAATCGCGGCCGTTCATGAGCTCGAGGAAGGCCTTCGCGTACTTGGCCCGGTCGGCCTTGTTCTTCTCGGCCGAGGCGACGTGGGCGGCGACGCGGCGGAAGAGGTCTTCGGGGGTCTTATCGACGAGCTCGCCCTTCTCGTTCTTGAGGAAATAGCGGGCCTTCAGGATCTTGAGGGCGTTTTCGGAGAAACCGGCGGATGCGAACACGAGGGCCTCCCATTATCGAAAAATTCCCACCCGAGGAAAATAATTCCTAGTGGAATAGTATGAATTATATTCAGGTGCCCCGGCGAATGCAAGCGGAAAGACCGGGTCAGACCTACACCTTTTAACATATTGCCCTTTGGTCTGAGCTGCCATGCGGGAAAAGTTAAAAGGTGTAGGTCTGACCCGGTCTTGTCGGGTGGCGCGCCCGCCCGGCCCGTGCTAGAATACCCGCTCTTCCGAAAGGAGCCTTCATCATGGGCGAACACGGCATCGCCGACCGGCTCGCCGGTCCCGAGATCGAGGACGGCGCCTGGGCCGCGCCCGGCACGGTCCTCATCGGCCGGATCGTCCTCCGCGCGGGGGCGAGCGTCTGGTACAACTGCGTCCTGCGCTCGGACATGGACGGGGCCTATATCGAGATCGGCCCCGACGCGAATATCCAGGACGGAACGGTTGTTCACGTCGACGAGAACATGCCCTGCCTCGTCGGCGCCCGGGTCACGGTGGGCCACGGGGCCATCCTCCACGCCTGCGTCATCGAGGACGACGCCATGATCGCCATGGGGGCCACGGTCCTCAGCGGCGCCCGGGTCGGACGCGGCGCGATCGTGGCCGCCGGCGCGGTCGTGCCGGAGGGCATGGCCGTCCCCGCGGGCGTCGTCGTCGCCGGCGTCCCGGCCAAGGTCCGGCGCGAGACGACGGACGAGGACCGGGCCCGCCTCACGCACGCCTGGAAGACCTACTCGGCCCTCATGGGGCTCCACAAGAAATAGACATCATGTCGTCCATTCGACTTGTCATCTTCGACCTCGACGGGACGCTGCTCGACACGATCGACGACATCGCCGAAGCCTCGAACCGCGTTTACGGGCGCCGCGGCCTGGCCCCGTTCAGCATCGCGGAGATGAAGGCCCTCGTCGGCGAGGGCGCCGAAGAGCTCGTCCGCAAGGCCTTCGCCACGCAGGGCCGCGCCGCCCCCGGCCCCGACGAGATGGCCGCCATCATCAAAGAATACCGCGGCGAATATGAGGCCTTGTGGCGGGAGCACAGCCGGTCCTATGCCGGCATCCCCGAGCTCCTCGACGCCCTGGCGGCCCACGGCGTCAAGATGGCCGTCCTCTCGAACAAGGCCCAGCTGTTCACGACCCTGATGACCGAGGCGCTCCTCCCCGGCTGCCGGTTCGACATCATCCGCGGCGCCCGGCCGGACGTGCCTCTTAAGCCCGATCCCGCGCCCGCCCTGGCCATCGCCGCAGAGCTCGGCGCCGCGGCGTCGGACTGCGCCTTTGTCGGCGACACATCGATCGACATGCGCACCGCGCGGGCCGCCGGGATGAGGGCGATCGGCGCCCTGTGGGGATTCCGCACCGCCGCGGAGCTGCTCGAGAACGGCGCCGAGGTCCTGGCCGCGGCGCCGGCCGACATCCTCGATCATCTCTAGCCGAGGTCTCCGATGAAGAAAGCCGCCTCGCTCATCCTCGCCGTCGCCCTCGGTTGGGCCGCCGGGACCTATCTTCCCCTCCCCTTCGCGGCCAAGGCCCACTCC
>Ga0209609_10000712_pt1 | contig 19450 bp, 15 predicted proteins | sample LakKivw325mmetaG_FD_184136 | JGI IMG/M metagenome (GOLD analysis project Ga0209609, IMG submission 184136) | Anoxic lake water microbial communities from Lake Kivu, Rwanda to study Microbial Dark Matter (Phase II) - Lake Kivu water 325m metaG... | ecosystem: Environmental > Aquatic > Freshwater... | reverse complement strand
ACCTTTACCCCATCTACCCCAGTGCAACTATCTGCATTCAGTTGCCTGAAGCACTCCTTGAGGAAATCCACCGTCAGCATATGCGCCAATGATGTAAACTTCTCTTCCGGATTTCCTCGTGCCTTGATAGAGAGAGAGGATAGTTTTGTTGACTTCCTTTGTCCGCCTCTGTGTGCGGAGGAAGTATCCCTATCCTCTCTTACCTTTACTGCAAGCCCCTTCGCTCCGTCCCGTTTCCGGAACTTCTTCGCTACTATGGGCTTGTCCGACTCCCGAAACGTCGTCTGTATTACCTTGCCGTCTATAGGCTTGGTATTACATATCCCGTTATACTGGGAAACGTTCCGGGTCTCCCGAGTTCCTGCGCATTCCTTTCGATACAGTGCGATGGTCTCAGACCCCGTCAGGTTCTTGATACCTCGCCTATTACCGGTATCAAGACTGCTGCCTTCTGCTAAATGAACAGCATCGGCCTCTGACACGACGAGTATTTCGGGGCTCAATCCCTTCGCTTGCGCTATCGCCCTGTATCCTGCTCCCTCTGGCTTCATACGGTTCGTTGCCTTGCCGCATGCAGAGTTCACTTCGCAGGTGGTGGCTGTCCTTTCCTGCCGTCGGAGTTGCCTTGCTTCTGCCCACTCAAACAGCGACTGCTCGCTCATTTATCCTCGTCCTCTTGCAAGGTTACCGACTGGACTGCACAAGCTTTACTCGGCACACTCATAATTCCTCCCCTTCATCTCTTTTGCAGCTTTCTGCCTGCGAGATTGTCTCCTTGCCTTATTATACCGCATATTCCGCACATGAAGTTTTTTTTAAATCACCCGCAGACGTATGCAATGAAGAGAGTTTTTTTGAAAACCGCACGGATATGTGAAATAATACGCAGTCAGACAACGGAGGAGCAATGAGCGAACAAAAACCAGTGTATCTGGACCCCGACAGTTCCATCGGTAACCGGGTGGAAGATTTGTTGAAACGGATGACGCTGGAAGAGAAGATATCGCAGATGGTGCATAACGCGGAAGCGATAGACCGGCTCGGCATTCCCGCATACACCTGGTGGAACGAGTGTCTCCACGGAGTTGCCCGGGCCGGAATGGCAACGGTATTCCCCCAGGCGATCGGACTTGCCGCAACATGGGATGACGCTCTTGTTAAAAAGATAGCCTCTGCCACCGGCGATGAAGCCCGGGCAAAGCACCATGCGGCGGCAAGGCAGGGGAACAGGAATATGTACTTCGGACTCACTTTCTGGTCTCCCAACATAAATATCTTCCGCGACCCGCGCTGGGGACGCGGCCATGAAACCTACGGAGAAGATCCATACCTTACCGGTGCCATCGGGACTGCTTTCGTGAGAGGTCTCCAGGGAAACCATCCCATCTATCTTAAGGCTGCCGCCTGCGCCAAGCATTATGCGGTACACAGCGGCCCTGAACCGGAGAGACATACCTTTAACGCGGAGGTCTCCCCGCGCGACCTGTGGGAAACATACCTTCCTGCTTTTGAGTCTCTTGTAAGGAAAGGACGCGTGGAAGCCGTCATGGGCGCGTACAACCGCGTCAACGGGGAAGTCTGCTGCGCAAGCCCGACGCTGCTGGGAAAAATTCTGCGCAGAAAATGGAAGTTTGCCGGACACGTGGTCTCCGACTGCGCCGCCATAGACGATTTCCATCTGCACCATAAAGTAACTTCATCTCCCGGAGAATCGGCGGCGCTCGCGGTGAGAAACGGATGCGACCTTAACTGCGGATGCACGTATGCCTCGCTGAAGGACGCCGTTGAAAAAGGCCTTATCACAGAGAAAGAAATAGACGCTTCCGTAAGACGGCTCCTGCGGACGCGTTTCAAGCTGGGGATGTTTGACCCTGAAGAAAGAGTCCCCTATACGCGCATCCCGGCAGGCATTGTCAACTGCAGCAGGCACCGGAAACTTGCCCTCGCTGCGGCGAGGGAATCCATCGTCCTGCTGAAAAATGAAGGAAATCTTCTTCCTCTTCGCAAAGACCTGAAATCCATTCTCGTAACCGGTCCGTCTGCCATGAACCAGGAAGTCTTACCGGGTAATTACAACGGTTTCAGCGGGAACATGACCACCGTGCTTGAAGGAATCGTCTCCCGGGTATCTCTTGGGACACAGGTGAACTGCGTTGAGGGCTGCGGATACAAGGATGGACCGCGAAATCTGGACGTAGTGAAATATAACGCAACCCAGGCAGACGTGATTATTGCCGTAATGGGCCTTTCCCCCCGCCTTGAGGGTGAAGAAGGAGAGGAAGAGGCCGAAGCAGGCGGGGACAGGATAAACATCGGACTGCCGGCCGTCCAGGAGAACTACGTCAAGTACCTGCACGGGCTTGGCAAACCTGTTGTGCTTGTCCTGTTGAACGGCAGCGCACTCGCCGTCAACCTGGCGCATGAAAATATTCCCGCAATCCTGACCGCATGGTACCCGGGCGAGGCAGGAGGCAATGCCGTTGCCGATGTCCTTTTCGGTAATTACAGTCCCGGCGGAAGACTGCCGGTAACCTTCTACAAGTCCGTTGACGACATTCCGCCGTTCAAAGACTACGCCATGCAGGGAAGAACGTACAGGTATTTTGAAAAAGAACCGCTCTACCCTTTCGGGTTCGGCTTGAGCTACACGACATTTGCATACCGCAACCTTCGTTTGAGCAGTAATAAAATCCGTTCGGGGGAACCGCTGACAGCCACCGTTGAAGTGGAGAATACCGGAAAAATTGCGGGAGATGAAGTGGTGCAGTTGTATGTCAGCTGGCCGGATACGCCTTTTCCCGCGCCTCTGCGCTCGCTTAAAGGTTTCAGGCGCGTCCATCTCCTCCCGGGACAGAAGAAAGAGGTCAGCTTCAGGTTGTCCCGGAAAGAATATTCAATTGTCAATGATGACGGCAAGCGCATTGTTCCGCCTGGGGTATATACAATCCATGCGGGAGGCTCTCAACCGGATTCACGCAGTATGGCTCTGCGCGCTCCGCGGGTTCTATCTGGAAGTTTCAGCGTCGCTATATAGACACTCTCTTGAAATAATGCTATCATTTTATCCAGTTAAAAATTATTTTCCCGGCGGGAGAACATGAACGGTAAAATCGGTTTTGACAATGCCAAGTATCTGCAACAGCAGAGCGAAGCCATACTTGAAAGAATAGACCTTTTCAAGGGCAAACTCTACCTTGAGTTCGGCGGCAAACTGCTTTATGACTACCACGCGGCAAGGGTGCTCCCCGGCTACGATCACAATATAAAGATAAAGCTCCTGCAGCAGCTCAAGGACAAGATTGACATACTTCTCTGCATCTATGCCGGGGACATAGCCAGGGGACGTATCCGCGGGGACTTCGGCATTACCTACGACGTTGACGCCCTCAAGCTTATTGACAGTCTCCGGGAACGCGGACTTGACATCCGGGCGGTCGTGATCACCAGGTTTGATAATCAGCCGCAGGTCATCGGGTTCAAGAACAAGCTAGAACACAGGGGCATAAAAGTTTACCTCCACACTGCAACAAAGGGGTATCCCACCGACGTCAACACGATCGTGAGCGAAGAAGGTTACGGAAAGAATCCCTACATTGAAACAGAAAATCCCGTAGTGATTGTAACCGGACCCGGACCTGGCAGCGGAAAACTGGCCACATGCCTGTCCCAGCTTTATCACGATTACAAAACAGGCGTAAAGTCCGGCTACGCAAAATTTGAAACATTCCCAATCTGGAATCTCCCGCTGAAACATCCCGTGAACATCGCCTATGAAGCAGCCACCGCAGACCTGGATGACATCAACATGATTGATTCCTTTCACCTTAACGCCTATAACAAAACGGCGGTGAACTACAACCGGGACATAGAGATATTTCCCGTATTGCAGCGTATCCTGAAGAAGATTATGGGTAAGGACCTTCCTTACCGTTCTCCCACGGATATGGGCGTCAACCGCATAGGGTTTGCCATAACTGACGATGAACTGGTGAGAGAAGCCGCCGGGCAGGAGATAATCAGGAGGTATTTCCGTTACAATTATGAATGTGCTCTCGGAGTGGAAAAGCAGCAGACGGTGGAAAAGGTAATCCTCCTGATGGAGGAACTTAATCTCAAGCCCCAGGACAGGCTCGTGGTGGAACCTGCCCGGGCTGCGGCGGAAAACTCAAAAGAAGTAATGCCTGACAATTCCCAGGTCTCCTGCGGCGCCGCCCTGCAGACAACCGACGGAACCATCATAACGGGTAATAACTCAGCACTGATGACGGCTGCCGCCAGCCTGATACTTAATTCCATCAAACAGATGTCGGGAATACCTGAAAAAATACACCTTCTCTCTTCTCACCTGATAGAACAGATAAAGAATTTCAAGAGGGAATTCCTGGAATTGAAACAGGACATACTTGACCTGGAGGAAACACTCATAGCGTTGAGCATGTCGGCATCCACCAATCCCACCGCGGAGGTGGCCATGGAAAAACTCAAGGAACTCAAGGGATGCGAGGTCCATCTGAGCCACGTGCCCGCGCCCGGAGACGAGATAGGACTGCGCCGCCTGAAAGTCAACCTTACCGTTGACGCCAACTTCCCGTCAAGAGACCTCTTTCTCGGGCAGTAGGAAACATTATCACCCTCACCCTGACCCTCTCCCCTCAAGGGAGAGGGCTCTTTAGTTTGGTTTTAAACTTTAAATCCTTCAAAATTAGTCCACTTTTAAACTTTAAATGACACCCCTCTCTCCCGCCACATAGTTTGAGGTATTTGTATGCTATAATATCAAGTTTTAAAAGGGGGAATATGTGTTTAGCGGTTCCGATGAAAGTTAAGAAAGTGCTGGAAGAAAACACCGCAATCGCAGAATTCGGCAGCATTACGAAAAACGTCAATATACAGCTTCTTGACGGCGTGAAAGCCGGAGACTACCTCATAGTGCATGCGGGCATTGCAATTGAAAAACTGGATCCGGGAGAGGCCGAAAGGATGCTTGAGCTCCTTGGCACACTGGAAAAATAATACATTCACCCCCTCTTGCTTCCTCCCCCCTCAAGGAGGAGGATAGAAGGTGGGTGGGAATTTTTATATGAAATACATATCGGAGTTCAGAGACAGGAAGGTTGCAGAGAAACTCGTTGCTGAAATACGCCGTGAAGCTGAAGATTTCAGGGAAGGATGCATACGCATTATGGAGGTATGCGGCACCCATACCATGACCATTGGGAAGTTCGGCATAAGAAAGATCCTGCCGGAAAGCATACGCCTCCTTTCCGGCCCCGGCTGTCCTGTATGCGTCACGCCTGATACATACATGGATACGGCCATAAAACTCTCACGCATGAAAGATACGGTCATAGCAACGTTCGGTGATATGATGAGAGTGCCGGGCTCTTTCTCATCTCTTGAAAAAGAAAAAGCGGAAGGCGCCAGGATTGAGGTCATATACTCCCCCCTGGACGCCGTGGATATCGCGGACAGGCATCCCGGACAAGGTGTTATACTGCTCGGCATAGGATTTGAGACCACCGTTCCGGCGGTTGCGCTCGCAATTAAGAGGGCCGATGAACAGAAAAAGAGAAATTTTTGCGTGCTTTCGGGGCATAAACTGATTCCTCCCGCCATGGCGGCTTTGCTTCAAGACAGGGACGTCCGCATAGACGGTTTTTTGTGCCCCGGGCACGTGAGTACCGTGATAGGCAGCCATCCTTACGAGTTTATACCCCAACGGTACAAAATCCCCTGCGTTATCGGAGGGTTTGAGCCTGTTGACATATTGCAGTCCATACTGATGCTGGTGAGAAAGATAGCCAGGCATGAAGAACCGTCGGTTGAAATCCAGTATAAGAGAATCGTTAAATCAGAGGGCAATATAAAAGCAAGGAATATCATTGATGATATATTCTGCAGGACCGATTCTGAATGGAGGGGCATTGGCAATATCAAGGACAGCGGGCTGGCAATAAGGAAAAGATACAAATTCCTTGATGCGGAAAAGAGGTTTCCGGTTGCGGTGAAGCGATCCGGCAGGAGAACATCCTGTATCTGCGGGGACATCCTGAAAGGGAAAAAAACGCCCGCGGAATGCCGGCTCTTCGGCAGGTCATGCACGCCTGAAAATCCGGTAGGTCCCTGCATGGTATCCTCGGAGGGAACCTGCGCGGCTTTTTACAAATACGAGGGGATGCGATGAAATCAGAAAAAATTCTGCTCTCTCACGGGAGCGGCGGCAGATCCATGCACTCTCTCATCAAGAACATTTTCGTGAAACATTTTGACTCCGCAACGCTGAAAGAGCTTGAGGATTCCGCCGTACTGGACATTAGTTATGCCGGGTCTGAACTCTGCTTCACCACGGATTCCTATACCGTTGACCCGCTCTTCTTTCCGGGAGGAGACATAGGTAAACTCGCAGTGTGCGGTACCGTGAACGACATTTCCGTGATGGGAGCGATTCCCCTTTTCCTTTCCTGCGGAATCATCGTTGAAGAAGGGCTTGAGACCGGGCTCCTGGAACGGATCGCGGAATCCATGGCCGGCACTGCAAGGAAAGCAGGAGTTGAGATTGTCACCGGCGACTTCAAGGTGGTGGAGAAGGGCAAGGCCGACAGGATCTTCATAAATACCTCCGGCATAGGCATACGGAGAAGGAAGACAAAAACCGGCAGGAGATTGATAAAACCCGGAGATAAGGTTATAATCAACGGAACCATTGGAGAACATGAGCTTGCGGTACTCTCGGCAAGAAACAGTTTTGGCATCACGACCGGGATAAGAAGTGACTGCGCTCCCCTGAACGGGCTGATACGGGAAATACTGAAGGCATCGGATCGTGTCCGCTTCATGAGGGATCCCACGAGAGGCGGCATTGCCGCGACCCTGAACGAAATAGTTGAGGATTCTGACAGGGGCATACTCCTTTACGAAAACGAGATTCCCGTCACCGCAAAGGTGAGTTCACTCTGCGAAATGCTCGGATTTGATCCTCTCTATCTGGCAAACGAAGGCAAGGTAATAGTAGTCTGCGGTTCAAAAGATACATGCAAAGTACTCACGGCAATGAAAAAGCACCCCTTCGGCAGGAAGTCAGCAATCATCGGAGAGGTGGTAAGAGATCCTGAAGGAAAGGTCATAATGGAAACCCTGGCAGGCTCGCACAGAATTGTTGAGATGCTTTCTGGCAGTCAGCTGCCGAGAATCTGCTGACAAAACACATAAGGAGAATCTGTAATGGAAAAAATAAAAGTTGTCATATGCGGCGTGGGGCCGATAGGAGCCCGGATCGCCGAATTCATAAAGGACCGCTCCTCGCTTGAAATAACCGGGGCGATAGACATTGCCCCCGACAAAGCAGGCAGGGATCTGGGGGAATTCATCGCCGCGGGCAAAAAAACCGGCGTTCTCATAGAGAAGAGTGCGGAGAAGGTACTCTCAAGGAAAAAAGTTGACGTTCTCGTACTCACCACCATGTCTTCCCTGGCAAAAATAAAGGATCCGTTACTTGAGATACTCTCTTACGGGGTCAATGTCGTCTCAACCTGCGAAGAACTTTCCTATCCGTGGATTACGGCACCGGCGACCGCACGGGAGATAGACGATGCGGCCAAAAAGAACGGGGTCTCGGTTCTCTCAACGGGTGTGAATCCCGGATTCCTGATGGATTTTTTGCCCCTGGTAATGACCGGGGTCTGCCGTGACATTGAAAAAATAACCGTTGAACGGATACAGAATGCCGCAAACCGGAGAATCCCCTTCCAGCAGAAGGTGGGGATCGGCATAACCGTTGAGGAATTCCATAAGAGAGTGGCCGCCGGAACCTTAAGGCATGTCGGGCTGACAGAATCAATCCACATGATTTCGGCGCGAATGGGCTGGAAAATTGATAAAACGAGCGACACGATTGAGCCTGTTATTGCAGACGAAGACATAACCGTCAACGGAAAGCTTATCAAAAAGGGGCTTGTACTGGGAGTAAAACAGACCGGGCTTGGAATCTCAAACGGCAGGGAACTGGTTACACTGCGTTTCAAGGCTGCGGCAGGGGTGTCTGATTCATATGACAGGATAATAATCAAGGGAATCCCGGAGATAGATTCAACAATAAAAAACGGTGTGAACGGAGATATCGCAACATGTGCAATCATAACAAACGCGATACCCGTTGTATTGAGGGCAGCCCCCGGATTGAGAACCATGGCGGACATTGAACCCGTAACTTTTTTTGAAAAATAAAATCATTGCCCCTCACTGTGAAATCTCGCAAGGAAGAGTTCGGGGTAAAGGAGGTATAAAATGATCAGGTTCTCCGTGTGTATTGAGCCGCTCTGGAAAGAAAAGAGCGTTGAAGAAAAGATAAAAGGGGTAAAAAAGGCAGGCTTTGCGGCATTTGAATTCTGGGGATGGAAGAACAAGAATATTGAGGGTATCCTGAAAGCAAAGGAAGAAACAGGACTGGAGACATCCGCCTTCTGCTTTGAGCCGAATTTCTGCCTTACCGGCGACGGGAACGAAGCGGAGTTGCTGAAAGGCATTGCCGAATCCGCAAAAACCGCTCATCTCCTCAAGTGCAGGAATCTAATCGTAACGACAGGCGACGTGGTTGCCGACGAATCCTTTGAGGTTACCAGGAGAAAGGTCGTGAGGAAACTGAAGCAGATGACGAAGGCGGCGGAAGACAACAATGTAACACTCGTGCTGGAACCGCTGAACCCCGTAATTAATCACAAGGGATACTGGCTGACAAGAAGCGCGGATGCGGTGGATATTGTCACTGAAATCGGTTCGCCGAACCTTAAGATTCTTTTTGACATATACCATCAGCAGGTGACCGAGGGCAATATCCTACACAATATCGGCAGATACATATCGTTCATAGGACATTTCCACTCCGCGGGAGTACCGGGAAGGAATGAACTTGAGGGAGGGGAACTAAACTATGGGAATATTTTTGCCGCAATTGACAAAATGGGCTATAAGGGCTTCATCGGCCTGGAATTCATGCCCAAAACCAACGAAGAAACAGCACTGAAGCAGGTTCTCTCCCTGGGAAAGTAATGGGATCCATATATACCCTGCCTGCCGCCAGATTATGCATTCTCCTGGTCAGCGGTTTCATGATAGGGCTCTCAAAGACAGCCGTGCCCGGGCTGGGTACGCTTGCGGTCACGCTTTCAGCGATGGCCCTGCCTGCACGCGCCTCAACCGGTATTGTGCTGGTTATGCTCATCTGCGGAGACGTATTTGCAGTTGCATATTACAGGAGGAATGCCGTATGGACTCACCTTCTCCGTCTCTTTCCATATGCAATCGCAGGCATTATTATCGGGTATGTTCTGCTCGGAAAAATTGACGACAGCCAGTTGCGGCCGGCGATAGGGCTGATAATTCTTTGCATGCTCGCCCTCAACTACTGGTGGAAGAAACAGGATACCGAAAAAATCAACATCCCGTCACGCTGGTGGTTTGCGGCCTTCATGGGGCTTATTGCAGGCACAACGACAATGCTTGCCAATGCGGCAGGGCCCATCATGATTATCTACCTGCTTGCAATGGGACTGCCGAAGAAAGAATTCATCGGGACGGGCGCCTGGTATTTTTTCCTTGCCAACCTGTTCAAGGTCCCCTTCAGCGCCAATCTCGGGCTCATCAATACCTCCTCTCTCAAGATTAACGTCATGACGCTTCCGGCAATTGCGCTCGGTGCGGTGCTCGGCATCGTTATCCTGAAGAAGATCCCTGAAAGGGCATTCAACATCATTGTTCAGATTCTGACCGCCGCTGCCGCGTTGAAACTCCTATTCTGACTTGCGATACCTTTCTGCATATTTGACTATATCATTCATCATCCTGACACAGGCAACAGGATGTTTACCTACCGACGTCTCGGCAGATAGCATCACCCAGTTTGTACCGTCAAGTACTGCGTTTGCAACGTCACTCACCTCGGCCCTTGTAGGAAAAAGATTTTCCGTCATGCTCTCAAGCATCTGTGTTGCGATTATGGAAAACTTCCCGTGTTCCCTGCACCGGCTGATAATCTTCTTCTGGACAAAGGGCACCCTGTACACCGGGATGCTTATGCCCATGTCTCCCCTCGCTACCATAATGCCGTCAGAAACTCCTGTTATCTCGTCAATATTGTTTATGCCCTCCTGACATTCTATCTTGGCAACCAGCAGCGGCGGGTTCTTTACGTCCATATATTCCCTCAACGCAAGCATATCCTTCCTGCTTCTTACGAAAGACTGGGCGATGTAATCCGCTCCGTTTTCAAGCGCAAAATCAACATCTCTTTTATCCTTTTTAGAGAGAAGGGGAAACTTCAGCCTTGCACCCGGGATATTGATGCCCTTGCGTTCCTTCAACTCGCCTCCGGCTATGACCTTCAGCCTTATCCTGTTTTTCTCAACATCCTCTATTCTTAACACGATGTTGCCATCGTCCATGTACATAAACAATGCGGGTTCAATATCCTTGAGATCGCCGGGATAGTCAAACGGTATGTATCCACCAACCGCAGTATCCTCATCCTTAACCATGTAGACGGTTTTGTTTTTCTCAAGATGGATAGTTTTGCCGCCTCTGAAATGCCCTACCCTTATCCTGGGGCCCTCCAGGTCCGCAAGTATCCTTATCCTGCGCCGGTACTTTCCGTTCAGAATCCGGACAGTCCTTATCCTGCCGGCATGCGCCGCATGAGTGCCGTGGGAAAAATTTATCCTCGCCGCATCCATGCCTGCCCTCATCATTTCTCTCAGGATCGATTCCGACGAACTTGCAGGACCTATGGTACACAGTATCTTTGTTCTTGGACGGTATCCTTCCATTTTTCACCTAGGTTTAAGTATAAAATCTCCCCTTTTCAATGTCAAGAATTACCCTCCGTGTTATAATAAAACAATGAAAGCTAAAGAAGCAAAAGCCATCGTGCTTCTGTCGGGCGGACTTGACAGCCGGCTCGCACTGATGATGACAAAGCAACAACTGGGCGCAGAAAACGTTGAGGCGCTTCATTTCATTCTTCCCTTCGGTGAAGGATGCTGCAGCGACAGGTTCTGCGTGTTGTCCTTTGCAGAGAAACAGCAGGTAAGACTGCACCTGATGGACTGCACGAAAGGACGCCTGCTCAAAGAATATATCCGGCTTCTTAAGAACCCTCTATTCGGAAGAGGTGCCGCCCTGAATCCCTGCATTGACTGCCGCATTTTCATATTCAGGAAAGCCGGGGTATTTGCGAAAAAACTCAAGGCAGATTTCATTGTCACGGGTGAGGTTGCCGGGGAAAGGCCCATGAGCCAGAAGAAGAGAGCGATGAAACTGATAGAGTCACGCTCCGCGCTTGCAGGCAAAATCTTGAGGCCTTTGAGTGCAAAGGTCATGCCTGAAACTGACGCGGAAAGAAACGGGCTGATAGACAGGAATCTGCTTGAGGGCATAGAAGGAAGACAGAGAAGACGCCAGATTGAGCTTGCAAAGAAATTTGGCATCACATATCCCAATCCGGCGGGAGGATGCCTGCTGTGTGAAAAGGAGTTCTGCAAGAAAATTATCCCTTTTCTCAAAATGAAGAGAGCGATGAATGAATTTGAGGTTGCCCTGCTGAAAATCGGAAGGCATTTTGAAAACGGCGTCGTCGTCCTTGGCAAGAACAAAGAAGAAAACAGTGCTCTTGAAACGCTGGCAAAATCGTTCAGGAAGGGCATTCTGATAATTCCTGACCAACCGGGTCCCACAGCACTGATAAGAAAGAAGAGTTACATGAAGAAGGCAAAGGAACTCATAAGAAAATATAGTAAGCGCCCCATCACCAGCTTTCACACCACCAACCTACCTGCCGGAAATTCTGGTGAAAGGCCGGACTAGACTTTTGTCGGCGATGGCCGCGCAGGATATCACGCAATCATTTTCCACCAGAACATCGGCGCCGATCGTACTGCCGGATATAACACACCTGTCGCGGATGATCGTGTTGCCAAGTATGATACTGTCTTCAAGAAAGCAGTCTCTGCCTACGAAGCAATTATCCCCGATAATGACTTTTCCTTTTATCCTTACGCCCTCTTTCAAAACACTCTTCTGTCCTGCCAGAAGCTTGCCTTCATTCATCTCACTCACTTCATGGACCAGTCCCGTTTTTCCGTCAACGGCATCAAAGTTAGCCCTCCTGTACAGATCCACGTTGCCTACGTCAATCCAGTACCCGTAGTGCACGTATCCCCTCATGCTCATTCCTTTTTCAAGCATGGAAGGGATGACCTCCTTTTCAAGAGACACGGGTCTGCCCGGCGGGATGTCACCGAATACTCCAGGCGAAAAAACATAGATTCCCGCATTGATCGTGTCGGTAATAATCTCATCCTTCTTCGGTTTCTCAATAAACTTCTTTATTCCGGATTCTCCATCCATAACGACAAGGCCGTATGGTGAAGGATCGTTCACCCTCACAATGCCTATTGTGGCATATGCTTCTTTTTCCCTGTGGACAGCCAGGATTCTTTCCAGGTTCAAATCCGTTATTACGTCTCCGTTGAAAACGATAAACGGCTCCTTATCTTTTTTTCCGAAGAACCTTCCGGCATTCTTGAGCCCTCCCCCTGTTCCGAGGGGACTGTTTTCAGAAGAAATAACGGCCTTAATCCCTGCCTTCCTTGCGGCCGGGCCTACGGCTCTTCTGAAATAATCCGCCTTGTAGCCAACGCCGACAATGACCTCGCTGAAATTATACTTCTTCAGGAGTAGAAACTGGTAGTAGATCAAGGGCAGGTTGGCAATGGAAAGAAAAGGTTTCGGCGTAGTAAGGGTAAACGGCCTGACTCTTGTTCCTTCTCCTCCTGACAACAGTACCGCTCTCATCACGACCTCCTCGTTGTTCACATCATGCATTATTATAGGACATATACCGATTCCTGCCAAAAGATGATATAATCTTGATAAAATGAGACGATGGTCGGGAATACTGGTGATACTGTTTTGTCTGGCTGGAAGACCGGATGCCGCTGAATCCGCCGGCGGCAGGCCTTTTACGGTTCTCGTGTTGAGCGGCGGAGGCGCGCGCGGGCTCGCACACGTCGGCGTCCTGAAGGTTCTTGAAAAGATAAACGTGCCTGTGGACATGGTGATAGGCACAAGCATGGGAGCGATAGTGGGCGGGCTGTATGCCGCGGGGCTTTCCCCGGACGAAATTGAGAAAAAAATAATGGAAGTTGACTGGGACGACATATTTTCCGACAGCCCCCATTCGCTTGAACAATCCTATCGCCTGCGGAGAGATTCCGCGGAATACGCCCAGGGCGCGGAAATCGGTTTTCTTTTCAACCAGATTCACATACCGCACGGGATACTCGCCGGACAGAAACTGTCGCTGGTCCTCAACAGAATCCTGCTGCCCGCCCTGACAACCGATAACTTTGACAACCTTGCAATACCTTTCCGTGCGGTCGCCACAGACATTGTAACCGGGAAAAGAGTTGACATCAGTTCAGGAGACATAGTCAAGGCGATAAGGGCAAGCATGGCAATCCCGGGCGTCTTTTCACCGGTTGAGATTGATGAACATATTCTGGTTGACGGGGGAGTCGTCGCCAACCTTTCCATTGAAACCGCACGCGCAGTCGGAGCGCAGAGGATCATAGCGGTGGATGTCAGTCCGCCTCTCGCGGGAAGAGAGAACCTGAAATCCATGATTGACATAACAAGACAGGTGCTTGCAATATACAGCCACCGGGACCTGGCATTCCAGCATTCTCTCCTGCATGAAAACGACGTTCTCCTGGCTCTTGAATTGCCTGGTTTTGCAAATACCGATTTCAAGAAAGCCGCGGGCATAATAGCGGAAGGAGAATCCTGCGCGCTCAAGGCAACTTCCACGTTCGCATCTTTCTCGGTTCCGGGGGAGGAATACGCCCGCATACGAAACAAACTGAACGCCTTTGCGAGAAAGGAACCTCCTGTCCTTGGTTTTGTAGACATAAAACCGCCAAGACACGTTTCTCCGCGTATCGTCAGGGAATGGGTGGAAATCTCACCCGGTCAAAAGCTTGATACCGGGGCCGTTGAACGCGACGTGGCGGATATCTATGCAACGGGTTTTTTTGACAGGGTTGATTACCATATTGAACAAAAAAACGGAGCTTACGGACTGGTCATTGATCCGCACACAAAACCATGGGGGCCCAATTATCTGTACTTCGGGCTGCAGTTCAACAGCAACACGGATTTCAACCCGCTGCTGCGTTACAGGATGAGCCAGATGAACGGCCTCGGGGGAGAACTCAACCTTCATGGCCGCCTTGGCATAAACCATGACTTCAGTGCGGAATTCTACCAGCCTCTTGATTACAGGAACCGTTTGTTTATAGCGCCCGTTTTTGACTACAAGGTGCGCAATACCGAATTGTACGATGATGGAAATTCCTATGCCCGTTACAAGACGCGCTCTGCGGCGACCGGGATAGACATCGGTGTAAACATCGGCAACGTGGGACAGGCCCGCATAGGCGCAGCCGGGGAAAGGGTCACGAGCAAACCCTCAATAGGCGATGACGCCCTTCCGGAATTTGATGATGACCGGTTCCTGCTTCGCGGGTCGCTGACCGTAGACCGCACTGACCGCATTGTTTTCCCGAGGAAAGGCAGATATTTTGCGGCAAACTACGAGACGACTCTTCCCGATACCGACGAAGAATTCCAGCAGTTGACAATAAAGACCTCATTTGCATGGACAAAGAAATTCAACACCGTTCTCTTCTCCACGGAAGCTTCAGGCAGCATGGACACGGAACTTCCCCAGTACAGGAAGTTTGCCCTGGGCGGATTCCACAGGATGAGCGGATACAGGGACAATGAATTCACGGGGAATTACGGGGGTCTGTTGAGGCTTACATACTTGAGAGAGATTGAAATGCCCCTGCCTCCGCGGCAGAAAAACTTCTTTCTTGGTGCGACACTTGAAGGCGGACAGGTGTGGGATGAGTTCGGGGATATTTCCCCAGATGACCTGCGTCTGTCCGGTTCCGTATTCGCCGCTTTTGACACGCTGCTGGGGCCCTTTTATATCGGCTATGGTTTTCGCGAGTGGGACGAAGGTATCATCTATGTCTACTTAGGTCCTGTATTTTGATCAAAGAGCCAGGTGGACAGATACCTCTCGCCGGTGTCAGGCAAAATAACCACAATAAGCTTTCTTTTGTTCTCCTTACGTTTGGCGACTTCCAGAGCCGCCCAGACCGCCGCTCCGCTTGAAATTCCCGCAAGAATCCCTTCTTCTTTCGCCAGCCGGCGTGCCGTTGCACCTGCATCCTCGTCTTTTACCCTGACGACCTCGTCAATAATCTTTACGTTCAGCACCTTCGGCACGAAACCTGCGCCTATGCCCTGTATTTTATGAGAACCGGGTTGTCCGCCGGACAGAACGGGTGACGAATCGGGTTCAACCGCTATCGCCCTGAATTCTTTTTTCCTCTTTCTTATCACCTCGGCAATACCTGTTATGGTACCACCTGTTCCGACCCCGGCAACAAGGATGTCAATCCTGCCGCCTGTATCTCTCCATATCTCTTTCGCAGTTGTCTGCCGGTGCGCTTCAGGATTTGCGGGATTATCAAACTGCTGGGGCATGAATGCTCCGGGAACCTTCCGGACCAGCTCCCCGGCCTTTTTTATCGCCCCGCGCATTCCCTCGCTTCCCGGTGTGAGAACAAGCTCCGCACCCAGCATTGCAAGCAACTTGCGACGCTCCACGCTCATTGTATCCGGCATTGTGAGGATGACCCTGTATCTCTTCACCGCTGCCACAAGAGCCAGCCCTATACCGGTGTTGCCGCTGGTCGGCTCAATAATTACACCGCCTTTTTTCAGCAGCCCTTTTTTCTCGGCGTCCTCTATCATAGAGATGCCTATGCGCTCCTTGACGCAGCCGAGAGGATTGAAGGACTCCAGCTTGCCGACTATCTCCGCATCTATCCCCGTGGATATCCTGCTCAACCTGACAAGCGGAGTATTTCCGACAGTTTTCGTTATGTCCTCAAAGATTTTTTCCATTGCTTCCCCCTTCCGTTCAGTGTCTATCTTATCATTTCGCCATGCATCGCACAAAAAACATGGCCGTTGCAGAAAACGACGATTTCCAGTAGAATATAACTTTTCTGGAATAATACAGGTCGCATGAAAAACACGGAATGTATCCGCCGCAGACTTATCGCGAGTACAGGGTTCACACTGATAGAATTATTGGTGGTGACCGCAATCATGGCAATCCTGGCGTCCGTGCTGTTGCCTGCGCTGTCACGGGCGAGAGAGAGATCAAGGCAGGCCGTATGCATGAATAACCTTAAACAGCTCGGTATTGCATTTCATCTCTACGTGCAGGATTATGAAGAAGTGTTTCCCTGTGCGGATGACCCTGTGAGCACCGCCCCAGTCTACTGGCTGTGGATGGGCAGGGGATGGAGAAAGCTGCTGGCGCCTTACGTGGGAAGCGGCTATTCTTCCGTCAGCCCGGCCATACTTTTCTGCCCGTCGGACCGCACCGCACGGCAGAACTGGGAATCAACGTCCTACGGCTACTCAATGAGCTTCTATCATTCGCCGGAGCAGATAAACGCGATGAGCGAACCGGCTTATACCTATGACACGTCCCGAATAGTCCCTGCGGTCCCGCAGAAGCTGGCAAGGGTGTTACACCCGGCAAATAAGGCAGTACTCGCCGAATGGCTTGACAACCATACTGGAGGCAGCAGCGGCTGGTGGAGCTGGGAAGGAAGCAGGAACTATCTTTTCGTGGACGGCCACGTTGAGTTCCTGCCGGTAACAAAACTTTTTCCGGCAAACGACAGCCTCCCCGACATAAACCTTACAAAGGACGGCACGGGCGGCCGCGACGTTCAGTGACTTTCCGGATCTCTCATTTCATTAACCTTCTTGAGCGGCGGAGAAGAGTTGCATTGGTCACAACCGAAATTGAGGAGGTTGCCATCGCTATCTCGGCTATGACAGGATGCAGTACCCCCATCACGGCAAGCGGGATGGCGACGACGTTGTAAAAGAATGCCCAGAAGAGATTTTGCCTGATCTTCCTGAACGTCTGCCTGCTCAACACCACCGCGGACACTACTCCCTCAAGATTGCCCCGCGCAAGTATTATATCGCCGGACTCAATGGCAATGTCCGTGCCTGTACCGAGAGCTATCCCCACGTCCGCCTTTTTAAGGGCAGGCGCATCGTTTATGCCGTCTCCCACGAAGGCGACCTTTCCTTCCTTCTGCAGTTCACCGATCCTTTTCAGTTTATCGTCAGGCATTACCTCCGCAAGCACGTCTGAAATCCCTGCACGGGACGCTATCGCCGAAGCGGTATTCCTGTTGTCTCCGGTCAGCATCACCGTCCGGAAACCAAGCCTGTCCAACCTGCTTATCACTTCTTTCGTCTCCGGCTTCAACGTGTCTGCCATCGCAAGGATCCCCAGGATAACGTTTCCTTCCGCAACAAGCATCACCGTCTTGCCCTCTTCTTCCATTTCCGCAACCGTCTTTTCAACGGCGGCTGTCACTATTCTCTCGTCCGCCATCAGCTTCTTGCTGCCTATGACAACTCTTTTTCCATCTATCGTTGCCTCAATACCCCTGCCTCTCAACATCCTGAATCCAGTTATCCCGTACGGCAGGAGATTCTCTTTTCTTCCCGCGTCAACGACGGCTCTTGCCAGAGGGTGTCCTGACGCGGATTCAAGCGACACCGCAACCTTCAATAGTTCCTTTCTTTCAACCCCTTTTCCGACAGGCACCACGTCCGTAAGCTCCGGCACGCCCCTGGTTATCGTTCCGGTCTTGTCAAACGCAATTATGGAAACGTCCTTCATGGTCTGTATCGCTTCCCCCCGCCTGATGAAAATCCCCTTTTCCGCGCCCAGTCCCGATGCAACCATCAGTACTGTAGGGGTTGCCAGTCCGAGTGCGCACGGGCAGGCGATTACCAGCACGGCAATGGACGCAAACAGAGCAAGCGTTATCCTTCCGCTTCCAGAACCGGCCTGCGGCAGGAAAGAAAACGTCGTCCTGATACCCAGCATGAACTGCGGGAAAACGGCCCACAGCAGGAACGTCATGACGGCAACGGCGAGAACTGCCGGTACAAAAACTGACGTTACGCTGTCTGCAAACTGCTGTATGGGAACCTTGCTCCCCTGCGCCTCCTCAACAAGCCTTATTATGTTACTTAAGAACGTCTCGCTGCCCACCTTCAGGGCTTTTACCTTCAAGAGACCGTCCTGGTTGACGGTTGCCCCGATTACCCTGTCGCCCTGTTTTTTTTCAACGGGCATACTCTCCCCGCTTACCATTGATTCATCCACGGAGCTTTCGCCCTCTACGACAATGCCGTCGGTGGGTATCTTTTCCCCGGGCCTGACCAGCATCACGTCGCCCGCCTTCAACTCTTCCGCAGCAATCGTCCTCTCAACCCCGTTTTCAAGCACCACCGCCTGCTTCGCCTCAAGCGTCAGAAGTTTCTTTATCGCCATGCCCGCCCTTCCCCTTGCCCGCGCCTCAACGTATCTTCCGGTAAGGTGAAACGCCATAATCATGGAAGCTATGGCAGCATAATTTTCAACCGGCAGGAAAAATTTCAGCGACCCCGTAACAAAAGCGATTACGGTCCCGAGAAAAATCAGAAAATCCATGTTGAAATAGAGCGACCGCGCCGACCTGATGGCCGAGCGGTACGTCGGAAGCCCGAAGACAAACAGCACGGGAACCGCGGCAGCAATGAAGAATATATCGTAACCGGTAACGGCTGACACGCGGCCATGAGAAGCCATGTGATAGATCATTGCAATTCCAACCGGAAGGGCAAATATCCATGAGTACAAAGCCCTTTTTAACGCGGCTTTCATTTCCAGTATGTCCGTGTCTCCCCTTCCGGTCTTTCCGGAGAACATTGCAGAATAACCTGCCGCCGCAACCGCATTCAGTATCCCGGCATCATCCACCGTATCCGCAGCGTCCACGTACAGCTTTTTTGCAGGGAAGTTCACGTAGGCCGATTTTACGCCTTCAATCCTGCCCACGGCTCTCTCAATATTCTTTGCGCAGGCGGCGCAGTGCATCCCCTCAATCTCAAATATTCTTTTCATAATCGTTTCCTCTGTGCGCTTCAAAGATATTTATATTATACCTGACATGGATACCTTCCGTGTGAATTGCATTCCCTTTTCAAAAATCATAAAATAGAAAATCAAACATATCACGGGGGGAAAATGATTATCGGCGTGCCAAAAGAAGTAAAAGCTGAAGAATACCGTGTGGGGATGATTCCGGAAACTGTCTCAAAGCTTGTAAGGCAGGGACACATGGTACTGATTGGAAGCAACGCCGGTGCGGGCCTCAACGTCACGGACCGGCATCGCGCGTGGATGGACGTGACGGTCATTCCCTACTGCTTCGACTACCTGTACCACCGCCTGCGC
>Ga0209609_10000710_pt1 | contig 19477 bp, 12 predicted proteins | sample LakKivw325mmetaG_FD_184136 | JGI IMG/M metagenome (GOLD analysis project Ga0209609, IMG submission 184136) | Anoxic lake water microbial communities from Lake Kivu, Rwanda to study Microbial Dark Matter (Phase II) - Lake Kivu water 325m metaG... | ecosystem: Environmental > Aquatic > Freshwater... | reverse complement strand
CGGGGGCGGGGGGAACGGGCTTGGCGGCCCTGACCTTGTCCTTGTCCAGATCGAGATCCGCCAGGGCCGATTTGAGGAACTGGTCGATGTCGGGGCCGGGGCCGCTGTTCGTCCCGTTGCCGTTGCCGTTACCGCCCGCGGGCTTGGGCTTGACGATCTTCGGTGTCGACGATTCGATGAGGACGGCCTTGAGAAGATCGTCCGCGAGCGCGTCGAACTTCCGCTCGTCGGACGGCTCCGGACGGACCGGAGCAGGCCTGCGAACCTTGGGCAGCTCCTTGCTGAGCCGGTCGAGGTCCGCCGGCAACGCAAAGATGCTGTCGTCCGACCTGGCCCGTTCCCGCCGGCGCGCCTCGGCCGGCGCGGGACGGATCCCGGGGGCCGGCGGGGCCGCGGTCGCGGCGGCGGCCGGCTGTGGCGCGGGGGCCGCCGGCGCGGGCCGGGTTTCCGCGGGCCGAGGCTCCGGCTTGCCGAGGACGGCCTCGACGGAGGCCAGAAGCTCGGCCATCTTCAGGGGTTTCTCGAAATATTCCGAAGCCCCGTAGGTCCGCAGGGCCTCGGCCCTATAAACGCGGTCCTTGTAGACGCCGGTCATGATGAAGACCGTCGCCTGCGAGTTGCGCTCGGACGTGATCCTCTGGCAGAGCTCGAAGCCGTGGACCCTGGGGAGCATCGCCTCCATCAGGACGAGGTCCGGCGATTCCTTGTTATACTTGTCCCATCCGGCCTGGCCGTCGGCCGCGGTCACGACCTGGTATCCCAGACCCGCCATGATCCCCTGGAGGGAGGCGAGCGAGTTCTGATCGTAGTCGATGATGAGGATCTTCTTCATACCCATGTCCTACGGCATGACGCCGCCTCACAGAGACCGGACGGCGCATCGCTTCGCATAGGTCTATTTTTTATCACCCCCAACCAGGGTCAATCACCCCTCCCGGTGATTCCGGGGAGGATTTCCCCCCCGTTGCCGGGGGACGGCCCCATAAACCCGCCCGGCCGGTTTGCGTACTCGCAGATAGAAGAAGGAGGGACCCATGAACGAAACGAAAAGGCGGGGCCTGGGCTGGATCCCGGACCTGCCCGACTACAGGGACTTCACCGAGGAGACCTCCGGCGTCCGCGAGATCCTCGCTCCGACGGGCCTCGTCTCGATCCGGGGGAGATCGCGCGGGCGGGACCGCCTGGCCTCATCGATGGATCTGCGGGCCTGGGCCTCGCCGGTCGAGGACCAGGGCGGCCTGGGTTCGTGCACGGCCCAGGCCGGCGCTGGACTCATCGAATACTATGAGCGCAAGTCCTTCGGCCGCCACGTCGAGTCGTCCCGGCTCTTCCTCTATAAGGCGACGCGCGATCTCATGAAGTCGAAGGGCGACTCCGGGGCCTATCTTCGGACGACCATGGGCGCCATGGCCATCTTCGGGGTGCCGCCCGAAGCCTACTGGCCCTACACGGACGACGAGGCCGGCTTCGACAAGGAGCCGCCGGCCTTCTGCTACGCCTTTGCCCAGGGCTATCGCACGGTCCTTTATTATCGCCACGACCCCGCCGGAACGCCACGGGCCGCCGTCCTCGAGCGGGTCAAAACCTACCTGGCCGCCGGCCACCCGGCCATGTTCGGCTTCACGGTCTACAGCTCCATCGACCAGGCCGACACGACGGGCCTCATTCCTCTTCCTTTCGGCCGGGAGCGGATCGAGGGCGGCCACGCCGTCGTGGCCATGGGCTATGACGACGACAAGGTCGTCGCCAATGCGCATGGCGGCGGCCCCTGCCGCGGCGCTCTGCTCATCCGCAACTCATGGGGACGGAGCTGGGGCGAGACGGGTTACGGCTGGCTGCCCTACGCCTATGTCCTCAAGGGGCTGGCCGAGGACTTCTGGTCGGTGCTGAAGAAGGACTGGATCGACACCGGCGCATTCAAAATCTGAGCCCTTTCCGGTATAATCGTTCTTCGCACTCTGACCCGAGGAGGACTTGATGAAGCTCCGCATATCGTCCATGATCGCCCTGATCCTTATGGTCGTTGCCGCGCCGGTCCTGGCCCAGGAGACCGAGCCCGCGGTGCCGGCCCTCTCCGAGTTCCACGAAGTCATCTATCCCATCTGGCATACGGCCTATCCCGAAAAGGATGTCGCCATGCTCAAGAGCCTCGTGCCGCAGGTCAACGAGCTCGCGGCCAAGGTCTATGAGGCCAAGCTCCCCGGCATCCTGCGCGAGAAGCAGGCCAAATACGACGCCGGCCTGGCCGAGTTCCGCGCCGCCGTCGACGCCTACGGTGCCGCCGCCAAGGGCGCGGACGACAAAGCCATGCTCGATGCCGCCGAGGTCCTTCACGCGAAATACGAGAAGCTCGTGCGGACCCTGGCGCCCGTCCTCAAGGAGATGGAGGCCTTCCACAAGGTCCTCTACGTCGTCTATCACACGGACCTGCCGGCCAAGGACTGGGCGGCCGTCCGGGCCGCCGCCCCCGACCTCAAGGCCAAGGCCGAGGCCGTGACCGCGGCCAAGCTCCCGGCGCGTCTGGCGCCCAAGTCCGAGGCCTTCGCCAAGGCCTCCGTCGAGCTCCTCAAGGCCGCCGGCGCGTTGGCCGGCCTGGGCGAGAAGGCCGACGGAGCGGCCGTCGAGCAGGCGGTCCAGCAGCTCCACAGCCGCTACCAGGAGCTGGAGAAGATCTTCGACTGAGCACCGGTAAATCTCCGAAACGAGGGCATTTTTATGAATGGGTCAGGACGCGGTCCTCGATGAGGATCTGCAGCACTTCGAGCTCGTCCGCGTCGAACCAGATCTTTTCGCACGACAGGCACTTGTCGACCGGCACGAAGTACTGATAGTTGTACGGCCGGGCGGCCATCCGGTAGCCGCAGGCGGGGCAGGGGACGTCCGGGGCCAAAGCGGATTCGATCTTCTGCCGCCGCAGAGGATTGCGGACCGACGTCTCGCGGAAGTGCCGGGCCTTCTCCCGCAGCCCGTCCGAGAACGCGACTTCGCGCCGGGCCACGATCTTGTCGACCGAGGCGGCATCCACCAGCCGGCCGCCGCAGCCGGGGCAGACCCGGATCCCCACGCCCTCATAGAACGTCTCCGCCAGCGGCACGCGGCAGCGCGGGCACAGGTTCTGACGGCCGGGCGCGAGGGGCTTTTTCCCGGCCAGGTTATGCAGGGCGATCCGGATCTGGGGGAACTCGCGGGCCCGGGCCTCGACCCCTTCCTGAAGGTTCTTGACCCGCATGATCGGCGAGAACCGGGGCCGGGCGAGCAGCTCGGCGACGGAAAACGGCCCCTCCCAGGGCGGCTCGGCCGCGCCGGCCAGCATCCAGACCCGCGGCTCGTCCCCGGGCGCCGGCGGCTCGGCCGACGGCGGCGGGCCCGGGAAGAGCTCCAGCTGATGCTTGCGGGTCTCTTCGTACGAATGGAGGACGCCGCGGGCGGCCTGGCGGGCCCTCTCTTCGGCCCAGACCGTTTCGATCAGGCTTTCGGGCGTCTTGTGGACCATGGCGCCCAGCGCCGCCAGCCGTTTCATGAGCGGGGGATGGGAGCTGAAGATCCGGCCGGCCAGCGTGTCCGGCGTGTCGCGCGCATCCGGGCGAACGATGAACAGCGGCGCGTAGCTCAAGGAAAAATCGCCGACGAACGAGTTCTTGAGGTGGGCCTTGATGATGATGCGGGCCAAGGCCTCGGGTGAACGGCAGAGCTCGACGGCGGCCGCGTCGGCCAGGAGCTCGCGCTCCCGGCTGACAAGCATGCTCAGCAGGCGCATGATCAGCGCCGAGAGGGCCACGGCGGCGCCGAACAGGAAGGGCGGAAAGCCGCCGCTCCGGCGCGCCTCTTCGCCGTCCGGCCCGTCATCAGCGGCCGCTCCCAGCGCGTCCTTGAGCGTTTCGAAAAGATTGGCCAGCGAGCAGACCAGGGTCAGGTAGAAGGCGTCGCCGCGGGCGATATGGGCGATCTCGTGGGCGACGACCGCCTGGAGCTCGTCGCGCGTGCCCTCGGCCAGGAGCCCTTCGGTGACGGCCACGGCGGGCGTGCCGTCCTCCTCGATGACCGCCAGCGAATTGACGGCGAAAGAGGGCAGGACGTAGGTGTTGACGCGGGGCAGGCCGGCGGCGATGCGGATCTCGTCGACGATGTTGAGCAGCTGGGCGTGATAGCGGTCGGCGGCGTCCGGCGTCTTGGCCTGGAGCCGCCGCAGGATGACGCGGGGCCCGTTCCGGCGCGCGTCCTGAAAATGGAAGGCCGCGACGACGGCGGCGACGGCGAGATCGACGGACAGGAACCGCGGCCAAAAGGCCGGCGAGCCCAGGAGGCCGGGCGCGAAGAGGAGGCCGAACGTGGCCAGGAAGGCCAGGCCGATGAGGCCCAAAGCCGCGAAATGGAAGGCGAGGACGGCGGCGAAGAGGAGCAGGCTGCGGCGGCTCTGGCGTTTCTGGACCTCGTAGAAATCGCGCGCCGGCTTGGCCATGCTCGGCCCATGATAAACGAATCGGGGCGCGCCGGTCAACGCGTCCGGCGGGCCCGGCCTCTGACCGGCGGCTCCGAAGAAAAAAAAGGGCCGCGCCCCCGCCTTGCGGGCCAGGGCCGGGCCCCTTCGTTCGCGGACCGATTATTTCTGCTTGATGGCCGACTGCAGGCTCTTGACGAGCTTCTCGACCATCGCTTTGTCGACGGGCGTCCCCGCAGGGGGCGCGAGGCTGACGGACATCGAGGGGCCCTCCTCCTCGAATTCGGATTCCGTGATCTTGTATCCTTCGGGAAGGTCCCTTTTGAGAGCGGCCAGGGCCCGTTCGTAGCCCGCCCGGTCGAGCCCGGCCTGGGTGAGGACGACCGTGATCCCGCCCTTGCCGGCCTCGACCGCCCGGACCTTGACGGCGACCCTATTCGGGGCCGTCTTTTCGGCCTCCCCGGCGACAGGCTTGCCCTCGACGACGACCGCGAGCTTCCCGCCCTTATCCTCGACGATCTCTTTGCCCACCACGAGCGTTCCCGTCTCCCGGTCGAATTTTTCCTCGAACGTCTTCAGCTTCTCTTCCTTGGCCTTGAGCTCGGCCTCCATCTTCTTCAGCGAGTCCTCGAGGGCGCTGAGATCGAGCTTCTTGGCCTTGATCTCGTCGAGCTGCTTCCGCAGGGTTTGGATCTTTCCGAGCATCTCCTTGTCCGCCTCGATCGAGAAGGCCAGGGGCTTGCCGTCCCGAACGGCGGTCCAGGCCCTGCCGGGCTCGTCCGCCTTCGTCGTCCAGCTAGAGGTCATGGCTTGCTTATCCGGGCGTGGGGTGAACATATAGGTGACGTTCTTGCCGTCCTTCCCGCTCAGGATGATGACCTTCTCGCCCTTTTCGCCGTCCTTCCTGAAGAACTTGACCGTCGCCGGCTCGCCTGGCTCCGGCGTCTCGCCCTCTTCGAGGACCTCGAGCCGTCCGCCCTTGATCTCGAGGGTCAGGGGCTCGCCCTTGAGGACGATAGGCTCCTTTCCGCCCGGCGTCAGGATGAGCACGTCGCCGTCCTTGCCCTTGGTGATGGTGACGGTCTTGTCGAGGACGAGCTTGCGGGTCTGTCCGTCGCCCGTGATGGTGATCTCGATCGGCGAGCCTTCGCCTTCCTTGCCGACGACCACGATCTTCTTTTCGATGACCGTCTTGTCCTTCTCGGCCTTGGCGGCCTCTTTTTCCTTGGCCCTTTCCTGTTCCTTGGCCTTCTCCTGAACGGCCGTCGCCGTCTGCGGTTCCGCCGGAGCCCCGGCAAATGAGGCGGGAGCGGCCGCTTCGGGCAGGGCCGTCTCGACGAGGACCGTCCCCGCTTCCGCGGCCTCGCGGCCGGCGGCCGGCCGGGCCGTTCCGACGAGGACGACGGCGGCGGCGAGGGCCAGACCGAGCATGATCTTGGTTTTCATCTTGACCTCCATGAGTGTGATCTTCTGTCTGAGGATGGCCGCCAAGCGCTCCTGGAACGACGACCGGCCCAGCAGGCCGAGCAGGGCCGCCGAAGGATTCCAGCGGAACCCGGCCGAGCGCCGGAAGGCCAGCAGGCTGGCGGCATAAGCCGACGGCCGGATCCCCGCGCGAAGGACCAGCTCGTCGCAGGCGTGCTCCTGTTCCTTGAGGAGCTTGCGATAAACGACCCAGCCGAGCGGATTCCACCAGAAGAGGGCCAGGCTCGTGCGGACGAGCAGCATGACCAGGAAATCCGCCCGTTTGACGTGGGAGAGCTCGTGGAAGAGGGCCGAGGACCTCTCGTCGTCGGTCCAATCGCCCGAACCGTCCGGCATGAGGATGACCGGCCTCCGCCATCCCCAGGTGAGGGGCACGGCCACTTCCGGATGGCTCTTGAGCCCGACCCTGCGCCGGATGGAGACGACGGCGAGGAAGCGCTCGAAGAGGGCCCGCCAGCCCGCGTCATCGAGCGGCGTCCCCTCGGCGGTCAACCGGACCGCTCCGGCCAAGCCCATGGCGAGTCTTAAAAGAAGGATGAAGAAGCCGGCCGCCCACATCCCGACGAGCGCCAGGCCGAGCCGTCCGGTCCTCGGGCCGCGGGCGGAGGAGGGCGGGACGGCCTCGGCGTCTCGATCTTCGGCCCGGCCGGGCGAAGGTGAGGCGATGAAGATCAGGTTGTCAGGTTGAGCCGCCGGCCGGTCTTCGGACCGAAACGTCCCTTGAGAAGAGGCGGACCCGACGGCCGACGGTCCGTCAGGGCGGGCCTTTGGCGACGGCGTCCAGGTCCGCGCCGACATCCACGCCGGAAGCAGGTCCGAACGCCATCCGGCGGGGCCGAACTCCAGAAGAGGCAGGACGAGGAGCCCGACCAGGGCCGAAGACAAAATGAAATGGCGGACCGCCGCCGGCCGGCTTCGCGAGACCGCGACGGCCAGCAAGGCCAGTCCCAGGACGGCCGACGTCTTGATCAGGCACCCGGCGATGAGCCCGGGCCAGGCCGCCGCGGCTCCGGTCATCTCAGCGCCCCTCTTTGCGGGCCCTGTCGATGAGGGCCGCGAGGCGCGCGTAGTCTTCATCCGAAAGGTCGTCTTCGGACATGTCGAGGAGGGCGGCGACGACGTCGGCGGTCGAGCCGTCGAAGAAGGTCCGTTTGAGATGGGCGAGGGCGCTCTTGCGGGCCTTGTCCTTGGCCAGGCGCGGCAGGTAAACGTAGCGGGGGCCGTCCGGCCGGTGAAGGAGATGGCCCTTGTCCTCGAGGACGCGGAGCAGGGCCCGGACGGCCGAGTAGCTCGGCGGCGAGGGGAGCCTCTCCAGGACCTGGAGGGCCGTGGCCTCCTTCATCTCGTAGATGATGTCCATGATCTGCCGCTCGCGGCGGCTCAGGCTCTTGTCGGTCCTCATGCGCGGCTCCTTGGGCCCGGCGTGATCTATGCTAAGAAAATAGCATGCTAGATTATTAGCACCCTGGGACCGGCTTGTCAAGGGGTCCTGCTATATTTTTAACATCCACGTTCTTCCAAACCGCCGTGGGCGTCCGGGGGTTGCATCCGGCCTCTTTTTTTTTCGCTTTTCCGATTTTCGGGACGTCCGTTCGTGTTGACTCGCCGCGGCTCGTCCGACTAATATCAATATAAGGAAAAAGCGGGGTCGAAGCGCCTATGAAATACCGGACGCTGGGGAGAACGGGGCTCAAAGTCTCCGTCGTCGGCATCGGCGGCTGGCAATTCGGAGGGGAGTGGGGGAAGTCCTTCACCCAGCCGGAGGTCGACGCCATCCTCGACCGGGCCGCCGAGTCGGGGATCAACCTCATCGACACGGCGGAGTGCTACGGCGACCACCTCTCCGAGCGGCTGATCGGCGACTATCTTTCGCGCCACGGGCGGGACCGCTGGGTCGTGGCCACCAAGTTCGGCCACCGCTTCACGGGCTTCATGGGCCGGGCCGATGAATTCCGGGCCGACCAGGTCCGGGCCCAGCTCATCGCCTCGCTCCGCGCCCTGCGCACCGACCGCATCGACATCTACCAGCTGCACTCGGGGCCGGACGAAGCGTTCCTCGACGACGGCTTGCAGGCGGCGCTCGAGGACGCCCGTCGCGCCGGCATGGTCCGCAACCTCGGCGTCTCCGTCCCCGGCGCGGGCAGCGAGGTCCAGGTCCGCGAGGCCTTCGCGCGCGGCTTCGGCGTTCTCCAGGTCGTCTATAACAGGATCTCGCCGCGGGCCGAGGCCGATGTCTTTCCCACGGCCCGGCGCTTCAACTTGGGCATCCTGGCCCGGGTCCCTCTCGCGAGCGGGCTCCTGACCGGCAAGTATGAAACGTTCGCCAAGTTCCCCCCCGATGACTACCGGTCGACGCTCGGACGCGAGGAGGTCGCGCGGCGGGTCCGTGAGGCGGAGAAACTGGCCGAGGAGGAGCTCCCTCCGGGCGTGTCACGCGCCCGCTGGGCCCTGGCCTGGTGCCTGCGCGATCCGGTGGTGACGGCCGTCATCCCCGGGGCCAAAAGCCCGGACCAGGTCGCCGAGAACGCTTCGGCCTCCGACCTTCTCTCGGAGCGGATGCCTTAAAAGCAGGCCGCCTTGAACTCGGCGGCGAACTCCTCGATGTCCTTGGCCAGGAGCGCCGTCTTGCCCTGGGCGAGATACTCGTTGAAGAGCCGGTTGAAGCAGGACTGGAAGCGGAACCGTTCGGTGTGGCCCTTCTCGTCCTGGACGGGCTCGTCGTAGAGGCGGACCGATGTCAGGTCCTCCCGGTCCTGGGTCACGTCGTAGACGTAGTTGGCCGCGGCGAAGCAGCTCTGGCTCGTCGCCTCCAGGTCCTGGTTGGGGACGAGGTCGAGCTTGACCTCGAGCGAGAGGCCCAGGAGGTCGACCGGCGTGAGCTCCCGGGTGTAGAAGAAGTTGTCCTCTTCCATGCGCTCGTTGATGATGCCCCCGTTGCAGGCGCTGCCCTCGTCCCAGCGCCGGACGAGGCCGAGCCGGCTGCCGGTCTTCTGGATGAGCACGATGTTGTCGATATCGGCCGGCTCGCCCTGGTTGAAGGTGACCGACACGACGTAAAGCTCGGCCCCGCTCGAGGCCGGCGCGGCGAACGCGGCATAGGCGAAGAACGGCGATCGCCCCGTGGCCAAGTCCTCCTCGAAATCGGCGACCCACCAGCCGGGTTGGTCCTCCCACTGCCGGGCCTGGAGGTTCGTCTTGAACGCCGCCAGGTCGATCTGTCCGGCCGGCGAACGATAGAGGGCGCTGATCGCGGCCGGGTGGATGGCCGTGCCGTGGAAGGTGAAATCGCCGGGGACGTCGGCCGGGGGCTTCGACCGGCAGCCGGCCAAGCCTCCGACGAGGGCCAGGCCGGCGAGGACGGCCAGCGGGATCGCCCGGGCTTGGCCGATGCGGCCGGCCGGGCGCCTGAGAGCTTCGGCGTGGGGCGATGGCATGGCGTTCTCTCCTCCTCCTTTTAGACGCCGGCCGGCCGTTTTTCTGCCCGATCCGGACAAAATCGGCCCTTGCCGAGGCCGGAGAGGAACCTTTTGAGGGGCTCGTCCGTAATACCGGTTGAAAATGAGGAGACTGAGATGAGAAGACCCGGCGCCCGGCCCGCGGCCGCCTTCCTGACGGCTTTATTGCTGATCCTGGTCCTGGCCGCGCCCTCGGCGGCGGCCGCCGCGGCCTCGAAGCCGCCGGCCTGGGGCCGGGTGGACCCAGCCCCGCTCGTCCTTGGCAAGGCCGAGGCGGCGCCCGCCATCGACGGCGTCCTCGACGATCCCGTCTGGGCGACCGCTCTCAAGTATGACGGTTTCAAGACCTTCAAGCCCGATTTCGGCAAGGAGGCCAGCCAGAGGACCGAGGCGTACGTCGCTTATGACGCCGAGAACTTCTATTTCGCCTTCCGCTGCTACGACAACGAGCCGTCCAAGATCAAGGCGGTCATGAGCAAGCGGGACAACATCTTCCAGGACGACGTCGTCTTCGTCATGCTCGATACCTTCAACGACGCCCAGAGCGGCTTCAGCTTCATCGTCAACCCGCTCGGCATCCAGGGCGACGGCATGCTCGACGTCAACGGCAACCTCGACGCGAGCTTCGATGCCGTCTGGTACAGCAAGGGCCGCATCGACGACCGGGGCTGGACGGTCGAGGCCCGGGTGCCGCTCCAAAGCCTCCGCTTCCCCGGCAAGGCCGTCCAAACCTGGCGGATCATGTTCGTCCGTTTCTTCACCCGGACGTCCGAGCAGGCGACCTACCCGCCCCTCGACCCGAACTACGGCTCGATCATGGGCCAGGCCCAGAAGTTCCAGGTTTCCGGGCTTCATTCCAAACGGGTCGTCGAGGTCATCCCCGCCGCCACCAGCCGGACGACCTACGAGCGCCAGGGACCGAACATGGCCCGGTCCGAGCGCACGCCCCTCAAGGACGTGGCCGGCCTGACCGCCAAGTTCGGCCTGACGTCGGACCTGACTCTTGACGGGACCTACAATCCCGATTTCAGCCAGGTCGAGGCCGACGCCGGCCAGATCGACTTCAACCGGCGATATTCGCTGTATTATGAGGAAAAGCGGCCGTTCTTCCTCGAGGGGAACGACATGTGGAAGTTCGCCGGGAACGCGGAGGAGGCGCCGCTCCAGTCGATCGTCTATACCCGGGCCATCGTCAACCCCGATTACGGCTTCCGGCTCACGGGCAAGATCACGCCCCGCGACACCGTGGCCGCGATCTACTCCCACGACAGCCTGCCGGACGACACGGTCGACGTCCATCCCGACTTCGCCATCGCCCGCTACAAGCATTCCCTCAAGGACGACGCCTATGTCGGCGCGTTCTATACCTCCCGCTTCGCCGGCTCGTCCTACAACCAGGTCGGAGGGTTCGACGGACGTTTCCGGCTCAGCCAGACGCAGGTCGCCTCGTTCCATCTCTTCGGTTCGCTGAACCGGGAGCCGGACGCCGGCAAGGCGAGCGCCGACCACGCCCTGGGTCTGGACTACAACTTCAATAACCGGCGATGGGCCATCGACCTCGGCTACCAGGATATCTCCGAGGGCTTCCGGGCCGATTCGGGCTTCGTCCTGCGGACCGGCCTGCGGCGGATCTCGGCCTTCGCCATGTACAACATCTACCCGAAGTCCAAGTTCTTCCAGAAGATCGAGCCCTTCTATTGGAGCTATCATCTCTACGACACGATCTACAATATGTGGGAGACCGTCAACCTCGTCACGCTGCGCTTCCGGCTGCCCCGCAGCACGATGGTCCGCTTCGACGGCCTGCTGGCCAACGAGATCTATGCCGGGCGGCGGTTCGACCTGAGCGGCTACGGTTTTCGGGCCGAGTCGCAGCTGGCCAAGTCCGTTTACCTCGAGTGGTTCATGCGGCGCACGGGCAGCACCTATTACGATCCCGCCGATCCGTACCAGGGCTACGGCACGCGGATGATGGGCGGGGTCGTCTATCAGCCCGTCACCCAGCTCGATTTCGCCTTGAGCCTGAGCTACGTCGATTTCTACCGCAAGCTCGACCGGACCAAGGTCTACGACTACATGATCCTCCGCAGCCGCAACACCTTCCAGATCAACAAATATCTCTTCGTGCGGGGCATCGTCGAATACAACGACTTCTACAAGCGGATGACCCTCGACGGCCTCGTCTCCTTCACCTACATCCCCGGCACGGTCATCTTCCTGGGCTACGGATCGGCCTTGGAGAAGCAGGAGTGGGATGCGGATCTCGATGGCTTCGCGCCGAGCAGCCGCTTCCACGAGATGCAGCGCGGCTTCTTCTTCAAAGTCAGCTACCTGTACAGGTTCTAAGGGGGGTCTGACCCCAGCTTCGGCCATATTTATCAGCAATTTAGGCACTGGAAAAGGCCAGTTTTCGGCCTTATCTCCTCGTTTTTTGCCCAAAAAGCGAAGGCTTCGTTTCTAACCCGAATTTCCCTTACAGATAACCGTCCTGTATAGTCGTCGTGAGGAGGGCAGAGAACGATGGCCGGACGGCTGTCTCTCTTCGACGCGGTCAATATCTCTCTCGGCTCGATCATCGGGGCCGGCATCTTCGTCGTCCTCGGGGCCGCGGCGGCCCTCTCCGGCCCGGCCCTGGTCGGCTCGGTCCTCATCGCCGCCGCCGTCTCGCTCCTGACGGGTCTTTCGGCCGCGGCGCTCAGCCGGCTCTACCCGCGGAGCGGCGGCGTGTACGTCTTCACCCGCGAGGCCATTTCGGACTTCGCGGGCTTCGTCGTCGGCTGGGCCTGGCTGTTCTCGAACATCGTCGGCGGGGCGACCGTGGCCGTCGGCTTCAGCTACTACATGTCCTTCTTCGTCCCGGCGCTCCCCAGGGCCGTCGGCATCGTGGCCGTCGTCGCTCTCACGGTCGGGATCCAGCTTCTGGGGGCCAAAGAATCCAGCCGCTTCAACAACGTCCTCGACGTCGTCAAGGTCGCCGTGCTGCTCTTCTTCGCGGCCGCCGCCTTTTCCCACTTCCAACCCTCTCATTTCCGCCCCTTCCTGCCGTTCGGCGTGAAAGGGCTCTGGGCCGGGGCGGCGACCATCTTTTTCGCCTACGGCGGCTTCGCCCGGGTGGCCGTGATCGCCGACGAGATCGAGGATCCTCGCCGCAACGTGCCCCGCGCGACCATCCTGTCCATCCTGATCGCGACGGCCATCTATCTCGTCGTGGCCGTGGCCGCCGTGGGCGGGGCCGGCGCGTCGCTCCTCGCCCGATCCGGTTCGCCCCTCGCGGCCGCCATGTCCGGCATGGGCTTTCGATCGGGCGCCCTCATCGTGGCTTTCGGAGGATTGGCGGCGACGAGCACGGTCCTTCTGGCCTCGGTCTGGGGTCTCTCCCGGCTGGCCCAGGTCATGTCACGGGACGGCGAGCTGCCCCGGTTCGTCGGCCGGAGCGTCCGCCGGGACGGGGGAGAGGTGCCGCGGAACGCGATCCTGATCAGCGGCGCGGCGATGCTCGCGCTTTCGTTCGCCTCCGACCTGCCGCACATCGCCTATATCAGCAGCTTCTCCCTCCTTCTGTATTATGCGGCCATGAACCTCAGCGGCCTCAAGGTGCTCAAGGGGGCGCAGCGCCTGGTGACCGGCCTCGGCCTCCTGTCCTGCCTCGTCCTCATGATCAGCCTGCCGATGCGGTCCTGGATCGCCGGGGCCGCGGCCATCGCCGCCGGGGTGCTGTTCTATGGGATCCGGAAAGCGGCAATAAAACCGGTCCCCGAGTGAAACATTTCGAGGCGTCCCTTCGTCTATATGGATGGAGACGGACGATGAAAGACAGAACGCACAGTGCTTCGAGGATAAAGACGCTCCGGATCTCTCTGAGGCCCGGAGCGTCCACGATCACCCAGCTGGCCGCAGCGCTGATGAAGCCGGGCCGCCCCCGCGCCGAGATCATCTCCGTGGCCGGCTTTTTCACGCCTGTCCCGGTCCCTATTGGGGTCGGACCCCAGCGAACGAAATAGGATCATTGACTTTGACCCGCCCTGTCTGAATAATCCCCCTTGACCATCGAGGAGGGACGATCATGAACAGGAAAGAATTCCTCAAGATAACGGCCGGGCTGGCCGGCGGCGTCGCCGGACTGCCCCTTTTAAGGAAGCTGGCCTCGGGCTCGATCGCGGACTTCGCCTCGCAGGCCGCCTCCGCGCCCGGCGACGAGGCCCTCTGGTCGCTCATCCGCGGCCAATTTATCCTCGATCCGGCCTGGACCTATCTCAATTTCGGCGGGCTCGGCTCGTGCCCCGTCCCCGTCCTTAACGCCCTCGTCGAGTTCACCCAGGCCGAGGAGCGTGCCCCGAGCGCCGGCCATGACGAGAAGCCCTGGCAGGACGTCAAGACCAAGTTGGCCCGGCTCCTCGGCCGGGCCTGCCGCAAGGAGGACGTCGGCCTGATCGGCGGCGCGACCGAAGGCGTCAACGTCATCGTCAACGGCCTGCCGCTCAAGCGCGGCGACGAGGTCATCACCACGACCCACGAGCATGTCGCCGTCCACTCGGCCCTGCTCAACCGAATGCAGCGCGACGGCGTCGCCATTCGCCTCTTCGAGCCGGACATCGTGCGGGCCGCCGGCAACGTCGACCGCATCGCCCGCTTGATCACGCCCCGGACGCGCCTCATCTTCATCAGTCACGTCACCTGCACGACCGGCCAGCTCTTCCCGGTCAAGGACATCGCCGCCCTGGCCCGCGCCAAGGGCATCTGGTTCGCCCTCGACGGCGCCCAGGCCCCGGTTTGTGCGCCGTTCGACATCGTCGAGACGGGCGTCGATTTCTACACCTGCAGCACTCACAAATGGGTCATGGGCCCCAAGCGCACCGGCTTCATCTACGTTCGCCAGGGGATGATCGACACGCTCCGGCCGCAGACCGTCGGTGGCGGCTCTTCGGTCCGCTACGACGCCGCAAAGGGCGAGTTCGTGCTCAAGGACACGGCCGAGCGGTTCGAGTCCGGGACCCAGAACGACGCCCTTTTCTACGCCCTCGGCACGGCCCTCGATTTTGTGAACACGATCGGCGTCGACCGCATCCAGGCCCGCTGCAAGCCGATGGCCGAGCGCTTCTACCGCGGCCTCGGCGAGATCCCCGGCGTCGAACGCCTCTCGCCCGAGGAGGAGGCCAACCGCACGCTCATGATCGGCTTCCGTATGAAGACACATCCGCACACCGAGATCATGCAGCAGCTGGCCAAGGACAAGCTCAAGGCCCGGCCTGTCTCGGAAGGCGGCCTCAACTCGGTCCGCGTCTCCTTTTATCTCAACAACCGCGACGAAGACGTGACCGCGGCCCTCGATTCGCTGAGGAAGCTGGCCTAATACCGCCCGAACTCGTCGGCCAGCTGCGCGACGCGTCGGATGCGGCTCTCCAGTCCGTCCGGCGGCACCTGGTCCGCGACGCCGAGCACATAGCGCGGTTCTTTGCGCATGACCTCCAGGACGGCCCGCGCGTGCCGCTCGAACTCGGCCTCGGGGACCTGCTCCGTGAAATAGACCCCGGGGATCCCGCCCCAGAACACGGTCTTTGGCGAATCGGGACACCACGCGGCCCAGCCCTCGACCTCGAGATCGCCGACCGGGGCCGGGGTCATGGCCTCGATGAAGGTGAAGCCGGCGCCAGCGACCTGCCGCAGCAGCCCCTTGAGCGTCCCGTCGAGATGGACGCAGGAAAACTTGCCGGCCGCGGCGATCTCCCGGCACCACGACTCGTGATAGTCGCGCATATAGCGTTCGTAGAACCGCGGCCCGACGACTTCGCTGGACAGGTTCTCGGGGATCATCAGGACCTCGGCCGGGCTGGCCACGGCCAGGCGCGCGGCCCGATCGTGTGAGGCCCGCACCACGGCCAGCGTCTCCGCGAGCTCCTCGGGCCGGTCGGCCGCGATCTCGGCCACGGCGGCGATCCCGGCGTCGAGGGCGACCATCTGCATGAACGGGCTCTTCGGCAGATAGCAGAGGACGATCCCGGTTTCGCCGACCTGGCGCGTGCGGCGCTCGGCGAAGGCATAGTCGGGCTCGTAGCGGGTGTGCGCGAAAAGCCAGCGGTAGGCGGCCAGATCCTCGGCCGACTTGACCAGGTGCTCGGTTGGGGCCTCGGCGAACGACTCGGGGAGCCACGTCCACGTCTCGGTCAGCGTCCCGGCCGGTGTCTCGATGCGGCGGCGGCGGGCCCGGCCCTCGCGCCATTCGCTCACCCGGCACTCCTCGACGGTCGTCCGGAACGGGAAATAGCCCTGGAGGTAGAAACCGCAGCGCAGGTCCCGGTGCCAGTCGATATAGGCGCCGCTCTCTTTGAAATCCGCGGGCTTCTGCCCGCGTCCGATGAGCGCCGTGGCCCAGTAATCGAGGTCGCCGAACCAGGGGACGCGGTCGGGCCGGCCGCCGGAAAGAAGCGTCAGTGCGCGCTCGCGGTCGGTCATCGGGATCACGCGCCCGCACTATATGCCCGGGCCGCGCGGCCTGTCAACCGAACCTGCCGCCGGGCTACGCTTTCGTCTTCGCGATCCAGTCGCGAAACGCAATGGATGGATAATCAGCGCTTTGCCCCCGCCGTGGGACTCGGGTAAAATAGGCGGGATGGACAAGAGAGCCGCCGCCCGGGCCCGCTTCGAGGCCTGGCTCGCCGCCCGGGCCAAGAACGTGCCGCGCGTCTCCTACCCGCCGGAGCTTCCCATCACGCCGCGGGCCGAGGAGATCGTCGCCGCCCTGCGCTCGCCGCGCCGCCGCGTGGTCATCATCTCCGGCGAAACGGGCTGCGGCAAGAGCACCCAGATCCCGAAGATGTGCCTCGAGGCGGGCCGCGGCATCGCCGGCCGCATCGGCGTCACCCAGCCGCGCCGCCTCGCCGCCGTGACCATCGCCCAGCGTATCGCCGAGGAGCTCGGCGAGCCGCTCGGCCGCTCGGTCGGCTACAAGATCCGCTTCCAGGACCGGACCTCGCGCGACGGCTACGTCAAGGTCATGACCGACGGCATCCTGCTCGCCGAGACGCAGGGCGATCACGGCCTCCACGAATACGACACGATCGTCATCGACGAAGCCCACGAGCGCTCGCTCAACATCGACTTCCTGCTCGGCATCATGCGCCGGCTCCTCGACGAGCGCCCCGACCTCAAGCTCGTCATCACCTCGGCGACCCTCGACACCGAGAAGTTCTCCAAGGCCTTCAAGAACGCGCCGGTCATCGAGGTCAGCGGCCGGATGTATCCCGTCGAGGTCGAATACCGCGTCCCCGACCGCGAGGAGGCCGAGGACAAGGACTACGTCGACCAGGCCGTCGAGGCCGTCGAATACCTGCGCCGGGAGAAGCCGCCCGGGGACGTCCTGGTCTTCATGCCGACCGAGCAGGACATCCTCGAAACCCGCCGCATGCTCGAGGGCCGCAAGTGGCCGGCGGTCAAGGTCCTGCCGCTCTTCTCGCGCCTGCCGGCCGGCGAGCAGCGGCTTGTCTACACCGTGACCCTGCCCAAGATCGTCGTCGCCACCAACGTCGCCGAGACGTCGCTGACCATCCCCGGCATCCGCTACGTCGTCGACACGGGGGTGGCCCGCATCGCCCAATACCAACCGGGGACGCGCATCAACTCGCTGCCGATCTCGCCGGTCTCGCGGGCCTCGGCCGACCAGCGCAAGGGCCGGTGCGGCCGGGTCAAAGAAGGGCTATGCGTGCGGCTCTTCAGCGAGGTCGAATACGAGTCGCGCGACGAGTTCACGCAGCCGGAGATCCTGCGCTCGGACCTGGCCGAGGTCATCCTGCGCATGACCGACCTCGGCCTCGGCGATCCGCTCCAGTTCCCGTTCGTCGACCGGCCCGCGTCCAAGGCGGTGCACGACGGCTACGACACGCTGGCCGAGCTCGGCGCCATCCGTAAATCGGGGATACGCTGGGAGCTGACCGAGACGGGCCGGGCCATGGCCCGCATGCAGGTCGATCCGCGCCTGTCGCGGATGCTGATCGAGGCCCGGACCGAGCGGTGCCTGCCCGAGGTCACGGTGCTCGCGGCGGCGCTGAGCATCCGGGACCCGCGGGAGCGGCCGCCCGACAAGGCCCAGCAGGCCGACGCCGTCCACGCCGCGTTCAAGCACCCGGACTCGGACTTCCTCGTGCTGCTCAACATCTGGAACCGCTACCACGGCGATTTCGAAAAGCTCGGCTCGCTCGTTCAGAAGCGCCGGTTCTGCCACGAGAACTTTTTGTCGTTCCCGAGGATGAGGGAATGGGCCTACCTTCACGCCGAGATCGAAGGCGCCCTCCGGGAGCTCGAGGCGGGGCCGGATCGGACGCGGGGACCCCGCGGGCGGGGGAAGTCCCCGATTTTGCACGCCGACGTCTCGCCGGCGCTATACGGCGCGATCCACCGCTCGATCCTCAGCGGCTATCTCTCGAACATCGCCGCCCACAAAGAAAAGAACGTCTACGCGGCGGCCAAGAACCGCGAGGTCACGCTGTGGCCGGGATCGGTCCTCTTCGGCAAGGGCGCCGGCTGGATCGTCTCGACCGAGGTCGTGCGCACCTCGCGCCTCTTCGCCCGGACCGCGGCCCGCATCGACCCGGCTTGGCTCGAAAAGCTCGGGGGGCCGCTCTGCAAGCGGTCCTACTCCGACGCCGTGTGGGACCGTTCGCGGGGCGAGGTCACGGCCAAGGAGCGGGTGGCGCTCTTCGGCCTCGAGATCATCCGCGAGCGGCGCGTCTCATATGGCCGCATCGAGCCCCAGGAGGCCCACGAGATCTTCGTCATGAACGGGCTCGTCGAGGGCGAGATCGACGACCCGCCGCCTTTCCTGGTCCACAACCTCGAGCTGCAGCGCCGGGTCGAGACCATGGAAGAGAAGCTGCGGCGGCGCGATATCCTCGTCGCCGAGGGCGAGATCGCCGAGCTCTATTCGAAACGGCTGCCCGGCCTGTATGACGTGAGGAGCCTGCGCAAGCTCCTCAGGGACGTGAAGGAGCGGGGCGGCGACGATTCGTTCCTGTGGTTGAAGGAGGAGGACCTCCTGAACGACCGGCCCGACGATGCGGCGGTCGGCGCCTTCCCCGACACCGTGGAGATCGCCGGCCGGCCGTTCCGCGCCGTCTACAAGTTCGCGCCGGGCGACGAGGAGGACGGGGTCACGCTCAAGGTCCCGCCCGAGCTCCTGAGCGCGATCCCGAGCGCCCGCCTCGAATGGGGCGTCGAGGGACAATACCGGGACAAGATCGAGGCCCTCATCAAGGGGCTGCCCAAGCGCTTCCGCAAGCTGCTCGTGCCGGTCGGGGAGAAGGCCGAGACGATCGCCCGCGAGATGCCGAAGGCGCCCGAGGACGAGCCCTTGTTCAAGGCCGTGGCCGCGTTCGTCAAGCGGCGGTTCGGGGTGGACGTGCCGGCGAAGGAATGGGCCCTGGCCGACGTGCCCAAGCACCTGCGGATGCGCGTGGCCGTGGTCGATGCCGCGACGGGCCGCGTCATCGACGCCGGGCGCGACGTCGAGCTGCTTCGGAAGAAGCTCGGCGCGGCCGACCAGGCCCCGTCGAAGATGGAATCCCCTGCCTGGCAGGAGGCGCGGCGGGCTTGGGAGAAGTCCGGCCTGACCGAGTGGAGCTTCGGCGACCTGCCCGAGAAGATCGCCGTCGGCACGTCCCTCACGGCTTACCCGGCCCTCCAAATCGGGGACACAATACTATTTTCCGAATTTCCGGCTCCTGGGCAGGCCGCCGGCCCTATGGGCGCCGAGACGATCTCCATCCGGCTTTTTCCGAACCGAGCCGAGGCCGTGGCTGCTCACGTCAAGGGCGTCCGCGCGCTCCTCATGCGCAAGTTCGCCAAGGACCTGGCCTTTGTCCGCCGCTACCACAAGATCCCGGCCGAGCTCGAGAAAGCGGCTCTTTTCTTCGGCGGCCGGGATGCGGTCGAACGCGCGATCGAGGAGGCCCTGGCCAGGGACGTCTTCGAGCGGCAGATCCGGGCCGCCGTCGAGTACCGGGCTTACGAGGCCGAGGTCGGCCGGACCCTTTTCGACCGCGGCCACGCCTTGACCCAGACCGCGATCAAGACGATCGAGCTCGACGCCAAGCTGAGGGCGGAGCTGGCG
>Ga0209609_10000709_pt1 | contig 19481 bp, 16 predicted proteins | sample LakKivw325mmetaG_FD_184136 | JGI IMG/M metagenome (GOLD analysis project Ga0209609, IMG submission 184136) | Anoxic lake water microbial communities from Lake Kivu, Rwanda to study Microbial Dark Matter (Phase II) - Lake Kivu water 325m metaG... | ecosystem: Environmental > Aquatic > Freshwater... | reverse complement strand
AGAGACAGGTCAGCAGCGCAAAATCTACCAGCTGCTGGATTTCGATATATTCATTCGCCACATGAAAGGCATTATCATCGCCGGGTCCCCAGCCAACCGCCATTACGCCATTCAGGTTCAAAGTCTTAGCATAAGTTCCACCACCTTGCCCAATTGGTTCCGGCACAAAACCCAGGATTTCCCGGGTATTAACCTGAATCGCGTCTACCAGCTCATTTTGGGGACTGATGGCATGCGGTTCGTTCCAGGAAATGACACTGATTTCAAATTTGCCATCTTTAACCATCTTCGTACAATCTTCTAACTGACCGATCACACCCTTCTGGGTCATGCCCGGAACCGAGCGGATGTCGAGATAGATTGAACATGTTCCCGGAACGATATTAGGCGCCGCACCTCCGTGAATTTCGCCTAAATTCAAGGTCGGATGACCGAGCACTGGATGAACTTGATAATCGAAAGTTAGCTTTTCAATTTCGTTCACTAAGTTAGCCATCATATACACCGCATTGATACCACGCTCCGGGGTCGAACCATGTGCCTGCTTGCCGGTTGCCGTTATTTTGACGACGATTCGTCCCTTTTCAGCAATGTCAATGGATCTCATATTTTCACCGATATCAGGAATGATTGCATACGTCGGGGCAATTAATTTCGCTTCCATCAAATAGCCGATTCCATAATCAACACCATCGGGATCCGTGGCTTCTTCATCCGCCAGAGCGGCAATCAGCAGCTGACCATTTAATTTACCGTCAATTTTCAAGTCCTTCAGCGCTTCAGCGGCGACGAGAATTGCAGCCAACGGACCTTTGTTATCCAGAGTACCCCTCCCAAATAACTTCCCTTCTTTCTCGATCACGGTAAAAGGATCCGTATCCCAACCTTCACCAGCCGGCACAATATCCATATGCGCGGGCATTAATAAACGTTTGCTACTAATATCTTTTCCAAGTTTGCCGATTACATTCGGCCGACCCTCCATCCGAGCGAATTCCTCATAGGGAATTCCGATTCTATTTAACTCGCGCTCAACAATGGCTGCTACTCGATATTCTTCACCGCGGATCTTTAAATAAGGATGTTCGGCAAGTTTTTCGGAAACCACGTTGACTGTTTTTTCACGACACATTTCGGTTGTCAGTACCACAATTTTCTGCCGAATTTCAGCCGAATTTTCTTTAAAATAATTTTTAATTAGCGACTTCAAATCCATTTTTACTCCTTGTCATTAGTTCCTAACACTGCTCGTGAATCTAATAAATTCCGTTTCATAATCCAATGCCTTGTTAGGCAATGGAACCGTAAAATTGTGGATCTGTGGAAAATTGGATTTAGGATTTAGTGACTATCATTTTCGTCATGGAACTTGCTCACCAGACGAAACTGTCCATAAAATTTTAATTTGATTAGGATACAATAGTTAAATATAAAAGCAAAGAGTTGATTATCAGGATGCTTTAACCTTGGCGGCTTTGCCTTTGAGGTTGCGCAGGTAATACAATTTGGCGCGGCGGACTTTCCCGACAGTTACAACGGTAACGCTGTTAATCTTTGGTGAGTGTAAGGGGAAAATCCGTTCGACACCAATTCCATCCGAGATCTTGCGCACGGTAAAGGTCGCATTTATGCCACTACCCCGACGCGCAATTACAGTTCCCTGGAAACGCTGAATGCGTTCACGATTGCCCTCGATAATTTTGTACTCGACTGATACAACATCGCCTGCTTTAAAGTCAGGAATATCGGTCCTAATCTGATCTGTGGTTGCTGAAGCTATCTTATCCATTTTTTCCTCCAATATCATCCTTTTCAGGACGTGGATCTAATAATTCTTTGCGTCTCTCCCTGGTACGCTTTAATCGTTGCGCATAGCGCCATTGATTGATCTTGGCATGATTACCCGAAATTAAGATCTCGGGCACTGCCAAATTTCGAAATACACGGGGTTTAGTGTAGATAGGACCTTCCAGTAAATTATCGGCAAAGGAGTCCGATTCTGCCGATTCGTAACAATTCAATACTCCCGGAATATGGCGAATCACCGCATCTGCTATGACTAACGCCGGGAGTTCACCACCGGTCAGGACGTAATCACCAATACTGATCTCGGCAGTGACGAGGTTCGCAACAACCCGTTCATCTATACCTTTGTAATGCCCACAGAAAAAAATCAGGTCTTGAGCATGAGTTAGTTCGACTGCCAGCTGATGATTTAAAATTTTCCCCTGGGGTGTGGGGTAGATTATTTCGTAAGCGCCGGGGGTGGTGAGCTTTACTAACTTGTCATAAGCCCGGAAAAATGGTTCGGGTTTCAGCACCATGCCCGGACTACCGCCGAAAGGTGTATCGTCAATCTGACGATGTTTATCCGTCGTGAAATCCCGCAAATCCCAGACCTGGTATTCAACCAAATGCTGCTCGGCAGCTTTACGGAACATACTTTCGGCTAAAACCGCCTGAATCATGGCTGGAAAAGCGGTAATAAAATAGATCTTCACTGCGGTCCCATTCCCTCGATTAACTTCACATAGATAATCTTCCGCCGCTGGTCAATCCTAGTAATAAAATCATCAACTAAGGGCAGAATAAACTCACCCTGAGCTGCGGATATGATCAGATTGGGCTGATTACCGCTCAAATCAATATCGGTCACAACTGCCGCAGAAATTCGACGTGACTGCGTTCTAACTTGATAGCCGTAGAGTCGTAAGGGATGATCGGGGTGAATCCAAGCCGAGGGAATAAACACGTTAAGCCCCTTGAGAAAATCGGCCTCTTCCCGTGTATTTACATCGCTCAATTTTAAAAAAGCATCGGATCCCTGTAATTGCAGTTTTTCCACCTGCCAGGGATATACCTTATTGGGGGTCTCTCCCAACCAGACATTCCCAATTCGTTTATCAAACTTGATTGTCGGAGATACCAGGGTTAAAAGCAATTCTCCTTTTAATCCTCTACTTTTCCTGATGAATCCTAAAGGAAAATTTGCCTTTAATGTCATCCACAATCATTCAATAATTTCTAAGATCGCCCGCTTTTGCCCCTGCTTTGCGGCAGCTGCGGTCAAAAGAGTCCTTAAAGCTTTTGCCGTACGACCTTTTTTCCCAATTACCTTACCTAAATCACCCTCTTTGACCTGTAACTCCATAATGATAGTCTTTTCACTGTCAATTTGAGATACTTTCACTTCATCCGGATGATCGACTAATTTTTTCACGATGTACTCGACGAAGTCTTTCATAGCGGTCACTCCTTGTTACTGGTTTCTGATTACACCATCCAATTCAAAGGTAATCGTTGAAATATAAACAAAAATCTGCAGAAAGTACACTCTTAAAAAATTCCGAATTATTGCTCAACAATTCACGATTCCGCATTTTCCTCAGGATTATCAGTCTGGGAATCGGTTTGCTCTGCTACCTTAACTTCACTGGTTTCTTCGGTAGCTGCCGCATTAGCTTCGCTCTTCTCCTCAGCGGTAGAAGTGACAGGTTCCTCAACGCTCTTGGTCGCTGCCTCAGCGGCTTCTTGCGGCTCCTCAGTAACGGTTTTTACCGATTTCTCAACACTCTTGGTTTTGGTCTTTTTACTCTTCGAGGTTACTTTTTTCTCTTCCTGCTCTTCAACCGGTAGGGCAGTCTGCATTTTTTTGGAAAGTTCCCATTTCCCAAACTCCACTTTCCTGACATACTCATCCGCCACGTTGCGGATCAGATGCCAATCAAGCGCAATTCCCTCTTTTTGAAGCAAGTTGAATACAGTTTTAGAAGGTGTCGCACCTTTTTTTAGCCACTCCAGGACCTTATCTTTTTCAATCCTGACTTCAACCGGTCGGGCAATTGGATTATAGAATCCAACCTTCTCGAGATAACGTCCATCCCGGCGCGTACGAGAGTCCATGACCACAATGCGGTAAAAGGGTTTCTTCTTCCGTCCCATGCGCAGTAATCTAATTTTTACAGCCAAGATTCCTCCTCTATTGTTTAATTTCCCAAAGGTATATGAGCCAGATTTCCAGGTAATTTCATCCTGCCCATCTGCTTGGTTATTTTGATTAATTGCCAATATTGATTTAGTAAACGGTTCACATCCGCGGGATTGGTACCGCTACCCCGGGCGATGCGTTTACGCCGACTGCCATTAATTATTGCCGGATCACGCCGCTCTTCCCGGGTCATAGATTGGATAATTACTTCACTACGAAGCAGTTCCCGATCATCAATATTGATATTTTTCACTCTGGCAAATCCAGGGATCATCGTTAGGATGTTTTCTAACGGTCCCATTTTTTTAATCTGCCGGACTTGCTGCAAATAATCATCCAGAGTAAACTGTCGTTTGAATAATTTTTGCTCTAATTTAGCTGCCTCTTCAGCATCAACCGCAGCCTGTACCTTTTCGACCAGCGTAACGATATCACCCAGCCCTAAGATTCGATTGGCTATCCGATCCGGGTGAAAAGCTTCAAGGTTTTCAAGTTTCTCGCCAACGCTGAGGTAAAAAATCGGCTTTCCCGTCACACTGACGATAGACAACGCCGCTCCGCCACGTGCATCACTGTCCATTTTCGTCAAGATAATTCCGTCAATTTCCAGTTGCTCATTGAAAGTTTTGACAACATTCACCGCATCCTGACCGGTCATTCCATCTGCCACAAAGAGGATATTTTGTGGTTTGAGAACTTTCTTTAAAGCTACCAACTCACCCATCATCTCGGCGTCAATTTGGAGACGTCCGGCAGTATCCAGGATCAGGGTATCAAGATGCTGCTGCCGGGCATAATCAACCGCTTTTGAAATCCAACTAATTACTTTTGGTTCTTTTGAAAATTTTATCACATTCACTGGAGACGGATAAATCGGAACCCCAATCTGTTTAGCAAGTACTTCCAACTGCTGCTGAGCAGCCGGACGATAAATATCCACTGAAACTAGCAAGGGTTGATGATTCTGCTGCTTAAGCTGCAATGCTAATTTTGCCGCAAAAGTAGTCTTACCACAGCCGTGCAGTCCCACCAGCATGATGATAGTCGGTGGAATTGCGGCGGTTTGCAGATGATCCTGTTTGGCACCTAACAGCTGTGTTAATTCATCATGAAAGATCTTAACCATCTGCTGCCCGGGAGTCAGGCTTTTAGTAACCACAGCCCCGACCGCTTTTTCCTGAACTTTGTCAATAAACTCCTTTACTACTTTATAATTAACATCAGCCTCAAGGAGTGAGCGGCGTACCAAACGCAAAGTATCCCGAATATTATCTTCAGTGATTTTCCCTTCGCTTTTGAGATTGCGAATTATTTTTCCCAGATTATTCTGGAGTTGTTCTAACATTTAATAGACTATCCTCAAAAAAGCAGGTAAATTTAATTTTCATTACCTCCTTATGCAAGCCAAATCAGACGTGAAGCCCCAAGATCTCCGGAACTTAATTCCATCTTAATATTTGAAATATTGACAAATTTAAGAGCAGTCTTGACAATCATTGCTAATCAACCACTATAAAGTTAAATTTTATCTAAGATGAATCGTTTACTATTTCCCCTTTATCTTATAGTCCTTTGGATTATCAACTTCCCGCTTTGGGCAGTGGAATATTCGATTATTTATGAAGACGAATCCGAACTGCAGATCCAGCTTGAGGATAATTCCAAATTCAGCTGGGAACAGGTAGAAAATTATCCCGGTGCCGAAAGCTATTTTTCACTGGGTGTCACTAATTCGGTCTCGCTTTCGGCTAATTTTGCAATTCCCTTTTGGGCTTTCACGGTGGCGCTTCCCGCACCACTCAGACCAACGATTCAGCTGATCAGAGCAAGATATGAGGAGATTCAACTGCCTGCCATCCTCCGACCTGAAGATGTCCAAACGATTAATCAAAAGAGATCCCCCGATTTTGTGGATATTGGTTATTTTCGGTTTAATCCGGCGGGAGATCTGGTAATCTTCCCGATCAAATGCCTGAGTAGCAATCGTATTCAGATTCTTCGGTCAGCGATTGTGGTAATCCGCTATGCTAAAAAATCAACGATTGAAAATCATAAATCTGCTTTCATTCCAAAGCAGGATAAACGATTTGATCAAGTCTTTATTAATTCAAAATACGCTTCCCAATGGTACACTAAATCCGTTCAACGCTTCAGGAAACCATCAACTCTTCCTCAGGGTAAATGGTATAAAATTACCGTTAGGAATGATGGAATTTACACAATTAATTATCAGCAATTAAAAGACTTAGGATTGGCTGAAAACGAAATTGATGTTAATCGGATTTTCCTCTATTCCAATTCAACAAGCGGTCGGGAAATTGACAATACTCCCGGTTTGGAAGTACCGGAAAACTTAATCGAAAACTCCCGCTTAATAGATAATGACCAGGATGGGCTTTTCAATTCAATGGATATAATTCTTTTTTACGGTCGGGCAACCAGTGGCGTTGATGCCACCAGTACCGGCGAATTGATCTTCCGCCGTAATGTTTATTCCTTTGATAATTATTACTGGTTATTAATCGCTGACCATCCAGGTGCACCTAAAAACATGGTGATTAGCGCCAGCTCAGCAGCTGCGCCTGATACGGTTCTTAAAAAAACTGAAACTCTTATCCGTCATGAAGCCGAATTAGTTAATTTCCTGCGTTCGGGTAAAGACTGGTATGGGAAAAAATTTAACGGCTCGGGTTCATCCGTCTCAGAAATTTTTCAATTACCGCCGCTTAGCCGTGATGATCCCGCCGGAACCAAATATTCCGCTGACTTAGTAGTTGTAACCCGTGGTGCTACTAATGAAGTTACGCATAATTACAAATTATCTATAGGCAGTTCGCCAACTGCACTGCTTAGCTGGTCTGGCAGAAATTTCTCTGTGACTCCAAACTCAACCAATGTATCGCTTGAGCCCAATGCTAACAACATGATCAAGATCGGATACACCTCCAACGTTAATTCGGCAATAGCTTACCTCGACTATATTGAAATAAAATTCAAGGCCCCTCTGCGACCACTCGGTCAAAGCATAGACTTCTGGGGACCACCTGTTTCCGGAATTGTTGAATACCAGTTGAGTGGCCTTAATCTCAACGATCCCATCCTGCTGGATATTACTCAATGGAGTGAGGTTAAGATCCAAAATAAAATCCAACCATCTGCGAATAATTCGCTAACATTCCGTCAGCAAAATGACAAAGGTAAACGCTCTCACTTCCTGATAGCTGCGGCAACTCATTTTAAAACCCCTGAGCAAATCGAGGCAATTGATAATCCTTACTGGAATGCACTGCGCAACGAAACCAACGCGGCACAATACATCATTATCACTACTGAAGAATTCCAGAATCAAGCCAATTTGCTGGCTAAAATGCATCGTGAAGAAGTTCGTGAAAAAGATCGTCTCAGCACACTTGTAGTTTTTCAGGATCAGATCTTAAGGGAATTTAACGCCGACATCGTTGACCCGAATGCAATTCGTCTGTTCCTTAAATATGCCTTAGAAAATTGGATTATCCCGCCCGAATATGTGCTGCTACTTGGAGACGGAACCTTCGATTACCGCCATATTGAATCCAATGTAGGTGATGTTGTCTTGACCTATCAAGTTGAGTCTGCCAGCGGTTCGGATAATGGCTTTAATTCCTATACCGCCGACTCCCGATTCACCTATGTTAACGGAGCCGATCAGAAAATGGACTTAGCCATTGGGCGAATTCCAGCCCGAACGGCGGCAGAAGCTCAGGCAGTCATTGATAAAATCCGAAGTTATGTTCTGGAACCAATTTATGGTGATTGGCGCAGTCGAATTACGCTTGTCGCCGATGACCCTGAAAGACCTAATACCAATGAAAAATACCATACTGAAGATACTGAAAATTATATCTTTAAATATCTTCCCGCCACCTTTGATGTTAAAAAAATCTACCTGTTAGAATATCCTGAAATTCAGGACGCTACGACTTATGGTGTCAAGAAACCAGACGCTTCGACAGCACTTTTCGCTCAAATTCAAAAAGGAACAACTTTAATCAACTACTTCGGTCACGGCAGTCCAACTGTCTGGACTCAGGAATACATCCTCGAAATGACCCGCGACATGGGAAATATCAAAACCGGCATGAAACTACCTTTCTGGATTGCCGCTACCTGTAGCTGGGGTCAGTTTGACGATATTACCATTATTTGTATGCCGGAAGCCTTGATTCTGGAACCGGGTGATGGCGGAATTGGTACCCTTGCTCCGACCAGAGCAACTTATGGCCGATGGAACGCCTATTTTATTAATGACTGGATTCAGTGTCTGTTTACAAATGCCAATTACTCCCGCATCAGGATCGGTTCAGTGATGCAAATCGTATCCTCAACCGGAGGTGGAGATACTGAGAATAATGAAAAATATACCTTATTTGCCGATCCGGCACTCTATCTGGCGCTTCCATATGAAGATGTCGTAATTGAACCTCTAACCAGCGATACCTTAAAAACTCTTTCCAATATCACTGTTGAAGGCTATGTCAGTAATCCAACTAATTCTCATTTTGCGGGAGAAGGAATCCTCAAACTTTATGACAGCGAACGATATGTGACCCGTTATTATATTGACTCTAATAAAATTCAGCAATCATTATCATACCAACTTCCCGGCGAACTTCTTTATAATGGCAAAGTGAACATCTCCAGCGGTCAATTCAGCAGCCGGTTCTTCATTCCAAAGGATATCAATTATGCCAATAATAAAGGGAAGATTACCATTCACGGCTGGGATTCTGCCACTGGTAGTGAAGTCGGTGGCTATCATCAGCCCCTATATTATTCCGGTTCCGAATCGGTTTCGGACACAATCGGACCACAAATTGTAATTGGCTTGGATGACCGCGATTTTCGGTCAAGTGACCTTATTCCTCCGCAATCTCAGTTAGCTATCAGCCTCAATGATCCTTTGGGAATCAATATTGCCGGGAAAATGGGGCATGATATTGTCATGGTCATTGATGATGAGCAGTCAAATTCATATAAAATTACCGAATATTTTTCATATGATACCGACAGCGATACTTCTGGAAAAGTTATCTACCCATTACCGGAATTATCTCCCAGAATCCACAAAATCAGTATCACTGCCTGGGATAATGCCAACAATCCGGCGACTGAATCGAGTAAATTCAACCTCCTCGCATCCGCCGATTTTCAACTTCAACAGGTTGTCAATTTTCCTAATCCCTTCAAGGGTACAACCGATATCACTTTTTACATAACCCATAGTGCTCGAATCGAATGCACTATTTACACCGTTCGGGGATTGAAAATTAAGACCATCTCGCATGATGAGGTTTGGCTACCTGGCTTTAACTATATCCATTGGGATGGCAACGACGATTTTGGTGACCGGGTTGCAAAAGGCATCTACCTCTATAAAATCAAGGCAATATCATTAGAAACAAACGTAAAAAATCAATTTATTGGCAAAATGGTCAAGACCGGATGAATCGTCAATTCCTAAACTGGTACGGAAAACCAGTTGTGCTTGCTTCAAGATCACCACGGCGGGCTCACATTCTAAAAATGCTCGATATTGAATTTATTATCCAACCGTCCAATTACACGGAACCGGTCAATGATAAACTACCGCCGGATCAGTTGGTTCAATCCCATGCCTATCATAAAGCGGAAGAAGTTGCACGATTGTTTGAAAATGCTTGGATAATTGGCGCTGATACAGTTGTCATAAAAGCCGGGCAGCGGTTGGGTAAACCAACGAACAGAGATGAGGCAATCCGAATGCTGCGACTTCTGAGCGGAATTACGCACCAGGTTTTTACCGGCTATTGTGTCTTAAACTCATTTAACCATAAGTACGTTACCGAAGCAGTCCGGACCGAGGTCACTTTTCGCAAATTAACCGATGAACTGATTCGACATTACATTGATCAATATCAACCTTTTGATAAAGCCGGTTCCTATGGAATTCAGGACTTTAGCGCTATTTTTATCGAGAAGATTGAAGGTTGTTTTTACAATGTAGTCGGATTTCCCGTTGCCCAATTCTACCAAACAGTGACTGAAAGATTATCTTCAATCCGATAAACTTTATATTGTAATTTAGCTCAATATTTCCAATATTTAGATCAGAATCAAATAGTTGAACAGGATATCAATTATGTTTTACGAGGAATTAAAAAAACACCGGGAATCTCAGGGGATAACCCTCGATCAAATAGCCGACAAAACTAAAATCAACAAGAATACCTTAAAAGCCTTCGAAAGCGGCAATTTCTCCAAACTGCCCCAGACCTATGTACGCTTATTTTTAAAAGCTTATGCCCAGGAAATCAACCTCGACCCCCAAAAAATCATTAAACAATATGAAGAGTATACCGGAGAATCTTTTGAAACGCCAATTTCTCCGACTCTGACGCCAGAAGATAACATCGCGGTGACACACAAAAACTATATTGCCCCAGTCGCCAAAAAGCATAACATCGCGGCAATCACCACTATTCTGGTCATTCTAATTTTCCTGATTTCAATCTTAAAACAGGTACTTATCGAGGAAGAAAAACAGAATCTGCCCGCCGTACCACCAGCAATTCAACAAATACCGCTGTCGGATCAAACTACCGATACGGTAACAATTGCCGAAGAGGAAAATGTGGAACAAACTGCTCCAATAATTACTCCCGAAATTCCACAACCCTTATTAACACTCTCAATGACTACTTCCGATACCTGTTGGGTGCGGGTGATTACCGACGGAGCAGATGCTTCGGAAGCCAATTACATTCCTAATATCAGCCGGGAATGGAAAGCTCGCGAAAAGTTCGACATCCGAATCGGACGCCCCTCAAAAGTCCGACTATATCTGAATAATAGAGAACTTGGTCCGTTTGGCACAGCTGGAATTCCCACCCGCTTAATCATTACCAAAGATGGAATCGTGCGCTCAACCCTAATCCATCGCTAATTTCATCTCCTTATTAAATATCGCTAAAAATCGAAGCATTTTTTAAAAAAAAATGCTTGACAATCCAACTTTTTTATTCTATTATAGTGGGTAGATGTGGGGATAATTCCCAAAAAAACCCAAAAATTTATATCATCATGATTAACTCTTTTGCCGGCGAATCCAAACACCTTTTAGACGAGAAAAATCGTCTGAGTATCCCTGCCAAATTTCGTCGTTGGCTACCGGAAGAAAATACCGATTATACCTTCGTTGTTACTAAAGGTCTTGATCCTTGTCTGGTGGCTTATCCTGCACCGGAGTGGGAACTCCTGACCGAAAAACTGCATAATTTGCCGCAATTCAAGAAAAAGAACCGCGCCTTTATTCGTACCTGGTTACGGAAATCAGTCTGGTTGAAATGTGACAAGCAGGGACGGATAATCATCCCCCAGCAGCTACTTGGATTTGCCGCAATTAAAAAAGAAGTCATCATTATCGGTGCTTTAAACTATTTAGAATTATGGGATCCAGAAGTTCTAAATAATCATGCCGAGTCACAAATTTCCTTGGATGATGATTATTTTGAGGATTTAACAGACGCTTTCTAATCCATATCCAATGGATTGGTTTAATGACCACAATTCATGTGCCAGTTCTACTACAAAAAACCTTAGAATACCTGCTTAATCAACCTGATGGCATTTATGTTGACGCAACAGTTGGATGTGGTGGTCATTTTGCCGAATTATCAACCCGATTAAGCAAGAATGCATATCTCATCGGAATTGACGCGGATCTCACGGCCCTCGAATATTGTCAGCAAAATTTAACGATTTCCCAATCCCATCGGTTTATTGAGAGCAATTTCGAATTTATCAAGGCGGTCTGTTTTCGGGCCGGATTCCCTAAAGTCCACGGGATTTTACTCGACCTCGGTCTTTCTTCCTTCGCTCTGGATAATCCCCAGCGTGGCTTCTCTTATACATTCGAAGGTCCTCTGGATATGCGGTTCTCAGCTGACCAACCTCAGTCGGCATTTACAATAATAAATTCTGCTGAGCAAGTTACCTTAGAAACTATCTTTCGAGATTTCGGTGAAGAGCGGCGATCCCGTTCATTAGCAAAAGCAATCATCGCCGCACGCCAAACTAAAAACATTAACACTACCACGCAGCTAGCTGAAATCATTCGCCAGATAGTTCCTTCGGCTCAGCTCATCAAGACTTTGAGTCGCATTTTCCAGGCGTTGCGAATTGCAGTCAACCGTGAATTAGAAGTACTCCAGAAAGCAATTTGCGATGCAATTGAGATGTTAAATACCGGAGGGCGATTAGTAATTATCAGCTATCATAGTCTTGAAGATCGGATTGTCAAGCAACAATTTAAGCTTTTCGCTACAGATTGTATTTGCCCGCCAGATTTCCCGATCTGCCAATGTAACCATCAGGCGTCAGTCCAGATATTAACAGCTAAACCAATCAGACCAAGACCGGCTGAAATTGAGTTAAATCCCAGAGCACGAAGTGCCAAGCTGCGGGCAGTCGAAAAATTATAGGGTACTTATGGTCAGGAGAAAAGTCAGTAAAAATAAAAAACGAAAACTGGTTATGTTTTCGCTCTTTCTGGTCCTTGTTTGCTTCATGGTGTTCTATATTTGGATTTTCAATTACACCAACCTCCTATTTAAGGATTTAGAAAAATTAAAACGGGAAGAGGCGAAACTCTTAACCCAAAATCGGCTGGTTGCGATAGAAATAGACCGATTGGCTCGCGCCGATCGAATTAAACAAATTGCTTCTTCGGAAATGGACATGTGGACTCCAACCCCTGAATCGCTGGCAGTCATTATTTCTTCGCGTAAGGATTGAGATCATGGCGGACCCGATTATCCAAATTAAAAAAAGAACCGTATTGCTATCGTTAGCCTTTTTTATTTTTTGGTTAATAGTGTTAGCGAAATTCTTCACAATTCAGGTGATTCATACATCCAAATATCAACAGTTATGCAACGATCAGGCTGACTTCCAGAAAATTATACCGCCAATTCGGGGAACTATTTTTGATCGCAATCGAAAGGCTTTGACCGTTGACCTTGTCAACTATGACCTTGGTGTTCATCCCTATTTAATTAAGGATAAAGAGCGCTATGCCCAAGCCTTAAGTAAACTCCTAAAACCGAATTACACTCAATATTTAAACTTGTTGAAATCCGATAAGTCTTTCCTTTACTTAGAGCGCAATATTCCCCATCAAGAAATGGAAAATTTTCTGGATAAATATCAATTTTTTCCGGGTTTTGCGATCGAACGAAAAATCCGACGCAATTACCCGTTTGGCGAAATTGCCGGACCACTGATTGGAGTAACTAACGTTGATAACCGGGGCATTATTGGTTTGGAGCTGGAACTGGAACCTTACATCTGCGGTACACCTGGTTGGCAGATTGCTTTAAAAGACGGTTGGGGTCGCCTTAATAATCGTCCTGACCTGCCATTTCAGGAGACGATTAATGGTAATGATGTCGTACTGACGATAGATATTGAATATCAGACAATTTTATTTGAAGAACTTCGTAACGCCTTTGAAAGACATCATACTGACAAGGCGATGGGTATAATCATCAATCCAATAAGTGGTGAAATTTTAGCCATGGCTTCGCTCCCGGCTTTTAATCCCAACACTCCCGATAATTACCCGATATCAACCCAAAAAAATAACTTAGTAACTGATATTTTCGAGCCCGGTTCAACGTTTAAAATTGTAACTGCCACCGCAGCTCTCGATAATCATAAGGTCCATCCCGAAGATATAATCTATTGTAATAAAGGGGAAATTGAAGTTGGTAAACGGATCATTCATGATCATAATAAATACGAATATCTCACCTTTGCCGAAGTCATTGAAAAAAGCAGCAATATCGGTACAATCAAGGTAGCCCAAAAAATCGGTGCCGACCAGGTTTTCGATTATGCCCGGCGATATGGCTTTGGGGCTAAGACTGACATCCAATTTCCGGGCGAGGTAGCGGGTGTTATTCACCCACTCAAAAAGTGGACCGAATTAACTCTGGCTCAAGTTGCCATTGGTCAGGGAATCTGTTGCACTGCCCTGCAGCTGGCCTATGCCTATGCCGCAATTGCCAACGGCGGTTATTTATTGAAACCGCAAATAGTAAAACGAATTGAGACCAAGGAAGGAATGGGTCTGTTCGAAGCCAATCCACAATATATCCGACGGATCGCCTCACCTCCGATAATGGCATTAATGAAAGAGCTATTACGTTTGACCGTTCAAAGTGGAACCGGCATCAAAGCCGATATTAATGGAATGGCAATCGCCGGCAAGACCGGTACCGCTCAAAAAGTGACTCCTGAAGGTTATAGTAAGAGTGAATATGACGCAATCTTTGTGGGCTTTTTCCCCGTTGACAATCCGCAATTACTTTGCGCAGTCGTTTTGGATAATCCCAAAGGTTATCATCACACCGGCGGTAGTGTGGCAGCGCCGGTTGTAAGAGAAATCTTTGCCCGGATTGTGAACCTGTCTGACGATCTGTTTTTCCCCAGTGATCAAATCCCAACATCGCCCTTGAACTACGCCAGTAATTCAAACTCAGACCAGGACATTCGAAAAGCAATTATCTCATCTAACCGAAATCGAATTAATCTTGCAACTTATCAATATTCAAGTTTAATGCCCGATCTACGCGGTCGAACATTGCGACAGGCAGTTGCAATTCTCCAAAATTTGGGTGTAGATGTGACAGTTAATGGAACCGGTATTGTCATTTCTCAATTTCCTGAGAAAAATTCGGTCATTACAGCCGATACTCGCTGCGTTTTGAACCTTCAACCACGGGGTATGATCCTTGACTAAATCAATCAGAAATATTTTACGGGGAATTACCTATCAATCTTGCGGAGATTTGCCATCCAAAATAAATCACATCTCTAACAACTCACAGCAGATCAAACCCGGTGATCTGTTTATCGCCATTCAAGGACAGCAGACAGACGGACATCAATTTATCCCTCAAGCAGTTGAAAATGGTGCGGCTGTGATTGTCTGTGAGAAATTTCAAAAACAGTGTCCCGTTCCCCAATTAATGGTCGCCAACAGTCGTAAGGCATTAGCCCGAATCGTTGCCAATTACTACGACAATCCTACCGCTAAATTAACTGTTATTGGGGTTACTGGTACCAACGGTAAAACGACAACGGTTTATCTCCTGAAGTCAATTTTAAAACAAGCCAAAATCGTCAGCGGTTCCATCGGAACTCTGGGATATTATATCGAGGATACGTTTTATCCTTTGACCCTCACTACTCCTGACTCCATGCAACTACAACAAATATTTTCGCAGATGGTGTATAAAAATATAACTACCGTAGTCATGGAAGTTTCATCGCATGCACTGGCTCTCGACCGGATTGAGGGAATTTCATTCAAGGGTGGTATATTTACTAATATATCCCAGGATCATTTAGATTTCCACCTTACGATGGAAAATTACGTTTCGGCCAAATTACGACTCTTCCCACTGATAATTCCAACTGGTTTCCGCCTGGTCAACCTCGATGATTCCTACAGCGAACAGTTTAAAAATAGTGGTGCGGCAAGATTACTGACCTACTCAATCGGCAAGCCAGCCGATTTTTGCTGGCAGCCGGATGTCCAATATATTAATGGAATATCCGGTAACATTGCAGCTGGTTCACAAACCATCCCAATTAAAAGTTCACTCTCGGGAAAACATAACTTAAGTAATATTTTAGCCGCAACCGCTGGAGCACTGCAAATGGGAATTCAACCGGCAATTATCACGAAAGCAATCGCCAACGTAGCCGGGGTACCTGGACGCCTGCAGGAAATTCGCCAGGACGGATTCCCACGAACATTCGTTGATTATGCTCATACTCCCGATGCAATTATCAATGTGCTAAAAACCTTGCGCGACATCGTTCCCAGCGACGGGAGGCTGATTACAATTTTCGGTTGTGGTGGCAATCGTGATCGAACTAAACGACCGCTCATGGCGAGTGCCACAGCTTCTTTGTCGGATATGGTCATTGTCACCACCGATAATCCCCGTTATGAAGAGCCCGAGGCAATCATCCAGGAAATCGTGGAAGGTTTCCCTAATAATTACGGTTATTATAAAATCACCGACCGCAAAACCGCCATTGAATTTGGATTAAAACAAGGCACTCCAAAGGATGTGATTGCCATACTTGGCAAGGGTCATGAAAATTACCAGGAAATTAAAGGGATCAGGTATCCATTTTATGACATTGAGATAGTCGAAAACTATTTCGGGAAAAAGAGATGATAACTGCCGGTTTTATTAACCAGATCGGTTTAGGTACCCTGAGAAATTTCAACTCAGCGATTAGTAGCGTAACCATTGACAGCCGCAAAGTGACGACTGGTTCAATGTTTTTCGCATTTAAAGGTGAAAAAGTTGATGGTCACCATTACCTAAACTCAGCAATTAGGCAGGGTGCGGCTTTATGTGTTGTCTCGCAGGAGTGGGCTGATCAAAATACCGATTCCAGCTTACCCCTCTGGATTGTGGAGTCTCCCGAAACAGCCCTGCAGCAATTGGCGCTCCATTGGCGATGTGAGTATAAAATCCCGGTGCTTGCGATCACCGGTACAAACGGCAAAACGACAACCCGGGCGATGTGTCAGGCAATTCTCCGAAAACATTACCTACTGCATAGCACCAGCGGCAATTTCAACAATCAGCTTGGACTTCCTCTGACCCTCTTAAGTCTGACCGCTGAACACACTTTCAGTCTCTTGGAATTGGGGAGCAATCATTTTGGCGAGATTAATTTCCTGTGTCGGATATGTCAACCAACTGCCGGATTAATTACCAATATTGGATATGGTCATATCGAATTTTTTAAGGATTTAGCCGGAGTGCTAAAAGCCAAAAAGGAGCTGTTTGATTCACTGCCGGTCAATGGTATCAGTTTTATTAATCAGGATGACGAAATGCTTGCCACGCTCAAGCCAGCTACGAAAATCGTAACTTACGGATTAGACCGACAGGATGCCGATTACCGTGGTAAAATCATCACTTATGACCAGAATGCCTGTGGGACTCTTCAAGTAAATGAAGAGGTCATAATTCACCTGAAAGTCCCCGGAAAGCCGATGGTTCAAAATGCCTTAGCGGCAGCTGCCGTCGCTCGTACCTATGACATTACCTGGTCTGACATTAAATCTGCCCTGGAAAGCTTTGCAGCGGTTAATCAGCGATTTGTGGTAAAACAATATCGCAATTGCCGAATAATTAATGATGCCTATAATGCCAATCCCACCAGCACCGCAGCGGCAATCGAAACCTTTGCGCAAATGAACGTCCCCGGGCGGCGTATTTTCGTCTTTGGCGACATGCGGGAACTGGGCACAATTTCTGAAGTCAGTCACCGTGAAATCGGGAAAAAAGTAACCGCAGCGCCAATTGATTGTTTCTATACCTATGGACCTTTAGCTGAGCTGGCTGCCAAAGAGGCACTCAAAGGTAGTAACCAGCAGGTTCGTTCCTTCCGGGATAAACATGAGTTATTAGCAGGATTAAAAAAGGACACTTTAAAGACTGATACAATTCTATTCAAAGGTTCCCGGGCTAATCGTCTTGAAGACATTATCGAAGGAATTATTAGTTAATGTTTTATCACCTCCTATTTCCCCTAAAAAAGTATGTCAGTGGATTTAATTTGTTCCAATATATCACCTTTCGGGCGGCGATGGCAGCCATTACCGCACTTTTGATTAGCTTCATTATCGGCCCGCTAATCCTCCGTTTACTCAAAAAGCATCAGGTCGGCGAAATTATCCGGGAAAACGGTCCAATGTCCCATTTAGCCAAAAAGGGCACTCCTACGATGGGCGGAATCATCATTCTGATTTCGGTTATAATCCCGGTACTACTCTGGGCAAATTTGAAAAATATCTATACGATATTAATTCTGATTGCCACAATTTGGATGGGGATAATCGGTTTTGTTGATGATTACCTCAAAGTCGTCAAAAAAATAAAAAAAGGACTGATTGCCCGCTACAAGTTAATCGGACAAATTAGTCTGGGGATGATTATCGGCTGCTATCTCTTCTTTACCCCAGAATTAGCTGCACTTCAGGGACTTATCTCCGTTCCTTTTTTTAAAAACCTCGAATTAAACCTTGGATTTTTATATATCCCATTCGTCATTCTATTTGTCACCTTTGCCTCAAATTCAGTTAATCTCACCGATGGTCTGGATGGTTTAGCTGCCGGATTGATGGGTATCGTGGCACTTGCCTTGGCGGTCATTGCCTATGTTACTGGACGGGTAGATTTTAGCCATTACTTGAATACAATTTATATCCAAGGAAGTGGTGAATTAACCGTATACTGTATGGCATTCGCCGGCGGGATTTTAGGTTTTCTCTGGTATAACAGCAAGCCTGCTCAGGTGTTTATGGGTGACACTGGTTCGCTGGGTATGGGTAGTGCCCTCGGGACAATTGCAATTCTATTAAAAAAAGAAATTCTATTTCTGGTACTGGGCGGAATCTTTTTTGCCGAGACTCTGTCAGTCGTCATTCAGGTTTGCTATTTCCGTTACACCCGAATAAAAACCGGCACCGGCAAACGAGTTTTTCTGATGGCACCGCTGCATCATCATTTCGAAATGAAGGGCTGGGACGAAAGCAAGGTCGTCATCCGGTTCTGGATCATCGGTATCCTGCTGGCAATTTTAAGTCTAAGTAGTTTTAAAATTCTATGATTAATCTTAAAACGTTACCAATCAATCTCAAAAACCACAAGGTGACTGTCCTCGGTGCCCGGCGCAGTGGACTCGCGGCGGCTCAATTACTCGCTCAGCGGGGCGCTCAGGTATTATTATCAGACTTAGCAAAAATCGAAATCCCCGAGACGGTCAGGCAAGCACTGCATAAGTACAAGGTCGCTCTCGAACTGGGGCAACACAGTGAAAAGGTTACCCAATCAGACCTCGTTGTACTAAGTCCCGGAATTCCCAATACTGCCCCAATTGTGCGTGAAATCGAAACAAAAGGTATTCCGATCGTCAGTGAGATCGAAATGGCTTATTGGTTAATGCCGGAAGCAAAACTGATCGCTGTAACCGGTTCGAATGGCAAAACTACCACTACCACGCTCATCCATGAATTACTCAAAGATACCCAATACGCAGTTTTCTGCGGCGGTAATATCGGAATTTCTTTTAGTTCACTCCTTCCAGATGCAGACCAGGTCAGTCATAAACCAAGAGTATTTGTACTTGAGGTAAGCAGTTTTCAATTAGAACGGATTATTCATTTCCGACCCGATGTCGCCGTGGTATTGAATGTCACCGACGATCACATGGATCGTTACGAACATGATATTCATCAATACCTAAAAGCCAAACTTAATATCACCCGCAACCAGCAGGAGGATGACAGCTTTGTATATTTCGCCGATGATGCCCTGTTAAAGCAGAATCTGCCACCCCGTCCGCGGAAGCTGCCCTTCGGTTTAACACCCAATCCCGC
>Ga0209609_10000708_pt1 | contig 19513 bp, 16 predicted proteins | sample LakKivw325mmetaG_FD_184136 | JGI IMG/M metagenome (GOLD analysis project Ga0209609, IMG submission 184136) | Anoxic lake water microbial communities from Lake Kivu, Rwanda to study Microbial Dark Matter (Phase II) - Lake Kivu water 325m metaG... | ecosystem: Environmental > Aquatic > Freshwater... | reverse complement strand
AGGTGGTCTGTTGCATCCTTTGTGTTTATGCTCCTGGTTTCTTATGGTATGGGGGTTGTAGTGTATCGTTTTGCCTTATTCTTAGGTCTATAGAGTGTACAGTAAACTAATTCTAATCACCCCGTGCATAGAATTTTGACCCCTCAGTTTTTTTACCTGTTCCCTTGTTATTTTAAAAAAATTTATTGACAAAGGATTTACGTTAATATAAATTGAACATTGATTCACATGAACAGACGTTCAGGAAAAGACTCGAAAAAGAATATACTTAATGCTGCCCAGAAGGTATTTTCGAAGTTTGGCTACAGAGGGGCAAGCATGAGGACGATTGCATATAAAGCAGGAATAAGTGTTGGCGGTCTTTACCTTTATTTCAAGAACAAAGACGAACTCTGTCTGACCCTGATGCAAGAACGGCTTGAGAGCCTTTCTAACAGATTGAAAAAGGATGTAGATGGTGTTCATGGACCAATCGAGGCAATAACACAATATATTACGATAAACCTTGAATACGCAAAGAGGCATAAGGAGCTTATTCTTACTCAAAGTAGGGGGCCAGGATTTGAGTTCGGGATTGGTTTAAAAAGGGAGTTTTTTAAAAAACAGAGAATGCTTATTGAGGGAATTATTAAAACAGGTATAAGTACTGGTGATTTTGGTAAATGTAATGCGAGTGAGGTAGCTAAGATTATCATGGGGACATTAAGAGGGTTTGTGCTTTCAATGGTGGTAGATGGAGAAAATCTTTTTTCACCAGAGGAATGCAGTAAACTTATACTTTCAGGACTGCTACGGAGGAGTGGCAAATGAAAAGGCTTATCTCTGGAATATCACCGGGTGATCATGGGCGTACTCGACAAGGAATGATGATGTCCTTGAATCGTTAGAGCGCCTGGCTTTGGTAAATAAATTAATGGAGAAGCAGGCATGAAAGTTTCAGCACCCTGACACTGGCGAGGGTGAACATTTTGATTCAAATCGTAGAGGTGTTGTATGCAGACTAAGTATAGAAACAAGCTCATTACCACCGTTGGAGTTCTTGTCGTTGGTCTGATGTTGACCAATTGCGGAAAACGTGCAGAACCGCCGCAGGGCGGCACCCCAGAAGTGGCCACAGTAACAATATCGACGCAGCAGGTCGTGCTGACCACTGAATTACCCGGACGAACATCAGCCTACCGCATCGCGGAAATCCGACCCCAGGTGAGCGGCATCATACAGAAACGACTGTTTACGGAAGGCGCCGATGTCAAGGCAGGTGAAGTGCTCTATCAGATCGATCCTGCCCCCTTTCAGGCAGCGCTCGACAATGCAAGGGGTGCCCTCGGTAGAGCCGAGGCCAATCTGCCCGCGGTCCGACTGAGGTTCGAGCGTTACAGGGACTTGCTTGCCGATAAAGCAGTCAGCCAGCAGGAGTATGACGACGCTACTGCCGCTATGAAACAGGTTGAGGCTGATATCCAGTATTGGAAAGCGACGGTGGAATCAGCCCGCATCAATCTGGAATATACCAGTGTTACCGCACCCATCTCCGGTCGTATAGGCAAATCGAACGTGACGGAGGGTGCCCTGGTGACGGCGCATCAGCCGATGGCTCTGGCAACCATTCAACAACTGGATCCCATTTACGTAGATGTGTCTCAATCCACTACCGAAATGTTGCTTTTGCAGCGTCGCCTTGAGGAAGGACGCCTCAAGCACGACGGAAAGAACCAGAACAAGGTCAAACTCATCCTGGAAGACGGAACGATGTATCCATTGGAGGGAACCTCGCAGTTTCGCGACGTAACAGTGGACCCAACCACTGGATCGGTCGTTTTGAGAGCTGTCTTTCCAAATCCAAAAAGGGTTCTTTTGCCGGGTATGTTTGTCCGGGCGGTAGTGAAAGAGGGTGTCAACAAACAAGCCGTCCTTATTCCTCAGCAAGCCGTATCCCGTGATCCGAAGGGGAATCCTATTACGCTGATTGTGGACGCTGAAAGCAAAGTCCAGCAGCGGATGATTACGACTGATCGTGCCATCGGCGACAAATGGCTCGTATCCTCAGGTCTTAAACCCGGCGATCAGGTGATCGTCGAGGGTGTTCAAAAGGTAAGGCCCGGCGCTTCTGTAAAGATTGTCCCGTTCGATGCCGGTCGAAAGGAAAGTCCTGAGGCCGTCAAGACAGTCCAGCCGGCTACAAAAGCGAATTAACGGAGGCAGGAGATGTTATCAAAATTCTTTCTGGACCGTCCAGTCTTCGCCTGGGTCATTGCCATTATCCTGATGGTGATGGGTGGCCTGGCGATCTACAACTTGCCCATCTCGCAGTATCCCCCCATCGCCCCGCCTTCCATCAGGATTGGCTGCCTTTATCAAGGGGCCTCGGCGGAGACGGTGGAAACCAGCATAACCCAGATCATCGAGCAGCAGATGACTGGCCTGGACAAAATGCTGTACATGTCCAGCAGCAGTGATTCGTCCGGCATCTCCATGATCGAGTTGACCTTCGCCCCGGGAACCGATCCGGACCTCGCCTGGGCCAAGGTGCAGAACAAGCTTCAACTGGCAATGGCGAGACTGCCAGATCAAGTGCAGCGCCGGGGCGTCTCGGTCCGCAAATCCACCAGGAACTACCTGATCATGGTGGGCCTGATTTCCGAAGACGGCAGTATGAGTGATATTGACTTGAGAGACTATGCTCTTACCACCGTGCAGCAGGTGCTGGCGCGGGTGCCGGGCGTTGGGGAGGTAGAAGGATTCGGTGGCGAGTACGCCATGCGTATCTGGCTCAACCCTGACAAGTTGACGGGTTACGGCCTGACGGTGGACGATGTGACCCAGGCGATTCAAGCCTACAACGTGGAGATCTCCGGCGGCCAGTTCGGCGGGGCGCCGGCGGTCAAAGGCCAGCGTCTCAACGCCTCCATTATCGTCCATAGCCTGCTCAAGACCCCCGAAGAGTTTGCCGCCATCCCTGTCCACATCAATCCGGACGGCTCCATCGTGCGGGTCAAGGACATAGGGCGGACGGAACTGGGGACCGATCTTTCCGATACCTTTACTAATTTCAACGGCATGCCGGCGGCCGGGTTCGCCATCCGGCAGGAGCCTGGCGCCAATGCGCTGGAAACGGCCAACCGGATCCGGGCCAAGATGAAAGAGTTAAGCCGGTACTTCCCCCCGGGGATGAAGGTAGTATATCCCTTCGACACCACTCCTTTCACCGTGGTAGCCATTGAGGAGGTGGTCAAGACCCTCTTCGAGGCGATCCTGTTGGTCTTCTTGGTTATGTACCTTTTCATGGGAAACATGCGGGCCACCCTCATTCCGACCATCGCGGTGCCAGTGGTCCTTCTCGGCACCTTCGCGGTGCTGGGACTGTTCGGGTTCTCCATCAACATGCTGACCATGTTCGCCATGGTACTGGCCATCGGCCTGCTGGTGGACGACGCCATCGTGGTGGTGGAGAACGTCGAACGTATCATGAGCGAGGAAGGACTCCCACCCAAAGAGGCTACCGCCAAATCCATGGACCAAATCACCCCTGCGCTGATCGGCATCGGGTTGGTGCTGTCGGCAGTCTTTGGACCGATGGCGTTCTTCACCGGGTCCACGGGGGTTATCTACCGACAGTTTTCCGTGACCGTCATCTCCTCCATGCTCCTTTCGGTGTTGGTGGCCTTGATCCTAACGCCGGTCCTCTGCGCCTCTTTCCTCAAGCCGGTGCCGAAGGGGCATGAACCGGCGGAGGGCGGGATATCTCTCCTTCGCCCTTTTTTCAGATGGTTTGATCGCGTTTTTTTCCGAGTCCGAGACCTGTACGTGAGACTGGTCGGTCACTCGTTAAACAAGAACGTGCGCTATGTGTTTTTTTACGTGCTAATCGTAGCAGCAATGGGATTCCTGTTTCTGCGGTTGCCGACGAGTTATCTCCCGGATGAAGACCAGGGGGTGCTGCTCTGCCAGATTACGCTTCCGGTGGGTTCCACACTGGAACAAACCGAGGCGGTCATCGAGAAGGTAAGGGACCAATTCCTAAACAAGGAAAAAGACGCGGTGGAATCCGTTATGACGATTTCCGGTCGGAACATGTCCGGCCGGGGCCAGAACATCGGTATGGCCTATGTCAAGCTCAGGGACTGGAAACTACGCACCCGGCGGGAGCTGAAGGTTACCGCCGTGGCCAACAGGGCCATGCGGGCGTTTTCACAGATCCGCAACGCCATGGTGTTCGCCTTCCCGCCGCCGCCGGTCGTCGAACTGGGCAATGCCAAGGGTATTGATTTCCAGTTGCAGGACCGTGGCGGTCTCGGCCACGATGGTCTGATGGTGGCCCGCAACCAACTTCTCGACATGGCAACCAAGGATCCGAGATTGGCCCGGGTGCGGCCCAACGGGCTGGACGATGTTCCCCAATACCGGATCACCGTGGATATGGAAAAGGCCGGTGCCCTGGGGCTTCCCATCACAGCCATTCACAACACCATTTCGACGGCCTTTGGCAGCGCCTATGTCAACGACTTTATTAAAAGCGGACGGGTCAAGCACGTGGACATTCAGGCTGACGCCCCTTACCGAATGTTGCCCGGGGATCTGGAAAAACTCCACGTGCGTAACACGACGGGCAAGATGGTCCCCTATTCCACTTTTGCATCCGGCCACTGGAGCTATGGTTCTCCAAAGCTGGAGCGCTTCAACGGCTTTCCGTCCATCAACATCTGGGGCGAGCCGGCACCGCGCAGGAGTTCCGGTGAGGCGATGGAAGCCATGGAGAATTTCGCCTCGAAGTTGCCCAAGGAGATCGGCTTTGACTGGACGGGGATTTCCTACCAAGAACGGCAAGCCCGTGCCCAGACCGTCCCGCTCTATGCCTTTTCCATTCTGATCATCTTCCTGTGCGTAGCGGCCCTGTATGAGAGTTGGAACATCCCGTTTGTCAACATGCTGATGTTACCGCTGGGCGTCTTTGGCGCGACGCTGGCGACGTGGTTGCGCGGTATGCCGAATGACGTTTACTTTCAGATCGGATTTCTCACCACCCTGGGATTGTCCACCAAAAACGCCATCCTGATCATTCAGTTCGCACAGCATCGCATGGGCTATGGAGAGAAGCTGATCGAGGCAACCCTGGGAGCGGTGAAAACCCGATTTCGGCCGGTCATAATGACCTCACTGGCATTCTTCTTCGGCGTCTTGCCACTCGCCATAACCACCGGCGCCGGAGCGGGAGCCCAGACCGCCATTGGGACAGCGGTTGTCGGCGGGATGCTTTCGGCCACCTTCATTGATCTCATTTTCATCCCGCTTTTCTTTGTCCTTGTATCCCGCATGTTCAAGAGGAAGCAACCGGATCAGGTACCTGAGCAAAACACAAATCCCGCTACGACTTCGGAGGGAGATTAATATGATACGAAAAGTATTGTTAATTATCCTTACAACCATATGTCTGGCCGGGTGTACAACCATGGCCCCGGATTATAGACGTCCGGCATCGCCCATCCCTGCAGAATGGCCAACAGGTCCTGCCTACAAGGAGGCTGTTGCCGGGAAAACCGGCCCGGCTGCTGTTGACATCGGTTGGCGTGAATTCTATGTTGATGAAAAGTTACAGAAGGTTATAAGTCTTGCGCTTGACAACAACAGAGATCTTAGGGTAGCAACACTAAATATTGAAAAGGCGAGGGCGCTTTATCGGATTCAACGCGCCGAATTGTTTCCTGCAATAAATACTTCAGGTGCTTGGACTGAACAGAGGGTGCCGGCTGACATCTCTACGGAGTCAGGTGAAGCCATGAGCTTCAAACAATATAGCGTTAACCTGGGGGTCAGCTCCTGGGAACTTGATTTTTTCGGCCGCATCCGCAGTCTTAAAGATCGGGCGCTAGAGCAGTACCTTGCCACCGAGCAGGCCTGCCGCAGCGCGCAGATCTCGCTGGTGGCCGAAGTTGTAAACGCTTACCTGACCCTTGCAGCCGACCGTGAGAACCTGAAACTTACCCAATCTACCCTGGAGGCCCAACAGGCCACCTACAAACTGATCCTGCGTCGCTATGAAGTCGGGGCATCCTCCGAGCTGGATCTGCGTCAGGCACAAACCCGTTTGGATGCGGCACGCGTGGATATCGCCCGATATGTCCGCCAGGCGGCTCTGGATGAAAATGCACTGAACCTTCTCGTCGGCTCACCCGTACCTGTTGAACTATTATCCGGCGAGTTGAATGCGGTTACGGCGCCGAAGGACATTTCACCCGGTCTTTCTTCTGAAGCACTGCTGCGCCGTCCCGATATTCTTCAGGCAGAGCATGGGCTTAAGGCCGCCAATGCCAACATTGGTGCGGCGAGGGCAGCCCTCTTTCCCCGTATAGCCCTGACCACCAACATTGGAACGACGAGCAATGATCTGTCCGGACTGTTCAAAGCAGGTTCCAATACCTGGACCTTCGCACCGCAAATTACTATGCCGATATTTGATGCCCGCATATGGTCAGCGTTAGATGCAATTAAAGTTGAAAGAGAGATTGTTCTGGCTCAATATGAGAAGGTTATTCAGGCGGCCTTCAGGGAAGTTGCCGATGTCCTTGCCCAGCGTGGAACCGTGGAGAATCAAATAACAGCGCAAGAATCCCTCTTTCGAGCTTCGTCGGACGCCTATCGCCTTTCCAATGCCCGTTATACAAAGGGAATTGACAGCTACCTGCCGGCTTTGGATGCACAGCGTTCGCTGTATAGTGCGCAGCAGGGACTTATTGCCGTCCGCCTGGCGAGGCTAACCAATCTGGTGACGCTTTACAAGGTACTGGGTGGGGGTGATCGTGCCAGCGGGCCATAGTGGTAAGGAACGTCATTGTGCTCATGGACTATACTAACCAACTGAGTGGGGTGCTAAGAAAAAAGCCCTAAAAAGGGAAGCTGTTTTGGAAAAGGAAAGTATAATAAAAGATGTACAACTGGTGGCCTCTTGACCTCCCTCCTTTTAACGCTTGTTGTTGTTCCTGTGGCCTATGATCTATTTGATGAACCGCAGGCTAAAGTTATGAAACGAAAGACGAAAGACGAGGGATAACCGTCCCGCTTATGGCGGGACTAGGACGAAGGACGAATTTTTTAATCGTCTTGAAAGCCGACTGAAACTTATAGATATTAATAATGTAAAGAGGGATAAATTTGAGCATTTTTTTAACAACCTTTTTCTTGCTCTATAGCGGAATGCATTTCTATATGTTTTTAAAGTTACGATATGCCTTTCCTTTCGAAATAAAAACGGGGTTATGCATTACTGCATTTATGTTGGTGATGATATTTGCGCCTGTAATTGTTCGTATGACAGAAAAAGCGGGTCATGAAAATTTTGCACGCTTTATGGCGCATTCCGGTTATACATGGATGGCAATTTTATTTTTATTTTTTTCTATATCGGTGTGTATCGATTTTTTTAGATTATGCATATATCTGTCAGGGTTGATTCTTGAAAAAGATTTCTTGCGCATTATAAACGCATACAGGTATTTTTTTATCATACCTTTTTTATGCTCATCATTTATTGCTTCTTATGGGTATTATGAGGCGAAACAGATAAGAGTAGAAAGAATAATTATTAAAACATCGAAGATTCCGCAAGAAAAAGAGAGCATGAAGATTGCCCAGATATCAGATGTACATCTTGGGCTTTTGGTTGGGGAGGAGAGACTAAGGGCTATTGTTAATGTGGTAAAGAAAGCAAATCCTGATATTATCGTTTCAACAGGGGATATGGTGGATGGGCAGATTAACAGACTCAATAATCTTGCAGAACTACTTAAGGAAATTAACCCGCCATATGGGAAGTTTGCAGTAACAGGTAATCATGAATTTTATGCGGGCATTAAGAATGCGCTTGATTTTACAGAAAAAACAGGATTCAGGATGCTAAGAGGTGAATGGTTGACCGTTGCAGGGCTGATCAATATTGCTGGTGTTGATGATATAGCAGGGAAACCATATAATGTTTATAAAGATGTTTTGGAGAAAGAGTTACTTTCAGGGATTCCTCGTGAGAAATTCACCCTGTTGCTTAAACACAGGCCCGTTGTAGACCCGAATGCCATTGGTTTATTCGATTTACAACTTTCAGGGCATACACATAAGGGTCAAATTTTTCCTTTCAGGTATATCACACGGTTTTTTTTCCCCATGTATACAGGATATTTTAACCTCGGGAATAATTCAAATTTGTATGCGAGCAGAGGTTCAGGAACATGGGGACCACCAATTCGTTTCCTTACACCCCCTGAAGTTACAATCATTGAGCTGAAACATATAAATAGATAATGAATTTGAATACATCTGGAACGATTCTTATATATCTGTACAAAAGAGGATCACAAGGGTATCTAAAATATTTTTTGGAATGTGAGAATTGAAATAAATTTGACTTACCCGATAAGACAATCTTATAATTCTTTTCGAATATGGTTTTAAATATAAAGAGCTTTTTGAAAGAGGATATTGGTAAAAAGGATATTACAACAGATTCTATTGTTAACGAAAGCCATACCTCAAAAGCCATAATTCTGGCAAAAGCAAATGGGGTAATAGCGGGGCATATTTTTGTTAGGGAGGTTTTTAATGTTCTCAGCAAAGAGATTCTTTATGAAGAAAAGAAGAAAGATGGTGAATATGTGTCTAAGGGGGATATACTGGCAGTAATTCAGGGCAAGACTCGTGCGATACTAACGGGTGAAAGGGTTGCATTAAACATCCTTCAGAGGTTATCAGGGATTGCAACCCTCACAAGAAATTTTGTGGAAGCGGTAAAAGGCACGGGAGTTAAAATTCTTGATACGAGGAAGACCTCACCGGGAATCAGGATGATGGAAAAATATGCAGTGCGGATGGGAGGAGGATATAACCATAGAGCCGATCTTACTGAAATGGCTCTTATCAAGGAAAATCATTTAGCAGTTGCACATTCTATAAAAGAAGCTGTAAAGAGGGTTAGAGAAAAGGCAAATGTTCCTATAGAAGTGGAAGTTAAAAATAAGAAGGAACTCAAAGAGGCAATTGATGCAAGTGTTGATAGAATAATGCTTGACAACTGGGATCTAACATCAATTAAATATGCAGTTTCTTTCGTGAAAAAGAGGGTCCCACTTGAGGTATCGGGAAACATGGATATTGAAAAGGCAAAAAGGGTTGCTAAAACAGGTGTTGATTTTATATCTGTAGGGGCATTGACACATTCATTTAAATCCCTTGATATTAGTCTGTTGCTTGAAGGAATAAAATAGTGGATACCCAAAAACCATTGTTGGAAAGAGAAGAGATTCTTGAAAGAATAGAGCAATCAAAGGATAAACTTGGAAGGGATTTGATAATACTTGCCCATTTCTATCAGGATGACGATATTGTGAGATTTGCTGATTTTGTCGGGGATTCTCTTCAGCTTGCAGAAAAGGCTTCAAAGGATAAGGATGCCCGGTATATAGTTTTTTGCTCCGTCTCTTTTATGGCAGAGATGGCAAGGATTCTCTGTTCCCCGGAGCAGGAGGTTTTACATCCTGAACCTTATGCCCGGTGTCCCTTAGCTGACATGGCAGCAATAGAGCAGGTAGAAGGGGCCTGGATCGAATTAAAGAAACTAAATAAAAAGATAATCCCTGTTGTGTATGTGAATTCTAATGCCAATTTGAAAGCCTTTTGCGCCAGAAACGGGGGTATGGTATGTACATCATCAAATGTGAAACAGGTCTTTAACCATGTATTTTCTCAAAATGCATCCCTCTTCTTTTTTCCTGATGAGAACATGGGAAGGAATATCTCCTATATGCTGGGCATTAAGGAAGACGAGATGTTTCTGTGGAATCCTGAAGATGGGACAAAAGGGGCAAATAAGGAGTTGTTAGAGAAGGCAAGGGTATTTGTATGGGAGGGGTTCTGTATTGTTCACAGGGTGATGAACCATTCTGATATTGAGAATCTGAGAAGTGAGCATGAAGGTATTAAAATCATTGTCCATCCAGAATGTACACCGGAAGTTTTTAACCTGGCGGATTTTGCCGGTTCAACAAGCTTTATCAAGAACACTATAGAAAAATCGGAACCTGGTACAAAGTGGGCAATCGGAACAGAGTGGAATTTTGTAAACAGATTAAAAAACCAGAATCCAGATAAACTTATTGTTCCCCTTAAGGAATCAAGATGTAAGGAAATGGCTAAGGTTACCCCTAAAAAGCTACTCGAGGTGCTTGAGGGGCTGATGGAAGGAAGATTTAAAGGCAGGGTTACCGTTGATGAGAAAATATCAGGGGATGCAAGGCTAGCTTTAAAGAGAATGCTGGAGATTATATAGAGTGAATAAGGATAAAAAGTACTATTGTGATATATTGATTATTGGGTCTGGTATCGCAGGTCTTGCAGCGGCTATTACAGCCTCTGAACTCGGACTTAATGTAATAGTTATAAATAAAGAGACATCTTTGCACGAATCTAACACCTATTATGCTCAAGGAGGAATTGTTACATTAGGAGAAAATGACCCTCCGGAACTTCTTATGGAGGATATTATACGCGCAGGTGATGGAATTTCAAACCGTGAAGCGGTGAAAATCCTTGCCCATGAGGGTCCATCTCTTGTGGATAATTTTCTGGTAAAAAAGGTTGGTGTACCGTTTGAACGCTCTGAAAAAGGTGGATTTGAATATGCTAAAGAAGCAAGCCATTCCAGGCGGAGAATACTATACTCTATGGATACAACGGGGAAGACAATAGAAGAAAATCTTGTAAAAAAGGTTAAAGATATAAAGAAACTGAGACTCTTTACAAACTATACAGCTATTGATCTGCTTACCATACCTCACCATTCCACAAATCCCCTTTCCCTTTATATGGAACCTCGATGTATCGGGGCTTATGTACTTAATAATCTGGATGAGCAGGTTGAAAGGATATTCTCTACTTATACAATCCTTGCTGCAGGAGGACTTGGCAGAATTTACCTCCACACTACCAACCCCCATTCTGCCACAGGGGATGGATTTGCTATGGCGTATAGAGCGGGGGCAAGGCTTATAAATATGGAGTACATACAATTTCATCCTACAACCTTTTTTCATAAGGATGCAGATGGTTTTCTTATTTCAGAGGCAATGAGGGGAGAAGGAGCAAGGCTAAAAAACAAAGATGATGTTCTGTTTATGGATAAATATTCCCCTCTTGGTGACCTTGCCCCACGGGATGAGGTCTCAAGGGCCATATACGAGGAGATGATAAAAAGGGGTGATTCCTATGTATATCTTGATATTGCATCATATGCAAAGATTGATATAAGAAAGCGCTTCCCGAACATCTATAAAAAATGTCTATCTCTGGATTTAGATATATTGAAGAGCTCGATACCAGTAGTTCCTGCTGCTCATTACAGCTGTGGTGGAGTACAGGTTGACATCTGGGGTAGAACTTCTCTGAAAAATTTTTATGCTGCTGGTGAAGTTTCCGCTACAGGTATACATGGCGCAAACAGACTTGCTTCGACATCATTGCTTGAAGGACTCGTGTGGGGGGTTAGAGCAGCACAGCACATAGCTGAACATTTTGATGATAGAAAAACCTATAAAGAATCCGAAATCCCTCCATGGAAGTTTCCTGACAAGGAGGAGGAGGTTGACCCTGCTCTGATCCAACAAGATTGGGTTAATATTAAATCAACCATGTGGAATTATGTTGGTATTATTAGGACTATAAAGAGATTGGAAAGGGCAACTGCTGATCTTCGTTACTTGAAAAACAGGATGGAGGATTTCTATAGAAAGACCCATCTTACCCCCATGGTTATAAATCTCAGAAACGGTATTCAGACAGCCCTTATTGTGGCTGAAGCTGCTTTTACAAATAGACAGAGCAGGGGTGCCCACTATATCAGATAGGTCATAAGGTATTGGAGTTAATTTCTTTGCATTTTTGAGATAGTAACCTCCTCCCAGTGTTAGTAGTAATGAAATCGTTATTGAAATAGATATTAAAAATTATTATAATCAGTAACCTTGCCCCCGTAGCTCAGGCGGATAGAGCAATGGATTCCTAATCCATGCGCCGCATGTTCGAGTCATGCCGGGGGCATTGATTTTAATTAATTTTATTGAAGATTTTCTATTTTGGAAGTTTCTTGATTTGTCCACTTTGTCCACATTAACACAGGAAGTCAAACATTGGAGGTGTTAAATGGGGTATGATGAAGCAAAATTAGATAATATTTATAGCTTCAGGATTCCCAAAGTTACAAAGGATATGGTCGATAAATTAAACAGGACACAGAAAGCAGACCTCAATAGAAGATTACTTCTTGAGATAGCCAAAAAAATCCATGAAGCAAACTTCAACCCCGAAATATATCTTGGGCATAAAAAGTTAAAATAGCCATATTTCGCTTCCATTATGGTTTCGACCTGTAGTTAGGTTTGGTGACTTTTACCAACTATCCGGTTTTTGTATCGTGTACCCATTTGGAAGGATTATTGGGTTACTAAACTGATGCTCAAGATACCTTTCCTTCTTGATAGTGAAAGTTCGGTAGTGGGTCAGTTTGAAATTATGAAGTAGTTTTTTCTACTTTTGGGGGTCGATAATCATTGTGATCAATACAAGAATCGTATTTACTTTTGAATATCTGAAACCAATCTGTATTGTTAATACCCCGTTTATCTTTTGAAGTAGGACTTAAGGGATAAGCACACGCGATTTTAATCCATCGTTCTTGTTGTTTAGCAATAACCTTAACTTCTTCGGTAGCTTCAGATAGGTCTTGATCTTGGCTAAAAATTAAGGCTACATCATATGCTTTCTTTAAACTGAGAATTAGAACATCTAAAGCAATTTTGACATCAATTCCCTTTTCTACCCCCACCAATGCTGTGCAAGTAGTTCCATCAGGTAAGGTAATTGCTTTGTTGCGGTATCGGAGGGGGCGCGTAAAAGATTTAATTCCTCGCGTACCCATAACTGCTAATTTGGCATTCCAAAAGTGATTCCAAAAGGGTTTGTCGGAAGCATCGGGAATACCTGTATAAAAACGTGTTTCTATAAGTTTCCATCCCTTTTTATTACAAATAAAAGTAGCTAACTGTAGGGGATCATAATTAGGAAAGGTATATCCAAACGCTTCTTTCGCTGAATAAAAGAGATTTTGACCATCAAAAAATGCAATGGTTCGTTTTTCTTCGGGTTCAGCTACCATATGAAATCCTTAAAATAAATAACCCCATCGGAGGCCTTTCGGCTGATCCAATGGGGAGCAAATATTACTTATAAGTATACTCATGTTTTAGGCCTTGTCAAGTTTTTTTTCGTATAAATCAATTAAATAAATAATTTCTTTAATATCCCACACATGATCTGTAACCCCTCCTGCCATTGCACGTGTTATCCTCAAACTTTGATGTATCCTTGTGAAATTGAATGTTGTCCACTGGGTATATAAATAATGGCAAGGGCAAAAGGAAATGTTGTCCACATATGGCTAATAGTCCGTAGGATAACGTATAAATTCCTAATCCATGCGCCGCATGTTCGAGTCATGCCGGGGGCAATTGATTGTAAAGGATTTATAAAATATAGACTTTGTCTAAAGGGTTGAAAAAAATTGACAATCCTGAATATATAGTATAATAAACTTAATATAGTGTTAGCCTTAAAAAGGAGGTATGATATGAAAAAGTATGTTACTATAGGATTGGTACTAATTTTCCTATTTGGTCTTCTAATTCCACCCGTGTATTGTCAGGAATCGTATAAAAAAACCAGCACACGTAAATCTACTACCAGTGGGGAAAAGATGATTATAGATTTTTTAGTTGCCCGTCCCTTAGGTATTTTTAGTTGTGTAGTTGGTTTTGCAGCTGCCATAGTCACTATACCTTTTGTTGCTATATCACAGGATACCTCTGGAAGAGTCTTTGATGAATTCCTGACAAAACCTGGAGACTTTACCTTCACAAGACCTTTAGGAGAGGGTATATAACCTAAATTTTTTGAGCAGGAGAGTAGATTCCCATGTGCAAGCCCGTGGCACTATACATACGCTTCGCGTTAATAACGGAAGCATTCACCCACGCTTGAAAGCGTGGTCCTCTGCAGGCTTGTGTCGTTCGTGGAAATCTACTTAAGCGAGCACCGTGAGCGAGAGGGGAAGGCTCCACGGGCTTTGCCTGTGGAGGGGGCGACGCAAGCCCCTGTAATAGAGATTATAGTTATAAAATCAAACGAGTGATTTAATTAAATAAGATTCGATGAATATATTATAGGGATTGTTATTCTTCGGGATACCTTTCAGAGACACTACGGATAATATCAAGAATGGAAAAAAAGACATCTACCATCTCGGGGTCAAACTGTTTACCCTTTTCTTTTTCAAAAGTTTCGAGAATTTTTGCTTCATCCCAGGCTTCTTTATATACCCTTTGAGAAGATAAGGCGTCGTATACATCTGCAATAGCAACTACCCGCCCAAAAGGTGGGATTTCTTCTCCTTTTTTTCCACTTGCCTTTCCATTTGAGGTTTCATATCCAGGGGTCGGTTTCCCGGTGGAATAGTTAATATGACCAGGATAGCCGTTACTGTCCCATCGTTCATGGTGGTTTAATGCTACAATAAAGGCTGCCTCATCAAAGTCTGAACGGGCATCGGTAAATAGTCTTGCCCCGAGGTAGGTATGCTGTTTCATAGTATCATACTCATCACTGTCAAGTTTCCCAGGTTTTCTTAAGATCGTATCTGAAATCGCAACCTTGCCAACATCATGGAGAAGTGCAGCCATCCTCAGAACATCCTTGTTTTTTTCTATCTGATCCTGTGGGATGTTTCTTTGAGTTGCCCATGCATCGTAGATTTCAACAGCATATGAGGCTACACGGTTAACGTGCGCACCAGTTTCTTTTGGATCTCTCAACTCTGCCATCTTTATCATACGTAGAATAATAGTTCTTGTCATCTGTGCCCTTTCAATGGCAATGGCAGCATTATTTGCAATATGCATGACGAGAGGCTCGTCCTCTTTGGAAAATCCTATGATATTATTCATTTTATCTTTCGCATTGATCAGCTGTAACACTCCGATGATTTCCCCTCGGTTATTTTTAAGGGGAAAGGTCAGCATAGATTGTGTACGATATTTGGATATACGGTCATACGATTTGTCGAAGTAGTAAGGGATACCTTCCGGGAGTTCATAGGCATCGGACATGTTAAGCATTTCTCCTGTACTGGCAACGTAGCCTGCAATTGACCGGTTATTAATAGGTATTGAAAATGTAGAATATATCAATTTTTTGCCAGGTGGCAACCTTTTCTGAAGGGTGTCGTTCTGTGTATACCTGAACTTCAGCCTGTTATCTTCTTTTATATATATAGAGCCGGCATCAGCATTCACAAAACCCCTGGCTTTTGTGAGTATATGTTCGAGTAGTAAGTCGATATCCCTGACCTGGGTAACTTCAAGTCCTAAATTGATAATCTCGGTTAGTTTTTGTTTCTCGTTAAACATGACCCTCTCCTTTTAAGGGGTGTTTATGTATTATTCATAACTGTCATTTTTTTTAAGTATCTCATCCATAATGCGCCCAGCAGGATTCGAACCTGCAGCCTCTGGATTCGTAGTCCAACGCTCTATCCATTTGAGCTATGGGCGCATCTATATATGCTTTGTAATAATACCATATTTGTATGAAAAATGTGTGAAATTTCATAATAGCAAAATTCTGCTTGTATAGAGAAAATACTACGTTCTATAATACATACAAAGAGGATGAGTGAGTGAAAGGAGGTTCATAATGAAAAAAGGTATTTTGATTGTTTTACTCATTGTATTTGGGTTTGTATGTTTTTCCTGTTCATCTACAGGCTATAATACTCAAAAAGGAGCAGCAATTGGTGCTGCTGCAGGTGCTCTTGCTGGCCAGATAATCGGAAGAAATACAGCAGGGACCTTAATAGGATTGGCAGGTGGAGCTCTTGCTGGTGCTATTGTTGGAAATGCAGTAGACCAGAGTGAAACGCATAAAAGATTGGATTCAATGCAAAGTACCCAGAAACCAGCCTATGCATCTCCGGATGCTGCAACTGAGAACCCACCCGGACAATGGGTTCAGATACCCGGACAATGGGTAAACGGTAAATGGGTACCTGCTCATAAAGCGTGGGTACCGGTGAATCCATAAAGAAATAATGTGATGAATAATTGGCAATCGGTTAAACCAACAGGGTTTGAAATGGGTAAGATAGAAAAAAATATTCAGGAGGCTTCACAATGAAAAGGATTATTATAATGTTTTTTTGTATAGCCTTTGCGTTAAGTAGTATTACTAACATATATGCGGCGGAAACGGGTAAGGTTTTAGGAAAGGTATTTCAGGAAAAAGGATTTGGGTATACAATAGAATATCCTGCCGGTTGGATTTATACCACACAGTCTGCGCATACAGTTATTTTTAGCGGGAAGAAAGAAACAGAAGCGTACTATTCAACAGTAAGCATTCACAACCTGCTTTCTACAAAGCATAAAGAAGGCCAGTATAAGGATGTTGATGCAATCATTGAAGAGTACGAAAAGCAGTTAAAAACAGCTCAGGATGCGAAAATCTATCACCCGGAACCATTTGTATATAAGAAAGATGGGGTTAAGTTAACAGGCAAACAATTTATGGCTGAATATACATTACAGGGGGAACGGTACAAACAGTGGATGATTATAATTCTTCGGAACGATGGAGAGGTGTTTCATACCTGGTTTTACATATCACCCGCAAAACGTTATGATACTTACCTTGGTATAGCAAAGGCAATGCTTGATTCGTGGGTGATTTTAGAATAGCTTGTATTAAAACATATATCTTCTCATACTGATGTTGAGAAGAATTCCCACCGATACAAGCATGGTCACCAAAGATGAACCGCCATAACTGATGAATGGAAGTGGAATTCCAACAACAGGGGCAAGATGTATGGCCATCAATACATTTATGGTAAATTGCAGGTAAATAATAGAGGCCATACCAAAGGCGATGATTGAACCAAGTTCATCATGAGCGGTTTGAGAAATTTTAAGACATCTGTAGATAAAAGATATAAATAGTGCGAATAGAACAATTGAACCCACAAATCCCCACTCTTCCCCAAAAACAGTGAATATGAAATCGGTATGATGCTCAGGTATAAACTGGAGTTTATGTTGTGTCCCTGCCATATACCCCTTTCCAAGGAACTTTCCAGAACCAACAGCAATCAGTGCCTGTTTTGCGTGATATCCAAAACCTGAAGGGTCGGCATCTATGTTTATAAAGCTTAATATCCTCATTTTCTGGTAGGGTTTCATAAGATATTCCCATAGTATAAAGGGGGATAAAGCCCCAATACTAATAAGGAGGGTATATGTGGATTTTTTTAAACCAACAAACCACAGGATTACAAGGCATGTTAATACAATGATTACAGCTGTTCCAAGGTCTGGTTGCTTCACTATAAGGATAGCCGGCAGCATAGTTAAAAATATTGGAAGTGAGATATCCTTAAGGCCGAGTGGTATATTGTCTCTTTTTTTCTCATAAAGTTTATTGGCAAGATAAAGTACGAGAATGGGTTTCATAAATTCTGAGGGTTGAAAATTGATGCCGAGGATGCTTATCCATCTCTTTGCTCCGCCTGCTATCATGCCTATAACAAGAACAAGTACAATAAATAGTAACGCTGACAAATATAACCACTTTGAATGGCTTGCAATAACCCTGTAGTCATAATATATGATAACTAAAATCAAAATAATCCCTATCAAAAATGCTATGAGTTGTTTCATGATATAGTTATAAGAACCGCTATAAAAGGAACTTGTTGCACTTATAAGATTCAGGATACCTATTGCAAATAAGGCTAATCCATTAATGATGAGATACCAGTCTAAATGATACAGCCTTCTTTTATCTATTCTCATCATGGATTTTTTGCCTCCTTTATCTCTACCTTAGTTTTATAGATGTTTTCTGTAATAATTTTTGCAATTGGAGCTGAAACGGAAGAGCCATGTCCACCATGCTCTACAAGTACACATATTGAAATGGAAGGTGCTTCAGCAGGTGCAAAAGCTATGAACCATGCATGGTCACCTAAATTTTTGCCCTTTTCCAGTGAGGCGACCTGGGCTGTTCCTGTTTTTCCACTCATATTGATATTCTGAATGCGAGATCCATAGGCTGTACCACTTGGTTCGTTTACTACACCCTTCATCCCTTCTTTGACAGTATTTATAACCTCCTTTTTGAGTTTTACATCGGTGTTCATAACGGGGTCGAAAGCCTTAATCACCTTTCCTTCCGGTGAGACAATTCTGTTTACTATCTGTGGTCTAAAGGTTACACCCTCATTGGCTACAAATGAGGCTAACTGCGCAAGTTCTATTGGGGTTAGCCAGACTGCACCCTGGCCTATGGAAACAGATACAGTTTCTCCCTCATACCATGGTTCTCCAAAGGTTTTTTTCTTCCATTCTGAAGAAGGTACAAGCCCTTGTTTTTCACCAGGTAAATCAATGCCTGTTAATTTTCCAAGCCCTATTGAGTCTGCCATTGCATGAATTCTATCAATGCCGAGCCTTATTCCAACATTGTAGAAAAACACATCACAGGATTCTACTATCCCTCTGTGTATAGCCACATTGCCATGTCCACCTTTTTTCCAGCATTGAAAGACCCTGTTCCCAAAGGGGAAACTACCCCTGCACAGAAAATTTGTTCTTTCGTTTAATATTCCAACATCTAATGCTTTAAGGGCCAATACTATCTTAAATACTGACCCTGGCGGGTACCTGCCCTGTATGACCCTATTCTGTAAAGGGTGTGTTTTGTCGGTTGTAACCGCCTTCCAGTCTTCTTTTGTAATGCCTGCCGAAAATTTATTGGGGTCAAAAGAGGGCCTGCTCACAAGGGCGATTACAGCTCCGGTCTTTGTTTCTAATGCAATACATCCCCCTTTTTTGGATTCAAGCGCCTTTTCTGCAAGAGTCTGTATTTCCATATCGATGTTTAAATATAGATTATTTCCAGGAACAGACTCTTTTATGTCAAGGGTTCTCACCTCTCTGCCAATTGCATCAACTTCAACCCTTTTTTCACCATCTACTCCCCTCAAGTAGTTTTCATAATTTCTTTCCAGCCCATATCTACCAATAAAATCACCCGGAGAATAGTCTTTATATCCCTTGCTTTTTAACTCTTCACTATTGATTTCTGAAACATAACCAAGTACATGTGCTGCCATTTTTCCATAAGGGTAGTTTCTTTTTGGTTCTATTTGAATGCTGACACCAGGAAGATACACTCTATTTGCTTCAACTTTTGCCACTTCATCCATTGAAATATCTGATTTTATCTTTACCGGAAAAGACGGAGGAAAACCACTCGCTGCTTTCAGCTTATCTACAATCTCTTCCCTATCAATATTCATAAGCCTTGCAAGGCCATCTACTGTTTGGTTAAAGTCTTTAATGTCTTCAGGGGTAACATACATGTTGAAAGA